>JAANMW010001771.1_pt1 | contig 21467 bp, 15 predicted proteins | sample 7279671 | NCBI WGS metagenome assembly JAANMW01 (sample SAMN14094541, study PRJNA606508) | bioreactor metagenome | isolation source: A lab-scale SPAN reactor treating ammonium-rich wastewater day 247 | place: Ireland: Galway | collected 2017-09-19 | reverse complement strand
TCCGCTTCTCATCGGTCTGGTCCTTCTGCTGATCGAACCCTGCATGTCCGATCGCAAGCGGCTGCTTAAAAGCGCCATGGAACCCAATGACGCGGAGAAGACAGCATGAAATATCTTTTCCAGATTCTGTTTTTATCTGCACTCTGCTGGATGATGCTGGCGCCTGCAACATCGGATGCCAATCCTTTTCTGAGGGATATCACCAGCCAGGGGAATCAGGCTTATCAGCAGGAAGATTATGCCCGCGCCACACAGGAGTATCTCAAAGCCCAGGATATCGAACCGCTTTCGGCTCAGCTTCGATTGAATGTGGGGGCTTCCTATTACCGCCAGAAAGAATACGAAAAGGCATCCGAAGAGTTTCAGGAGGCGACACGGGCCGATAACCCTCAGACTGCGGCTTCCGCCTACTACAATCTGGGAAATTCCAAATACCAGATCGCCAAACGCGATTTCGAAGCCGGGATGGTCTCAGGGGCCTCCCAGAGTGCGTCACAGGATGCTGCCGGCAAATATGTGAAGCAGATTGAGGAGTGCATCATCGACTACCAGGAATCCCTCAAGCGCAACTCAGCGGACCAGGATGCCAAATTCAATATCGAAATGATCCGCCGGGAAATCAAGAACCTGTTGAGACGCCAGCCCCAACAGAACCAGCAACAGCAGCAGCAACAGGAACAGCAGCAGCAAGACCAGAAAGACCAGAAAGAAGATTCTCAGAAGCAGCAGGATCAAGGACAGCAGAACAAGGATCAGCAGCAGAAGCAGGAAAAAGAACAGCAACAGCAATCCGGAGATCAGCAGGATCCGAATAAAAAACAGGATCAGGCGGAGCAGGAGAAACAGGACAACCAGGGGACTCCAACCCCGCAACCGGCAGCGGCAGAGCGGACACAAACCCCTTCACCACAGGAAAACAAAGAGGACAAAGCTTCGGAGCAGCCAACCGCCCAGCCCACCAAAATGCTCTCGATCAGCGAAGAAATGGCACGGAATATTCTCGACAACCTGCCTGAAACACGCCAGAGAATCCGGGCAAAGAAAAGAACTCATGCGGAGAAAGACTGGTGAGATATTCACGGATGGTGGTCCTTTCGGCGATCCATGTCCTGCTCCAGGTGCTGATGCCTGCCGCCTCATTCGCGGGTGTTCTTGAGGTCAACATCCTGGTTCCGGATCGGGTGGTTGTGGGAAGCATATTCGAGATGGAAATCCGTGTGACTGTCGATGCCGGCCGTCCGCCACAACCGGAGATCCCGGGCATGGATGGCCTGGTTATCAGTCCAGTCACGGGTTTCCACAGCACACAGATCATCAACAACCGTATCACTCAGATTTTCCGCTATTCATGCCGTGCGACCAAAGAAGGGACCTACTCCCTCAAAGGCATCACAGCTGAAAATAAACCCGCTGCGCCGAAGACGATTCAGGCCATCAAGGCAACCGCCGGAAATCCACAGGATCCCGGCAAACCCCATCCACCCATTTTTGTCGAGGCGGAAGTGGATAAAAAGGAAATCTGGCAGGGTTCACAACTCACCTATGACCTCTATCTCTACCGCCGGGATGTCACACCACGGCGCCTGGGAGCTAATCTCGAAGACGTGCTGAAACCATTTGGCGCAGTGAAAGTGGACGACAGCCTGATCCCGCGAGGGAGACAGGTGGTCACAGTCGGTGGAAACAAATATGAGAAAACACTTGCCGCTCGTTATGTCCTTTTCCCGCTCGAACCCGGCGAACTGACCATTCCTCCGGTCCGCCTTCGCGGCGAGGTGGTTGCATCACGAAACTCGGGCGACCTTTTCAATGCATTTTTTGGCGGAGTCGATATCGACCAGTTGAATGGCGGTCCGGTGCTGACTCAGCCCATCAAAGTCAAGGTGAATCCTTTGCCGGAAGAGGGAAAACCCAAAGGATTTTCCGGTGCGGTCGGCCAGTCTTTCACCTTTTCCTGCGAATTATCCAAACGGCAGGTGAATGTGGGGGAAACATTCACAATGGCACTGCGGATCAAAGGCAGCGGGAATATCAACTCGATCAAACAGCCTGAGCTCAACTTCCCGGATTGGATCGAGGTTTATGACACCGAACGCAAAGCGGCCGACAGGTACAACGATGACCGTCTGATCGGCGAAGTCGCTTATGACTATGTGCTGATCGCGCGCAAGGAAGGGAAAGTGATTCTCAACCCGATCGAGTTCAGCTACTTCGGTTCAGCCGATGGCAAGTATGTCACGCTCAAGCAAGGCCCTTTCAGCCTCGAGGTTCTCCCGGGCCAGGGGCAGGGGGTCACCTACCTCCAGGGGAGGCGAAAAAGGATCCGTGTGACCGGAGAAGACTTCCGCCACATACGCACCAATAATGTCAGGCTTGCGGATGAATCCCGGACTGCTTTGCGTTCACCGTTCTTCTGGTCTGTTTTCAGTGCTCCCTGGCTCTGCCTGGCGGGAGTTGCATTCAAACGGCGAAGGGAAGACTACCTGCTGCGCAACCCACAGGTGTCCGAAAGAATCCGTGCGCGTGGTTCGATCCGCAACCGTCTGGCGGCCTCAGAAAAGAGGGTTGGAGAGCCGGGGACAGCGTTTTTCAATGAGATCGAAAATGCCCTGCATGAAATCCTGAGCGCCCAGCTCGGCGAGCCGACCCGGGGTAAAACCCGCGATCAGCTTCAACAGATCCTTCGGGATCATTTCCTCTCTAATCGAACTGGCCAGAAATCCCGAATGTCTGAAGAGGCTCTCTCGAGCTGGATCGACTTGCTCGAACAGCTGGATCTGATGCGCTTTTCACCAGGGGCCGATGACATCTCTCAACGCCGAAATCTTCTGGAAGAGGCCAGGAAAATTCTCCTGGAGGTGAAGAACCTGTGAGGATGCTGCTGCCTCTGTTCCTGATCCTGTCACTGGCAGGGCATGCACAGAATCCCCCGCCTCCCTTGGCTGGCTCTGCGCAGCCCGCTACAGCCGATCTGGTTCATAACGGAACCGATGACCTTTTTATTCTGGAGGGGGAGCCACCGGTTATCCATATCGAGAGTGAAAACCGTTCTGCATCCCCAACCCCCTCACCGACTGTCAACCTGAGTGAAAAACTGCAGGTTGAATCCGCAAGCAAAGGGCCTGTCCAGATATTCCGCCTGGCGAATGAAGCTTATGAGAAAGAGAACTTTGAAGAGGCAATCGCTTTTTATCATATACTGATCGGGCGCGGAATTCAAAATGGCGATCTTTTTTATGATCTCGCCAATGCGTATTTTCGCACCGGGGATTTTGGACATGCAGTCCTGTTTTATGAAAAGGCCAGAAGGCTGAGGCCGAGAGATAACGATTTCGCACACAATCTATCCTACACAAAAACATTTCTCGCCGATAAAGAGACGAAACCGGATACACTCCCCGGCTCACTGGAAACCCTCTTGATCCTTCACCGTAAAACCACATTGAACGAAACTTTGTGGATACTGGTGATTCTCAGCACACTGCTCGCACTGTCGATGATAATGAAATCGCTCCGGCTGAAGATCTCGGAATCAGTCTTTTTCGGTTATCTGAAAGGGATCATTCTGACTCTGTTTCTGCTGCAGATTATTTCAGCGGGTGTGAAGATATGGGTGGAAGAACCCATCCGTGAAGGAGTCATTCTGGCGGATGCTGTGAGCGCAACCGCATCCCCCAAAAGCGATAAAACACTGGTAGAACTCAACTCCGGCACACGGGTCAGGATTCTGGATATCCGCGATGGTTATGCGCACATCCGTTTGCCTGACGGGGTCCCTGGCTTTATTCCCGAAGAAAAAATTGGAGAAATTTGACCGGTGCAGAATCTGTGGGGACCCCCGAACAGGCTGTCCCCATCACACGATCCGGTTTATAGCAATTTATCCGGGTTCTGAACCAGATCCTTGAAAGTCATCAGGAACCTGGCCGCAAGCACGCCATCGATCATGCGGTGGTCCGAGGACAGAGTCACCTTCATCCGCAACCCCACCTGGACCTCGTCATCAACAACAACAGGCACCTTCTTGATAGATGAAATCGCAAGGATGGAACTTTGTGGCGGATTGATGATCGCGGTGAATATGTCCACATCGAACATTCCCAGGTTGGAGACTGTGATCCCGCCTCCCTGAAGTTCGGCCAGCTGCAGTTTTCCTTCACGCGCCCGTGCCGCCAGTGATGCCGCTTCTTCAGATATCTGCGCCAGTGTTTTCACATCCGCTTCGCGAATCACCGGGACAGTCAATCCATCATCGAGCGCCACCGCCATCCCGACATTGCATTGTTCAAGGACTTCAACCTCATCCCCTTTGAAGTAGCTGTTCACATGGGGATGCTCGCGCAAAGCCATTCCTGTCGCTTTCAGGATGATGTCGTTATAGGTGACCTTGATGCCTTCCGCTTTCCTGGTTTCGCGCAATGCCCGGGCAGGGGCCATGTCGATGTCGGTGGCAACATAAAAATGGGGCGATTCCTGCATGCTGCTGGTCAGCCGTTTGGCGATGATTTTGCGCATCCCGGGGACAGGCCAGATTCCAGGTTCTTTCGGAATAACCTTTGCCGGGGCGCGCCGCGGGCGTTCTTGCGGTTTATTTTCTTCGCTCATCGAATCTTCCTTCCCGATCAGGCGGCTCGACACCACCTTAAAATAACTGAGGGGAGCGGCCAGCGCTCCCCTCATACCTTAAACGGGTTTTTACCGATTTTGAATTACTTCTTCGGGAAACTGATCGAGCAGCCAAAGGCCGGCATTTCAGCCTCCTCGGCAGGTATCGGCTTGCTGTTCAGAAGCGCCTCGATGGCCACAGAAAGCAGATGTTTTTCGATCTGGGAAGCATCCTGATTGTCATCGAAAGGGCCATGGTAGACAACCTTTCCGGTCTTATCGAGCAGATAGAATTCCGGTGTGCAGCTGGCTCCGATTTCTTTGGCCGTTGCCGATCCGGCATCAATTGCGGACTGAAATTTGTATTTCTCTTTGTTATATGCGGTGACTGCCTCTTCATTTTCCGAGGAATTGGCATTCAGCCCGATAAAGGGAACCACATCCTTGTACTTTTCCGCCATGGCGTTGATCCGTTCCTCGTATGCATGGACGACCGGGCAGCGAATGGAGGTATAGAACACCACGACGCCTTTCACTTTTTCCTGTGCCAGGATTTTTGAGGTATCGATTTCCTGGCCGGTTGCCAGGTCTTTTGATTTTACGACTGGAAAATTATGGCCAAGCACCTTCTTGAATGGTGCAGCTGAAGCCGTAACCGCCAGGCACATGGCCATCATCACAGCAATCTTCCTCATTTCATTAGCTCCTTTGGGTATTGGTTGTTTTTCAATGATATTCTCTGGTCATCGGACCAGTTCATGTCCCTTAATAACGGCTCTGCAGGAAAACCATAACGACCTGATCCAGAAAAACAGTGCACATTCCTTCTGCCCGGCCATTGCAGCTGAAGAACTGTGCTTGCGGCCTGGAGCGGTTTTCTGCAGGATAATAATGTTTATCTTCCAGCGATATCAGGAGAATTCCATTCTTTCCGCATCCAGTGCATCAGATTTCGATGAAAAAGTCCCCGAATCCATTTCATGGCAGAGGCACCAGGCGTAACCTGCCTAACCGATTCGAGCGCCTGGCCTATGAACCTTCTGCTGAGGAGGGAGAGGAGTTCGAAAGCCCCTCCCCGGAAACCCAGCTGATTTCTGAACAGGCCCGATCGATCCTCTCGAACAACGACAGCCCGGATATCCCCTACTCAGTCAGCATCAATCCCTATCGGGGATGCGAGCATGGGTGTGTTTACTGTTATGCGCGGACCTATCATGAGTACCTGGGGTTGTCATCCGGACTGGATTTTGAAACCCGGATCTATTACAAAGCGAATGCCGCCCAGCTGCTGAGGAAAGAGCTTGCCGCAGAATCTTACAGACCTTCACCCATGGGGCTGTGTGGCGCGACTGACCCCTACCAGCCCCTGGAACGAAAACTGGGCCTGACCCGTGCCTGCCTGGAGGTCCTTGCTGAATTCAATCACCCCATCCTGGTGGTCACAAAAAACCACCTGGTTGCCAGAGATATCGATCTCCTGTCTTCTCTCGCCAGATGCCAGGCTGCGGCGGTCACATTATCGGTAACCACACTGGCACCGGATATCACCGGGTGTCTGGAGCCCCGCACCTCTCGCCCCGGGAAACGGCTGGAAGCCATTCGGAGACTCTCGGAGGCCGGCATTCCCACAGGTGTGATGATTGCCCCGGTGATCCCCGGGCTGACTGACCATGAAATTCCCCTCATCCTCCAGAAGGCGGCTGATTCCGGGGCAACTTTTGCATCCTGGAGCCTCCTCCGGTTGCCTCCGGGAATCGACAATCTCTTCGAAGATTGGCTGGATGCTCATTTTCCGTCAAAAAAATCCAAAATCCTCAACCGGGTGCGAGCCATGCGCGGCGGCAAACTGCATGAAGCCGCCTTTCATCAACGGATGGCGGGAGAAGGATTTCTGGCAGAAGAAATCCGGAAATTATTCGAGCTCGCCTCCCGAAAGGCGGGACTGGAGTTTCAAGGGCCAAAATTAAGTGTGAATTCATTCCGGCAGCCTGGCCCCTTTCAGGAATTATTGTTCTGATTTTGATTTAGGGCTTGAAACTGAATGCTTGATTCGGCTAAATTTAAGATTGTTTGTTTCCGATAAATTATGAAAGGCTGTCTGTTCTGAGTAACCGAGAATACCATGTCTGAGACTCTCTACCTGAAGAATCTGGAATTTTTCCAATCATCCCTGCAGAACTATCCAGCCAGGGCCTATGAGGTCTTTGGTCTGACCTTTCTTTACAGCCTGCCGCCGGAATCGGTCACACGCGAGAAACATCGCCTCGGTGTCCTGCCGCGCTCTCCTCTCGATTTCTACAATCTGGGAGTCCTTTTCAGCGAGGAAGGGCGTCATGAAGAAGCCTTGAAACTTTACCAGCAAGCCGTGGAAGTCGGGGGGGATTTCCCGGATTTATTTATTAACCTTGGCCTTACTTATGAGCATCTGAAGCAGAAAGCGAAAGCGGCTGAAGCCTATCAGAAGTTTGTCGATCTTTCGCGCAAAAATGAATCGGAAGAGGTGAAGAGCGAGGTCAGGCAGATTAAAGCCCAGATCAAACTGTTGAAGGGCTGATTTCGTCAGGGGGAGACGAATATTTATGGGGAGAATGACACATCCAGGCAATTTTGCCAGGGGCATGCTATTGCCCCTCATGCTGTGGGCCTCCGGCCTTTCGGCGGAACCGACCTATACCCGAGTTTCTATCGATGCCGATCCTTCCTGGGATAAAGTCCGGCTGATATTCGAAACAAAATCAGCGCCATCCAAAAAGCATGTCACCTATCTCTCGAATCCTTCCCGGGTTCAGATCGATCTGAATGGCAGGCTGGAGGGTTTGGATACGGGTGTCTATGACTGCGAGGATGCCTATCTCAAGTCGCTGCGAATCGATGATCTCGGCAGCAGCCGGATTCGTCTGACAGCCCTGCTGGCCTCTTCAACGAATGGGGCGCGGGTCGATTTTTACCAGAACAAAGCCCAGAGCTTCCTCCATATCGATATCAACCGGCCGTCCCGTTACCAGCAGCCTGCCTGGACCCCGAGGGAACTGCAGCTGGCTCGGGCAAAGGGAATTCCTGTGGTGGTCATCGATCCCGGGCATGGCGGTTATGACGCCGGCGCGCTTTCACGGCTGCGCAAGTCCATGAAGGAGAAAGATGTGGTCCTGGATGTCAGCCGCCAGGTGGTCCGCATCCTGCGCACCAATGGAAAAGTTTACCCGGTCATGACACGGAGTGGCGACTATTACCCGACACTGGATGAGCGTGTCGATCTGGTGGGTGAAACCGGCGCCGGACTGCTGGTTTCGATTCATGCGGATTCGGCTCCAGGAAATTCTTCAGCGAGTGGTTTCGCCGCCTGGATATTGAAATCCAGCCGGTCCGATGTGTCTTCCGAAGCACGCAAGATCCTGAAATATGGCTGGCGCACCCAGCTCAGCAAACTTCCTCTCTCCAAACAGAACCTGGTGATCAGCCGCCAGGTCAGCTTCGTGAACAATGAAACCGAAGTGGCTGCACAGACAATCCTGGCCGGCATGGATCGGAGCCTCCAGCGGATCGCCCCGGATTTCGACAACCGTGGGATTAAACATGAGAACCTCAAGGTCCTCCGCCACTATTTTGCCCCTTCAGTGCTGATCGAACTCGGATTTCTTTCCAACAGCTCAGATTCCCGGCGCCTCGAAAAGAAGGTGTTCAAAGACCAGATGGCGATCGGCATTGCCGCTGGCATCGAAGCTTATTTTGAACAGAGGGAAAGGTCGGGGGGGATTTCCGCGCCTCTTGCCCCCTCCATGAAACTGGTTAAAGGCCCCGAACTGCCAACCCCTCCCGATTTCTATCCGGATAATGCCGGCATATCGCAGGTCGAGGAAAGGGACACCCCCTCCCGCCAGGCTTACAGCGGAGAGAGTTTTGAACATGTCGTCAAACGGGGAGAAAGTCTGGGACGAATCGCAAAGCAGTATGGAGTTGAGGAGAAGGATATTCTCGCCGCTTCCGGCCTGCCCTCACGCCGCAAGGTATTGTATCCGGGAGACCGGCTGCGGATTCCGGCCTCCACCTCGGTCCGCCCATCGAGCCTTTCCACCTCGGATGAGCCGGCTACAACTCATCTGGTCGCCGAATCCGACAACCTGCTGACCATTGCGCTTCGTTATGGAACCACGATCAACCGGGTTCGTGAGCTCAATGGCTGGTCCATGGACCGGACTCTTCGCATGGGAGAAACCATTCTGGTTCCTTCCTCATCCAAACCCGCCACAATTAAAAACCAGTCCACCGAGGTGCTTGCTCTCCAGGGGCTTGAGAACCTCTGGACCACCGGCGCCAAAGCGGCTGCTCCACCGGCATCGGCCGGCTCTGTGCAAACCTCTTCGGGCGGTGGGATGAACTTGCAGATTTACCGGGTCCAGGCAGGCGATACTCTCTCCTCGATAGCCGACAAATACAACTCGGAAATGCGGTCCCTGCGTGTTTTGAATGGTTTGAAATCCGACCTGATCCGTGTCGGGCAGGAACTGAAAGTCCCGGTTCCCAGATCGACCAGCACAATTTCTCAACCTGGATCTCTTTCCGGCTCTGAACAGCTCGCAGAGCACAGTGGTGTTCTGATTGGGGAACGAACCAATTAAATCATCATTCCTGAGGATTCCCGATGGATGTCCGCGACTTCTGGATTGAACCGAGTCCGGAACGAACGATCTCTTTCTTTCTGGCCCTGCTGTTCCTCGGGCTGATTGTTATCGGGGTTCAAATCTCTTACCGGCATCGGATCAAAGCCCGTTGGGAGAGCGAATTTGTCAGACGGCTCAAGGAAGCGGGCATCCTCGGAAAGCCTGAAGAACTCGTCCTCAGGGATTTGACCGAACGATATAAAATTACTCCACCGGCTCAGGTCCTTTCCTCGCTCAACCAGTATGATGATTTCGCCAGCCAGGAGATCCATCGCCTCGAACGGGCGGTCATGCCCCTGGGAGAAAGGATCGACCGCATCGAGTACCTCTACTCCATCCGTATCCAGGCATTCAATGACGATCCGGCGATTACCGGCGCCGAAAAGCTGCTTCCCCGGAAATCCGAAGTCGCAATTTCCGGCACCCCGTCAACCGGCCCTGTCCGGCCCCTCGAGTTGGCTCCTTCCGCTGGTTCGGATCTATCCGCTCTGTTTGCGGATACATCAGGAATTCTTTCCACTTCCGCCAGCGACGAAAATAACCCTGCCTGATCATTTCACGGAGGAAAGGTTCTGGGTGCCAGCCATCCGCAACTCTTGTTTGAAAAAACAGGCCCGAAGGGCTACATTAAACCTTGATTGTCATTTCTCCTTCTGCCGAGGTTTTTATCATGCCTGATTCTCATTTCCTCTTCCATCAGATTGCCCGGAAATACCTGCTTGCTGCCGCCCTGCTTGCGTTCTGTTGTGGATTCAGCCAGGCGGGAACAGTCTGGTTTACCGCACCGGAGTTGCGGATTGCTGCGAAAGACCTCGCTGACTTTGTTTCTGAAAAACAAAATTCCCCTATGGAGACAGTTCTCGCAAGTGTCGATACGCGCTTCTCTCCGGGCGACTGGGTTCTGGCGAATAGTGTCAAATCGATCCCGAAATCAGTTGAGGAATGCCTGACACCTGAGAACCGTGCTTATATCCAATCCTCCGGCCAGGAAAGTTTCATTGCGGTGCACATGAATGGAGTCCGTTATCTGGTTGGAGGAGGGCATCGTGGGGCGGTGTATGCATCGGTGCGCATCCAGCGCGAATATATTGGATCGGCAACACCGCCTTTGAGTGTTGAATCGCAGACCATCCGCCAGGTTCCCGTATTCAAAGAGCGTGCCGCAGGCGCGGGAGGGCCTCATCCCACCGAAGATTATGCCCAGCCCAAACCGGATGATTATGACTGGGAAACCTATGCGCGGGATCTGGCTCATGCCGCAGTCAATCTGACTCCCGGGATCATCCAGGGCCAGGTGGTCCCGGATGAAGTGCTTCGTCCGTGGGGAATTCGAAAAATTCTTGCTTTCTCGAGCTGCCCGTTCTCAAGCCATGAACTTCGCGACTGGCGCCAATCCCAGCCGGATTCTGTCAAACCAACTGAAAATCCGCGGCTCAAGGATACCTCATCAACCCCAGTATGCCCCTGCCCGATGACAGATTTCGGGGAAGGCCTGTATGAAGACTGGCTCTCGCGGGTTCTTTCGGAGCACAAAGAGGCGGCCAAACTGGTCTTTTTTTTCAGCGATTGGGGAGTGGTGCCTGGTTCCGGCTGTGGCCCTGGACCCGAAATCTCACGACGGATCATCGGCTTCCTGGAAGAGATTCATCAGATTGTCAAAGCATTGAATGTGGATATCCAGCTCCTGGCTGCCACCCGTGGCTTGTCTGCTGAGGTGGTCAGCAGCCTGATCAAAGATCTCCCGGGAGAATATGGCCTTTATTTCGAAGAACCATCCAGCAGCCTGATCGACTCTCCGGAAAGCGGGTGCGATCCGAGTCTTGTCACTGCCCGCTGGAATGACACCTATGCCGGACTTCTTCAACAGGCACTCCAGCTGCGGCCCATGAATACCATCCCTGTCATTGCCGCAGGAGATACCGATTGGATGGTTTCACCTGCAGTCGGCCTGGCCTCACCCGGGCTTGCTCATGAAAAAATCCAGCGCCTCCATTCTCTCCATTCATCCAACATCGCCCTGGCAATGGGGGGATTTCATCCCTGGGTGTATTCACCCAATGTGGAGATTTTTAAAGAAATGATCTGGAATCCAGGCGAACCGGCGGATGCGCTCATATCCCGGACCGCCGCGAGGGATTTCGGGCCGGCTGCTGAAAAAGTCATGGCGGTCTGGGATTTGTTCAGCCAGGCCTTGCTGGCTTTGCCGAATGTCTGCCGGGCGCAGCATTTCGAAACTTTTATCCGGGAGTCTGAAGAGATCCTGCTCAAACCCCCGGCACCTGCGTATCTCAAAGGCAGCACATGGGGGCGCTCCATTCATGATGCGATCCCATTTCTCCTGGAAGCCTGCCCGGAAGTGATCCGAATCTGGAAACAGGGAGTTGACCAGCTGGAACAGGCTCAGGACCAGACCGAAGGAGAATCATTCATGGTCGCCAGGGATTTGCGTGATGGGGTCTTCTGGTCCGGGTTTTTCCTCCAGGTTCTTCAGAGCCAGTACAACCTTGTCCGGGGATTCAATCTGCTCAAATGGATGCCTGAGGATGCCAATCCCGATGCATCCCCCTGGAAGGATGCCTTTCTGCCGCTTTACCGGGATGAGGTTCTGAATTGCGATGGCTGGCAGGCGCTCCTGTTCACCGCCCCTGAACCTCGGATCCGTTTTCGCAATGAAGCGGTGAATGCGACCGCGCTGGCGCGCAGCTGGGATCAGAAACGCCAGAATCTGTCCAGTCTGATCGGAAATTAGGGGGTTCTTCCTGCTGTCTGTGGAAGCAGAACAGCCGTGACATTCTGCCCTTTGCGGACAGTGCTTTTGGCTTTCTCGAGATTGTCAAATTCAACCAGGACCACTGCATAGCTGGATTCTGTTGACCCGAGAAATGAGGTCGTGGATTGAGCCTGCATGACCGGCAGGATTCCCTGAACATGGGCCTCCAGGCGTATCCAGCCGGTGGAATCGAGCAGGACCTGCATTCGGTCTCCCGGACGCAGAAGCCCGGCATTCTCAGCATTCGGATAAACTTCCACCCACAGCCTTTCCCCGGTGTAGATATTCATAATCGGGGTGCCGGTCGAGGCGATCTCTCCCACAGACCGGAAGACCCGTGAAACAATTCCATCCTGCGGAGATGTGAGAATCATTTCAGACTTGCGTGCCATCAGGGTGTTCATTTCCCCCTGTTTCTGCCGGAGCGAGCTCTCCAGATCGATGATGGCTTTCCCCCGGTTTTCTTTCAGTCCCTCGATCTGAACTTTGTAGTACTCCACCTGCTGCTTCAATGTGTTCAGTTGCAGCTGTTCCTGGCGCTCACGTTCATGGAGAAGCAGCAAATTCTGTCCGGCCTGATTGAGAGCGAGCTGACGGCTTTCCAGGTCTGTGACCAGCATCGCTCCGGCATCAAACAGTTTGCGGGCACGGTCAAGCTGATCCTGAAGAATCGCCAGCGATGCCGAAGCCGATTTGATTTCTCCCTCTGTGGTAGGAAGTTTGAATTCAAGTGCAGCTATTTCCGCCAGGACATCATTCATCTTTTCCCGGGTCTGGATTTCCTGAGTTTCAAGCATTGGATCAACCCGGGCACGCTCGATGGCGGCTTTCAGATCCTTGATTTCGTTGCTGGCATTCTTGATCTGGGCGGCGAATTCCTCATCATACAGCTCCACCAGCACATCGCCTTTTTTCACCTGCTGGTTCTGGTCCACCTCGATGCGCAGAATCTTGGCCTGGGTTCTTGAGGAAACCTCGACTTCGGTTCCAAAAACAACCCCAGGAAAACTGGCTTCAGTCAATGTGTTGGAGAATTGGAACAGGACCGCCCCGGCCGCCACTGACAGCATGACGAAAAAGAAGAGCGCTTTGATAATCCTCCCCAGAACCGACTTCTGCGGGTGGTTGCTGACTGGTGTCATGGGCGTGTCGCCTGCAGGCCCATGGATGTCTTCGGCAGTGTGGGAGACAGTTTCCCCAGCTCAAGCAAAAGATTCAGCAGCATTTCCATTTTCAATTGCTGCGCCCGGGAAAGATCCCCCTGGGCCTCCAGAACTTCGTTGCCTGCTTTTCTCACCTCAAATTCCGGATTGCCCTTGATCGTCTCAGGCATTGTCGCTGCAGTCAGCCGCATGATTCTTTCCGCCTCCTGAAGTTTCTGGATCAGGAGCAGCTGGATTCGGACTGCATCCGCTGTGACTTTATAATCTTCCAGCGCCTGGCGGATGTTGCTGGCAATGGATTCCTTGCGGGCTTCGATTTCAAGATTTTGAGATTTGATATCGAGCTCATGGCGTTTACGGCGCAATTCATTTTCCCTTCTCAGGGAGAAAGGAACCACCAGGTTCATCTCCATGATCAGATCAAATGTATCATCGAAGCGCCTTTCATCCCCAAAATGCCTTTCGTGATCGGTCACTCCACCGGCGATTTTCATCTCCAGTTCCGGGGCCTGCTCGACATGCTTCCCTCCGGCGGCAAGGGTTGACAGTGCTGTTCGTGAAGCATCCAGATCCGGGCGGCGGCGCCAGGCATCTTCGATCAGTTGATCCGGATCAGCATTCTCGAGTTCGGTTGCCTCCGGGATGTCTGGAGCCGCCAGGGAAGCGGGCTGCAGATTGGGGTCTCCCCAGATTCGCCTCAGAACATTCAGCTTCCGTTCGTTCTTACGCTGGTCATCCGCCAGCCTTTTCCGCAGTGTCTGCAAGCTCACCTGGGTGGTCAGGACATCCAGCTGCAGCGCTTCATATTCATCGAATCGCAGCTTCAGGATCCGGAGGTTTTCTTCCTCGTAGGCGACCTGGTCTGCCAGTTTGGCAAGGATTCCCTGGCCGTAATAAACATCCAGATAAGCCCTTCCGGCAGCGAGAACTGCATCGTTGGCTTCGACAACCATCGACTCCGCACGATCCAGTTGTTTGAGTTTTTCGGAGAGGATGTCCCCCCTCTTTTTCCGTTCCGATGCCAGAAACTCCTTCTGGATGCCGATTGTGAATTGCTGCTCATCTTCGGTAAGCGCATAATCTTCGATGCGGGGATCGCGGCCTAAACGTGAGGTTCTGACCTCTTTTCGGCTGCCATCATTCGTCTCCCGCTTGCCCCTGATTTCGAGTTCCCAGCCATTATCGGCCTCGAGTTCCTGAATTCGGGCCTCATCCACCAGCCACTCCGCCTGCTCCCGGCGAACCGCCTTGTCTGTGGTGATGACACGCTGGCAGGTGCCGAGAAAGGTGATCTCTGGAGCACCCGCAGGGGCCTGCCCATAACCTCGTGCCCCCAGGACTGAGATCAGGACAAGCAGGCATGCCTTCCGCCAAAAGAGGAACAGTCCAGCAGGCCTCATGCAGACTGCGACCTCTGCCAGCTTACTTTCAGAACACCATCTTCCAGGATCAGGGTGGTTATTTCATGCAGATTGATGTTCCCGGCCATGTTCACATGCAGTGTGATCTCCGACACAAAATCCTCGCTGAGCTTTTTCACCCTGTAATCATAAGCCACCAGCACATATCGCATGTCATGGTCTGCGAATACACTCCGGATCCGGTCCATTGTTTTCACATAGTCCTCACACTGAATCAGCAGGACCATTTCCTCACGGCGGTTGACCATATCGAAGGGAAGGACTTCGGGAAAGAATGCCACCAGCCGTCCCACGATCAGAATCAGGATCGTCCCCGCAGTCACCTGGATCATGAGATTGCTGCCACACCCCATCCCCACCCCCAGCGACAGGATCAGGGTGGAGGCATCCCGCGCACTGGAGACTGCATAGCGGTAACGGACAATGCTGGCTGCACCCAGAAGCGCCACCGCACGGATGATTTCACCGCTGATGATCACCATGAACATGGCTCCGGCCATCGACAGAAAAGCATGTGCCTCGATCAGATTCAGACGGTACTTGTCGGGTGAACGCCGGAATGACAGCAGCACTCCGAGGAAGGCGGCGAGAAATAGCTTGGATGCCTCATGAAGGATTATCTGAACATACTGGAAATGCGCGGGATCCATCATCTGCTGCAGTTGGTCCATCATGATGTTCTGTTCCTTCTCAATTGGATCCCTGAATTTCCATTCGATCCCGAGGTTAATCGATTTCAATGCATTCTAGGGGTTAGGCGGGGCTGGCTCAATGCCCCCGGCTTATGGTCCTCCATGCAGGGCCGGCACCGGCTTGTCGGTCAGCAGGCAGATTCCACGGCCTTGATCACCGACTGCACAGTAATACATGAAAAGAGTGTCCCTGGCAGGGTCATACACCAGCGATACTTTGTGAGCGTAGGTCTTGTCCAGCCCGCGGGGATGTCCACCAGCCTTGTATAGTGGCTCCGGGTGGGAGGTCCAGTGCAGCAGATCTCTCGAAAATGCCGCCATGATATGCGCTCCACCCTGCCCCACACCAAAATAGATCATGACCCAGTGATCGCCATCTCTGAATACTTTTCCATCTGAACAGAATTCGGAGTCATACCCTTCGGCGCGAACTTTCACCACTGGATTTCCCTCATACCTGGCCCAGCTGATCATATTTGTCGATGTAGCGACTCCCATTTGTTCACAGCTGCCCTGGGCGGCGTTATAGAAATCCCAGAACTTCCCATCCGCCTCAAGCAGCCAGGGCTGGTAAATGCAGTCCTTTTCCCATTCGGCTGCCCCCTCGATCGATAAGGATGGGTGATCCACACTCGCCCGGTTCCACTGAGTCCCATCCTCGCTCCAGGCAACTCCCTGTGCCCCGGGACGGATTTCATACCCCCCCTGCTTTGGATAGCACCCATACAACACCCAGTATTTCCCATTCCACTTTTTAGGGATTCGCAGGGATCTCAAGTCATAGGACTCGAGCAGCAGCCCGCCGAAGGTCACGCCCCCATAATCGAAAGTCCCTTTTTCTCCATACGACATCGCCAGCCCTTTCGGCTTCCAGTGGATCAGGTCGGTACTGGCTGCATGTGCGGTCTGATAGCCTTTTCCATCGAAACCGGTGTACCACATCTGCCATTGATCCCCGAGTTTCCATACCAATGGGCAATCCACCATCTGAAAGGCATGGCCATCGGGCGGTTCAGGAGGAATGATCCACTCCGGATAATAGTTCCAGTTCCGGAATGGCTTCGCCCAGCTGTCCAGTGTCCCGGCATCGATCTGCCAGAATTCCTTGGATTGGTCTTTGACCACCTCTTCTCCCCGAGTCGGCTGGCAGTTCCCGGAAATCAGAATCATTACAATCAGCAGGCTGCCAGGCCGCGACAATTTCAGTTTCTCCTGATTCCTCTGCCTCATCTGTTTCACCTCAATCCATAAACAGGTGGTGGCTCTTGTAAAAATCCCCACAACATCCATTTCCGCTTATTTTTCAAGGTTCCAGGCATCCAGCACCAGCCCCTCGCTGGAGTTGACAGTCACTGAATGGGATTCACCCGGGTTCAACCAGAAATAGTTGTCATCGATCGTGAAAGTATCCAGATGGCCTGGACGGGAAATGTTGACTCCCACCGCCGGGAGACTTCCCTCATTTTTAACCAGGGCCTTGTTCCCATGGACCTGCATGTTCAAACGGGCCTTGGGGAGCTCGAACAGACAGCCTTTTTTCGTTTCATAATTCACGAAATAAAAGGTGCGATCCACCAGTTGGCCATCAACCTGCACCTCGCTGGAGATAAGCAGGGGAACTGTCTGTGTCTGCCGGGCAGAGAGAGACAACTCTCCCAGCTGGCGAACCCGGTTGATCGAATTTTCCCCTTGAAAGGTTTCCGCCTTGACCGAATGGAGGTTCGAGCCGAAGGCCTCGATCTTGACTGTCCATTTCCTTCCCGCCAGCTGGTCGGCATCATCCAGAAGAAAGACCGGCAGAGCGCAATCGGTTCCCAGCGGGTTGACTGTCTTGAAAATGACACAGGCGTGAAGAGGTGCGAAACTGTCCTGGAAGAAATAGTGGCCGATCTTCGGGACCCCATACCAGTCCACACACGACCAGGATGCCGCCGGATAGTTGTCATTCATCTTGTAGTAAAGCGCTCCGGTGCAATCCGGCCAGCGTGTGCGTGCAAGTTCCAGAGTGTGACGAACCCCCACTGCCTGGGATAACTGGGATCCTGTGATGAAGTTTTCCAGGGTGTTATCCGGCATGAAATAAGCCGAATACTGCGCCAGGCGGGACATGTCCTCAGCTGTATTGAAGATCGGTGTGTGGTGGGCGAGAGAACCTTCTGGCGGCGCAGGCCATTGACCTTTCTCGCCATCCGGCAGATAACGCAGCACCGACTCGAGGGCCGGCATGCAGGCCAAACCGAACTCGCCAATGAAGGAAGCGGTCATGTTCAGATTGTGATCCAATGGCTGCCTGCCCCAGTAGCAGTTGTAATTGTGAATGCTTCCTCCCCAGGGTTCGCCACGATGAAAGGCACGGGTTCCATCCAGCTCAATGGAGTATTTTCCCATCATGTCGATCGCCTTGCCGAATGGATTTCCGGATTCATTCCCGCCTCCATACATCACCAGGGAAGGATGATTCCTGATGCGCAGGGTATTGAGGCGGACTGTTTCCTCAAGCACATCATAAGGCTGCACCAGGTGGCTGTCCCAGGCAGTCGGCCATTCCTGAAGGACCATGATTCCGGCACGATCACACAGATCATAGAATTCATCGGTCTCAGGCATTCCGGACCCCCATCCACGGAACATCTGGATATGCTGCTGCCTGGCCAGCGATATCAGCCGATTGTAACGCTCCCTGGAAAAATCCATCGAGGAATCCATGGTGCACCAGCCAGTCCCTTTGACGAACATGGGGAGCTTGTTGATCACAAATGTCCAGTTGAATTGAGTCGATTTCGGGCCGCCGGGAAGAGGAGCCATTTCCACTGTCCGGATCCCGAATGTGGTTTCAAACCGGTCCGGGATCCCGCCGCCATCCGGGACGAAAGACAATTTCATTCGATACAGGTTCTGTGCGCCGAGATCATTCGGCCACCATAATTGAGGATCGGGAACCTTCATTCGCAGATGAACCTGGCTCTCCTGCTGATTGGACTGGATCGGATGGTTGAAGGTAAAAGGCTTTCCCTCAAAATTGTCTGGTTGGATGGTTCCGGTGAAAACCCCTGACCACTCTGCTTCTTTCCCTTTCAGGTCGATGCAGATATCGACAATTCCTTCCTGTGCATCCCGGGTCGCGACAAAAGGATGAAACATCCTGACTGCAGGGGAGCCTTCAATCCGAACAGAGCGCCAGATTCCGAGTGCCGGAATGCTGGAGTAATGCCACCCCCACACATTGTTGAATACCACTGTGCTGCGCCATTCCGGGTTGTTCCACTGTGTGCGGTCCCCGGGAGCAGGATCGATCCGGACAATCAGGGTGTTGTTCTCCTGCAGCACACCTGATACATCGAAAGCCGGTCCGCCAAACATTCCATCATGGGTTCCCAATAACTCCCCATTGAGCCAGACCGAACAGCGGATTGCAATTCCGTTGAACACAAGCCGCTCGCCTTCCGCACCCTGAGGCCGTTTGAAGGTGGTTTTGTACCAGTAGGTGTTGAAGCTTTTGTCATGGGCGATGGCATCATTGCGGCCGAATTTGGGGTCGGGTATTTTCCCCGCTTCAAAAAGGGCGGTATGAACACTTCCGGGCACCCTCGCCTGAATGGCATCGCCCCACTCGCCGGATAAACGCTGGCCTGGATCTCCCCCCTCGGCCATCTGCCACAACCCATCCAGCAGCAGGGCCACTGCTCCCTCGGGATGGCTTCCTTCCCCTTCCTTGAGGCCAATTTCCAGCGCTTCGCTGTCGAGAGGCGAGGGGCCGGCTTTGAAGCTTTCCCGATCGAGTTCATCCATCGAAATGCGCAGTACCGGGTTAAGCCGGAGGTGATTCTGCAATTGCGATGCATCTGGAATCAGCCCTCGTTCATCGACCTCATCCATGTGCCACAGGCCGATGGTGTCCTGGTCTGCTGTAAATGGCTGGTCCGGCTTCCCATCGATATTCCGGACTGTGCTTGAGATTCGCACCTCATCGATCAGGCCATCGCATCCAATCGGCTGCTCCAGCCCGGCCGCTTTTCCGATGTAGAGAGGCCCAGGCTCACGCTGGATATTCTGGTTCAGCCGGACCGGGGACTGGATCACTTCTTCCCCATCCACAAACAACCTTGAGATGCGCCCATTGAAAGTCCAGGCCACATGGTGCCACTGGCCATCGACAATGCACCGGTTGCTGCGGACATCGGCGGGTGAGTAACCCGGCATATACACCGCCAGGACTCCATCCGCAGCGGAGGCATACAATTCCCAATGTGTTCCCGAAGCTTTGGGTTCATTGGACACCAGGATATTGTACTGGCTTTTGTTATCCAGTTTGGCCCAGCACTCCACTGTGAGTGGAGGAAGGACATAGGCTTCATTCTGCAAAGCGAGTGGTGGTGTTTCTCCCGGGTTCAACGCTTTTCCAAATACCCCGCCTTCCACAAGCTGCATGGCTGCCTCCCCTTCTGCACTCATTGCCGGGCCAGCCGCTGTCGACAGCAGCAGACACAGGCTGATTATTTTTACCCGCATTGCTGAGGTTCCTTTCATCCACCGGTGATTGCCCCCGATCTTACCTCTATTGTGTTGTTGAATGAATTCGCAGAGTTGGCAGCACTTGATCCTTCTGGCCTGGCAGATTCGGCCCGGTTCTGCACAGCAGAATTTTCATTGTGAAATCCACAAGGTTTCCTTGCGAAAGCAGAAAAAATTAAGTATGTTATGTCCTTGGGGGGCTGCTTCCTGCAGCCAGATACCGCGATCGTTTTCAAGAGGGGGAGCGAACGATGCGCGTTGAAAGAGCGCTTTTTACTTTTCTAGCCCTGTCATGGATCCTGTGGCAGGGAACACCCGGCACTGCTCAGCAGAATGCCGGCGACCCAGGATCAGCCACGGGAGCGGCAGTCGTTTCATCGACCGCATCGGTCGATGTGCCTTCTGCATCCGTACAGGTTCCGGCTCAACCGGCTCCGGTGCCTGCAGCCACTCAGGTCCCTGTCCCGACAGCGACCCACACACCTTTGCCGACTCCGACTCCGACTCCGACATCCACAACAACACCCACATCAACTTTCACAAGCACAGCGACTTATACCTCCACACCGACTTTCACAGTCACATCGACTCCAACACCCACATCCACTTTTACTCCGACTCCGACCAGCACACCCACTCCACTTGGCGCGGCGCATTTCTATGACCGGCTGATCGACCTGGATCGCCTTGCCACCCTGGAACAACCTGGAGTGGCTGCGAAACAGTTTTCAAGCTACAACCGTGAATCCCGGTATGATCCGGACAAGGATGAATACATCGGCTGGGATGCCAATGGGGATGCCGGGTACTACATCCGGGTCGAGCCGGATACCGGTGAAGCCGTTATGGCTGAAATGGAAGGGCCGGGCTGCATCTGGCGGATCTGGTCTGCGAACCCCAAAGGCAGGATCCGCTTCTATTTCGATGGAGCCACCACCCCCAGCCTGGAATTTGATTTCAATGATCTTTTCAGCAAGGATAAATCACCTTTCCCACGCCCGCTGGTGTGGCAACGGCGCGCGGACCTGGGCGGAGACAACCCGGCTTCCAACTGCTACATGCCGATCCCCTTTGCAAAAAGCTGCAAGGTGACTTCCGACAAAGCCCACCGCCAGTATTACCACATCGGCTATTCCCTTTTTCCAAAGGACACCCGTGTATCCACCTTCCGCCTGGAGCGGACTCCCGAAGAAGAGGCGGCTCTTCAACGGGTGTGCAATGTTCTTCTGCAGCCCGGAGTCGATCCCCAGGGAGCAGATGGCCTTCAGTGGGTTGAAAAGGCCGAAAGCCTGGCACCCGGCCAGCGCTTGGCTGTAGCTGACCTCAAAGGGCCGGGGACAATCCGCCAGCTGTTTGCCAAACTCGCCTCACAGGACCGCTATGCCCGGCGCAAGGTGCTGCTGCAGATCTTCTGGGATGGCAACGAAATTCCGGCTGTCGAAGCCCCCATCGGTGATTTCTTCGGCGAAGCCTGGCAGGAGAATCCATACAAAAGCCTCCCGATGGGCATTGGGGATGCCCTGAACTACTGTTTCTGGCGGATGCCCTTCCATCAGTCGGCCAGAGTTGTCGTCACCAACCAGGGGGAACATCCCGCCAATCTGCGTTTCAAAGCGGGATGGCTTCCAGGCGATCTCCCGGCCGGC
>JAANMW010001769.1_pt1 | contig 21471 bp, 20 predicted proteins | sample 7279671 | NCBI WGS metagenome assembly JAANMW01 (sample SAMN14094541, study PRJNA606508) | bioreactor metagenome | isolation source: A lab-scale SPAN reactor treating ammonium-rich wastewater day 247 | place: Ireland: Galway | collected 2017-09-19 | reverse complement strand
ACTTCTTCGCGGCCGAGGATGGTGATCTTCGCGATACCGTCGCGTGCGCAGAGCGAGGCGGCCTCGACGGTTCGCGGGTCTTCGCCCTCGGGCAGGATGATGTGCTGCGGATCGCCGGCCGCGCGACGGCGTATGTCTTCGAGGATCATAAGATTCTTAAGAACCTGAATTTACCACAACCCGAACCGCGTGCATAAATCGCGACACGGCCGCGTAATCAAGAGCAGTAACTTCACGCCGTCAGCTAGAGAGGCCGCTGACTAGTGCGGGCTTCGCTTGCCTTGCGGATAGTTTGCTCTTAGACTTTGTCAAGAAATGGGAAAGTTGGCACGACGCGAAAAAAGCGAACTTAAGGGCCGTATGCGGACCTTCGTGATGTTTCTGCCGAATATGGCGAAGTTGCTCGCACGGCTTTTGAAGGATGCGCGTGTCCCGACGGCGGAAAAAGCCTTGTTCGTCGCGGCGATCGTCTATGTGATCTCGCCGCTCGACCTCATACCGGACGTTTTCCCCTTTATCGGCCAGGTCGATGATATTTATATGGTCGCCCTTGTCCTGCTGCGGCTGATAAACCGGACGGATGCCGATGTCGTTCGCGAACATTGGTCGGGCGGCGGTGACATCGCGTCCCTTGCCGAATCGATAGCGAATCTTGCGCCGAAATTCCTGCCGAAACGCATCTCTCGCGTGCTCAAATCGAATGTCGAACTCGCTCCCGCGGGCAAGATCATCAAGGGCATCACAAAACGCGATGAAGCCGTGGTCATTGAGGTTCCGGATGACCGCCAGATCGAATCAGTCTCCTCAATGAACAACTGATCCCGAGGTAGAACCGCGTTTCTTGGATATCGCGGCCCTTCCCTCGGTATTTTGCTTTTAGGCGGCGGCAGTTTCATGCTTTGCAGTGGCGCTTTTCAACAAAGCGATCTGCGCGGCATGGTGGACGTTGTGACGCACCGCACCGTGCAAAAAGAAGCTGAGTGTGTAGTCGTTGTCCTCAAACCTTTCCGCGAACTCGCTCTCCGAATGCAGCTCGATACCGCTGATCAGATTTGCGAATGAATCCGCAAGCTGTGTCTGCAGGCCTTGCCACGCGACCTCTGCGACCACTTTTTCCTCCGGAAAGTTACCATCCGCAGGTTCGCTGACCGGATTTCCGCGTAGGCGTTCGGCCCATACGTTATTCCAGCCGGCGATGTGGCCTGCGAGTTCCCAGATGCTGTGCGTTCCGGGAAGTCTGAGTGCCGCCCGCTCGCCGCTTATCCCATTTAGAGTCTCCTTTAGGCTTGCCGCGTGCCACGGGTCGCCGTCCAAGAGCATTTTTAGTTCGTCGATGATCTGTTGTTTTTCCATCGTATTTCTCCCTTGTAACCGTTAAGATGCGTGAGAGCGGTTACAAAAGTATCATCGAAAATGTAACCTGTCAAGTGGGTATTGGCGGTTACAAGCGAGTGAGATATAATCAATTCGATGGAGTTACGGCCGGAGAAATTCAAGCTGATCGCCGGGGACTTGAGCCTTGACCTCGTGAATACTGCGTCGCAGTGGCAGCGGACGGATAAAGCGTACGCCCCTGCGGGCGAAAGCATCGGCGACATCGCCGATCTGATCTCATGGGCATTGAAGGCGAACGCTATCGATGAGAAAACGGCACGTGCGCTTTCTGCAAAGGCGGCAAACGGCGGAATGCAGAGTTTGCGGCGGGCACGTAAGCTCCGCGCTGCGATCTACGGCCTTGCGGTTGCGATAGTCGACGGAAAACAGCCGACTGCCGATGATCTCGAATATTTGAACAAAGAGCGGCTGAGGGCACTCGAACGGCAGACGTTCGATTACGCTAGCGGAAAGTTTGAGCTAAAACGTCGTCCCGGCGCCGAACCTTTGGATGCGATCATCGATACGATCGCGCTTGCGGCGGTCGAACTTCTGACCTCGGATCGATCGAAACGAATTCGCAGGTGCGGCGGCGAATCGTGCGGGTGGCTTTTTGTGGACGACAGCCGCGGCCGCAATCGTCATTGGTGCGATATGCGGGACTGCGGAAACCTCGCAAAGGTGCGGCGATTTCGCAAAAAAGCGGCAAAAGTGGCGAGCTGATTTCTCCGCTGTCAGCCGATCTTGCGTCCAGCGCCGCAAAATACCAGCAATTTTCTGCCTTGCGAGGCACTTTTCTTCTGGATTTCCGTGTGCTTTGAATCTATTTCTGTTGGGTAAGCTCGGATTTATTCGAAAATTTAATTACACGATCGAACTCCGCTTTCGATATAATCGCAGTACGTCGAAAAGCGATAGTTAGCGTATTTTCCCTCTTTATGTTCGAACGCTACACAGAAAGGTCACGCCGCGTAATTTTTTTCGCGCGTTACGAAGCCCTTCAATATGGTTCCCAATCGATCGCTCCCGAACACATTCTGCTTGGGCTATTGCGAGAAGATAAGACGCTCTCGGCAAAGTATTTCCCGTATCGACATTCATTGACCGTCGATTCGGTCCGCAAAGAGATCGAGGACCGGATAGTTGTCCGCGACCGCATACCGCAATCGAGCGAACTGCACCTTTCCGCCGTTACAAAACGCATACTCTTTTACGCAAATGAAGAGAGCCGTCAGCTCAAGAATCGGCACATCGGCCCGGAACATATTTTGCTTGGGCTGATACGCGAAGAGCGTTCGGTTGCCGCCGAGATACTTTTCGGCTATGGCGTAAGGCTTGACGATATTCGCGAAAAGCTCGGCCAGCAGCAGCGTGCGATGCCGAACCTTTTTGCGCCTGCAAAAGAAGCGTCGAAGACACCGAGCCTTACAGAATTCACACGCGACCTGACGAACGAAGCTGCCGAGGGACGCCTCGACCCGCTTATCGGCCGCCAGCAAGAGACCGAACGCCTGATCGAGCTTATCTGCAGACGGACGAAGAATAATCCTGTGTTGATCGGCGAGGCCGGCGTCGGGAAAACGGCGATCGTCGAGGGGCTAGCACAGCGGATCGTCGATAAGAATGTTCCGTCATTCCTGGAGAACAAACGCATACTCGCGCTCGATCTGTCGCTCGTTGTCGCCGGGACGAAATATCGCGGACAGTTCGAAGAGCGCCTTAAGAAGATCATTGGCGAGCTGAAAGAGAATCGAGACAACATCGTTTTTATCGACGAGATACACACGCTTGTCGGCGCCGGTTCAGCAGAAGGCACGCTCGATGCCGCGAACATCCTAAAGCCCGCACTTTCACGCGGCGAGATACAATGTATCGGAGCGACAACGCCTTCGGAATATCGCAGGACGATCGAGAAGGACCGTGCGCTTGAGAGACGTTTTCAGGCCGTAAGGGTCGAGCCCGCGAACGAAGACGATGCCCTGCAGATCGTAAAAGGCATCATCGAGCGATACGAAGCTTACCATCAGATCCGCTACACGCAAGATGCCCTCTCGGCGGCTGTCGAACAATCGAACCGCTACATTTCCGATCGATTTTTACCCGACAAGGCGATCGACGTCCTGGATGAGGCCGGTGCACGTGCAAAGCTGCGTTACAGGAATGAGAATCCGGGCGAACCTTCGTGGAAAGAGACCGTCGAGAATTGGAAACGTGCATCCGCGAACGAGGATCAGCTGATCTCTTTTGAACTACAGACGCTCGAGGATTCGTTCTTCGCGGTCGAGGTGACGAGGGACGATATCGACGACGTGATCGCACGATGGACGGGCATTCCGGTTGCGTCGATCAAGGAAGAAGAGGCCCAAAAACTGCTCAAGATCGAGAAAGTTCTCGGCGAGCAGATCATCTCGCAGCGGCCGGCACTCTCGGCACTTGCGAGAGCGATAAGGCGTTCGCGTGCGGGCATCAAGTCGCCAAAACGGCCGGTCGGTTCATTCCTATTCCTCGGGCCGACGGGCGTCGGCAAAACAGAGGTTGCAAGGCGGCTCGCCGAATTCCTCTTCGGTTCTGAAAGATCGCTCATCCGTTTTGATATGAGCGAATTCATGGAGCGGCATTCCGTTTCGAAATTCATCGGATCGCCTCCGGGATACGTCGGCCACGAAGAAGGCGGACAGTTGACGGAAAGACTGCGTCGCTCGCCGTATTCGATCGTGCTTTTTGATGAGATCGAAAAGGCACATCCCGATATCTTCAACCTCTTGCTGCAAGTTTTTGAGGACGGCGTTTTGACGGACTCGACCGGCCAGACGATCGATTGCAAACATTCGATCTTCATAATGACGTCGAACATCGGCGCGCGAATGATCCAGAAGACCGCTTCGCTAGGTTTTCAGGCATCGGGCGATGCCACGCGTGCAAAACGCGAGGACGAAGTGATGACGGCCGTCCGCCAGACATTTGCTCCCGAGTTCATAAACCGTCTCGACGAGATCCTGATCTTTGACGAGCTCTCGCTCGATGACCTGATGGCGATCGCCGACCTCCAGATCGCAAATCTTAATTCGATCCTTGCCGACCGGCGTTTGAAGGTTTCGCTCACGCTCGAAGCCAAGAAATGGCTTATCGACAAGACGTGCAGCGACCGAAAATACGGAGCAAGGCCCCTGAAACGTGCGATCCAAAAGCATATCGAGGACGAGCTTTCCGAAGCATTGATCCAGGGAAGGATAACTGATGCGGCGGATATCACGATCACGGTCGAGGATGATTCGCTTCGAATTCAGCTGCCCGCAATGCGCGAACTTTCTGCAAAAGGCGTAGAATAGTCTGCAAGATGTATCGACGCCCGAAATTTATCGAAGAACTGCACAGGATCCGTCAGGAGATGGCCGCAAATGCCGATCATGACGTGATCCTTTTTGCCGAAAAGGCACGCAGCGGTGAATTTACCGAAGCTCGGCGGCCCGCCGAGATCGACAAGGAAGACGCGGCATTCGAAAAAACGAATGATGCCGTGCTGCCGAAACGGTAGCGGCCTTTCGCCAAAACGGGCTTTCATTCGCAACGGCCTTCGGCGTAAAATCGAACCAAACAGTTTGGAAGAATGGTCAGATATTTAATATCGCTCGCTATTGTTCTGCTTACGATCCTGGGAGCGGCGGCCGTTTTCTTTCCGGATTACTGGATACATCGATACGATGATCTGATAGAACGGCAGGCACGCATCTACCGCCTCGATGAAAAGCTCGTTTGGAGTTTGATCTACGAAGAGACGTACTTTCGAGCATGGAAACACGGTGCGGCCGATGAGGTCGGGTTGATGCAGGTGCGGCCCGCGATCGTTCGCGAATGGGCAAAGGCCACCGGTCTAAAGGAATACGAAAAAGCGGCGGAGAACCCTGAGCAGGTACTTCTTGACCCTGAGCAGAATATTCAGGTCGGCTGCTGGTATCTTGAAAAACTACGCGAGATGTACCGCGGCGTTCCTGCCGAAACGGCGTTGACGCTTGCCGCGTACAATGCTGGCCCAAGCCGCGTCGAAGGCTGGACCGCCGGCGCGAAAATATCGGACATCACCGAGGATGAATTCATCTCTCGGATCACCATCCCCTCAACGAAAAGCTACGTGACAAAGATCCTCGAACGCTATCGAATGCAGACCTCCGAGGTCAGAAAATGACGACGCTCCATTTTGCAGACCATGTTGTTCCGGTTTCGTGTGAGCCATTCGAGGACGGCGGCCTTGCCGTCGATGGCACGAAGATCTTGCGGGTCGGGACGCGAGGTGAGCTAGCGGCGGAATTTCCCGATTCCGAAACCGTCGAACACGGGAAGGCAGCGATCACGCCGGGTTTCGTGAATGTGCACTCGCATCTCGAGGTTTCGGCAATGCGTGGAGCGCTCGATTCTGTCGAGGATAATTTTTCCGCGTGGCTTTTGAAATTGAACGCGATCCGCACGGAACTAGGGCACGACGGCGTCCTCAAAGGTGCGCTTGTCGGCGCACGCGAAGGTGCGGCGGCCGGCGTTACTTGCTTCGGTGACATCGGGCGAATGGGTAGCGTCGGGCTTGAGGCTCTGAAGACGACAGGCCTCCGCGGGATAATTTTTCAGGAGACGGAATTCTCGCCGGACAATCGCACGGCAAAAGATGATTTTCTTGCGCTTGCGGAGAAATTCGAAGCGTTGAAGCAGGAGGAGACCGAGCTTGTCCGGGTCGCCCTCTCACCGCACTCGCCATATACGGTCGGCTCGGAATTGTTCGAATTGCTTGCGCAATATTCGATCCTGAACCGCATACCGCTCTCGATACACGCTGCAGAATCTGCCGACGAGATCGAGCTGCTGCGGCAAGGAACGGGCCTTTTTTCGACGTTCTATGAGAAGTTTGACGTCGAATGGTCGAGCCCGTTCTCGACGCCGATCGAATACCTCGAACGGCTCGGTGTTCTTGCGACGCGGCCGCTGCTTGCGCACTGCGTACGCGTTACGGATACCGACATCGAACGGATCGCGGCCAACGGTGCGACGATAGCTCATTGCCCGAAATCAAATGCGAAATTCGGCCATGGTGCTGCACCCTTCGAGAAGTTTTTGGAGAGCGGGATCGCGGTCGGCCTCGGCAGCGATTCGGTCGCGAGCAATAATGTTTGCGACCTGCTTGAGGAATCGCGTTTTGCGGCGCTTACGGCTCGGAATCGACAGGATTCGACGCGGCTAATTACCGCAAAAGAGGCGTTCGAGTGCGCAACGCTCGGCGGTGCAAGGGCATTGGGAATGGAAGATTCTATCGGCTCGCTCGAAGCCGGAAAAGAGGCCGACCTCGCCGTCATCGACCTCACGCACGACGCGCAAGATCCCGTTTCGGATATCTATGCCGCGCTCGTATTCTCTTCGAACGCCCGCGACGTGAAATCAACGATCGTCGCGGGCCGCACTATTTATTCTCGATAAGCGATATTGCGTGCAGAGCCTACTTCTCGGCCGCTTTTAGGGCATCGACGAGTTGGGTCGGGGTCCAGTCGTTGCCTGCGAAGATCTTCGTAACTTTGCCGTCGGGCGAGATCACGGCCGTGCGCAGGCTGTGGTCGATGATCGCCTTGTTTTCGGGATTTACCTCGTAGCGAAGGCCGAAGAAATCGGCGATCTTACGCACTTCCGCATCCGAGCCGACAGCGAGCTGCCAGATGTCGAATTTCGCGTTCGGATCGTTGCCCATATACGTAATTCCGTACGCACGTAGCTTCTCTGGTGTGTCGTTCTCAGGGTCGAACGAGATCGAGAGCAGACGGAGTTTTTCGCTGAGCTGCGGGTCCGCTTTTATGAGACGGGCAGCGTCGCGGAAGTTCGATGACATCTTGATGCAAAACTCCGGCAGCGGGCATTTTGCGTAAATGAAGGTGATCGCGAATGCCTTGCCCTGGAACGTCTTGAGCGAGATCTTCTGGCCGTCCTGATTCGTTAGCGAAAAATCAGGTGCGGGCTGGCCGATCTGTGCAAATTTCGTGTCCGGTGCCGGAGCGTTCGGGTCCGGCGGCGAGACGACGACAATGTTCTCGAGGAAGTACGGATCCCTCGCGGTGTTATCAACGACGAGTTCGCCGCTGATCTCCGAACCGGGTTTCAGGCTGTCCCACGCCCAATCTGCATGGATCGGAAAGTCCATCGTCATTGCCTCCATATAGCCTTCGATCGCTTCGTGATCGATCGACGCCGTCTTTTTCGCCCGATCGACCGAGACGACCTTGCCTTTGAACGGATAGCGTTTTGCGTTCGGAGAGACGGCATTCGACGAGTTTGTTGAGGCACCGCCGCAGCCGATGAGGCCGAGAAGCGATGCGAGTACAAGCAAAATAAGAGCTTTTCGCATAAAAGTATTCAAAAGAATATTGTCCCCCAAATCTCGATGCGTGTCAAAATCGGGGCCGAGAACCCTCGCCTTTGGAAACCGTCGGCCAAATTGCGGTAAACTCTTCCATTCGAGCAATTTACTTTATGACCGCAAAAATTCTCAGCGGAAAGCCGATCGCCGATGCGATCAAGAAAGAGGTCTCTGCCGAGGTCGCAGAGCTTTTCGAAGTACATTCGGTCCGGCCGACGCTCGTCGTTGTGCGTGTCGGCGAAGACCCGGCGTCGGCGGTCTATGTCGGCAACAAGGTCCGCACGGCCGAAGAGATCGGCATCCGAAGCGAGCATATACATTTTGACGCAAACGTCACGCAGGCCGAGCTCGTTAACACGATCCGCGATCTCAATACGCGGGACGACGTTGATGGCATTCTCGTGCAGCTCCCATTGCCGAAGCATATCGAGGAACGCGAGGTGATCGAGCTGATCGACCCGAAAAAGGACGTCGATGGATTCCATCCGGTGAACATCGGACGGCTTTTGCAAGGTTTTGAGGCACTGACGCCGTGTACGCCTGCGGGCGTGATCGAGGTTTTGAAACGCTCGAATATCGAGATCGCAGGACAGCGTGCGGTTGTCGTCGGACGCAGCAATATAGTCGGAAAGCCGCTTGCCGCAATGCTTTTGCGTGAGAATGCCACGGTAACGATCTGCCATTCGCGGACGCGGAACCTGGCGAGCGTTACGCAGGAAGCCGACATTCTGATCGCCGCGATCGGCCGGGCCGGATTCATCTGCCGCGAACATATTCGCGAGGGAACGGTCGTCATCGATGTCGGGATCAATTCGGTCGAGAGTGCAGACGAGGTACGCGAGCTTTTTGCGGGCGAGGAACTCGATAAGCGGCTCGATACGCTCGACAATCGCGGGGCGACGCTCGTTGGCGATGTTTGCCCGCGTGATGCCGCAAAGGCCGCAGGTGCGATCACGCCGGTTCCGGGCGGCATCGGCCTGCTGACGGTCGCGATGCTGATGAAGAACACGGTCATAGCCGCAAAAATGCGTCGCGGGATCGCGGAAAACTAAGCTTATGAACTTTGAAGACTATCAAACGGCGGCGAGCAAGACCGCACTTTATCCGCGGCGTATGTCGAACGTCGAATACCCGACGCTCGGGCTTGCGGGCGAGGCCGGCGAGGTCGCAAATATCGTCAAAAAGATCCAACGCGACCACAACGGCGTTCTGACGGATGAGACGCGTGCGAAGCTGAAGGACGAGCTTGGCGACGTCCTCTGGTACATCTCTGCGTGCGCGGACGAACTCGGGCTTACGCTCGCGGAGATCGCGGATTTTAACATCCAAAAGCTCGCAAAACGCCATTCGGCAAAAGGATAATTCGCGTGCTGGCAGTCGGCTTGACAGGTTCTATCGCAACGGGTAAATCCTTTGTTACCGGATATTTACGCGAGCTCGGGGCCGAGGTGATCGATGCTGACCAGGCAGCGCGTATGGTTGTCGAGAAGGGCACGCCGGGGCTTGAGGCCGTCGTGCGGGAGTTCGGTACGGAGGTTCTCGCACCTGACGGGACGCTCGATAGGAAGAAGCTCGGTTCGATCGTTTTCGCCGATGAGGCGAAGCGTTTGAAGCTAAATTCGATCATTCACCCGCTTGTGATCGAGATGCAGGATGAATGGCTCGCCTCGGTCGAGGAGCGAAGCAGGGACGCCATTGCGGTCGTTGATGCCGCCCTTATGATCGAATCAGGCGGGTACAAACGGTTCGATAAGCTAATTGTTGTCGTTGCCGAACCTGCGGTACAATTGGCGCGCCTTATGGCACGCGACAATTTGAGCGAAAATGAGGCCAGACGCCGCATTGACGCCCAAATGCCGCAAGACGAAAAAAGAAAGTTTGCCGATCACGTTATTGATACATCTAATGGATATGAGGACACGAAGCGGCAGACACGAGAGGTCTTCGCGTCCCTGACGGAACTCTTAAGGCATGGCAAGGCGGGATAAGAGATATAAGCTTCCTATTTTCAGCTATTTACGGCTGAATGGGAGGCTTGTGTTCATTCTCGCCGCCGCACTGCTCGCAGCCTCTTGCGCGGAAATAAAACAGCCGCAGCCCGAAGCATTCATTTCAAAGACCAAGCCGCCGCTCAAACAGGAGATCCGTTGGAGCAACGGAGACCTGCCGAAGAGTTTTGACCCCGCGAAAGCGGCCGCGCCGCCCGAAACCGACGTCGTCCGAGCTGTTTTTGAGGGCCTGACGGCACTCGACCCAAAGACGCTCGACGTTCGCCCCGCCGTCGCTGAAAGTTGGACGAGCGAAGACAGCCGAGTTTGGACGTTTCGCCTGCGTGATGATGCGCGCTGGACGAACGGGAAGCCCGTAACGGCACAGGATTTTGTCGATTCGTGGAAGCGGATCGCGGCCGCGCCGAAAGATGTCGCGCATCGCGAACTGCTTGCGAACATCAAGGGTTTCGGCGACGTAACGGTAAAGATCCCGGAAACGGCGGCGGACGCGTCGGCCGATCAGAAGGCCGAGCCATTGCCGGCAAATGCGGCTCCGAAGCCTGTTCAACAAAGCGCGGAAGCAAAGACCGAGACAAAGCCAAACGAGACGGGCAAGGCCGAAGCGGCAGACGCTGCGGGCGTTGAAGCCGTGAGCGAGCTTGAATTCAGAGTTACGCTGAAGCGGCCTGACCCGGATTTTCCGAAGCTCGTTGCGAATCCCGTTTTCTATCCGGTGTACGGCAAGGCGGCGGAATTCAACTCTGCCGATGCGGTGCCGCCTGCGGTCTCGAACGGCCCGTTCACCGTTGCTTCGAGCGACAAGACGGGCGTTGTCCTCGAACGCTCAAAGACGTATTGGAATAAGAACGCCGTCGTTCTTGACCGCGTGGAATTTGTCCCGCACACGTCGGCGGATGCGGCACTTGAGGCTTATAAGAACGGCGATATCGACGTTCTGACGAATGCCGCATTTTCGCCGCTTGCGTTGAAGCTGCTGGCTCCGTATGACGATTTCCGACAAACGACGCACTCGGCGTTGAACCTTTACGAGGTCAATACGAATAACAAGATCCTTTCCGACCGCCGCGTTCGCGAGGCACTCGCGATCTCTATCGACCGGCAGAAGATCGCCGAGGGCGAACTTGATGGTTCGACGAGTCCTGCGCCGCGTTTTCTGCCTTCCGAAAAGCCTGATGCGGGCACAGGGCTTGTGTTTGATGCGGAACGTGCTAAAGAGCTTCTTGAACGGTCGGGTTTCCCCGATGGTGAGAATTTTCCGGAGCTGAGGCTTGTTGTGAACCGCAATGACGCACAGCAGCGGATCGCACGCACTGCCGCGCGTATGTGGAAACAGAACCTGAACATTCAGGTCAACGTCGTGCCTGTTGAACCGAGCGAGATCGACGCGATTCGCTCGGCTGGAGATTACGACCTGCTTCGGCGCGGAGTCGTCCTGCCGACGATGGATGAACTCGTCGGAATGGAAACGATCTTCGGGCCGGAGAAGAAAGCGAGCAAGAAAAACGAGCCGAGTGCAGGGCCGCTCGCGCTTCAAGCGACACCGACACCGACGCCCGCTCCGCAGATCTTGACGGACTCGATTCCGTCCAAATCCTTGCCGCCGATCGTCCAGACGCCGGAATATTCTCAGGAAGCCGCGTTGTACGACCTTTCGGCGATCCCGATCTATTTCCCGCGGTCATTCGCACTTGTAAAGCCTTATGTTACCGGCTTCGAACTGAACAGCCTTGATGCCGTGCTGCTCAACGACGTCAAGATCGATCCAGACTGGCAGCCTGCCGCAACAAAATAACTAGCCGCAAACTCGGATGAGTTCAACGCCAAAAGCACAAGCCGCACTCCTTTCGATCGAAGGCCTTTGCGTCGAATTCGATGACGGGAAAGGGCGCGTCGTAAAGGCAGTTAGAGATGTTTCGCTCGACGTGGACAAGGGCGAGATGGCGGCGGTCGTCGGCGAATCAGGCAGCGGAAAGACGGCGTTGGGAATGTCGATCGTGCGGCTTTTGCCGAAGGCAGGGCGAATTACCTCAGGGAAAATTCGCCTTGACGGAGTCGATCTTTTGAGCGCGGATGACGCACATCTGCGATCCGTACGCGGCAAACGCGTCGGCGTGATCTTTCAGGATCCGATGTCGTCGCTCAATCCGTTCCTGACGATCGGAAGGCAGATCACGGAGGTTACCGAACTTCATCTCGGGCTCTCTCGACGCGAGGCACGCGAACATGCGTCCGAGATGCTCGATCTTGTCGGTATCAAGGATGCGGCAAAACGCCTCGATCAATATCCGCACGAATTTTCGGGCGGAATGCGCCAGCGTGTGATGATCGCGATCGCTGTCAGCTGCAAGCCTGACCTGGTTATCGCGGACGAACCGACCACTGCCCTTGATACGACGATACAGGCACAGGTGCTCGATCTGCTCGATGACCTGCGTGCGAAAATGGGGATGAGCGTTATCCTGATCTCGCACGATCTTGCGTTGGTTGCGGGACGCGCGGATCGGGTCGCGGTGATGTACGGCGGCCGCATTTTTGAAGAGGCCGCAGCTCGTGAGCTTTTTGCGCACCCCGCAAATCCGTATACTCGTGCTTTACTTGCCGCAATGCCCGAGAACGCAGCGGCGGGCGAAGAGCTTTTTCAGATCCCTGGGATGCCGCCGGATCTGAGTATTGAGATGCAGGCGTGCGAATTTGCTCCGCGTTGCGGGCAAGCCGAAGCCGTCTGCAATGGAACGAGGCCGCCATTCACAGCGGTTTCGGCAGAACACTTTTCACGGTGCCATTTTGCGGCCGACATTTTCTCGCGAGGTTGAACTTAACTTATGAAAAATATCCGCTCACTCACCCTTGTTTTGATGCTGCTTGCAGCCCTCGGGCTCGGCTGCTCGACGATCAATAAATTGCGGTCCGGCCTCGAAGGCAAACCGGCGAACAGCGCCGACGCCAACTCAAATTCGAGTTCGCCGATAGTCGACTCAGAACCGGGATCGCCCGTCGCCGGGACCGACCCGAAGGCCGAGATCATTGCCGCATCAAAGAAGTTCACCTCCCTTTCGTCCTTCAAAGCAAAGATGACGAGCGAAGGCGAATCTCCGCTGAATCTGGAGCTCGAATATCAGGCACCGAACCGCTATCACCTTAAGAGCGAACCCGTACACGGCATTGAGGTCGAGACGATCATGATCGGCCCGGACACTTACGCGAAGTTCGGCGGGAAGTGGCAAAAGATGCCGGGGAACGCCGGTGCACAGATCCCGGCCATGAAGGAGATGTTCACCGAAGAGGGCATCAAGCGGCTTACGAACGTGAGATTCGAGGGCGTTGAAGATGTCAATGGGCAGCCCGCAAATAAATATGCCTATGACGATCCGGGACAGCCGGACAAGGGCGTTGGGCCTTTCACATCGACGATCTGGGTGAGCAAAGCGGAAGACATCCCCGTGCAGGTCAAGGTCAATTATTCGAGCGGCAAGCTGAAATCCGCAACGATCACATACGATACAAGCTCGCCAGTCTCGATCGAAAAGCCGATATAGCGCAAGCGATGTCCGAGATCTTGAGGCTCGAAAATCTAGTGGTCAGATTCGGCGGCAAGGCCGGAGTGAATGCCGTGGATGATATTTCGCTTTCGATCGGCAGAGGCGAGACGCTTGCCCTTGTCGGCGAATCCGGCTGCGGAAAATCGACGCTAGCGCGTGCGGTGATGCGTGTGCAAAAAGTTGCTTCGGGCCGCATTGTTTTTGACGGCGAGGACATCACGCATCTTTCCGAAAGAGCATTGAGGCCGATCCGTCGGCGGATGCAGATGATCTTTCAAGATCCTTTCGCGAGCCTCGACCCGCTCGTCTCTATCGGGAATTCGATCCTTGAGCCGCGGCGTGCATTTTCGCTTCCGGCGGGCGATGACGAGCTCGATGAATTGATGACGACGGTCGGGCTTGCCGCGGAGTATCGAACGCGCAAGCCCGGCCGGCTCTCGGGCGGGCAGCGGCAACGCGTCGGCATCGCGAGGGCTCTGTCAGTCGAACCTGAACTGATCGTCGCCGACGAACCCGTTTCGTCGCTGGATGTTTCGATGCAGGCACAGATCCTAAACCTCTTGAAACGCTCGTCGCGAACGCGGGGCATCGCACTTCTTTTTATTTCGCACGACCTGCGTGCGGTAAGGTTCCTTGCCGACCGGGTCGCTGTGATGGAAAAGGGGAAGATCGTCGAAACAGGAACGACCGAAGAAATACTCGACCACGCGCGGCATCCTTTCACACAGCGGCTCATCGCCGCGATGCCGCAGATCAATTCAGAAAGAACACTCCCCGCTCAAAGCTAAACTCACGGCTGCGTGCCGATGCTTTTTGTCTGTCTCGGCGGAGGCGGAAGGCGGCGTTTGTCCTTTGCGAGGAATGCCGTCTTGAGCGACCTGATCTGCTTGTGCACCTCCGTGATCGTGCCAAGCTGACGCTCAACGACGGCCCGCACATGCGGCCGAAGCGTCTCTTTCAGCACGCTCTTGTACGCATTTTTCGCGATATTCTCGCCGCGTTCACATTCGACTAGAACGCCGGCCTCATCACGGCCTTCTATCGCGGCTTTGATGTCGATCCAGCCGCGGTGGAGCTTCGCGATGAAGGAACCGGTGTGTTCGGGATTTCCGCCGAGCGAGCGGACGAGCGACTGCAGCTCGCCGACGAACTGCGCCCGCTGGATCGTACATTCCGCAAAAAGCGCCTTCAATTCGGCGGACTTTACGCCTTCGGATGCGCTGCGATAACCTGCTTCGCCGTCCTTACAAGTCACGATCAGCTCGTTCAGCCTTGATGCCGTTTTTGCTTTTGAAAGGGTTTTGCCGCTGCCGCCGGGATCGGCATCGCTCGGCGTCTGAACTGCGGTCTTTTGGTCGTCCTTGATCATTGCAATAAAACCTCCTTGCAAGTATTCCGTAAGTTTCAAAGACATGCCTTTTCGGCAGATGAGTATCTACTTACAGTATCCTCCGTCGTGGGCTTTCGGTCAAAATGAATGATGGAACGGATGGCCTGGGCGTAAAGGCCGGACCTTAGAAAGTTCGAGAGAGAACACTCTGGAAAAATATGGCAATTAGGCGTTTTTGCGAAGTACGAAAGCTTATATCTTCCGCACCGGCCGCCAATCCGGAGTATGAAGCAGGCCTTTTCGGCCGGCCGAGGTTTTTTTGCAGAACGGCCGGGAACTTACGATGAGCGAGAAACGCGCGGTCCCGCCGAAGAACATTCTTGAGCGGGTCGCGAAAAAGAACGGCGTTGCGGTCGTGGTTGTCGACGAAAAAGGCAGCCAGGAACCGGCCGTCAATAACAACTCGATCTGCGCCGTGCTGAATCCGGACGGCGTACTGGTCGGGCGTTGCGCACGCGATTGCGGGCGTGCACTCGAACGCGCATCGGAGAACAACGCGACGATATCGTACACGTGTCATGCCGGGCTGCTGTGCCGTGCCGCAAGATTCGAAAGCGAAGGCAAGCCGGCGGTCGTGATCGTCGGGCGTGCCTTTACGAATTCTGAGGGCTACCGCCGAGCGGCAAACCGCGCGATGACGGGCGATTGGCGTGACCTGCCGGCGTCAAGATTCTTTGAGAACATTCTGCTGCTAAGCTCGGACGCTCCGCTGGTCGATGCTTTGCGCGAGCTAACGGACGAATCAAAAAAACAGGAGACGGCAAAGAGGCCCGAAACCTCGCAAGCAGAGGAGATCGCACGCCGTGCCGCCGCGATCAACGAGAAGAAACCGAGCGGGCCGGACCCTGCGGACTGGCGTTCTTTCTTTGGCTCGCTGCTTGGCCGCGACTATATCTCGGCGCGGAACGCGACGATCGAGTTTGCTGCGAAACAATTCTCGCTCCGCTCGCTCATCTGGCTTGAGCGACGCGGCGATCGTCTCGAAAGCACAGCGGTCTCTGCATCTCTAAAAGGCCGCAGCCTCAACGTCGGTATCGAGGTTGACGATGAGCGGCTTGCCGATGCAGCGGCCGGCGAAAATCCCGTGGTGCTCGGAAAACCACCGACAAAAGAGGTTCCCGATCCAAAACGCATACTGCTTTTTGCGATGCCTGTTGGCGACGAAATTCCGGCGGCATTGGTCGTGCTCGACAAGGTTCCGGAAGAGGAAAGGCGGCGTGCGATCGCAAGATTCTGCCGATCGATCGCGCCGCAGCTCGAGATCCTGCGGCTTCGTGCCGAGATGGAGCGGCGTGCGCATCTTGACGAGGTTTCCGAGAGGCTCGCCGAGGGCATCCGCGAGCTCGAGACCGACGCGCTTTGGATACACCTTGCGCAGGTGAGTGCCGAATTGCTGCAGGCGGAACGCGCGTCCTTGATGACGCGTGACGAGGCAGCGAAAAGTTTCCGCGTGCGAGGTTCGGTCGGTACGACGTTCGATATGCAGGGCGACACGGAGCCGGGCGAAAGGGTCGCGCGCATCGTGTTTGAACGCGGCAAACCGGTCGTCGTCCGCGATGTCGCGATCACGGGACTGCCTCCAGTCGATGCCGAGCGAAGGTACAAGACGCCGTCATTCCTCTCGGCACCGATCTGGCTTGGCGAAAGGCAGCTCGCCGTTATCAATTTTACCGACAAGGTGACGGGCACGCCGTTCGATCGGCGCGACCTCGACCTCGTAAAGGCCATCGCTCCGCAGCTTGCCGCGGCGATCGACCGCACGCAGTTGAAGGAAAAAGCTGGCGAATTCGAACAGCTTTCGGTTACCGATCCGCTCACCGGTTTGCTCAATCGGCGATACATGGTCCAGCGGCTTGCCGAGGAAGTGAAACGCTCGAACCGGCACGGTTATCCGATGGCGTTCGTGATGCTCGACGTGGATCATTTCAAGTCGTATAACGATACTTTTGGACATCCGGCTGGCGACGAGGCGTTGAAGATCGTCGCGTCCGTAATACGCGAAACGCTGCGCGATGCGGATGTCGCGGTGCGTTTCGGCGGTGAGGAATTCGCTATCCTTCTGCCGCAGACGACCGACTCGGAGGCAGCGAACATCGCAAACCGCGTCCGCCAGAATGTCGCAGCGACGGAGTTTCCGCATCGGACGGTAACGATCAGCGTCGGCGTGGCGTCGTGTTCGAGCGAGGTGTGTGCGCAGATGGATATGATCAGTGCCGCGGATCAGGCGCTCTATCGCGCGAAGGCCGAGGGGCGCAATCGCGTGTGGATATACTCGCCGATAGATGACGACGTTCCGCTAAAAGGATGAATACTCCGGAGAAGATATTTGGCACGGTTTCGGCGGACGCATTTGTCGGCCGAGGGCCGGAGCTTGCCCGCCTGATCGCGCATGCGTCGGATAGCGGCGTTCTCGATTGTCATGCCGCACCGGACGCAGGTTCGTCCGAACTTCTTCGCCAGGTTTACGACCATTTCTATCGGACGGCAAGCGGCATCGTGCCGTTCTATTTCTCGTTACGCCGAGGCGAAGCTGCCGCAGACGCGGGGCGGCGTTGGGTGCGTGAATTCGTCACGCAGGCCGCAGCGTTTGACCGACGCATCCCCGACCTGATCGCAGCAAAACCTGAGATCCGCAGCTTGGTCGAATTTGTTTCCGACCACCACCGAAGCTGGGTCGAAGCGGCCGTCAGCTTGATCGAATCGGACGCTCCGATCGAGAGCCTGCTCGCCGTTCCGTTTCGAGCGGCGGCGAACGGCGTGAAGAGTTTTGTGCTGATCGATGAATTCGAATGCGCCGGGGACGGTGAGTTGGCTGAGGCGTTGCGGCGTACGTTTGCCGACAGCGACGTGCCGAGCGTTTTCTGTTTTGCACGGCGTTTTCGCCCCGCGAAGAGTTCCGCGGCGAGGCTGCACATTGACCTTCATCCGCGCGAAGACGCCGGCGAATTGATCGGATCGTACGCACGTGAAAGGCACGTTTCGCTTAGCGATGAGACCCGCGATCTTGCCGTGCTGCAGCTTGGCGGCCGGCCGGTGTATCTGAAGGGGATTGTTGACGCCGCGGCCGCAAGGGACGCGTCGCTTTCGAGCTTTGCGAATTTTGCAGCGATCTACACTGATGAGCTTTTCGGCATCTCGATCGGCCGTAAGATCGACCGCGAACTCGACGGTATCGCCGGCGACCCGGAGCTTGAAAAAGAGATCTTCGACGAGCTTTGCTTAACGCACGACAACGGTTCGGCACACAAAACCGAGTGGCAAATGCGGCTCGGCATCACCGCCGCGGAATGCGATGCGCTGCTGTCCTTGCTGCACGAGAGGGAATTTATCACGCGGGCGTCGGGACGCGTTTTCTTCGCGGTGAGCGATAAGGTCCTTGTCGATTACCTGCACGCAAGAAGAGAGCTTGAGACGAGCGGCAAGACGCGCGCACGCGTTGTCGCCGAGACGCTTTCGGAGAACTTCGGCCGGTCTCAAAAACTGCTCGCAAGAGTGTATAGACGCGATGCGGCCATCGGCCTACGCGAAATTTTGACAACGTTCGCCGGGCAGCGCGTCGCGGCCGTGAGCATAGATTTTGCGAAGTTCGATGTGGAGCTGAAAGGCCGCGCGGATGATGAACAGCTTGCGAAGGTCGCGGCAACGCCGGATCGTGTCTCGCTTCCGACGATCTTCTTTTCCGTGAATGCTGCGGATATTTATCCCTCGATCGGGCGTGTTGCCGATGTCGAACGCACGGCCATCGCTTTCGGTGCGTCCGAGACAGGCGATGCGGTCGCGTGGCTTGCGGCTGAATTCGATTCAAAGTTCGCGGCGTCGCTCGACCTGACGGAATATTGGCTTGACCGTCTCGAAATGGCAGCCCTTGCGAGCGAATTCAAGAACTATCGCCTTTGGCTCGTAACGCGTGAGGGCTTTGACGAGGCGGCGATACAGGCCCTCGCCGAACGCAATGCGCTCGGCAGTTCGTATCGGCAGATCGAGCTGCTGCGAATGGAAATGGGACTTTCCGAACGGCGAACGGAAGTGTTGCCCGAGCAGTTCGAGATCACGATACCAATGGGAGCTGATTCGGAGATCGTTGCCGCAAGCTTTGCGGAAGATGTTGCCGAGCGGCTCGGGTTTTCGCATCGTGCGATCAATCAGATCAAGACGGCGCTTGTCGAGGCTTGCATAAACGCTTCGGAACATTCGCTTTCGCCCGAGCGCAAGATCCACCTAACGTTCACGCCGCTACGCGACCGTTTGGAGATCACCGTCCGCAATCGCGGGCTCCGCCTAAAGGACAGGCAGCCTGCCGGCGACGCAAAAGAAGGCCAAAGACGCGGTTGGGGCCTCGAACTTATCGCAAAACTCTCGGATTCCGTCGAGATCCTGCCGACCGATGACGGCACCGCCATCAAGATCACAAAACTCCTTTCCTAACAACAATAAAGGCTGGTTGACGGCCGCAAAAAAGGTCTTTTCAGGCATTTCAGAATCGGGTATCCTATAAAGTGACTTCCCCGTTCGGGCGCGGCACGCTTGTCCGCCGCCGCCTATTCCTATGAACGATAGTGAGATAAAACGAAGGGACCTGCGGCCCGCACTTGTTTTCCTAAGCGGCGAACTTATCGCTGTGCCGATCCCGCTTGAGCGGCCCGAGGTCGTTCTCGGACGTGCGCTCGAGGCCGATGTCCGCGTCAACGACACGCAGGTTTCGCGACAGCATGCGTCGGTGCGTGCCGTTCGGTCGGCGGAATCCGGCCAGCTCGCGTATATTCTCACCGACCTTGATTCACGAAACGGAACATTTGTGAACGGCGGCAGGATCAAGGAACGACGGCTATCGAACGGCGACAAGATCACGATCGGCGAGACGATCCTTCGTTTCGACCTGCTGGACGAGATCGACCGCGAATATCAGCGGCAAGTGCACCGGCTGATCTCCCACGACGATCTGACCGGATTGCTTTCGAGCCGCTCGTTCTTTTTCGAACTGCGGCGTGAGGCCAGCCGCGCGAAGGCGGAGAATCGTCCGTTCTGCGTGCTGATGATGGACGGCGATAATTTCAAAGCCGTCAACGACACATACGGCCATATGACCGGCAGCAAGACGATCGAGGAGATCGGCTCGTGCATCACGAGTATTCTGAGGAGCGGCGACGCGGCGGCGCGTTTCGGCGGGGATGAATTCGCGGCGTTCCTGCTCGATGCGGACATCGCACAGGCTCTCGTTGCCGCCGAACGAATACGCGCCGAGATCGCCGATCATAAATTCAGCGTCATTCGCCCGGGCCTCGAACGGCACGTCCATCACATCACGGTGAGCATCGGCATCTCGTCGTTCCCGGAAGACTCGACCGATCCGATCGAGCTTGTCGAGATGGCGGATTCTGCGCTTTACCGGGCAAAACGCAATGGGCGCGACTGTGTTGCCGTCTATCGGGACCTCACGCCCGAAGAGCTGAATGCCGAACTAAAACCCCGCCGAAAATAGCTCAAGCCTTTTTACTCAATCCCTCAACCCAGGCAAGGAATGAATCCTCGTAGATCAGATACGAGTGCAGTTTTTCGCGCGGTGCGAACTCGAAGATGCCCGTCTCGCACATTTCGTAGAGCGTCCGCCGGGAAAGCGGCGGAACGACGATGCGGTGAACGCGGATAAGCCTTTCGACCTCTGAGATCCGAAGGACAGGCCTCGGGACGAGATGTAATAATCGTTGCGTGGTATTCATATTCTTCTGTGCTCCTAAAGTCTCGCCCGTCAAGCAGATGTCTCCTCTGAACGAGTCTGAAAATGGCCGGCCGATGGTGCGTTTGTGCATTCTGTGCGTTTTGTGCATTTTGTAGCAAAACGTGCATTTTTATACATTTCGTGCAAAACGTACTTCCAACGCTGTAAGCGTTCGCGGTAATCTTGTTTCACGGTCGGACGAGACCGGCAATGAAACGAGGCGAACATAAGCCTTGCGGAAAAGTCGCCCTTGTCAATCGTCCGACCGTTAGAGAATATCAAACAGCTATATTCAAATGCAAATCACGGAGAAAGGAAAAATGTTCAACGAGATCGATAAACAAAAGGCACTTGCGATATTGCGGATCTTCGAGACGGGACGCGCCAAGGCGCGTTACGACGCGCTTGCCGTACTCGATGACGGAGCCGGAATTTCATACGGCTTCTTTCAGTTCACGCATCGTTCGGGAGCGCTGAATGCCGTCGTGAAAAAGTATCTCGCAGCCGGCGGCAAGATCGGCCGCGACGCTCTTGAAAGCCGCCTGCGGACGCTCGCACGGACGACGAAGCCGGCGATCGAACGCCTTTCGCACGATCCGGAATTTCGCAAGGCATTGATCGCGGCGGCAGGCGAGAGCGAGATGCGCGAGGCACAACGTGCCGTGGCCGAAAAACGATACATCGCACCTGCCGAACGCGTTTGCCGTATGAATGAATTCGAGACGCCGCTTTCGCTTGCGGTCGTGCTCGACGGGCTCGTACATGGTTCGTTCGGCCGGATCGCACGGCTTGTTAAAGGCAGCACGGAGCAGGAGTTGATCACGGACTATCTACGCCGACGCGACGCGTGGCTTCGCGGTTCGCTGAGGCTCAGGAAGACGGTTTACCGCACGGAATTTTTTCTCGGCGAGACCGCGAAAGGAAATTGGCAGCTTCGGCTGCCGGTGACGGTCAACGGACGGAAGCTTACCGCCGAAGACCTTGACGATGATCGAGAGGCCGCAGGTTTCCCGCCGAAAAGCCTGCCAGAAACTTCGAAAACGGAACCGCAAATT
>JAANMW010001766.1_pt1 | contig 21498 bp, 18 predicted proteins | sample 7279671 | NCBI WGS metagenome assembly JAANMW01 (sample SAMN14094541, study PRJNA606508) | bioreactor metagenome | isolation source: A lab-scale SPAN reactor treating ammonium-rich wastewater day 247 | place: Ireland: Galway | collected 2017-09-19 | reverse complement strand
GAAGACGCTGCTGCTGGGCCCCAACTGCCCCGGCATCATCACGCCCGACGAAATCAAGATCGGCATCATGCCCGGCCACATCCACCGCAAGGGCCGCATCGGCGTGGTGTCCCGTTCGGGCACGCTGACGTACGAAGCCGTGGCCATGTTGACCGAAGTGGGTCTGGGCCAGTCCACCGCCGTGGGCATTGGTGGTGACCCCATCAATGGCCTCAAGCACATCGACGTGATGCGCGCCTTCAACGACGATCCTGATACCGACGCTGTCATCATGATTGGCGAAATCGGCGGCCCCGACGAAGCCGAGGCCGCCCTCTGGTGCAAGGCCAACATGAAGAAGCCTATCGTTGGCTTCATCGCTGGTGTGACCGCCCCTCCCGGCAAGCGCATGGGCCATGCCGGTGCACTGATCTCCGGCGGCGCCGACACCGCCGATGCCAAGCTCGCCATCATGGAAGAGTCGGGCTTCATCATCACGCGCAACCCGTCTGAACTGGGCAAGCTGCTCAAGGCACAACTCAAGTGAGCCTGGGCGCAATGCGCCTCACCCGTTAAAAACGCCAGTGGCTTCGGCCACTGGCGTTTTTTGCCTTGAGTGACAAAAATGGCATTTTGTGTCTTGATGGGAGCGCAATAACCCGCGCAGCGATGCAAATGGGTTCCAGCGGCCAACCAGGGGCCCGGCGCAATTCTTGCTTGCAATGGATTCATCTATCAACAGAGGTACAGGCACAAGTGGGGCGTTTCACGAAGGGTCAGGACGGAGCAGGGTGGCATGGGGTGTTAGCCCTGGTGCTGGCGCTGGCCATGGTGGCCCTGTATTTCGGTACCGACGCAGTGCAAAGCCTGGATCGCCGCCTCTACGATGCCGCCACATCCCGCGCGGCACAGGTGCCGCTTGATGAGATCGTGGTGGTTGCCATCGACGAGCCCAGCCTGGAGCGTATTGGTGCGTGGCCGTGGTCGCGTGCGGTGTACGCGCAATTGATCGATCGCTTGGCAGCCGCGGGTGCGAAAACCATCGTGCTGGCAATGCCGTTGGATACTGCGCAACCCGATCTTGCACTCCCGTATTTGCACAAAATTCGCAGCACGCTGCAATCTGCACCGCCAGAGGCGACCGCTTTGAAAGAGCAGTTGAGCCGCACGGTGGCGGAAGCCGAAGCCGCGTTGGACGCCGATGCACGTCTGGCGGCCAGTATGGGTCGTGCAGGCAATGTCTTGCTGCCGACCGACCTGGTGGCGGCGCCCGACGCGCAAGCGGCGGGTGGAACCTTGCCGCCCTACGTGCACCGCAGTGCCCTGCCTGATCCAGGGCGCCGAATGGCCCCGCCAGCCCGTGCAGGCGCCCAACCGCTAGCGATGTTCGGGCAGGCGGCAGCGGGTATCGGGTTCATGGCCATAGCAGCCCAGAGTGCGGATCACGTGGTCCGCGAGGCGCCCTTGTTGTGGGGCCTTGATGGTGCTGCAGTGCCTTCGCTGGCTTTGCTGACCGCCATGCACAGTCTGCATCTCGGGGCTGCGCAGATCGAAGTGCAGGAAGGCCATGCCCTGCGCATGGGTGGCTTGGGGGTGTCCCTCAGCGGTGCAGCCCTCATGCGCCCGCACATCTATCCTGGCACGCAAGACAAGCCGCCGTTTCCTGTGCTGTCGGTGCACACCGTGTTGAATGCGCCGCTGCCACCGGCCCAGTGGCAGGGCAAGATTGTTCTGGTCGGTCCTACAGCGCCTCGCATCCAACCCTTGCTGACCGTCCCGGGTGGAGCCCAGCTTACGCCCGTGGAGTTGCTGGCGCACCAGGTGTCCAGCATTCGGCAGGGGCATGTTTACACCGAGCCCACCTGGGGCGCCGCGCTCTTGTGGACGAGTGTGGTTGCGGCATTGCTTTGGGTGGCGCTGGGTTTGCCGCGCTGGGGCTTGCTGCAGGGTGTTGCAGTTTCGCTGGCCCTGGCGGCAGCCTTGCTGGCGCTGGAATGGGTATGGTTGCAGCAGCGGGGGCAATGGCTGCATCTGGTGTTGCCTGCCTTGGCGTTGCTGGTTGGGCTGGCGGCGCACATGGCGCGTAGCCGTTTGCCAGTGCGGGCTGCGTCAGGGGATGCGCACCAGGATGGCCAGGAGCCGAACCGCATGATGGGCCTGGCCTTGCAGGGCCAGGGGCAACTGGACATGGCGTTTGAACGCCTGCGGCGCGTACCGCCGGGTCCTGAGCTGCAGGCCAATCTGGTGAACCTTGCACAGGACTTCGAGCAAAAGCACAAATACGTCAAGGCGCGTGCGGTGTACGAGCACATCCTGCGGCAGGACCGCAACCATGTGCAAGCCCGCAAGGGCCGCAAACGCGCCCGCCACTTGGCCGAGATAGCGGCCAATGCCGAAACCGCCAATGCCATGGAAGCGCCCGTAGGCGCCCTGCCCTCATTGCTGGGTCGCTACCAGGTCGAAAAAGAACTGGGGCGCGGTGCCATGGGCGTGGTCTACCAAGGGCGCGACCCCAAAATTGGCCGTGTGGTGGCCATCAAAACCCTTGCGCTGGACCAGGAGTTCGACGGCACTGCGCTGGTGGATGCGCGGGCACGCTTTTTCCGTGAAGCCGAGTCTGCCGGGCGGCTGCAGCACCAGAATATTGTCACCATCTACGATGCGGGAGACGAGCAGGGCCTGGCCTGGATCGCCATGGAACTGCTCAAAGGCCAGGATCTGGTCGGCGCCACGAAGCCGGGGCAACTTTTGCCTGTGCCGCAAGTGGTTTCCATCGTGGCGCGCGTGGCCGAGGCGCTGGACTATGCGCACCAGCAAAACGTAGTGCACCGTGACATCAAGCCCGCCAACATCATGTTTGATGCGGCTGCCAACGCGGTCAAGGTTTCAGACTTCGGCATTGCCCGCATCACCGACAGCAGCAAAACCCGCACGGGCCTTGTGCTCGGAACCCCCAGTTTCATGGCGCCTGAGCAATTGGCGGGAAACAAGGTTGATGGCCGTTGCGACTTGTATGCCTTGGGGGTAACCCTGTTTCAGTTGCTGACAGGCAGTCTGCCGCTGCGGGGCGATTCGATGAGTGCGCTGATGCACAACATTGCCCACCAGCCAGCGCCCGATGTGCGCACGCTGCGCCCGGATTTGCCGGCCGATCTGGCCAACGTCGTGGCATTGGCCTTGCGCAAAGACCCCCGGGAGCGCTACCAGACGGGGCGTCAATTTGCCGTTGATCTGCGCAATGTGGAAAACGCGCTTTTGCAAGCCGCCAACACTGCACCGGCGCAGCAGCCGCTCGTCTATGATGCGCGCAGCAATCAACAAGAGCACAACATGGCGGCTTTTCAAGAAACTGTATTGGATATTCCTGCTGCGCGGGCCCCTGTTTCTGCTTCCGAGCCAGGTGCGCAATGACGTCGGCCAAGATGGGGTACGAGTTTTTCGCACGGACAGACCCTGGCCGGGTGCGCGCCAACAATGAAGATGCTGTTGCGATCGATCCACAGGCCCAACTGGCCTTGCTGGCCGATGGCATGGGGGGCTACAACGCGGGCGAAGTAGCCAGCGGCATGGCGACGACCTTCATCCGTACCGAACTGGCGCGCTGGTTGGGCGAGGCGGGCGCGCATCTCAAGGCGTTTGACCTGCGCCGTGCCATAGAGATCTGCGTGGGCAATGCCAACCAGGCCATTCTGGGTGCGGCCGAGGCCAATCCGCAGTATGCGGGCATGGGCACCACACTGGTGGTGGGTGTTTTCCAGGGCAGTCGCCTGGTGTTGGGACATATCGGCGATTCGCGTTGCTACCGCCTGCGTGCAGGCCTGCTGGAGCAGATCACGCGGGACCATTCCTGGCTGCAGGAGCAGGTCGACGCTGGGCTGATCACGGCACAGCAGGCTGCGCTGTCGTCCAGCCGCAATCTGGTGACGCGGGCGCTGGGGGTCGAAGACGATGTGCTCATCGAAGTCAACGAATTCAAGGTGGAGCCGCAGGACCTGTATCTGATGTGTTCCGATGGCCTGAGCGAAATGGTGTCTCACGAGGAGCTCACCATGCTGGCGGCCGCTGCCCTGCCGCTGGAGGACAAGGCACGTCGCCTCATCGACGCGGCCAATGCCAATGGTGGCCGCGACAACATCAGCGTGGTGCTGGTGCAGGCGGGTGCCCCCGAAAGCAAGCGGGGCTTCATGTCACGGCTCATGCGTACCGCCTAGTGCCCATCCATTTATTTCAAATGCAAAACAAAAGCAGGAGTTGGTCATGCCCAAAATGATCGTTTCGATCGACGGTGTTGTTATCAAAGAGGTGGAGCTCAGCAAGGAGCGCACCATGCTCGGGCGCCGCCCCTACAACGACATCGTGATCGACAACCTCGCGGTCAGCGGTGAGCATGTTGCCTTCCACATGAACGAGCAAGGGGTCGAGGCCGAGGATCTGGGCAGCACCAATGGCACCTACGTGAATGGCAAGGCGGTCAAGCGCCAGGCCCTGCGCAACGGTGACACCGTGGAAGTGGGCAAGTACAAAATCCGCTTCCTTCATGAAGACGAAAGCAACGGCTTCGAAAAAACCATGCTTTTCAAACCAGGCATGGTGCCGCCCCCGATTCCACCCCGTCCCGCACCGGCCCCTGCGGCTGCAGCCGCGCCTGTGACGGCCGTCATCCGTGTGCTCTCGGGCGCTGCAGCCGGGCGTGAGGTGGCGTTGACCAAAGTCGTCACCACCATTGGCAAGCCGGGTGTGGCGGTGGCATCCATTACGCGGCGCCACCAGGGCTTCGTGCTGGCCCATGTGGAGGGGCCAGACAATCCCATGCTCAACGGTGCGCGCATCGGCAATACCCCTGTGCCTTTGCACGCTGGCGACCGGCTGGAGTTGGCCGGTACGGAAATGCAGTTCATGCAAGACTGACGGCGCAGGGCCGTAGCGCCAGGCACCGCCATGCGCAGCCCAGGTTTGGCAGGCAGGCTCGTCGCCGTTTTGCGCAGGCGCTGGCTGCGCATGGTCGTGGTGGCTTTGCCGTTGGTGCTGGCCTTGCTGCACGCCACCGGGGCATTGCGAGTGCCAATGTTCGAGCGCCTGGATCACCTGATCTACGATGCCCGGCTGCGCGCCACCATGCCGCGCACCATGGACGATCGCATCGTCATCGTGGATATCGACGAAACCAGCCTGGCCCGGGTAGGGCAATGGCCCTGGGGGCGGGACAAGCTGGCGCGCTTTTCCCAAGAACTTCTGGGCCGTCAGCAGGCCGCCGTAGTTGGCTTTGATGTCGTGTTCGCCGAGCCGGACGGTAGTTCGGGCCTGGCCAGCCTGCAGCGTCTGGCTGCGGGGCCGCTGCGCAAGCAGCAGGACTTTGTCGTGGCACTGGCGCAATTGGCCCCTGCGCTGGATTTTGACGCCCGGTTTGCTGCCACCCTGCAGGGTCAGAACGTTGTTCTGGGCTATTACTTCACCAGTGACCGGGATGGCCGATCGCATGGCGCACTGCCAGCGCCCGCGCTGACCGCCGCGCAGCTCCAAGGCAAGCGCCTGCAGTCCACGGTGTGGACAGGATATGGCAGCAACATCGCGCCACTGGCGCAAGCGGCACCAACAGCCGGTTTTTTTAACGCCATGACCGACGATGATGGCGTGGTCCGGGCTCTTCCCCTGCTGGCCCAATACCAGGGGCAATATTACGAATCCCTGGCGCTGGCGGTGTTCCGCATGTTGCTGGGCATGCCCACCATCCGTCCAGGCTATGCGCCGGGCTATGAAGATGCCGCCGTGCCCTTTGTGCAGGGTATTGAACTGCACCAGGACGGACGATCCCTGCTGCTGCCAACGGATCGGCAGCTTGCTGCCCTGGTGCCCTACCGGGGGCCGGGTGGCCCCCGTGGTGGATCGTTCCGCTATGTCGCTGCGGCCGATATTCTGGAAGGCCGCCTCCCCGCCGCCAGCCTGCAGGGGCAGATCGTTCTGGTGGGCACCACCGCCCCGGGCTTGCAGGATCTGCGCGCCACGCCCGTGGGCGGCGCCTACCCAGGGGTGGAAACCCACGCCAACATGATTGCGGGTTTCCTCGATGGGCGAAACCCGGTGCAGCCCGACTACGCCATCGGGTTTGATGTGCTGCAGATCGCCTGTGCCGGGATGCTGCTTGCCGTGGCCCTGCCCCTGTTGGGTGCGGGTGCGACGGTCGGGGTGAGCCTGGGGTTGTTTGCGGGGCTGACGGGGCTCAATCTTTGGCTGTACCAGGTGCACAGCCTGACCATGCCCCTGGCGGCCGTGCTGGCCCTGGTGCTGCTGGCATTTGCGCTGAACATGAGCTACGGGTATTTTGTGGAAGGCCGCGCCAAGCGCGGGCTGGCGCACCTGTTTGGCACCTATGTTCCGCCCGAGCTGGTGGACGAGATGGTGCTGGAGCCCGCGCGCTACAGCATGCAGGCCGCCAACCGCGAACTCACGGTCATGTTTTGCGACATGCGCGGTTTTACCGCCATGTCCGAGCGCATGGAGCCCGTGCAGCTGCAAGCCTTGCTCAATGAAATATTTTCACGCTTGACCCAGGTCATCCGCCAGCAGCGCGGCACCATCGACAAATACATGGGCGATTGCGTGATGGCTTTCTGGGGGGCTCCCGTGGCAACGCCGGAGCACGCCACATTGGCCGTGCGCGCAGCATTGGGCATGGCGCAGGCCGTGCATGCCCTCAATGTTGAGCACCGTGCGCGCGGCCTGCCCGAAATCGGCATCGGCATCGGGCTCAACACCGGGCCTATGTGCGTGGGCGACATGGGCTCGGACATCCGCCGCAGCTACACCGTGATCGGTGATGCCGTCAACCTGGGCTCCCGCCTGGAAGGCCTGTGCAAAGTGTATGGCGTGGAAATCGTCGCCAGCGAAAGCACCCGTGCGCAGGTACAAGGTTTTGCATGGCAGGAGCTGGACCGCGTGCGCGTCAAAGGCAAGGAGCAGGCCGTGGCCATCTACCGCCCGGTGGCTGAAGCGGGCACGCTGGACGCCGACCCGCAAAACGCCCTGGACCGCTGGCACGAGTGGCTGGCCGCCTTTCGTGCACAAGACTGGCCCCGGTGCGACAGCCTTTGGCCTGGACTGGTGGCGGCCCACGCACAAAGAGCTTTGCTGGAGTTTTACAGCCAGCGCCTGCAGGCCCTGCGGGTGTTACCCTACAACCCCGCGTGGGACGGATCGACCCATTTCGACACCAAGTAATTCCATTACTAAACCATCCGTGTCGTTGTTGCTTCGCCTTGCCGTGCTACAGCACTGATCGTAGGCTTCGCGCCTAGACATGAATGATTTGGAAACAGAATAAAGGCCGCAGCAACCATGAAAGTCCGCGTGCTGGGCTGCTCCGGGGCAATTGCCCGGGACTGCCGCACCACCTCGTTTCTGATCGATGGGCGCATCCTGATCGATGCAGGGACAGGCGTGGGCGACCTCACCCTGGACGAAATGCAGGCCATCGACCATGTATTTCTCACACACTCGCATCTGGACCATATTGCCGCGCTGCCGCTGATGCTTGATGCCATATCGTCCCGGCGCAGCAGCCCGGTGCAGGTGCACGCCCTGCAGGAAACCATCGCCGCACTGCAGGCCCATGTGTTCAACAACGTGATCTGGCCCGATTTCAGCCGCATTCCGAGCGGGGCGGCCCCATTTCTGCAATACCAGGCCCTGGACGCAGGGCAAACGCTGGAAGTGGCAGGCACCCGGCTAGAGGTGCTACCGGCCTGCCATGCCGTGCCCGCCGTGGGCTACGCTGTGCAAGGGCACCACGGTTGGTGGGTGTTCAGCGGCGACACGGGCCGCAACCCCGCCTTCTGGCAGCGCATCAACCAGATGCCCGTGTCCATGCTGGTAATCGAAACCGCCTTCAGCAACCGCGAGAGCGCCCTCGCCGAGATCGCCCAGCACCTTGCTCCCCAGACGCTGGCACTGGAACTGGCCCAACTCGACCCGGCACGGCCTTTCCCCATCTACATCACCCACACCAAGCCGTCCGAGACGGAACTCATCATGGCGGAGATCCGCCGCTTTGATGCGTGTACACCCCATGGATTTGCTGCGCCGCACGATATTCGGTGGCTGCGGGCTGGGGATGTGCTGGATGTGTAAGAAAAGGCACAAAAATTGACATCTATGGATGACATAAATGTCAACTTAAATGCATTCATGTGTGCAGTGTGGCGCAGCAAGCAAGTACAAAGACAGGAGTTTGTTCTTGAGGGCATGAAATGTAACGATTGGCTTGTTGGCACGAAATCTGCTCATCTCACGCCGAACCTGAAGAATCATCTGCAGGTTTTCAATTGCAATTGACTTCGAGGAGAAATATATGAAACGTAATCTGCAACAAGGTTTTACGCTGATCGAATTGATGATCGTTGTCGCGATTATCGGTATCTTGGCCGCTGTGGCGCTGCCCGCATATCAGGATTACACTATTCGCGCCAAGGTGTCCGAGGTTGTGCTGGCAGCTTCGTCTTGCCGCACAGGCATTACTGAAACAGTGCAAAGCTCTACTTCGGCTGCGCTGCCAGGTGCAAACCAATGGGGCTGTGAAATCACCTCTGGTAGTGGGACTAAATATGTAGATTCGATTACAACCACAAATGCTGGTGTTGTTACGGTTACGTCGGCGACCCCTGCCGACCTGAAGGATGCCGGAGGAAAGACAATTGTTCTCACTCCGTATAAGACGAATACTGCTGTACTGACCAATGGCGATGTTGGTGGTAACATCTTCAAGTGGGTATGTCAGCCTGGAACCATGCCCTCCAAATATCTGCCTGGCTCGTGCCGCTAATAAACCAATTGATTAAATCGAAGGCCCTTGCGGGCCTTCTTTTTTTTGCGAAATAGAAAAGCAAAATTTCGGCTGATATTTGTCATATTTTAATTGCCTTTGGTATTTATGAATTTTATTGCCAATACACAAGTGCGTTGGAATTATTTACTTGGTCTGCTGGGTTTGCTTTTTGTCGTTCTCGCGTGGGTTTTGCCTAATAAAAATTTCCCTTGGCTTTCCGCATGGAACGAAGGGCTGGCGTTTTTATCAGTCGGTATATTGGCTCTTGTGGCTTTGAAGCACGTCTGGGGTCAAAGCCGGAGCGGCAGCATTTCACTGCCGATGCTGATATTCACGATGTTGGCGATATTGACCGTCTGGCTGCAGTGGTTTCTTGGCTTGCTTATTTTTCGAGGTGATGCGTGGTTGATCACGCTGTATATGGGATTTTTTGCGCTATCAGTTCAAACTGCATGGTGCATGACTCGAGGCGCCCCTCAAAACAATTGGGTTGATGGGCTCATGGCAGCTATTACCATTGCTGGGCTCCTCACAGTAGCCATGAGTCTAGTTCAATGGACCGCTACTTACGATTTGGCAATTTTTGTTCAGGAGGTGGGACGCCATGGTCGTCCGTTTGCCAATTTGGGGCAAATCAACCATGTAAATACTCTGTGTTTTATAGCTGGATGCGCCGCATTGCAGTTGCATGCACTGAAAAAAATCCATGGACCTATTTTGTTAATCGCTGTTTTGATTTTGAGTTTTGGTATGGCCCTCACTCAATCGCGTACTGCTGTGGTTCAAATTATCGCGTTATTAGCATGGTCTGTATGGCAAAGCAGAAGCCTAAATCCATTGCGTAATACTACGGTGGTGCTTGCACTGGCTTATGTTATTTGGGCGATTATTATTCCCTATTTGGCTGCAGTTTCTCATCTTGAGCCCGGGCGTTCTATGCAGATGGAAGCCAGTGCCAACAATCTTCGATTAAAGGCTTGGGCGGCAATGTTGGATGCAATACTGCAGCGCCCGCTGTCGGGCTATGGATGGCTGCAAAACGGCTGGGCCCAACAAACTGTCGCGCTCGAGCACCCTGGGCTCCGATATGAGTTCAATTATGCTCACAATTTCGTCGTAGATCTGATGATTTGGGTAGGACTACCCTTAGGCATCACATTGACAGTTGTTCTGGCTGGCTGGGCATGGCGTCACGTCAAGTCACGCAATCGTGACATCACTTTTTTGGCGGGAGCGCTGCTGGGTATCATGGTTCATGGGTTGCTAGAATATCCGTTGGCCTATGCCTACTTTCTTATGCCTGCAGGTTTTTTGATCGGGAGCATAGATGCAATTAATCCGGTGGTGAAGATGCAGAGAATTTCAAGATGGGTAATTATTGTGGGCTGGATTGGGTTGATAGTTTTGTTGCTTGGGGTAGGCAATGAATATATCCAAGCCGTTGAAGCTGACACTAGTTTGCGAACTGAAGCATTACGAATTGGTGTTTCAAAAAAAACAACCCCTCCGCCTCATCTTGAACTATTAGATCAGCTGTCGGCACAATTCCAATTCCGATTTTTTGATCTTTCTCCAAATATGAGTGAAGAACAACTTGCATTGATGGAGCGTGTGGCCAAGCGATATGCTACCTTGCCTGTTTTGACGGATTTTGCATATGCAAAAAAGATGAACGGGGAAGAATTGAATTCAAAGCACTATCTTGATGTGGTCTGTGCAATTTATGGTAAAGAAATTTGTGAAAGAGATATGAACGTTTGGTTGCTGCGAAAGAGTATGGCAGCCGGGCGTCTCGATATCTATGCTGCTCCAATCGCCCCTAAGATTAATTTTATATCTGGATCGTCGGCCAGCGATTGATGTCTGCTCTGTCATGCGGGCCTGAACACGTTTCGCGTGCACTTGGTTAATTTAATATTTGACAAGCAATGATGCAATCTTGGAAAATCCGTGTCCGCGCCAGTGCGATTCACCTCGCCATTAGCCTGAGCATTGCTGCCTTGGCGGCGCTGTTGGTGTTTAATTGGTGGTATCCCTACCCGTATCGCGAGTTATCAGGTGGACGTGGATTGTTCGCCTTGCTGGTGGCCGTGGATGTGGCGCTGGGACCACTAATAACGCTGGTGATTTTCAATACCGCTAAAACGCGTCGCCATCTAGTGATGGATTTTTTGGCAGTTGGTCTATTGCAGGTGGCTGCCCTAGCCTATGGGCTATGGACAGTATTTCAGGCCCGCCCCGTGTATCTGGTGTTTGAATACCATCGTATGGCCGTGGTGCATGCCGTGGAGATTGAACCCGAAACGTTGGCCAAAGCACCTCTTGGATTGCAGCAATTGCCTTTGCGCGGCCCTGCGCTTTTGTCTCTACGGCCACTGAAACCGTCTGAGGCCATCGAGTCCGTTCTGCAAGCTGCGGGTGGCATACCACAAGCCGCACAGCCCCAACTGTGGCAACAATATGATGCTGCTCACGCCGAAATTCTGCAAGAGTCCCGACCGGCTGAGCAGCTCAAGGAGCGCTTTGCTGATAACGCGGATGCCATCGATTGTGCAGTGGCTCGTACAGGCCGTCCACTGCAGGCGCTGCGCTATATGCCCTTGCTCGCACGAAGAACCGCCTGGACGGTGTTAATAGACGCTCAGTCCGCCAAACCTGTGGGTTTTGTAGCACTTGATTCGTTTTGATCTGACTGTGCTTCACCTGATTTTGCTCGAAAGCGCGTTACCTCTATTTCCGCTATGTCGATCGTGCTGGCCATCGCGTTTCCTTTTTTGTTTTCGGGCACTCAGCCACCTTTCTCTAATTTTTGGCCGTTAGTGGTGGCATGGCTGTGCGGGTGGGGGATATTTGCGGTCGGGGGGATTCGCTCGCAGTGCGCGAGAGGCAAAACAGCCGCCCCATCCACCGCACTCGATGTCAGGGTAGAGCTCGTCCCGCTGCTGGCCGTGGGGGTGCTGCTGGCCGCTCTGCTCGCCAGCGCCATTGGACTGCTGCAGTACTTCGACGCGGCCGCAGGCTGGGAGCCCTGGATACATGCCTCCCGCCCTGGCCAGGCCATGGGCAATCTGCGCCAGCGCAACCAGCAGGCAACGTTGCTCAGCATGGGCGTGTGGGCGTTGCTCTGGACGGTGGCGCAAACGCAGTTGTACGTGCAGGCCCAGGCCGAGGGGCGGGCGGCGCCGGGGGTCGGCATGGCGCTGCATGGTGGTGGGCGGCCCTGGCCGCTGTGGCTCGTGGGGATGCTGACCGCATGGGCGCTTGCCCTGCTGGCGGTTGGCAGTGCGGCCACGGCCTCGCGTACCGGGCTGGCGCAGTGGCTGGTGGTGATTGTGTTGCTATGGGCGTGGCGCGTTTCTGTGGGGCGGCTTGCGCTCGGGCTGGCGCTGGCAGGACTGGTAATGTATGCCGCAGCAGCGTGGCTGCTGCCAGACCTTTTGCTGCAGTGGACGGGTTTTCGTGCCGAAGGTTTGTTCGCTCGTTTTGGCGACGCACCGGGGTGCACCAGTCGCCGCGTGCTGTGGTCCAACGTGCTCTACCTGATTGCGCAGAAGCCCTGGTTGGGCTGGGGCTGGGGCGAGCTGGACTTTGCGCACTACAGCACGCTGTTTCCGGGCGAGCGGTTTTGCGTCTTGCTCGACAACGCGCACAACCTGCCCCTGCATTTGGCGGTTGAACTGGGCGTGCCCGTGGCCGTACTGGCTTGCGCTGCGGTGACGGCCTGGATCTGGCGCGCCCGGCCCTGGCGCGAGACGGACCCGGCTCGGCAACTGGCCTGGGGCATTCTTGCGCTGGTGGGGTTGCACAGCATGCTGGAGTTTCCGCTGTGGTACGGGCCGTTCCAGTTGGTGACAGTGTTAGCCGTGCTGGTGTTATGGCGCAGCCCGGCGCAGGGTCTGCCAACACAGAGGATGCTGAATTTTTGGAAAAATTGGCCTCTAGCGCCCTATTTGAAATTACTGACAGCTATTATTTTTATAGTGACGATGGTCTGGATGGGGTGGAGCTACCACCGCGTCAGCCAGGTGTTCAAACCGGTCGAGCAGCGCACGCCTTCGCTGCGCGAGGGCACGCTGGACAAGGTGTCCGGCACATGGCTGTTTTCGGATGCGGTGGATTTTGCCCGGCTGACCACCATGCCGGTGAACCAGGACACGGCCGAACGGGTACATGGCCTGGCGATTGCGCTGCTGCACTATTCACCCGAGCCGCGGGTGATCGAACCCTTGATTGAAAGCGCCGCCCTGCTGGGGCGCGATGACGAGGTGGCCTACCACCTGCAGCGCTTTCGCGTGGCCTATCCCAAGGACTACGCTCGCTGGGCAAAAGCGAACAGGGCGTTGGGCGGGCCGCTACCGCAGGGCAGTAGTCCGCGCTGAGGTCTGTAAAAACCCGTGGAAATCAAGGCTGGATTCCCATTGTTTGGGAGTAGCCACCGGCGAGACATTCCACTTTTCAACGGAAGCATGTCAGGGCTTTAATCTTCTGAATGCGGCAGGTTATCGATGGGCGGGGCGAGCAGGTGGGGCAGCATTTCTTCGACCAGTTGTACCACTGCCTGGGCTTGCAGGGCGTCGCGCGATTTTTTCAAGGGATCGCGCGTGGGGCTGTTGGCCAGGGCTTGCTTGAGCCGGCTGAAGGTCATGGGGTGCAGTGTGCTCATGAGGGCCATGCGGCCAGACGCCGATACCACCATTTGCGAAAAGCGAGCGGCAGAGGCCATTTGTGCGCCATTGCCCACCTGCACTACCCAGAAATCACGCTCTGCAGAGGTCACTTGCAACGGATGGGGGTCGCGGTCTTTGGCTACGCGCCGGATCACGTCCACTTCGAAACCGCTGGCGTTGACGGCGGTGTAGAGCTGGTCGTCGCGCAGGTCGAACGTGGCGTCCACTTTTTGTAGTGTGGACAGCAGTGATTCGTTTTGCCCCTCCAGCGTGGAGGCCAGCAGCAGGTGCTTTTGCGTATCCATCAGTAGGTCGATGTCCTGCGTGGTGGTCGCCTCATCGGCAAAGCGCACGCCACATGCACTCTCAAAGGCAAACAGGGCGTGCGTGCCTACGGTAAGAAAATGCTCGCTGACACCGGATTTGTGCAGTTGGTTGAGGATTTGCACGACGATTTCAGGCGTGCGGCCTACGCGATGCGCACGGTTGAGTTTTTGGTGCAATTGCAATGCTTGGCGAAGGCCCGCCACGCGCTCACTCGATAATTTTTTGCGCGCCATGAACTTGTCGTACATCGCTTCGGTATCGGCATTGCGCGGGCCGAGGGACTTTTGCGAGTTGTCGGCATTGGTACGGATGAGGTACGTTTTGCCGCTGACCTGGCGCCAGAGCATGGAGCCACGCACGGTTTGCGCGGTCTTTTCAGCGTCGCGCAGGGCCATAAACACCGATTCAGCATCAATGTATTGCCTTTTTTGCAGATCGCTGAGTTCGTGCCAATGCATTTTTCAGTATAAATCTCGCAACAAAACTTTTGTACTGAAAATCAAAACAGTGGAGCGTGATGAGGTGCAAGTGGCACTCAGCCCGTCGCACCCACAACAAAGCTCCCCGATTTGCCCCCGTGCTTTTCCAGCACCCGCACACCGTGGATGGACATGCCCCGGTCCACGGCCTTGCACATGTCGTAGATGGTGAGCAGGGCCACCTGCACGGCGGTGAGGGCCTCCATCTCCACGCCCGTTGGCCCCACGGTTTCTACGGTGGCGGTGCAGTAGATGCCTGTGGTACCCCTCTGGTGGGCGCTGGCGGTATCAAAGTCCAGGGCGACGCGGGTGAGTGCCAGCGGGTGGCACAGCGGAATGAGGTCGCTGGTTTTCTTGGCCGCCTGGATGCCCGCAATGCGGGCGATGCCCAGCACGTCGCCCTTTTTGGCGGTGCCGGCCTCGATCAAGGCCAGGGTGGCGGGTAGCATTTCAATGCGCCCGCCCGCCACGGCGATGCGGTGTGTGGCGGCCTTGGCGGCGACGTCCACCATGTGGGCCTGGCCCTGGGCGTCGAAGTGGGTGAGTACGGTCATGGTGCTTACAGCAAGAAGGGTGCGGAAACTTTGGCGTGTCAGGGCATCATACGTTCATGGCAGACCCCGGCAGGCTTTGAACAAAGCGCCCTATTCCTTGGCGAAGATATATGAAAAATAGGCCTCTAACGCTTACTGGTCGTGCGCTGATAGCTTCATTATTGGTAGCAACCGGGTCGCTGGCCGTGGCACCGGCGACTGCCCAGTCCAGCCTGCCCACGTTGGGTGACGGTGGTGACATCACGACCAGTGCCGAGCGGCGGTTGGGCGATGGCATCATCCGCCAGCTGTACCGCGACCCGGACTACATCGACGACCCGGTGCTCATGGAATATGTGCAGACGCTCTGGCAGGCGCTGCTGGCGGCGGCGCGTGAGCGGGGTGAGCTGTCGCCTGAACTGGACGAGCGTTTTGCCTGGGAGGTGTTGTTGGGGCGCGACCGCACGGTCAATGCCTTTGCGCTGCCCGGGGGCTATCTGGGCGTGCACCTGGGGCTTTTGGGTGTGGTGGGCAGTCGTGACGAACTGGCTTCTGTGCTGGCGCATGAACTGAGCCACGTCACCCAGCGCCACATTGCGCGACTGATCGCGCAGCAAAACCGCCAGACGCCGCTGATGATCGGCGCCATGATTCTGGGGGCCCTGGCCGCCAGCAAAAGCCCCAACGCGGCGCAGGCGCTGTCGATAGGTGGGCAGGCGCTGGTGGTGCAGAACCAGCTCAATTTTTCGCGGGACATGGAGCGCGAGGCCGACCGCGTAGGCTTTGGCCTGATGGCCCCCGCAGGCTTTGCGCCGCAGGGCTTTGTCGGCATGTTCGAGAAGCTCCAGCAGGCCAACCGCATCAATGACAACGGCTCCTGGCCCTACCTGCGCAGCCACCCGCTGACCACGCAGCGCGTGGCCGACATGCAGTCGCGCCTGCCCGCGGGCGGTGCCGCGTCGCCCGCCCCCACACTGGAGCATGGCATGCTGGCAGCCCGTGCCCGCGTGCTCTCGAATCCCGGTGTGGACGTGCTGCGCCAGTGGCAGGCCGAACCGCAGGGTGTGGGTTTCTCTGCGTTGCCTGCGGCGCGCCAAGCCGCCGTGCTGTATGCCGCCGTGCTCGCTGCCAGCCAGTTGCGTGAGCCTGCAGCCGCGCGGGCTCTGATGCCGCGCTTGCAGCAGTCCGTGCAGGGCAATGCCCCGGCCACGCGCCAGGCGCGCCTGCTGGCTGCCGAGGTGGAACTGGCCGCAGGCGATGCGGTCCGCGCACTGGCCCTGGTGCCGATGGGGCCTGGCCGACCCGAGTTGATGCTGCGCACGCAGGCCCTGCTGCGCAGCCCGATGGCAGCGCAGGGCGCGTCCGAACTGGCGGGGCAGCTACAGACCTGGGTGGCACTGCACCCGCGGGATGCGGGCGCATGGCAGTTGCTGGCCGGTGTGTTGCAGGCGCAGGGGCAGGTACTGCGCGCGGTGCGCGCCGAGGCCGAAGCCCATGCCGCCCGCTACGACTATGCGGCGGCAGTCGATCGCCTGCGGGCTGGGCAGGACCTGGCGCGCCAAAGCCGCACCGCAGCCGACCATGTCGAGGTGTCGATCATCGACACGCGGCTGCGTGCCGTCGAGTCACTTCTTCGCGAACAGACCGCCGAGCGCTGATTCGATCACGATGCCCAGCACCGAGTACAGCAGCGAGCCCAGCAGCGCCGCACCAAAGCCGCTGACGTGGAAACCATCGAGCACTCCGGCGGCGGCCCAGAACATCAGCGCGTTGATGACGAACAGGAACAGCCCGACGGTGACGATGGTGACCGGCAGTGTCAGCAGCACCAGTACCGGCCGCAGTACCGCGTTGAACAGGCCGATGACGAAAGCGGCAATCAGGGCCGAGGTAAAGCTCTGCACCTGCACACCGCTGTAGAGATAAGCCACCAACAGCAGCGCGCTGGCGCTGAGCAGCCATTTGGCAAGGAGTTTCATGCTGCCAGCATAGCGCAAGCCCCCGGGCGCACGCAAAAACGGGGGCCGAAGCCCCCGTGCATGGATGGAACCGGCGGTCAGTGGGCCGCAGGCTCGGGTTTGGCCTCTGCCGCATGGCGCGCGGCAATCCATTTGCCAAGGGCCAGCACCAGCAGTGCACCTGCAATGCCGGCGCTGTACTTGATCCAGTCGTTGGCCTGGTCGATCTTGAGCATCCAGGGCAGGGTGTCGGCGTTGGCCACGGCCGGGTCGGAGACGAGCATGGTGCCGGCAATCCAGCCCAGCAGCATGCCACCGACGGTGATGATGGCGGGGAAGCGGTCCATCAGCTTGATGACCAGCTGGCTGCCCCAGACGATGATCGGAATGCTGATCACCAGGCCAAAAATGACCAGAGGCATTTCGTGGTGGTCGGCTGCGCCCTGGGCGGCACCTGCAATCGCAATCACGTTGTCGATGCTCATCACCAGGTCGGCAATGATGATGGTCTTGATGGCGGCCAGCAGCTTGTCGCTGGCGTTGATGTTGCTGTGGTCGTCGTCGGGGTCCGGCGCCAGCAGTTTCACGCCAATCCACACCAGCAGCGCGGCGCCGACGAGTTTGAGGAAGGGAATGGCCAGCAGCGTGAGGGCAAAGTAGATCAGCACCACGCGCAGGATGATGGCGCCTGCGGTGCCCCACAGGATGCCCTTGGTGCGCTGGTGCGCCGGCAGCTTGCGACAGGCCAGCGCGATGACGACGGCATTGTCGCCACCGAGCAGGATGTCGATCATGATGATCTGACCGACGGCGACCCAGAATTCGGGGGTCATGAACTGTTCCATGGATTCTTTCGAGAGGCAGAGGTAGGCAGAACCCAGCGCGCAGCGCAATGCGGCGGCGGGTGAAGGTCTTGCCCGGCCGTGCTTCTTTGGGCACGACCCCGACAGGCCGGGTGCGTTGCACCGTGTTGACGACCTGCCGATTCCCGCTCTGCCATGCTGTGCGGGTTCAAGCTACTCCCCTTCGGCCGGAATTAGAGCACAAGCCTGATCAGCACGCAGCGCAGGGCCATAGCCCCTGGCGCGGCGCGCATGTGGGCGGCGCCACTATGATTCTTCCACCATGGCCGCCATCCACATCACCGACATCGAAGCCGCGATCAACCACTGGCGAGCGCAATCGCCCAGCCCCGATGGCGTAGTGCTGGCCCCGGCTGTGCAGGCCCTGGCCGAGGTGTATGCCGACCTGGCGTACCGCCACAGCACCGCCATCGACGAAGCACAGATGAGCGCCGCCGCCCTGGCCGCGTGGCTGGACTGGTATGCCACCACGCCCGATACCCCCTGCATCGCCATTTGCTCCACCAGCCAAGGCGATGATTGGTGCAAGGGCTGCGGGCGCAGCTTTGAAGAAGTGCAGCATTGGCCAGCGATGGGCCCGGTGCAAAAACGCGCCACCTGGCAGCGCATTCAGCACGAGGGCACGGCCTGGCGCTTCAACCGCTATGCTGAGCGTGCCCAGGAAAATTTGAATGAAAAAAGGCTCTGACGCTTTATGGATAAGCGGTAGTAGCTATTAAATAGAGAGCAAACAATGCGCCGTCTAATCCAGGCACCGAACATGGCCCTGGCCACCTTGTGGGCCGACCTGCTGTGCGAGGACGGTATGCCTGCCACGGTGCAGCGCCAGTATCTGGGCGCCGCCGCGGGGCACTTGCCGCCCGATGAATGCCTGCCCGAGATCTGGCTGCGCTACGACGAACATCTGGAGCGCGCCCAGATGCTGCTGGACGACCTGCGCAACCTGCCGCAGCGCCGCTGGGACTGCGGCTGTGGCGAAGTCGTGGAAGGCGGCTTTGAGCAGTGCTGGCGCTGCGGTGCGCCCATGCCGCGGTGAAAGGCGCCGCCCTTCCCGCTGTTACTTCCAGCGCACCGGCTCCACATGCACGCTGCCCTGCGTGCTGCTGAGCGTGATGGCGCCTTCCTGCACCGTGGCCTGCAGCTGCATGCTGCGCTCGGCCAGTCGGGCCAGCTCCTGCGAGGCTTCGGTGGGAATGCGCCAGACCTGCAGCTTGTCCAGGCGCGAGAGCTTGGTTTCGATGCCTTTCCACCAGATTTCGGCCGCGTGGTTGAAGCAATACACGATGACCGAGTCGGCCTTGCTGCAGGCCTTGGTGAGCGGCTTGTCTTCGGGCTGGCCCACCTCTACCCACACGCGCTTGCGCCCGGTGAAGTCGGTCAGCGAGGCGTCCGGATCGTCCGGGTCGGACAGGCCCGCGCCAAAGGCCAAGGTGCCATCGCCGTTGCACAGGTCATTGAGCTGGTGCGCCTGGATGGCCAGCGCGGCCAGCCGCACCATCATGCGCTCGTCGGTCTCGCTCGGGTGGCGGGCCAGCGTGAGCGCGTGGTCGGCGTAGTAGCCGTGGTCGATGTCGGCGATCTGCAGATTCGCCTTGAAGATGGTGGATTTGATGGCCATGGGCTGTCAGAAGTGAAGGGTTCAGGAATCGGGGGCGGTGAAGGGGCCCGGTGTGCCCAGGGTGCGCCAGCTGCGCACCTGCACGCCGCTGCGCACAAAAGAATCGTCGCCACCATACACAAGGCAGGGCGCCAGGGCTTCGGTACCGGCAAAGCGGGCCGATTTCTGGCCGGCGCGGATGTAGTCGGTGGTGGGCGTCTGGCCGGATTTGATCTCGACGGTCTGGAGCTGGCCGGCCACCTCGTACAGCAGGTCGGCCTCGACGCCATTGTTATCGCGCCAAAAGTACAGGTCGGCGGCCTCGCCCGCGTTGTAGCGGGCCTTGAGGTGCTCGGTAATTACCCAGTTTTCAAAAAGCGCGCCGCGCAGCGGGTGCAGGGCCAGCATGTCGGCCGCGCGGATGCCCAGCAGCCAGCAGGCCAGCCCGGTATCGGCAAAGTACAGCTTGGGCGTTTTCACCAGGCGCTTGCCAAAGTTGCGGTGGTAGGGCGCCAGCAGATACACCACATCGCTCGATTCAAGTACCGACAGCCAGGCGCGTGCCGTGGTGTGCGTAATGCCGGCCTCGCCCGCCAGCGCGTTCAGGTTGAGCAGCTGGCCGCAGCGCCCGGCGCACAGGCGCACAAAGCGCTGAAAGGTGGTCAGGTCCTGCACCTTGAGCACCTGGCGCACATCGCGCTCCAGGTAGGTGGCCACGTAGCTGGCAAACCAGTCGCCCGGAGCCACGGGCTGCGTGTGCAGCGCCGGGTAGCTGCCGCGCCACAGCAGGTCATCGAGCGCCAGCGTTCCATCGGCTACACCGGCCAGCTCGGGGGCCGACAGGGGCAGCAGGCGCGTCATGCCCACGCGCCCGGCCAGCGATTGTGTGACGCCCGCCAGCAGCCCGAACTGCTGCGAACCCGTCAGGATGAAGCGCCCGGGTGTGCGGTCGGCATCCACCAGCCCTTGCAGGTGCGAGAACAGCGCGGGCCAGCGCTGCGCCTCGTCGAACACCGCGCCTTCGGCAAAGCGCGCCAGAAAACCGCGCGGGTCCTCCTCGGCAAAGGCGCGCTCGATCGGGTCTTCCAGGCTGACGTAGGGCTTGTGGGCAAACAGCGCGCGAGCCAGCGTGGTCTTGCCCGATTGGCGCGGGCCGGTGATAGCGACGACGGGAAAGGAGCGTGCCAGCCGCGCGATGGTGGGGGAGAGTTGGCGCTCAAGCATGTTGAATTATACAAATCGAAGAATAAATCTTCAATTTGTATAGGTTTTTGCGCCTTTCGGTGGCTTTTGTCCGTAGTCTTTTGCTATTAAATATATAGCTTATAGCGCTTTCTGAGCATGGGCTTTCGGCCAAAAACGCTTAAAAAATGCGGCTCAGACCCGGCGCGCCAGCTCGGCGGCCTTGCCGGTGTAGCTCGCGGGCGTCATGGCCAGCAGGCGGGCCTTTTCGGGCTCGGGAATGTCGAGCGAGCGGATCAGGCCGTGCAGCGCCTCGGCGGTGACGGTCTTGCCGCGCGTGACTTCCTTGAGCTTCTCGTAGGCGCCCTGCACGCCGTAGCGGCGCATGACGGTCTGGATGGGCTCGGCCAGCACTTCCCAGCTTGCGTCCAGGTCGGCGGCCAGGGCTTCCTCGTTGAGTTCGAGCTTGTTCAGGCCGGTCAGCAGCGAGGTGTAGGCCAGCGTGGCGTAGCCCAGGGCCACGCCGATGTTGCGCAGCACCGTGCTGTCGGTCAGGTCGCGCTGCCAGCGGCTCACCGGGAGCTTCTCCGACAGGTGGCGCAGCAGCGCGTTGGCCAGGCCCAGGTTGCCTTCTGCGTTCTCGAAGTCGATCGGGTTGACCTTGTGCGGCATGGTGCTCGAACCAATCTCGCCGGCCTTCAGGCGCTGCTTGAAGTAGCCCAGGGACACATAGCCCCAGATGTCGCGCGAGAGGTCGATGAGGATGGTGTTGGCGCGCGCCACGGCGTCGAACAGCTCGGCCATGTAGTCGTGTGGCTCGATCTGGATCGAGTAGGGCTGGAAGGTCAGGCCCAGACCTTCGGGTTCGTGCTTCTCGATCACGCGGCGCGAGAAGGCCTCCCAGTCGAAGTCGGGCCAGGCCGAGAGGTGGGCGTTGTAGTTGCCCACGGCGCCATTCATCTTGCCCATCATCTTCACGGCGGCGATGCGCTCGACGGCGCCGTGCAGGCGCACGAGCACGTTGGCCATCTCCTTGCCCACGGTGGTGGGGCTGGCCGTCTGGCCGTGCGTGCGGCTGAGCATGGGCACGTCGGC
>JAANMW010001765.1_pt1 | contig 21502 bp, 21 predicted proteins | sample 7279671 | NCBI WGS metagenome assembly JAANMW01 (sample SAMN14094541, study PRJNA606508) | bioreactor metagenome | isolation source: A lab-scale SPAN reactor treating ammonium-rich wastewater day 247 | place: Ireland: Galway | collected 2017-09-19 | reverse complement strand
GCCGTCCAGAGTCCGTGCTCAATGTCCGCGATCCGCGTCATCAAGAAGTATCCGAACCGCCGCCTCTACGACACCGAGATCTCCAGCTACATCACCATCGAGGACGTGCGCCAGCTGATCGTGGACGGTGAATCCTTCGAGGTGCGCGACGCCAAGACCGGCGAGGACCTGACCCGGCAAGTGCTGTTGCAGATCATCACCGAACACGAACAGGACGGGCAGCCGATGCTGTCCACCCAGATGCTCAGCCAGCTGATCCGCTTCTATGGCGACTCGCTGCAGGGCTTCATGGGCAACTACCTGGAGCGTTCGATGCAGCTGTTCCTCGAACAGCAGCAGCAGTTCCGCTCGCAGATGGGCGGGATGCTGGGGCAGACGCCGTGGGCGATGCTGAACCAACTCACCGAGCGCAACATGGCGCTGTGGAAGGACTTCCAGCAGAACCTGGGCAACGGGCTGGGCAGCGCCACCGCGGCGCCCGCCGCCAAGGAAAAGGACAAGGCCGCGGCTGCGCGCAAGCCGCGCTGAGCGCCGCGTCCGCGGGTCAATCCCCGTACAGCAGCCAGCGGCGGGCGGTATCTTCCTCGGAAAAGATCCGGACGATGATGCCGCGCTCCAGACACAAGGTTTCGGCTACTTCGTTGCCCTGAATGTCGTCCAGCAGCTCGACGAAGGCGATCCTCACCTCCCTCAACCCGGCGTCGATCATTGTATTGATGATCGGGTCGATGTCTGCGGTGTCGACCGTCGCTCGCAATTCCTCCAGCATCAACAAGCGGGTTGCGGCCCGCACCCGGCACTCCTCGCCCAACATGCGCCACATCGCCAGCGAGACGTCCAACGAATCGGTGCCGTCGAAGACGTGCGCGCGCAGATAGCCGGGCTCGTCGTCGAAGCGAATCCTGAAGCCCGGCCCGTCGACGACGCGGGACATACTCACGTAAGCACCGCCAGCGGGATCTTGCCGATCTTCGCCTGCCATTCGCGCGGGCCGGTCTGGTGCACCGAGGTGCCGGTGCTGTCCACCGCCACCGTCACCGGCATGTCCTTGACCTCGAACTCGTAGATCGCCTCCATGCCGAGATCCGCGAAGCCAACGACCTTTGCCGCCTTGATCGCCTTCGACACCAGATAGGCCGAACCGCCGACCGCCATCAGGTACACCGACTGGTGCTTCTTGATCGCCTCCAGCGCCGCCGGGCCGCGCTCGGCCTTGCCGATCATGCCCAGCAGGCCGGTTTGCGCCAGCACCTGTTCGGTGAACTTGTCCATGCGGGTGGCGGTGGTCGGTCCGGCCGGACCGACCACTTCATCGCGCACCGGATCGACCGGACCGACGTAGTAGATGAAGCGCCCGGCCAGATCGACCGGCAGCGCCTCGCCCTTGTTCAGCATGTCGACCATCCGCTTGTGCGCGGCGTCCCGACCAGTGAGCATCCTGCCGCTCAGCAGCAGCACCTCGCCCGGTTTGAAGGTCTTCACGTCCTCGCGGGTGATCGTGTCCAGGTCCACCCGGCGCGCGTTCTGCGGGCTGTAGGTGAGCTTGGGCCAGTCTTCCAGCGACGGCGGGTCCAGCATCACCGGGCCGCTGCCGTCGAGGGTGAAGTGCGCATGGCGGGTGGCCGCGCAGTTGGGGATGAGCGCCACCGGCAGGTTGGCGGCATGGGTCGGGAAGTCCTTGATCTTGACGTCCAGCACCGTGGTCAGCCCGCCCAGGCCCTGCGCGCCGATGCCCAGCGCATTGACCTTCTCGAACAGCTCGATGCGCAGCTCTTCGACGCGATTGGACGGCCCGCGCGCGATCAGCTCCTGGATGTCGATCTCCTGCATCAGCGATTCCTTCGCCAGCAGCATCGCCTTTTCGGCAGTGCCGCCGATGCCGATGCCGAGCATGCCCGGCGGGCACCAGCCGGCGCCCATGGTCGGCACGGTCTTGAGCACCCAGTCGACGATGGAATCGGACGGGTTGAGCATCGCGAACTTGCTCTTGGCTTCGCTGCCGCCGCCCTTCGCGGCCACGATCACGTCGAGCTTGTCGCCGGCGACGATCTTGACGTTGATGACGCAGGGCGTGTTGTCCTTGGTATTGATGCGCTTGCCGGCCGGATCGGCCAGCACGCTGGCGCGCAGCTTGTTGTCGGGATCGAGGTAGGCGCGGCGCACGCCCTCGTTGACGGCATCCTCCAGCGAGCCGGTGAAGCCCTCCCAGCGCACGTCCATGCCCACTTCCAGGAACACGGTGACGATGCCGGTGTCCTGGCAGATCGGGCGGTGGCCTTCGGCGCACATGCGCGAATTGATCAGGATCTGCGCCATCGCGTCCTTGGCCGCGGGCGACTCTTCGCGCTCCCAGGCGGCGGCGAGGCTCTTGATGTAATCGACGGGGTGGTAATAGCTGATGTACTGCAGCGCGTCGGCGACGGACTGGATCAGGTCGTCCTGCTTGATGGTGGTCACGGCGGTCCGGTATTCATGCGTGGGGGAAGCTTGGGGGTATTTTACGGCCACTCGCCCCCGCCACCTGAACATCCACGATGCCGCCCCCTTCCCCGCAGCCCCAGCTCGACCTGCGCCAGCGTTTCGATGCGATGCGCAACCTGCGGCCGTTCCTGCGCGAAATCTGGAACACCAGCCGGCCGCTGACGCTGGCAGCCATCGGCCTGCGCCTGCTGCGGGCGTTGCTGCCGATCGCCACGTTGTACATCGGCAAGCTGATCATCGACGAGGCGGTACGGCTGATCGGGCTGGGGCTGCCGCATGAACTGGCGCCGGCGTGGCGCTCCGGCCAACTCGACCACATGGTGCTGCTGCTGGCGCTGGAACTGGCGCTGGCGATCGGCTCCGACCTGCTGGGCCGGCTGGCCGGCTACGTCGACGCGGTGCTGTCCGAGCTGTTCACCAACGCCACCAGCATCCGCCTGATGGAACACGCGGCGCTGCTGGACTTGGAGGACTTCGAGGACGCCGACCTGCAGGACCGGCTGGACCGTGCGCGCCGGCAAACGGTGGGACGAATGAACCTGCTCAGCCAGCTGTTCGGGCAGGCGCAGGACGCGATCACCGTGCTGACCTTCGCCGCCGGCCTGTTGACGTATGCGCCGTGGCTGATGGTGCTGCTGGCGGTGGCGCTGGTGCCGGCCTTCATCGGCGAATCGCACTTCAACGCGCTGAACTACTCGCTCAACTTCCAGTGGACGCCGGAGCGCCGCCAGCTGGAATACCTGCGCCAGATGGGCGCCAGCGTGGAGACCGCGAAAGAGGTCAAGATCTTCAACCTCAACCGCTTCTTCATCGAGCGCTTCCGCACGCTGTCGCGAAAGTTCTTCGAGGCCAACCGGCGGCTGGCCGGCAGTCGTGCGCTGTGGGGCACGCTGCTGGCCACGCTGGGCACCCTTGGCTATTACGTCGCCTACGGCTACATCGCCTGGCGCACCGTGCGCGGCGATTTCTCCATCGGCGACCTGACCTTCCTCGCCGGCAGCTTCCGCCGCCTGCGCCAGCTGCTGGAAAGCCTGCTGGGCGGCTTCTCGCAGGTGGCGGGACAGGCGTTGTACCTCGATGACCTGTACTCCTTCTTCGAGATCGAGCCGGAGATCGCCAGCAAACCCGATGCCATCGCGGTGCCCGACCCGATCCGCACCGGCTTCGTGTTCGAGGAGGTCGGCTTCCGCTACGAGGGCAGCGAGCGCTGGGCGTTGCGCGGCCTGAGCTTCGAGTTGCATGCCGGCGAAGTGCTGGCGCTGGTGGGCGAGAACGGGGCCGGCAAGACCACCCTGGTGAAGCTGCTGGCGCGCCTGTACGACCCCGACGAAGGCCGCATCCTGCTGGACGGACGCGACCTGCGCGACTACGACCTGGACGACCTGCGCGCCAATACCGGGGTGATCTTCCAGGACTTCGTGCGCTACCACCTGACCGCGGCGGAGAACATCGGCGTGGGCCAGATCGACGCGATGGACGACCGCGAACGCATCGAGCGGGCCGCACGCAAGGGCCTGGCCGACGAGGTGGTGGCGGCGCTGCCGAATGGCTACGACCAGGTCATCGGGCGCCGCTTCAAGCAGGGCGTGGACCTGTCCGGCGGCCAGTGGCAGAAGATCGCGATCGCCCGCGCCTACATGCGCGACGCGCAGGTGATGATCCTCGACGAACCCACCGCGGCGCTGGACGCACGCAGCGAGTTCGAGGTGTTCGAACGCTTCAAGGAACTGTCCGAAGGCAAGACCGCCGTACTGATCAGCCACCGCTTCAGCAGCGTGCGCATGGCGGATCGCATCCTCGTGCTGGCCGATGGCCGGGTCGAAGCCAGCGGCACCCACGAACAGCTGATGGCGCAGGGCGGACGTTATGCGGAGCTGTTCGAACTGCAGGCCGCCGGCTACCGTTGACCCGGCAACCAGCGCCACGCCAGAGAAGGAAACCGCCATGCAACATATTCCCCGACTTCTCCTCTGCCTCGCGCTGCCACTGGCGCTGAATGCCTGCGCCCGGCCCGCCCCCGTCGCCAGCACCGCCCCGCCGCAGACCGAAGCCTCTCAAGCCGGCGAACTGCGCATTGAAACCGTGGCCAGCGGGCTGGAGCATCCGTGGGCGGTGGCACTGCTGCCGGATGGCGGCTTCCTGGTCACCGAACGGCCGGGGCGGCTGCGGCGGATCTCCGCCGACGGCGTGGTGTCGGCGCCCCTCGCTGGCGTGCCGGCCGTGTTCGCCGAAGGCCAGGGCGGCTTGCTGGACGTCGTCCTCGATCCCGGCTTCACCGGCAACCGGCGCATCTGGCTGAGCTACGCGGAACCCGGCCCGGACGACACCGCCGGCACCGCCGTGGCCACTGCCACCCTCGGCGATGCCGCACTCTCCGACCTGCGCGTGATCTATCGGCAAACCCCCAAGCTCAAGGGGCCGAACCACTTCGGCTCGCGCATCGCCTTCGACGGCCGTGGCCACGTCTTCATCAGCCAGGGCGAGCGCAACCAGAAGGAACTGGCGCAGGATCTCGAGGTGCTGCAGGGCAAACTCGTGCGCCTCAACCTGGACGGCAGCATTCCGGCCGACAACCCGTTCGCCGACGGCGTCGGCGTCCGCCGCACGATCTGGAGTTACGGCCACCGCAACATGCAGGGCATGGCGCTGGACCCGCGCAGCGGCCGGCTGTGGCAGAGCGAGCACGGCCCGCGCGGTGGCGACGAGATCAACCTGCCCGAAGCGGGCAAGAACTATGGCTGGCCGGTCATCAGCGACGGCATGGACTACCTGACCAACCGGCCTTATGCGGAAACCCGCGGCCGCGAAGCGCCCGGCATGGAGCGGCCCTATCACGTCTGGGCGAAGTCGCCGGCGCTGTCGGGGATGGCCTTCCTGGTCGGGCACCCGCAAAGCGCGTGGAACGACAGCCTGCTGCTGGGCGCACTGGCCGGCCAGAGCCTGATCCGGCTGAGCCTGCAGGGCGACCGCATCGTTGCCGAAGAACGCCTGCTCGGCGATCTGCACAGCCGCATCCGCGACGTGCGGGTGGGCAAGGACGGCAAGGTGTACGTGCTGACCGACGAGAGCGACGGCCAGCTGCTGCGGCTGCTGCCGCCGGCCGCATCAAGACAGTGACGGCTGCGGCCCCGGATAGCGCAGCACCCCATCCACCATCACCGCATCGGGATTGGGCAGGTGCGGCTGGACGTTGCCGGGACCCAGCAGGTGCATCACCGTCCAGCCGCGGGCGACGAAATCATCGGCGATCAGGCGGCGATGGCAGCGCCACCACACCGCTTCGGCGCACATCACGCAGGTGCGCTCACTGCGTGCCGCGTCCATCAACGCTTCGCGTGCCTCGATGTATCCGGGGCTGGCCAGGTGGTCGGCGTAGGCGCGGAAGGCGTCGACCCGCCACGCGGTGTTGGGCGAATCCGGCGCGGCCTTGCGGCGGCCACCCAGTGCCGGCAGCGGCCAGTAGCGGATGCCGGCCACGGCCAGCGCCGCCGGCAGCGCGTCGCGCGAGAACTGCGGGTTGCGGCGCGAGCCGGCGAAGCGGCGCACGTCCGCCAGCCGCACGATGCCGGCACCGGCCAGCATGGATTCGAATTGCGCCCACGGCCGGTTGGAATGGCCGATGGTCCAGAGGGTGGCGACGGTCTCCATGGCGCCAGCATGGCGCGGTCCATGGCAAATCCGGGTCAATTTGTCCCGGATCAAACGCCATGCTGCGCCGCCACGTAAAATAGGCAGCTACTCCCCGCAGCCCACCCCACGCGCATGGCCTCCCCCTTCGGCACCGAAACGGTGCTCGATGTCCGTCATTGGACGGACGCCTACTTCAGCTTCACCACGACCCGTGACGACGGCTTCCGTTTCGACAACGGCCAGTTCGTGATGATCGGGCTGGAAGTGGAACAGCCGGACGGCAGCAGCAAGCCGCTGATGCGCGCTTATTCCATCGCCAGCGCCAACTGGGAGGAGCAGCTGGAGTTCTTCAGCATCAAGGTGGCCCATGGCCCACTGACCTCGCGCCTGCAGCACGTCAAGCCCGGCGACACCATCCTGATCGGGCGCAAGCCCACCGGCACGCTCTTGATCTCAGACCTGCACGCCGGCCGCAACCTGTACCTGCTGGGCACCGGCACCGGGCTGGCGCCGTGGCTGTCGGTGATCAAGGACCCGGAGACCTACGAACGCTTCGAGCGCGTGGTCCTGTGCCACGGCGTGCGCGGCGCCGAGGATCTGGCCTACCGCGACTACATCGAGCGCGAACTGCCCAACCACGCGCTGCTGGGCGAGATGATCCGCGACCGCCTGCTGTACTACCCGGCGGTCTCGCGCGAGGCGTTCGAGTATCGCGGCCGCGACCATCGCGGCCGCATCACCGACCATCTGGACCAAGGCAGGATCACCGACGCGCTGGGCCTCGACGCGCTGGACCCGGCGTTTGACCGCGCGATGATCTGCGGCAGCCCGCAAATGCTCGCGGATTTCCGCAGCATCCTCGATGCGCGCGGCTTCAACGCCTCGCCGCGGATCGGCACCGCCGGCGAATACGTGTTCGAACGCGCGTTCGTGGAAAAGTAACCCACTGGACGGGATCCATCGGATACCGGGTGCCGCCCCACGGCCGGCAAGGCGCAGAAACCTTGCGGCCCGCGCAAAAATCCGCGATGTTGCCCCGGTTTGCAAACCGGGGAAAACCACGATGCCGCTCCGCCAACTGCTGCTGGCCGCCCTGCTGCTGCTCCCGCTGCCGGGCCTGGCTGCCGACCGCGACCTGCCGCCACCGCCACGGGTGGGCGAGTTGCCGCCGCAGCTGATCGGCAAGGACGGCAAGGGCAAGCCGGTCGACCTGGCCGATTATCGCGGCAAGGTCACCATCGTCACCTTCTGGGCAAGCTGGTGCGGGCCCTGCCGGCGCGAACTGCCGGTGCTGGGACACTTCCAGGGCACCGTGGGACGCGATGCGCTGGAAGTGCTGGCGGTGAATTACAAGGAGCCGCGCGACGAATATCGCTCGGTCGTCCGCGCCAATCGCGGCCTGGACGTCACCTTCCTGCACGATGCATACGGCAGCGTCAGCGACGCCTACGGCGTCAATTCGCTGCCCCATATGTTCATCCTCGGCCACGACGGCAAGGTGGCCTTCACCCATCGCGGCTATTCGGAAGCGGCACTGCCGGGCATCGTGCAGGAAATCCTGTCGCTGCTGCCCGACGAGGTCAAGAATCGCCCGCCGGCCAAGACACCTGCGTCCGCCTCCCCCTGAAGCCGCGCCCTATCCGCCCCAGCGCAGCCAAAGCCGGGCTTCCGGCTCGTTGGCGAACATGCGGACCTGGTAGCCGCGTTCCAGTGCCAGCTGCTCGACGTACTCGATCCGCGGCATCTGGTCGGTGCGGGCCTCGACGTAGGCGATCCGCACCGCGTCCAGCCCCAGCCCGGCCATGCCGTTGAAGAAGCGGACCAGATCGGCATCGCCCATCACCTCGCCCGGCAGCGCATCCAGCACCAGCAACGCATCGGCACCGCAAGCCGACACCCGGTCGGCGATGTGCTGCCAGTACTCGCGGGTTGTCTCCAGATTCTCCTCGGCCGCGACCTCGCCCAGCAGCTGCACGGTCAGCAGCGGCGGCTGGTAGTCGAACTCCAGCCGGTAGCTGCCGCCGGTCAGCGTCTCCCGGGTCATGCCAGCGCGTCCTCGACGTCGCCAGCCAGCGATTCCGGCTTGTCGGTGGGCGCATAACGCGCCAGCACCCGGCCGTCGCGACCGACCAGGAACTTGCTGAAGTTCCATTTGATCGCCTCGATGCCAAGCAGGCCGCTTTTTTCCTTCTTCAGCCACCGCCACAGCGGATGGGCATTGGCGCCGTTCACTTCCACCTTGGCGAACATCGGGAAGGACACATCGAAGTTCAGCGCACAGAACTGCTGGATCTCCGCGGCATCGCCCGGCTCCTGGTGCCCGAACTGGTCGCAGGGAAACCCCAGCACCACCAGCCCGCGCTCGCGGTATTCGCGCCACAGCGCTTCCAACCCGGCGTACTGCGGGGTGAAGCCGCACTTGCTGGCAACGTTGACGACCAGCAGCACTTTGCCGCGCCATTGCGACAGCGGCTGCGGGGTGCCATCCAGGCCGAGGGCCTCGAACTCGAATGCGGTGTTGGGCATATGGGAAACGGCTCGGCCGCGGCGAAGCGGCGCTCGGGGGATTGATCCAGCCTATCCCCAAACCGCAGGAAATCAATCGACCATCGGCTATACCTGACCTCCTTCACTCCTGCCGCCAGCGGGCATGCGATACCCTTGCCGGCGCGCAAACCGCGTAGCGCCGAGCCTGCTCGGCCGCCATCCTCCGTCGAACTACCGGACCCAGAAACCATGAAACAACCCATCGCCTGCGCACTCGCGCTCGCCATTTCCGCCGCCCTGGGCGTGAACGCCGCCCACGCCGCGCAGAAGCAGGAGGCTTCGACTTCGATGCATACCGCCACCGCCTACAGCGGCCCGTTCGCCACCCCCAGCACGCTGGACCTGAATTACCCCCGGTTCGACAAGATCCAGGACAGCGACTTCGCCCCCGCTTTCGACGCCGGCATGGCCGAGCAGTTGCGCGAGATGGACGCGATCGCCAACAACCCGGAGGCACCGACCTTCCAGAACACCATCGTGGCGATGGAGAAGAGCGGCCAGCTGCTGGACCGCGCCACCAACGTGTTCTTCAACCTGGTGGGCACCGACAAGAACGACGCCCGCGACAAGCTGCAGACCGAATACGCGCCGAAGTTCTCCGCGCATCGCGACGCGATCACCCTCAATCCCAAGCTGTTCGCGCGGATCAAGACGCTGTACGACGCCCGCGACACGCTGGGCCTGGATGCGGTCGACCGCCGCCTGCTGGAAAAGCGCTACGAGGACTTCGTGCGCGGCGGCGCCGCGTTGACCGACGCGCAGAAAGCGCGCATCCGCGACATCAATACGCAGATGTCCAAGCTGGGCACCCAGTTCAACCAGAACGTGCTGGCCGAGGTGAACGATTCCGCCATCGTGGTGGACAGCCGCGACGAGCTGGCCGGGATGAGCGACGAGCAGATCGCCGCTGCCGCCGAGGCCGCCAAGGCGCGCAAGCTCGACGGCAAGTACGTGATCGCCCTGCTCAACACCACCGGCCAGCCGGCCGAGGCGCAGCTGGCCAACCGCGCGCTGCGCCAGCGCCTGCACGAGGCCTCGGTGGCACGCGGCAGCCGCGGCAACCAGTGGGACAACACCGCGATCGTTTCGCAGGTGCTGAAGCTGCGCGCCGAGCGCGCGCGCCTGCTGGGCTACGACACCTCGGCCAACTTCGTGCTGGCCGACGAAACCGCCGCCAACCAGGACAACGTCAACGCCATGCTGCGCCAGCTGGCGCCGAAGGCGGTGGCCAACGCCCGTCGCGAGGGTGCCGACCTGCAGGCGATGATCGACGCCGAGCAGAAGGCCAAGGGCCAGCCGACCTTCACCCTGCAGCCGTGGGACTGGGCCTACTACAGCGAGAAGGTGCGGGCGGCGAAGTTCAGCTTCGACGAGAGCCAGCTCAAGCCCTATTTCGAGATGAAGAACGTGCTCGAGAACGGCGTCTTCCACGCCGCCAACAAGCTGTACGGGATCAGCTTCAAGGAGCGCACCGACCTGCCCAAGTACCACCCGGACACCTGGATCTACGACGTGTTCGACAAGGACGGCAAGCGCCTGTCGATCTTCATCTGGGATCCCTACGCGCGTGCCTCCAAGCGCGGCGGTGCGTGGATGAACACCTACGTGGCGCAGTCGGCGCTGCTGGGCGAAAAGCCGGTGGTGGCCAACCACCTGAACGTGCCCAAGCCGTCCGAAGGCAAGCCCACCCTGCTGACTTGGGATGAGGTCACCACCGCCTTCCACGAATTCGGCCATGCGCTGCACGGCTTCTTCCAGGACGTGCGCTACCCGTACTTCTCGATGAACGTGCCGCGCGACTTCGTCGAATACCCGTCGCAGGTCAACGAGATGTGGGCCGACTGGCCCGAGATCCTGGCCCACTACGCCAAGCACTACCAAACCGGCGAGGCGATGCCGAAGGCGTTGCTGGACAAGGTGATCGCGGCGTCGAAGTTCAACCAGGGCTTCGCCACCACCGAATACCTGGAAGCGGCGATGCTGGACCAGCGCTGGCACCAGCTGCCGCTGGAAAGCATCCCGGAAGCCGGCGGCGTGATGGCATTCGAAGCGCAGGCGCTGGAGGCCGACGGCTTCGACTACGCGCCGGTGCCGCCGCGCTACCGCACGCCCTACTTCAGCCACATCATGGGCGGCTATGCGGCCGGCTACTACGCCTACATCTGGTCGGAGGTGCTGGGTGCCAACACCACCCAGTGGATCCGCCAGAACGGCGGGCTGAGCCTGGAGAACGGCGACCGACTGCGCAAGTTCGTGCTGGCGCCGGGCGGGCAGATCGAAGCCGGCAAGCTGTTCCCCAACTTCGCCGGCTACGAGGCGAAGATCGAGGCCCTGCTGGAACAGCGCGGGCTGGACAGCAAGTAAGCCTGCGGGCGCAGGGCGGGCATTCCGCCCTGCGCAAGCCCCTCCTAGGAAAGGGCAGCCCTACAACGCACAAGCCCCGCCGGAGCGGGGCTTGTGCATGCCTAGGCAATGCTGCCGGGAAGGCTCAGTCGCCCATCTGCTTCTGCAGGTGCTCCCAGCGCTCCTGGGCATCGATGGTGCGCTCGGCGGTCAGCCGCGCCTCCATCCGCTCCAAGCCGATCTCTTCGCCGGTATCGACGCAGAAGCCGTACTCGCCGCTGTCCACGCGCTTGAGCGTGCTATCGATCTTGCCGATCAGCTTGCGGTAGCGGTCGCGGGTGCGCAGTTCCAGCGAATTCTCGGTCTCGCGGGTGGCGCGCTCGGCTTCGTCGCCGATGTCGCGTACTTCCTCGCGCAGGTTCTCGATCGTCTGCTTGGACTCTTCCACCAGGTCCGCGCGCCACTGCAGCAGGCGCTGGCGGAAGTACTCCAACTGCAGCGGGCTCATGTATTCCTCGTCCGCCGCTGGCTTGTAGCCGGCCGGCAGGATCGGGCGGCCGCTGGCCTCATCGACCTTGTACGGCACGACCTTGTGCTTGCCCTTGGGCGCAGACTGCGCCGCGGGCGTTTTCTTCACCGCAACCATCACTTTCCCTTTCTTCTTGTTGTCCGCGGCCGGCGCCGGCTTCACGACCGGTGGTGCCACGGGCTTGTGCGTTTCTTTCTTCGGCGTTTCCACCGCCGCCTTGGCCGCCTTCTGCGGCTGGGGCTTGGGCGCTGGCGCCTTCTTGGCAACCACCGGCGCCTTGGCAACCACCGGCTTCTTGGCCGGCGCTGGCTTGGCGACCGCGGCAACCTTCTTCACCGCGGGCTTCGCGACGGGCTTGGCAACCGGCTTGGCGACAGGCTTCTTCGCCACTGCCTTGGCAGCAGGCTTGGCCGCCTTGGCGACGGGCTTGGCAACCGGCTTCTTGGCCACCACTGCCTTCTTGACCGGCGCGGCCTTTTTCACCGGCGCCTTCTTGGCCACCACCTTCTTAGCCACCGCCTTCTTCGCGATAGGCTTGGCCGCCGGCCTTGCCGCCTTCTTGGCGACCGGCGCCGCCTTCTTGGCGGTCACGGGCTTCTTGGCCGGAGCGGCTTTCTTGGCCGCCTTGGCGACCTTCTTCGCGGGTTTCTTCGCTGCCACGTCGAGGTGTTCCTTCGGTTTTCCCTTGAGGCGGGAAGGCGCGCTGTTATACCCTGCCAAGCGCAAGGCGGCAACCACGCGGATCCCGCGGCGGCGCCTGCCTCCCCGTCCGTGGCCGGTCCGTGATCGACAGACTCCTCATTGCGCTGCTGCGCGGCTACAAGCGCTGGATCAGCCCCCTGCTGGGGACGCGCTGTCGGTTCGTCCCGACCTGTTCGGAATACGCAATGGACGCCATCGGCCGCTTCGGCGCGCTCCGCGGCGGCTGGCTGGCGATCCGTCGCGTCGGCCGCTGCCACCCCCTCCACCCCGGCGGGCACGACCCCGTGCCGCCGCACTAGAGAAGCCCCCTGCCCTCCTGACCGTCAACACCCGGCTTGTGGGCGAAGGGCGCGAATTCGACGGCGACCTGCGCTTCGGCGACGGCCGCATCGAGGCCATCGGAGGCCTGCATCAAGCCCCCCCGGCGATCAGGGACGTGGCCGACCCCGCGACGCCGTCGTGCGTGCACTGGCCGTCCGCCGCGAGGACGTACCCAGCAAGTGCGGCCGGTCGCCGTCCGAGGGCTATACGTTCCGCTCGCGCATCGCCTCGACCTGGGTCAATGGCGTAGTGGCTTGGGACGGCGAAAAGCTGGCCGGCAGCCCGCGGGGGCAGCGGCTGGCGTTCGATCACTGGCTGGAACAGTACTGGCGCCCTTCCCCTGCCAGGGAAGGCGCCGCCTCAGGCATTCCTGCCGCTGACGCTGGCAACGGCGTCGTGCGGGTGCAGGCTCTCGAAGTGGGCCACGCGGACGCTCCACGCGCCGATGCGGGGATCGGCCGCAAGCACCGAGGACACCCGCCGCGCGGCGTCCTCGCAGAACATCAAGTTGGCCGCATTGGCCTGCGCGAACGCCTGCTCGTCCTCGCGCTTGACCGCCGTCTGCACCGGCGTGCCCAGCGCGGCCTCCAGCGCGTCCACCAGCGATGCCAGCGGCAGCTCGTCGAACGCCGGCCGCAGTTCCACGCGCACGTCGGCGCGGCTGCGCTGTGCATGCGGAGTGGCGGCCATGCCGCGCTCGCCGGCCAACCAGTCGTGGACAGAGGCCACCGACAACGACGGCGCCTCGGCGAAATCCTCGGCGAAGCGCTGCGCGTTGGCCTGCCGTGACAGCGCAGCCGAGGCCGGGCAGGTGCTGGAGTATTCGACCGAGAAGCCCAGCGCCAGCCGCAGGTGGCCGTCGGCAAGCTCCGCCTCGATCTCGACCGGGTAACGCTTCCAGCCGGCGTTGTCGCTCAGCAGGGCGCGGCGCAGCAGCAGGTGGTCGAAGCGCAGGCGCAGGCGCGCACGTTCGGCCAGGCCCTTCTGCGAGGCGATGCAGGCGTCCAGCAGCCGCCGCAGCGAGGGCGCGCCCAGGGTTTCGTTCGCAAGGCCTTCCTGCAGCTGCAGGTACAGCCGCGACATATGGATGCCGCGGGCGTCGGGGTCACGCAGGTTGACGGCCACATCGACGCTGGCCGGCACCAGCAGCGGCGCGCCACCCTCGCCAGGCAGGCGGATGGGCAGGGCCATGCCGTCCATTCCCACCCAGTCCAGCGGGCGCGCCAGCGCGACCGCGTCAAAGGCGACATCGGGCAGGGGGACGGGGGAAACGGTCTTGTGCATCGCGACATTGTACCGGTGCGGGCATGAGCGCCTACGCAACGCTCTGGTGCATCCGCACCGCCAGGCCGGTCAGCCGCGGGCGGCGCGCCAGGCGGCCCACAGCGCGACCGGCGCAGGCAGCGGACCCTTGGCGGCGCGCGCCAGCCGGCCCAGCCGCGCCCGCACCAGCGCGGCATGGATGCGCTCGGCGCGGGGCGCATCGCGCAGCGGCGGCAACGCCAGCAGGCTGGGGATATCGGTGCCGGCCGCCGGTACGCCGCGCACCGGCAGGTGCAATACCCATTCGGCCAGCAGCGCTTCGGCCATCGCCTGCGTGGATGCCGGCGGCATGGCGTCAAACAGCTGCGCGGCCAGCACCGCCTGCGCGCGCGCGAACGGCTCGAGCCCGCGCAGGCTCGCCGCGCGGTCGCCTTCGGGGCTGCGGCTGGCACGCAGGGCGGGGATGCCGGCCGCCAGCAGCGCCCAGTCCAGCGGCAGCTTCTGCAGCGTCAGCCCCAGCGGATGGCGGCGCGCGCCGCGCGACCAGCCCGCGAGTTCTTCTTCCCACCAGCCCAGCTTGGCCGCGCCGGGCGTCGGGTCGTCCCCGCCCCAGGCCGCCTCGGTCAGCTCGCCACGCAGGGCCAGCCAGGCGCGCGCGCGCTGGCGCTGCGCTGCCGGCAGGAACACTTCCGCCACGGCCCATTCCGGCCACTGCGCCCGCCACTTGGCGAGGAAACTGTCGAGGGAGGCGCTGTCGGTCATGGGGAAATTGTAGGCGGACGGCGGCGTGGAAGCCGGCCTGCCTGCTCTGATCAGCGGGTGGGGATTCCGCCGAGCAGATCGCTCGGCGTTGCCACCATCACGTCGCCGCCCCACGCCGCCGGCTCGTCGCCCTCGGGGCGGTAACCCCAGAGGGCCACCACCGAGCGCATGCCGGCGGCACGGGCGGCATCGATGTCGCGGCGGTCGTCGCCGACGTACACGCAGTCATCGATGGCGACGCCGAGTTCTGCCGCGGCGTGCAGCAGCGGCAGCGGATGCGGCTTGCGTTCGGGAAGGGTATCGCCGCCGATGAGGATGGCACTGCGCGTTTCCCAATCCAGTGCCGGCAGCACCTGCCGGGCCAGGTATTCCGGCTTGTTGGTGACGATGCCCCAGCGGCTGCCGGCGGCCTCGATGGCGTCCAGCAGCTCGGCCACGCCCTCGAACAGCACGCTGTGCTGGCCCAGCACCTGCTCGTAGATGTCGAGGAACTCGCGGATCATCTCGCCCGGCACGTCCCCGCCCAGCTGCGGGAACGCCGCCGCACTCATCGCCCGCGAGCCCTTGGAGACGTGCGGGCGCAGCGCCTCCAGCGCCATCGGTCCCTGCCCACGCGCTGCGCGCATCTGGTTGACCGTGGCCACCATGTCCGGGGCACTGTCGAGCAGGGTGCCGTCGAGGTCGAACAGCACCAGCTTCGGAAACACCGCGCTCATTCCGGCCTGCGCGCGCAGGCGAGGTAATTGATGTCGGTACGCCGTACCACCCGCGCGGCGTTGCGCCACGGCTCGTACATCAGGCCGCTGACGTCTTCCAGCGCCAGCCCGGCCTCGCGCAGCAGCCGCGCCAGCTCCGACGGCTTGATGAAGTCGCGGTACTGGTGGGTGCCCTTGGGCAGCAGGCGCGCGATGTATTCCGCGCCGACGATGGCCAGCGCGAACGCGGCCGGAGTGCGGTTGAGCGTGGACAGGAACAGGCGTCCGCCCGGCTTCAGCAGGGTTGCGCAGGCGCGCACGATGGAGGCCGGATCGGGCACGTGCTCGAGCATCTCCATGCAGGTGACGACATCGAACGAGGCCGGCGCTTCCTCGGCCAGCGCTTCCACCGCCAGCTGCCGGTATTCGACCTTCACGCCAGACTCCAGGCCGTGCAGGCGCGCGACCTTCAGTAGGTTCGGCGCCAGGTCGATGGCAGTGACGCGGGCGCCGGCCTTGGCCAGCGCCTCGCTGAGCAGGCCGCCGCCGCAGCCCACGTCCAGCACGGCCGCATCGCGTAGCGCCGCCCGCCCTGCCACGTAGCCCAGCCGCGCCGGGTTCAGTGCGTGCAGCGCCTTCTGCGGGCCGTTCGGGTCCCACCAGCGCTGCGCAAGCTCGTCGAACTTGTCGAGCTCGGCCTGGTGGAAATTGGTCTGGGCGGTTGCGCTCATGGGTGGCGTCCTGCGGATCCCTGCGGGAGGAAAATCATCGTTGGATGGCGGCAATGCGCTGGCGCCACTGCCTGGCGTTGGCGACGATGGCGTCGATGTCCATGTCCACCAGCACGCGCTGGCGCAGCTTGGCCACGCCGTCGATCCAGACGTCGCTGACCTGCTGGCGACCGGTGGCGTAGACCAGCTGCGAGACCACGTGGTGCAGCGGCTGCGTCTCGAGCTGCGACAGGTCCACGCACACCAGGTCGGCGCGCTTGCCGATTTCGATACTGCCGATGCGTGCATCGAAGCCCAGCGCCTTCGCGCCGCCCAGCGTGGCCGCGTGCAGCGCCTCGAACGCCGAGAAGCCGGCGGCGTCATTGGCCACCGCCTTGCCCAGCAGCGCAGCGGTGCGGGTCTCGCCGAACATGTCGAGGTCGTTGTTGCTGGCGCAGCCGTCGGTGCCGATGGCGAGGTTCACGCCCGCCTTCAACAGCGCACAGGCCGGGCAGAAGCCCGAAGCCAGCTTGAGGTTGGATTCCGGGCAATGCACCACGCTGACGCCGCGCTCGGCGCACAGGTGGATCTCGGCCTCGGTGAGCTGGGTCATGTGCACCGCGATCAGGCGGTCGTTGACCAGGCCCAGCCGGTCCAGCCGCGCCAGCGGGCGCTGGCCGTGCAGGCTGATCGAATCGGCGATTTCCTGCGCGGTCTCGTGGGTGTGCAGGTGCACCGGCACGTCGAGCTGGTCGGACAGCATCCGCACGCGCTCGAAATTGGCATCGTTGACCGTGTACGGCGCGTGCGGGGCGAACGCGGTGCCGACCAGCGGGTCACCGCGCCAGGCATCGTGCAGTTCGCAGGCGCGGTCGAAGTATTCGTCGTCCGACTTCGCCCAGGCGCTGGGAAAATCGATGATCACCGCGCCGACCAGCGCGCGGAAACCGTGCTTCTTGTAGACGCCTGCCTGCACGTCGGGGAAGAAGTAGTTCTCGTTGGCGCAGGTGGTGCCGCCGCGCAGCATCTCGGCGATCGACAGCGCCATGCCGTCGGCCACGAATTCCGGCCCGATCACCGCCGCTTCCACCGGCCAGATGTGCTCGCGCAGCCAGGTCATCAGCGGCAGGTCGTCGGCGATCCCGCGCAGCAGGGTCATCGGGTTGTGGGTGTGGGCGTTGACCAGGCCGGGGATCAGCGCGGCATCCGGGCGCGACACGGTTTCCTTCGCCGCGAAGCGCGCGCGCGCCTCGGCGATGGGCAGCACGGCAACGATGGCGCCGGCAGAAACGGCAACGGCGTGATCCGGAAGGACCACGCCGTGCGGGACCACCGGAACCACCCAGCCGGCTTCGATCAGCAGATCGCAGGGCTGCGGGGCGGTATCCGTCATCGCTTACTTCACCCGGCCGACGTATTCGCCGCTGCGGGTATCGACCTTGATGATCTCGTCCTGGGCGACGAACAGCGGCACGCGCACCACCGCGCCGGTTTCCAGGGTGGCCGGCTTGCCGCCGGTGCCGGCGGTATCGCCCTTCACGCCCGGGTCGGTCTCGACGATCTTCAGCTCGACGAAGTTCGGCGGCGTCACCTGGATCGGATTGCCGTTGAACAGGGTGACCACGCAGTCTTCCTCACCCTTGATCCACTTGGCGGCATCGCCGACGCCAGCCTTGTCGGCCTGCACCTGCTCGAAGGTTTCCTGGTTCATGAAGTGCCAGTACTCGCCGTCGGTGTACAGGTACTGCATGTCGGTATCGACCACGTCCGCGGCTTCCACCGAATCGGTCGACTTCATGGTGATTTCCTGCACCCGGCCAGTGCGGATCTGACGGTAGCGCACGCGGGTGAAGGCCTGGCCCTTGCCCGGCTTCACGTAATCGGTTTCGAAAATGACCGCGGGCTCGTTGTTGACGAGGATCTTCTGGCCGGATTTGACGTCGTTCATGCCCAGAGTGGCCATGGGTGCTCCTTGGGGCCACCCGTCCGGGCGGCTAGACTGTGTGTTTGGCGAGGATTCCGGCGTGGCCGGAACGGTTTTCTTGCAGCCCGACATGATACCCGCAGCCCCTACCCCATTGCAGCAAGGCGAGCAACAGCGCTGGCAGGCGCTGTGGCGCGATGCCGTGCGCGACCCCCGCCAACTACTGGCGATGCTGGGCCTGGACACCCTGGCCGACGGCCTGTCCGACGCCGCCGCCCGGCAGTTCCCGCTGCGCGTCCCGCGCGGCTTCGTCGCCCGCATGCGCCCCGGCGATGCACGGGATCCGCTGCTGCGGCAGGTGCTGCCGGTGCTGGACGAGGACCAGGTTGTGCCCGGCTTCGCGCTGGATGCGGTCGGCGACACCGCTGCCCGCAGCGGCCACGGCGTGATCCAGAAATACAACGGCCGCGCCCTGCTGATCGCCACCGGCAGCTGCGCGGTCAACTGCCGCTACTGCTTCCGCCGCCACTATCCCTATGCCGAGGACACCGCGGCAGCCGGCGGCTGGCGCGAGGCGGTGGCGCTGATCGCGGCCGATCCCTCGGTACACGAGGTGATCCTGTCCGGCGGCGACCCGCTGTCGCTGGCCGACCACAAGCTTGCCGAGCTGACCGACGCGCTGCGCGGGATTCCGCATGTCCGCCGCCTGCGCATCCACACCCGCCTGCCGATCGTGCTGCCGGAACGGGTGGACGCCGGCCTGCTGGGCTGGCTGCGCGGCCTGCCCTGGCCGGTGGCGGTGGTGGTGCACGCCAACCACGCCAACGAGTTCGACCCGTCGGTCGATGCGGCGATGGCGGCATTGCGCGCAACCGGCGCCACCCTGCTCAACCAGGCGGTGCTGCTGCGCGGGGTCAACGACTCCGTCGAGGCGTTGGCCGCTCTATGCGAGCGCGGTCACGAAGCCGGCGTCCTGCCCTACTACCTGCACCAGCTGGATCGCGTCGCCGGCGCAGCCCACTTCGAGGTCGACGACGCCACCGCCCTGGCCCTGCATGCCGCGCTGGCGTCGCGCCTGCCGGGTTACCTGGTGCCGAAGCTGGTGCGTGAAATCGCCGGCCAGCCGGGCAAGACCCCGCTGCTGCGGGGGGCTACAGCCGCGGCAGGATGATGTAGCCTGTTGGCAACGAACACCGCAAGATCTTCCGCATGGCCACAGGCAAAGACATTGCGCTGCGACTGATGCTGGTGGCCGATCTGGTCAACGAGGCCGAGGCCCTGGTCAGCCGCCTGCGCAACGCCGGTACCGCGGTGCGCCCGTTGCGCCCGGAATCGCTGGATGAAATGGTCGAGATGCTGGCCGGGCAACCGGTGGACATGGTGCTGGCCGACTATGCCTCCGCCCTGCTGCCCTTCGAGCAAGTAGCCAAGGCGGTGATAGGCTGCGGCCGCGACGTGCCGCTGCTGGCCACGCTGGACGGCATCAGCGACGACATCCTCGAGAACGTGCAGGCGCTGGGCGCACAGGCGGTGGCCCTGCGCGACCGCCCGCAGCAGTTCCTGAAGACCGTGCAGGCGGAATGGCAGGCGCTGGAAGCCCGCCGCACCCAGCGCCGGCTGGAGGCGCAGATGCGCGAGACCCAGCGCCGCTGCGACATGCTGATCGATTCCTCGCGCGAGCCCATCGCCTACATCCACGAAGGCATGCACATCCGCGCCAACCAGGCCTACCTGGAGATGTTCGGCTTCGAGTCGTTCGAGGACATCGAGGGCATGTCGCTGCTGGACCTGGTGGCGCCCGGCGACGTGACCGCGTTCAAGGCGCTGCTCAAGAGCCTGTCCAAGGGCGAGGAAGCGCCGCCGCGCTACGAGCTGACCGCGCACGACGCCGACGGCAACGAGTTCCCGGCGGTGATGGAGTTCACCGCCGCGCAGTACCAGGGCGAGGCCTGCCAGCAGGTGATATTCCGCCACCAGGCCGCCGAGGTGGACCCAGAGCTGGCCCGCGAGGTCGAGGAACTGCGCCAGCGCGACCAGAGCACCGGCCTGCTCAACCGCCCCACCTTCCTGCGCGTGCTCGAAGACGCGGTGGCCGAAGCCGCCCAGCAGCGCGCCCAGTACGGCCTGCTGCTGCTGGAGCCCGACAACTACCAGCGCATCCTGCAGGAGATCGGCCTGGACAGCGCCGACGACCTACTGGCGGCGATCGCCGACTGCATCCGCCAGGTGGTCGGCGAGCAGCTAGCCGACGGCAGCGCCCACGCGGCGCGCTTCAGCGAGCACAGCTTCGCGGTGCTGGCCCACGGCGACCACGCACGCACCGCCGCGCTGGCCGATCGCATCATCGACGCGTTCGCGGCGCGGCTGTTCGAGGTCGGCGGCAGTTCCAGCACCATCACCGCCAGCATTGGCGGCGTGCAGATCGGCGAGAAGATCGCCAGCGTCACCCAGGTGCTGGCCAAGGCCAGCCAATGCCTGCAGTCCTCGCTGGGCGTGGGCGGCAACCATGCCGAAGTGTTCGACCCCAGCGCCACCGACCGCGCCGAGGAAGAACGCATCCAGGCCTGGGTGGACCGCCTGCACGACGCGCTGGCCAACGACCGCTTCCTGCTCCACTACCAGCCGATCATCCACCTGCTGGGCGAGCCGCGGGCGATGTACGAAAGCTACCTGCGGCTGGAATCGGGCACCGGCGAAACCATCACCCCGATGAACTTCCTGCCGATCGCCGAGGAACATGGCCTGATGGGGCAGATCGACCGCTGGGTGATCGGCCATGCCATCTCGGTGCTGGGCGCGCGCACGCGCGCCGGCAAGCCGGTGACGCTGCTGGTGAAGATCACCCAGGCCTCCCTGCAGGACCCCACCCTGCCCGCCTACATCGGCGAGCAGCTGGCCGCGCACGGGGTCCCCGGCGACGCGCTGCTGCTGCAGCTGCCGGAATCGAAGGTGTTCATCAACCTGCGCGCCACCCAGGATTTCGCCGCCGCGATCGGCAGGCTGGGCTGCAAGCTGGTGCTGGAGCAGTTCGGCGCCGGGCTGGACTCGTTCCAGCTGCTGTCCCACTTCACCCCCGGTTTCGTCAAGATCGACCGCAGCTTCATGGAAGACCTGTCGAAGCACCAGGCCAACCAGAACCGGGTGCGCGAGCTGGCGCAGAAGGCCCGTGACCTCGGCATCCAGAGCATCGCCGAGTTCGTGCAGGACGCCGCCAGCATGAGCATCCTGTTCTCGCAGGGCATCGACTATGTCGAGGGCAACTTCCTGGCCATCGCCGGCCCGGACATGAACTACGAGTTCGACGCCTGAGGACGACGAAGCCCGCCGGGTGGCGGGCTTCGCGTGGTGCATTCCGGCGTTCCCGGATCAGCCGGCCTGGTGCAGCGCCGCGATGCGTTCCTCCAGCGGCGGATGGCTGCGCAGCAGGCCGCTCATCCCGCCGCTGATGCCGAACGCCGCCACCTGCTTGGGAAGGGTGCTAGCGCCGTGGGTCTGCGCCAGCCGCTCCAGCGCGGCGATCATCTTGTGGCGGCCAGCCAGCGACGCACCGCCGGCATCGGCGCGGAACTCGCGGTGGCGCGAGAACCACATCGCG
>JAANMW010001760.1_pt1 | contig 21516 bp, 24 predicted proteins | sample 7279671 | NCBI WGS metagenome assembly JAANMW01 (sample SAMN14094541, study PRJNA606508) | bioreactor metagenome | isolation source: A lab-scale SPAN reactor treating ammonium-rich wastewater day 247 | place: Ireland: Galway | collected 2017-09-19 | reverse complement strand
TGACGGTCGGGGCCGAGCCGCGCCATGCCGGCCCGCGCGAGGCGCTGTGGCAGGCGTTGGTCCGGCGCAATCATGGCGCGACGCATCTGCTGCTGCCCGCCGATCCGGCCGCGCAGGCGCTGCTGCGGCAATACCGGGACGAGATCGGGCTGGAGCTGGTCGAGGCCGGGGACGGCCAGGCGCACAGCCGATAACGGCCCTTGCCGCGCGGCGGGATCGGCATTTCCTGATGCTATCGGAAGGGTGGGGGCCGCCCCGCAGGCGGCGCGCATGTCGCCATCGCCGCCGCCTTGCCCGGCGGCGGCATCGGCATCCTGCGGCTTAGCAGGCTGCTGAAAAAGGATATTGAGAGGGCGACGCAGCGGAAATCGTTCTGGATCCAGCTGATATCGGCCCGAAAATGGGGTGTTTTCGGCAAAGTTGAGGCGGGTTTCCCGGTTCCCCGCCCGCGCTGTCCTGTCGCAAGGACTTTTTCAGCAACCTGTTAGTGGACGCTGACCGGGGTCAGTTCGTTCTGGCGGGCCAGCAGGAAGGCCAGGCTGCGATCCTTGACCAGGGCCAGCCGTTCTCCATCCGCGCCATGCACGGCGTAAAGCGCATCGGCGCCGGGCACCTGGCGGCGCACCTCGTCGGGCAGGCTGTCCATCGCGACGCGGCGGATGTAGACGATGTTGCCCGCGCTTTCCGGGCCGAAATCGAATTTCTCGTTCATTTGCGATCCCCTTTCACTTGCGGCTGATCGGTATGGTCTGCACGATGCTGTCGGGCACCGAGCGGCGCAGGTCGATGTTCAGAAGCCCGTTTTCAAGCCCCGCCGACACCACCTCGACCCCGTCCGCCAGCACGAAGCTGCGCTGGAAGGCGCGGGCGGCGATGCCCCGGTGCAGGAAGACGCGGCCTTCCTCGGCCTCGGCCTGGCGGCCGCGAACCACCAGTTGGCGGTCCTCGAGCGTGATCGACAGGTCGTCCTCGGAAAAGCCGGCCACGGCCAGCGTGATGCGAAAGCCGTTCGGCCCCTGGTGTTCGATGTTGTAGGGCGGATAGCCCTCGGCGCCCTTGGCGGCCCGTTCGGCCAGGCGTTCCAACTGGTCGAACCCCAGCAGGAACGGATGAGCGGCCAGACTGATCTTGGTCATTCCCAAGCCCTTTGCATCAAAGCGACTGTCGGCCGGACCCCGGAACGGCGATCCGGCAAGACCAATATGTGGACGGAGGCCGCCGGAAACAAGGGTTTGCCGCGTCGCAGCCGCGCGGCGTCACGGCCGCAGGCCGCAGGCGGCCATCGCCGCCCGGATCGCCCGGCCCGAGCCTGCCAGTGGCAGGCTGCCGCGGCCGCGGTCGTCCGCAAGCTCGACCCCGCTGCCGCCCAGCAGCCCCGCGAGCATCGCCGAGCCGCGCGCCGCCTGGGTCGCGCGCATGCCGCCGCTTGCGGCAAAGGGCTGCGCCATCCGCCGCCCGTCGATGCGCAGCACCAGCGAGCCGGGCGAGCCGGCCATGCCCTCGACGGCGACCAGCCCCTCGCTGCCGCGCTGGCACATGTAGCTCAGCGCCAACCGCCCGGATTGCACGCGGGCGTAATGCGTCCTGCCGCCATCGGCCGTGCCGTTGCGCCAGCCCGCGCCCTGGCTGGGTGGCTGGGCGGGCTGGCGGCTGGGTGCCGCCTGCTCGCATTGCTCGGCCACGCAGGCGTGATAGCGCGGGTTCGAGGCGGGACCGAAGTGATAGAGGCAGGAATTGACGCAAAGCTGCATCTGCTCGCCCTCGGCTTGCGCATGGGCCGGGGCAAGCGGGGCCAGCAGAAGCGCAAGCGCAAGGGTGCAGGGCCTGAGGGGGGCGGTGCGGGGCATCGGCTTCTCCTGCATGGGGTTCGGCTGCAAGTTTCGGGCCGAAGGCCGCTTCGGGGCAAGCGTTTTTCCGAACCGGCCGGTCCGCGTTAACGCGTTCCCGCAAAACCATTAACAACGCCCGGAGGCCGCGCTATAACCAAGGCGATCCAGCCCGAGGCCCGAGATGAACGCCCAACATGAGATGTCCCATGAAGAGATCACCCGCGCCAAGCTGGAGGTGCTGCGGCGCGAGCATCGGGATCTCGACGAGGCGATCGCCGCGCTGTCGAGCCAGAGCCTGACCCATTCGCTGACCCTGCAACGGCTGAAAAAGCAGAAGCTGGCGCTGAAGGACCGCATCGCCCGGCTCGAGGACGAGCTGACCCCCGACATCATCGCCTGATTGCATGATCCCGCCCGGCGCTGTAGGGCGGGGCGCAAAAGGGGGTCGAGCCATGGAAAAAGCCGCCGAAAAGCCCGCCGAAACACCCGCCGGGAAACCTGTCGGAATCATCATGGGCAGCCAGTCCGACTGGCCGACCATGCGCGAGGCCGCCGCCATCCTGGACGAATTGGGCATCGCCTACGAGGCCCGGATCGTTTCCGCCCATCGCACGCCGGACCGGCTGTGGGACTATGGCAAGACCGCGGTGGCGCGCGGGCTCAAGGTCATCATCGCCGGCGCCGGCGGGGCCGCGCATCTGCCGGGGATGATGGCCAGCAAGACGCGGGTGCCGGTGATCGGCGTGCCGGTGCAGACCAAGGCGCTGTCGGGCGTCGATTCGCTTTATTCCATCCTGCAGATGCCCAAGGGCTATCCGGTCGCCACCATGGCCATCGGCGCGGCGGGTGCCGCCAATGCCGGGCTGATGGCGGCCGGCATCCTGGCGGTGTCCGATCCCGATCTGGCCGCGCGGCTGGATGCCTGGCGCCAGGCGCTGTCCGATTCCATCCCCGAGGAGCCGAAGGATGAGTGAACTGAAACCCGGCGCCACCATCGGCATCCTGGGCGGGGGCCAGCTGGGCCGCATGCTCTCGGTCGCGGCCAGCCGGCTGGGCTATCGCTGCCATGTCTACGAGCCGGGCGCCGCGCCGGCGGGCGACGTGGCGCATCGTCTGACCACCGCGCCCTATGAGGACGAGGCGGCGTTGCGCGCCTTTGCCGAATCGGTCGACGTCATCACCTATGAATTCGAGAACGTGCCGACGGCGGCGCTGGACCTGCTGGAATCGCTGCGCCCGATCCGGCCGAACCGCCGCGCGCTGGCCGTGTCCCAGGACCGGCTGGCGGAAAAGGATTTCCTGGCCGGCATCGGCCTGCGCACCGCCCCCTATCGCAGCGTGGAGACCGAGGCCGACCTGCCCGAGGCGCTGGCGGCGCTGGGCGCGCCCGCGATCCTCAAGACCCGGCGGCTGGGCTATGACGGCAAGGGGCAGATCCGCTTTTCCGATGCGGGGCAGCGGGACTGGACCGGCGCGCCCTCGGTGCTGGAGGGCTTCGTGGATTTCTCGGCCGAGATCAGCGTCATCGTCGCGCGCGGCGCCGACGGGCAGGTCGCGGCCTATGATCCGGGGCTGAACGTCCATCGCGAGGGCATCCTGCGCACCACCACCGTGCCCTGCGGCCTTCCGGCCGGCCTCTTGACCGATGCGGTGCTGGTCGCGGGCCGCATCGTCAATGCGCTGGACTATATCGGCGTCATGGGGGTCGAGCTGTTCGTGACCCGCGACGGGCTGGTGGTGAACGAGATCGCGCCGCGGGTGCATAACTCGGGGCATTGGACGCAGGCGGGCTGCGCCGTGGACCAGTTCGAGCAGCATATCCGCGCCGTGGCCGGCCTGCCGCTGGGCGACGGCCAGCGTTACGCCGATGTCGAGATGGAGAACCTGATCGGCGACGACGTGCTGCGCATCCCGGAACTGCTGAAGCAGCCGCGCGTGCAGCTTCATCTTTACGGCAAGGGCGAGGCGCGCCCCGGCCGCAAGATGGGGCATGTCAACCGGCTGCCGTAAAGGCGCCGGCCAGGCGGTCGAATTCCTCGCGATTGCCGGGAATGCCCAGGCGGATCCAGTGCGGATGCCAGGGAAAGATGCGGCTCCAGATGCCGGCGCGGGCCAGCAGGCCGCATGCGGCCGGCGCGTCGGGGGTGTCGTAGAGCCGGAACAGATGCGTGCCGCCGACCAACGGCCAATGCGGGGTGACGATCTGGTCCAGGTGCAGCGCGGCCTCGGACAGCCAGACCACGGTGTCGTCGATCCATTGCGCATCGGCCAGCGCCTGGGTGCCGATCTCCAGCGCCGGGCCGCTGACCGACCAGGGGCCGGCGCGCTCGGCCAAGCGGGCAAGCGTCTCGGGCGCGGCGATGGCAAAGCCCAGGCGCAGCCCGGCAAGGCCCCAGAACTTGCCGAAGCTGCGCAGTACGGTGACGTTATCGGGCCGCGCGCCCGCCACCGACAGGTCGGGACGGGGATCGGCAAAGCTTTCGTCCACCACCAGTTGCCCGACCGTCGCGGCGATGGCAGCGACCTGCGCGGGCAGGAATTCGCGCCCGTCCGGGTTGTTCGGGTTCACGATCACCGCCAGATCGGCGCCGGCCAGCGCGGCCGGGTCGGCGGGCTCGGCCACCTCCCAGCCGGCGGCGCGCAGGCTGGCGGCATGTTCGTTATAGGTCGGCGACAGCACCGCCGCGCGCCGCCCCGGCAGCACATGCGGCAAAAGCTGGATCGCCGCCGAGGCGCCGGCCAGCGGCAGGATCTGCTCTGGCGGGCAGCCGAATCGGACGGCGGCCGCGGCGCAAAGCCGGGCGGTATCGGCGGCCGTCGGCAGCGCGGTCAGGGCATGGGCCGAAAGCGGCCCCGCCGAACTTGCCGGGTTTGGCCAGGGCCGGCGGTTGATTCCCGTGGACAGGTCGATCCAGTCCGCCCGGCCGAAGCGGCTGGCCGCCTTGTCGATGTCGCCGCCGTGGTCGCGCATGGGCAATCCTCCCTGGCCGCCCTTGAACCTGCACGAAAGCCGGCGGTCAAGCGGCGGAGCCTGGCTGTCGCGATCCGGTAACGGAATTTTCGCTTTACACCCTCGTGGAACCGGCACACGATATGTTGTAGGCGCATCCCGGAAACTACGCCGGGTGTAGTCTGGGCCACCAAGGGTTGGGGTTTCGACCTTGCCCCGCTCTCAGACAGGCAGGGGGACAGGACATGGCACAGCTGGACTTCATCCATAGCGATGACATCCATCCCATCGACATCGTGGAAACCGTCGCGGCGCATCACGAATGGGATTTCGACCGTCTGGCCGAGGACCAGATCGCCATGGCGGTCGAGGGCCAATGGCGCACCTATTCCATCACGCTGGCCTGGTCGCCGCGCGAAGAGGTGCTGCGGCTGATCTGCACCTTCGACATGGACCCCCCGGCCGAGAAGCTGCCGGCGCTCTACGAGGTCCTGAACCTGGCCAACGACCAGGTCTGGGACGGCGGCTTCACCTTCTGGGGGCCGCAGAAGCTGATGGTCTGGCGCTATGGGCTGGTGCTTTCGGGCGACGCCATCGCCAGCCCCGAGCAGATCGACCAGATGATCGGCAATGCCATCCTGGCCTGCGAGCGCTTCTATCCCTGTTTCCAGCTGGCCTGCTGGGGCGACGCCACGCCCGAGGCCGCCATGGACATCGCCATGTCCGAGGCCTACGGTCGCGCCTGAATTCCCGCCTTTGCGCGGGCCGAGTCAGGGGGCAGGACATGGATTTCTCGGATCTGAATGCGCGCGGGCTGGTGCTGGTCGGCTGCGGCCGCATGGGCAGCGCGCTGCTGGACGGCTGGCTGAAGAACGGGCTGGCGGCGCGGGCGGTGCATGTGGTGGACCCCCAGCCGCGGGCGGAGCTGTCGGGTCTGGGTATTTGGATCAACGGAGAATTGCCCGAGGCGCCCGCCGTGCTGGTGATCGCCGTCAAGCCGCAGATGATGGCGGATGTGCTGCCGCGGCTGTCGGTCGGGGCGGGGACGCTGGTCATCTCGGTCGCGGCGGGGGTGACGCTGGGCGCCTATGAGGCGGCCTTTCCGGCGGCGCCGATCGTGCGCGCCATGCCGAACACGCCGGCGGCCATCGGCCAGGGCATCACCGCCATCATCGGCAACGCCAGGGCCGGCGAGGCTGAGATGGCCCTGGCCGAGGCGCTGCTGTCCGCCGTCGGCCGCGTGGTGCGGCTGGAGGGCGAGGATCAGATGGATGCGGTGACGGCGCTTTCCGGCTCGGGGCCCGCCTATGTGTTTCACATGATCGAGGCCATGGCCGCGGCGGGCGCGGCCGAGGGGCTTTCGCCGGCGCTGGCGCTGGAACTGGCGCGGGCGACCGTGGCCGGGGCGGGCGCGCTGGCCGTGCATGAGGACGAGGATCCGGCCAAGCTGCGCGAGGCCGTGACCTCGCCCGGCGGGACCACGGCGGCGGGGCTTCGCGAGCTGATGGACCCCGAGACCGGCCTGCCGCCGCTGATGCGCCGCACCGTCGCCGCGGCAGCCGAGCGGGGGCGGGAGCTGGGCCGATGAGCGGCCAGATCGCCTGGGCGGATTTCGAAAGGGTCGAGATCCGCGTCGGCCGCATCACCCGTGCCGAGCCATTCCCCGAGGCGCGGCGCCCGGCCTTCAAGCTGTGGCTGGATTTCGGGCCCGAGATCGGCGCCCGCAAGAGTTCGGCCCAGATCACCCGGCATTATGCGCCCGAGGAACTGATCGGCCGGCAGGTGCTGGCGGTGGTGAATTTCCCGCCCCGCCAGATCGGTCCCTTCATGTCCGAGGTGCTGGTGCTGGGCCTGCCCGACGCCGATGGCGAGGTGGTGCTGATCGGTCCCGAACGCGAGGTGCCGGACGGGGGGAGGATGTATTGATGAAGCTTCTGGTGACGCGCCGCATGACGCAGGCGGCGGAACATGCGCTGTCGGCTCGGTTCGAGACCGAGATCCTGGACCGCCAGGACGGCTTGAGCGTCGAGGAGGCGGCGCAGGCCCTGGCCGATTACGACGCGATCATGCCGACCTTGGGCGACCGCTTCACCGCCGAGGCCTTCCAGGCCCGGCCGCGCTGCCGCCTGCTGGCGAATTTCGGCGCCGGCTACAATCATATCGACGTGGCGGCGGCCGCGGCGGCCGGCATCGCCGTGACCAACACCCCGGATGCCGTGACCGAGGCCACGGCGGACATCGCCCTGACCCTGATCCTGATGACCGCGCGCCGGGCGGGCGAGGGCGAGCGGCTGTTGCGCCGCGGCGCATGGACCGGCTGGGAGCCGACGCAGCTGCTGGGCCGCCATGTCACCGGCTGCACCGTCGGCATCATCGGCATGGGCCGCATCGGCAAGGCCATCGCCCGGCGCTGCCATTTCGGCTTCGGCATGGAGGTGCTGTTCCACAACCGCTCGGTGGTCTCGTCGCTGGACTTCCCGGCCCGGCAGGTGGCCGACCTGGACGAGCTGCTGGCGCAGTCGGATTTCGCCGTCGTCGCCGTGCCGGGCGGGGCCGAGACCCGGCACATGATCGGCGCGCATGAGCTGGAGCGGCTGGGGCCGCGCTCATACCTGGTCAATATCGCCCGCGGCGACGTGGTCGAGGAGGCGGCGCTGGTCGAGGCCCTGGCGCAGGGCCGGATCGCCGGGGCCGGGCTCGACGTCTACGAGTTCGAGCCGAAGGTGGCGCCAGCGCTTTGCGCCATGGAGAACGTGACCCTGTTGCCGCATCTGGGCACCGCCGCCGAGGAGGTGCGCACCGCCATGGCGATGCGGGCGCTGAACAACCTGGTCGCCTTTGCCGAGGGGCAGGCGTTGCCCGACCGGGTGAACTGATGGCGCCAGGCGTGCGCGCCATGGTGCTGGTTCGCGCCGGCATCGCCGCCGCCGATCCTGCGGCTGCCGTGGCGCGGGCCATGGCCGGGGTGCTGGCCGATCCGCCGGGACCGGGCGGGCGCTGGCGGGTGATCGCCGTCGGCAAGGCCGCCCGCGCCATGACCCAGGCGGCGCTGCCGGGCGCCGAGGCGCTGGCGGTGACCAATGCCGGCAACGACGCGGCGCTGGCCGGGGCGCGGGTCATGCGTGCGGGCCATCCGCAGCCCGATGCCGATGGCGTGGCGGCGGCCGAGGCGGTGATCGCCCGGCTTTCCTCGGCCCGGCCGCAGGACCGGGTGCTGGCGCTGATCTCGGGCGGGGGCTCGGCCATGCTGCCGGCTTGACGCTGGCCGACAAGCAGGCGGTGAACCGGCTGCTCTTGGCCTCGGGCGCCGATATTGCGCAGGTCAACCTGATCCGGCAGGGGCTGTCGCGGCTGAAGGGCGGCGGCTGTCGCGGGCGCCGGTCGCGGCGCTGATCCTGTCCGACGTTCCGGGGGACGACCTGCAGGTGATCGCCTCGGGGCCGACGGTGGCGCCGGTCGGCACGCGGGCCGAGGCCGCCGACCTGGCGCGCAGGCTGGGCATCTGGGAGCGGTTGCCCGAGGTGGCGCGGGCGGTGCTGCGGCAGCCCGAGGACCGCCGCGCCCTGCCGCCGGCCCGCAACATCCTCATCGGCTCGAACGCGCTTTTGGTCGCGGCCATGGTCGCGGCCGGGGCCGATCCGGCGCCCTTGCCGCTTGCGGGCGACGTGCAGGATTGCGCGCGGGCGATCTGGGCCCTGGCGCCGGGGTTGCGGCCGGGCCAGGCGCTGGCCTTCGGCGGCGAGACCACGGTCAGGCTGGTCGGCGACGGCATGGGCGGGCGCAACCAGGAACTGGCCCTGCGGCTCGCGCTGCTGGCCGAGGCGCAGCCGGTGAATTTCGGCTGGGCCTTTGCCGCGGTCGGCTGCGACGGGCGCGACGGTCCGGGCGAGGCGGCGGGCGGGCTGGTCGGCCCCGGCACGCCGGCCGCGATCCGGGCGGGCGGCATCGACCCCGCGGCGGCGCTGGCCAGGAACGATTCGACCCCGGCGCTGGCGGCGGGCGATGCGCTGGTGCTAACGGGCGCCACCGGCACCAATGTCGCCGACCTGGCGGTGCTGGTGCGCGGCTGAAAGCACGGGCGGCGCCCTGGGCCGCGCGCAAGGCTGCCCTGCGCCCGCCCGCCTTGCCCGTCCTTCCGGCAGGGCCTAAGACCGAAGGGCACGAGCCGCATGACGGGGAACCCCATGAGATCGACCCTCAGCTACATGACTTGGCCCTTCATCGTCACCGGCGCGGGACTGGCGCTCGCCGCCTTCCTGGGCTGGGAATACCATGGCACCGGCTCGGGGGCGCTGGCCTTCTTCCTGATCGCCGGCATCCTGGCGGTGCTGGAGATATCGCTCAGCTTCGACAATGCCATCGTCAATGCCAACAAGCTCAAGCAGATGGTGCCGAAATGGCAGCGCCGCTTCCTGACCTGGGGCATCCTGATCGCGGTCTTCGGCATGCGGGTGATCTTTCCGCTGCTGGTCGTGGTGATCGCCGCCCACCTGGCGCCATGGGAGGCGCTGCGCCTCGCCGCCACCCAGCCGCAGGAATATTCCCGCATCATCCACGAGGCGCACCTGCCCATCGCGGCCTTCGGCGGCTCGTTCCTGATGCTGGTGGCGCTGAACTATTTCTTCGACGAGGCCAAGGACGTGGACTGGATCAAGGGCGTCGAGGCCGCGCTGCGCAAGCTGGGCGAGATCCGCGGCATGGAGGTCGGCTTCGTGCTGATCTGCATGCTGGTGATCGTGGGCCAGCTGCCGGCGGAAAAGGAGCATGCCTTCATCATCGCCGCGATCTGGGGGGTGATCACCTATCTGCTGGTGGACATGCTCGGCCATGTCCTGGACCGCTGGGGCGGCGCCCCCCGGCACGCCGACATGGCGCGCGGCGGCTTCGGCGCCTTCCTCTATCTCGAGGTGCTGGACGCGTCCTTCAGCTTCGACGGGGTGATCGGCGCCTTCGCGCTGACCCAGAACCTGTTCCTGATCGCCATCGGCCTTGGCATCGGCGCGATGTATGTGCGCTCGATGACGGTGATGCTGGTCGAGCGCGGCACGCTGGCCGCCTTCCGCTATCTCGAACACGGTGCCTTCTGGTCGATCTTCGTGCTGTCGATCCTGATGTTCGTTCAGACCCTGCGGCCGATCCCGGAAGTGGTCACCGGCCTGCTGGGCGCCTGCTTCATCGGCATGGCCTTCCTCAGCTCGCTGGCCTGGCGCCGCCGCCACCCGCAGGGCTGAGTTCGCCGTTCTTTCCGTTTGCCAAATACCCATGCGACGGGGCCCAGGGGCGCGGTTGCCGGAGTATTTGGGGAACAGAGAAGTCGCGGCCGCGGCGTCCCATCGCGCCGGGCGGCGCGGCCGGCGCCGTCCGGGGAGCATTTGGGAAACGGTGAACGGCGCCAGGCGCCAGGTGTCAGGCGCTGCCCAGCGGTCGCGTCGCCAGCGAGAGCCAATCCCGCACCTCGCCCGCGACCAGGGGCGAGATCTTCTCCCGGACCTGCGCATGATAGGCGTCGAGCCAGGCGATCTCGGCCGGGGCGAGCAGGCCGGGCTCGATGAGGCGACGGTCGATCGGGGCGAAGGTCAGGGTCTCGAAGCCCAGCATCTCGCGCCCGTCGGGGCTGCCCTGTTCCTCGACCACGATCAGGTTCTCGATGCGGATGCCGAAGCCGCCCTCGCGGTAATAGCCGGGCTCGTTCGACAGGATCATGCCGGGGGCCAGCGGGATGTCCGAGATGCGCGAGATCCTGACCGGCCCCTCATGCACCGAAAGGCCGGCGCCGACGCCGTGCCCGGTGCCGTGGTCGTAATCCATGCCCTCGGACCACAGCGGCGCGCGGGCCAGCGCGTCGATATGGCAGCCCGCGAGGCCCTTGGGGAACTGCACCCGCGACAGCGCGATCATGCCCTGAAGCACGCGGGTATAGGGCCGCTGCACCGCCGGATCGACCGGGCCCATCGGCAGGGTGCGGGTGATGTCGGTGGTGCCGTTGGCATATTGCCCGCCGGAATCGACCAGCAGCACATGGCCGGGCAGGATGCGCAGGTTGCTTTGCCGGTCGACATGGTAATGCGGGATCGCGGCATGCGGGCCAGTGGCCGCGATGGTGTCGAAGCTGATGTCGAGGATGCCGCGCGCCACGCGCAGTTCCTCGAGCTTGGTGGCCACGTCGATCTCGGTCAGCGGCTCGGCGTCCAGATGCGGTGCGCGGGCGTCGAGCCAGCACAGCAGTTCCGTCACCGCGGCGCCGTCCTGCAGATGGGCGGCGCGCATCCCGGCGATCTCGGCCGCGTTCTTGCGCGCTTTCGGCAGGATCACCGGATCCGGGGCTTCGGCGATGGGGGTCTTCATGCTTTCGATCAGCGCGAACACCTGCTCGGGCGCGCTGGCGGGGTCGACCCGCACCGGGCCGGCCAGGTTGGTCAGCGCCGGGGTCAGCGCATCGAGCGGCAGGATCGAGACCGCGTTGCCAAGCGCTGCCCGCACCTCCGCGCCGAACTTGGCCGGGTTGGTGAAGACGGCGACATGGCCGTTCTCCTCGATGATGGCGAAGCCTTGCACCACCGGGTTCTTCGGCACGTCGGCGCCGCGGATGTTCAGCAGCCACGACACCGAATCGGGCAGGGTCAGCACCGCTGCCTGCTGTCCGGCATCGCGCAGCGCGCGGGCGATGCGGGCGCGTTTCTCGGCCGCAGTCTCGCCGGCGATCTCGTCGGGCCAGAGGCGGACCGCGCCCACCGGCGCCTCGGGCTGGTCGGTCCAGATCGCATCGACCGGGTTCGTGTCGAGCGCGATCAGCGCGATGCCCGAGCCGGCCAAGCCCTTTTCCATCTCGCGGATTTCGCGCCGCGTGTGCAGCCAGGGATCGTAGCCGATGCGCCCGCCCTCGGGCAGGGCCTCGCGCAGCCAGTCGGCGGGTTTCGTCTCCGGCCAGGGCACCGGGGTGAAATGCGCGGGGTCCACCTGGGCCTTGACCTGCACGCGATAGCGGCCGTCGATGAACACGCCGGCGCGGTCGGGCGTGACGATACAGAAGCCGGCGCTGCCGGTAAATCCGGTCAGCCAGGCCAGCCGCGCATCCCGCGCCGCGACATATTCGCCCTGATGGGCGTCAGCGCGCGGCACCAGGAAGCCGTCGAGCCCGCGCGCGGCCAGTTCGCGGCGCAGCGCCGCCAGCCGGGGCGGATGCGCGGCGGGGTCGGAGTGGCTGTCATAGGTCTGGAACATGCTTGCCTCTGGGTCTTGTTCTGGATGTCAGGCGCGGGCCAGCGCCTCGTGTGCGCCGGGCAGGGTGCGGGCCAGCCCGTCGGCCACCGCCTGGGCGCTGCGGCGGTGGTGGAAATCGGCAGCGACGCGGGCGCGGGAGGCCTGCGCCAGCCGCCGCGCCTCGTCGGGATCGGCGTGGAGCCGGGCGATTTCGTCCGCCATGACCTCGGGGCGTTCGGGCGGTACCAGGATCGCGTCGCGGCCCGAGGTGATCAGCTCGTGATTGCCGCCGACATCGGTGACGACCACTGGCATCTCCATCGCCATCGCCTCCATGATCGCGACCGAGATGCCTTCGTTCAGGCTGGCCAGCGCAAAGACATGCGCGCGCTCCAGCCCCTCGCGGACCGAGGTTTCGTTGACCGCGCCCAAGAGCGTGACTGCATCGCTGAGCCCCTTTTCCGCGATCAGCGCGTCGAACTGGCGGTGATAGCCGGTGCCGCCCTGTTCGTCCTCGCCGGCGATCTCCAGCCGGGTATCGATGCCGCGGGCGCGCAGCAGGGCGACCGTCTGGATCAGGTGGTCATGGCCCTTGACCGCGTTCAGCCGGCCGCAGCTGAAGATGCGCAGCGGCTCGCCCGGCGCGGGCGGTTGCCAGGGGGTCTGGCGCCGGATCTGGTCGAGGTCCACCCCCATCGGCGCGACATTGATCACCGCCGGGCGGTCGGTGCCGATCTCGCGCTCGGCCACCTGCGTCAGCAATTGCGAGATGATGGTGGCGAAGCGCGCATGGCGCCATTTCTGCCGCTGGTTCGGCCCGTAGCCCTCCAGCGTCGGGCCGTGCAGGGTCAGGCTGTAGCCGGGCCCGCCCAGCCTTTCGGCGAACATGGCGATATTGGCGCTGTCGGCGCAGCTGTGGACATGGACGTGGTTCCAGCCCTGCTGGCGGGCGATGCGCTTGAGCCGCGCGCCCATGGCCAGCAGCGCCAGCATCCGCAGCCGGCCCTTGAGCCCCTGCGCCTCGGCGGTCATCGCCGCGCCCAGGCCCCGCGCCCAGCCGGCGGGCCCCGAGCGCAGGAATTCCGCAAGGATGCCCAGGCCCTCGCCGCCCAGGGGCATCAGGTAGCGGGTCTGCGCCTGCGCCTCGGCGGCCCAGCTGTGCGAGGCGACGGCGCGCGGCGGCGGGCGGGTCGAGATCAGCTCGGCCTCGATCCCCAGCTCCGCCAGCGCCTGCCGTTCGCGCCACAGGAAGATATGGGTCTGGCCCGGAAATTCGGGAATGAAGAAACCGATCTTCAGCACGTCAAAACCCCTTGGCCTGCGAGGCGGAAAAACGGCCCCGGTCCTGCGAAATTGGTCGCATGGGACGCGGGGCAGTTCAAGCAGCCCGAAAGAACAGGTTCAGCCCACGCGGCGCAGGTTCATGGCGCGGGCGCGCTTCCTGGGATCGGCCTCGAACAGGGCGGCGAGCTGTTCGGTCATGGCGCCGGCCAGCTGCTCGGCATCGGTGATCGTCACCGCGCGCTCGTAATAGCGGGTCACGTCATGGCCGATGCCGATGGCCAGCAGCTCGACCTGCTTCTTGCGCTCGATCATCGCGATCACGTCGCGCAGGTGCTTTTCCAGGAAATTCGCCGGGTTGACCGACAGCGTCGAATCGTCCACCGGCGCCCCGTCCGAGATCACCATCAGGATGCGCCGCGCCTCGGGCCGCCGCGACAGCCGGCGATGCGCCCATTCCAGCGCCTCGCCGTCGATGTTTTCCTTGAGGAGCCCCTCTTTCATCATCAGGCCCAGGTTCGGGCGCACCCGCCGCCAGGGCGCGTCGGCGCCCTTGTAGATGATATGGCGCAGGTCGTTCAGCCGCCCCGGCTGCGCCGGCCGGCCTGCGGCCAGCCATTTCTCGCGGCTCTGGCCGCCCTTCCAGGCGCGGGTGGTGAAGCCCAGGATCTCGACCTTGACCTGCGAACGCTCCAGCGTGCGGGCCAGCACGTCGGCGCAGATCGCGGCGATACTGATCGGCCGGCCGCGCATCGAGCCCGAATTGTCCAGAAGCAGCGTCACCACGGTGTCGCGGAACTCGGTGTCCTTTTCGACCTTGAAGGACAGCGGCGTCGTCGGGTTCGCCACCACGCGGGCCAGGCGGCCGGCGTCCAGCACGCCCTCTTCCTTGTCGAATTCCCAGCTGCGGTTCTGCTGTGCCTGCAAGCGCCGTTGCAGCTTGTTGGCCAGGCGCGAGACGGCGCCGCGCAGGGGTTCCAGCTGCTTGTCCAGATAGGCGCGCAGCCGCTCCAGCTCGGCCGGGTCGGCCAGATCCTCGGCGCGGATCTCCTCGTCGAATTCCTGGGCATAGACGCGGTAATCCGGGCTCGCCTCGCTGACCTGCGGCGGCAGGTCCGGGGGCGTCTCGGCCTCGGACATCTCGGCCTCGTCCACCAGCTCCTCGTCGGACTGGTCGTCCATGCTGACCTGGGCCTGGCGCTCTTCCTGGGTCTGTTCCTGCGTGCGCTCGGGGCTGGCCTCGGCCTCGTCGTCCTGGTTCTGGTCGCGGGACTGGTTGTCGCCGGCCTCCTCGTCCTGCTCGGCGTTTTCCTCGGCCTCGTCCTCCTGCGGCTCGTCGGGGTCTTCGCCCAGCTGGTCGCCATAGCCCAGGTCGGCGATCACCTTGCGGGCGAGCCGGGCGAAGGCCGCCTGGTCGGCCAGCACCTCGCCCACATGATCGAGATCGGCGCCGGCCTGTTCCTCGACGAAGGGGCGCCACAGGTCGGCGACATGCTGCGCGGCCGAGGGCAGGGCGCGGCCCGTCGCCGCCTGCCGCACGATATAGCCCGCCGCCACCGCCAGCGGCGCATCGGCCGGGGCCTTGATCTGGCCATAGCCCTTGCGCTCGGCCTCCTGCCCCAGCTTGGCGTCGATGTTGCTGAGCGCGCCGGGCATGTCGCGGGCCCCCAGCGCCTCGCAGCGCGCGGTCTCCATCGCCTCGTAGAGGTCGCGCGCCATCGGTCCGGCGGGCGCGTATTTCGCATGGGTTCCGGCATCGTGGTGGCGCAGCTTCATCGCCAGGGCGTCGGCGGTGCCGCGCGCAAGCAGCACCTCGTCGCGGGTCATGCGGCGGCTGACCTGCGGCAGGCGCATGGTATCGCCCGCCACGCCGGAAGGGTCGGCGGTGAAGGTCACGTTCAGCTCGTGATCCTGGGCCAGGGCGCGGGTGGCCTCGGTCAGGGCCTTCTTGAACGGATCGGCGGGGTTGTCGGATTTTTTCATGATCTATTTCTGGGCCAGTTCAGGCCGGCTGTCGAGAGGACTTGACGCAACAGGTCATGCGCACATATTTACACACGTGGAAATCCTTCGGAACGGCCGCGACATTCTGCGCCGCCTTGCCGCGGAAGGCTGGGAAGAGGTTTCGGTCCGGGGATCGCATCAAAAGTTCCGCAAGGAAGGGCGCGTCGTGATCGTGCCGCACCCCCAAAAGGACTTGCCCCTTGGCACGGCCCGCAGCATCGCGCGCATGGCAGGATGGTTGGAGGACAAGGAATGAAAACCTATCTGGCATTGGTCGAAAAAGCTCCCGACAGCGCCTTTGGCATCCGTTTCCCGGACCTGCCGGGCTGCTTTTCGGCGGCCGATGACGAAAAGGACATCCTGCCGAACGCGGTCGAGGCGTTGGAACTGTGGTTCGAGGACGCCCCGGACAGCCAGCCCCGCGCCTTGGGCGAAATCGCCGCCGAATGCGCGGCAGAGCTGACGGCTGGCGCCTTCCTGATCGCGGTGCCGCATATCCGTCGCATGACCAGGCAGCGCCGGGTGAATGTCAGCATGGATGCCGGAACGCGGGACGCGGTCGATGCGGCGGCAGAGCAATTGGGCCTGACCCGCTCGGGCTTTCTGGCGATGGCGGCCCTGAACGAGATCAAGGGCGGGCATTAGCCCGCCTTGACCGCCGCGCTTTCCGGCAGTTCCTCGTCGAACAGGCGCTGATAGAACTCGGCCACCGTCTGGCGCTCAAGCTCGTCGCATTTGTTCAGGAAGGTCAGGCGGAAGGCATAGCCCACGTTGTCGCCGAAGATGCGCGCGTTCTGCGCCCAGGCGATCACCGTGCGCGGCGACATGACCGTGGAGAGATCCCCCTGCATGAACGCCGTGCGCGTCAGGTCGGCCAGCGTCACCATCTGGCTGATGATCTTGCGGCCTTTCTCGGTGTTGTAGGTCGGGTTCTTGGCCAGCACGATCGCCGCCTCGGCGTCGTGGCTCAGGTAGTTCAGCGTCGAGACCAGCGACCAGCGGTCCATCTGGCCCTGGTTGATCTGCTGCGTGCCGTGATAGAGGCCGGTGGTGTCGCCCAGGCCCACGGTGTTCGCCGTCGCGAACAGGCGGAAATAGGGGTTCGGGGTGATCACCTCGTTCTGGTCCAGAAGCGTCAGCTTGCCGTCCGCCTCCAGCACGCGCTGGATCACGAACATCACGTCGGCCCGGCCGGCGTCGTATTCGTCGAAGACGATGGCGGTCGGGTTGCGCAGAGCCCAGGGCAGGATGCCCTCGTGGAAGACCGTGACCTGCTTGCCGTCCACCAGCTTGATCGCGTCCTTGCCGATCAGGTCGATCCGGCTGACGTGGCTGTCCAGGTTCACCCGCACGCAGGGCCAGTTCAGCCGCGCCGCCACCTGCTCGATATGCGTGGATTTGCCGGTGCCGTGATAGCCCTGGATCATCACCCTGCGGTTGTAGGCAAAGCCCGCCAGGATCGCCAGCGTGGTGTCGGGATCGAACTTGTAGGTCGTGTCGATGTCGGGCACCCGGTCCGAGCGTTCGGCAAAGCCCTTGACCTTCATGTCGCTGTCTAGGCCGAAGACCTCGCGCAGGTCGATCTCTTCGGTCGGTTTCGCGTTCTGATCCAGCATGGGCGGCCCTTTCGATTGTCCCATGCTTGATGAATGATTCCCCGCGCGGGTGCAAGCCGGGCGGGGCGCGGGAACCGTCGCCGCGGCTGCGAATTGCGCATGGGCGCGCCGCCGCCTAGAGTGCCGCGCAGGAACCTGGGACGGGAAACGGACATGAGCGGATTGCTGGCGCTGCTGGATGACGTGGCGGGGATCGCCAAGATCGCGGCCGCATCGGTCGACGACGTGGCGGGCCAGGCGGTCAAGGCCGGCGCCAAGGCCGCCGGCGCGGTGATCGACGACGCCGCGGTGACGCCGAAATACGTCCACGGCTTTTCCGCCGCGCGCGAGGTGCCGATCGTGATGAAGATCGCGCGCGGCTCGCTTTTCAACAAGCTGGTGATCCTGCTGCCCATCGCGCTGCTGCTCTCGGCCTTCGCGCCCTGGGCGATCACGCCGCTGCTGATGCTGGGCGGCTCCTACCTGTGCTTCGAGGGGGCCGAGAAGCTGGTGCATGCGCTCAGCCATCACAAGATAAACGAGCCGCATCTGCAGGCGACCGCCGAGGGCGGGGCCGGGCTGGAAGAGGAACGGGTGCGCGGCGCGATCAAGACCGACTTCATCCTCTCGGCCGAGATCATGACCATCGCGCTGGCCGCGATCCCGAACGGCGATGCGATCTGGATGAAGGCGCTGATCCTGGCGGTGGTGGCGGTGGGCATCACCGTCGCGGTCTACGGCTTCGTGGCGCTGATCGTGAAGGCGGACGATTTCGGCCTGCACCTGCATGAACGCGGCGGCCCTGCCGCGGGGCTGGGGCGGGGCATCGTCCATGTCATGCCGGGCTTCATGAAGGTGCTGACCGTGGTCGGCACCGCGGCGATGATCTGGGTCGGCGGCCAGATCGTCATCCACGGGCTGCATGTGCTGGGCCAGCACCAGCCCTATGACTGGATCCACGGCGCGGCCGAGGCCGCGGCCCAGGCCCTGCCCGCGGCACCGGGCCTTGCCGCTTGGAGCACCACCGCCTTCTTCGACGGCATCTTCGGGGTGATCTGGGGCATGATCCTGATTCCGGTGGCGCATTACGCCGTCACCCCCGCCATCGAGGCGGTGAAGGGCGCGGTGGGCGCCAAGTCCTGACCCTGGCTTGCCCTTGGCCTGCCGCCGGGACTATCAACTGCCATACCAATGCCGCAGGAGATGTCCATGCCGATTCCCGCCCCGGCCCTCGACGCGCTTTCCGCGCTTCTGGGCGCGCGCCTGTCCACCAGCGGCGCCGACCGCGACCTGCACGCCCAGTCCGAGACCTTCCACCGCGCGCCGCCGCCCGATGCGGTGGCCTGGCCGGTCTCGACCCAGGAGGTCTCGCGCATCGCCGCCATCTGCCATGCGCATCGCGTGCCGATGATCGGCTGGGGCACCGGCACCTCGCTGGAAGGGCAGGCGCTGGCGCCGCAGGGCGGGCTGGTGATCGACCTGACCAAGATGGACCGGGTGCTGGAGATCCGCGCCGAGGACATGCAGGTCAGCGTCCAGCCCGGCTGCACGCGCGAGGCGCTGAACCTTGAGCTGCGCGCGACCGGCCTGTTCTTCCCGGTCGATCCCGGCGCCAATGCCTCGCTGGGCGGCATGGCGGCGACGCGCGCCTCGGGCACCACGGCCGTGCGCTATGGCACCATGCGCGACAACGTGCTGGCGCTCGAGGTGGTGCTGGCGGACGGGCGCGTCATCCGCACCGGCACGCGGGCGGCGAAATCCAGCGCCGGCTATGACCTGACGGCGCTCTTCGTCGGTTCCGAAGGCACGCTTGGCATCATCACCGAACTGACCCTGCGCCTGCATGGCCAGCCCGAGGAGGTCGCCGCGGCCGTCTGCGGCTTTTCGACGCTGGAGCAGGCGGTGGAATGCGTCACCGCCACGATCCAGTCCGGCATCCCGATGGCGCGGATCGAGTTCATCGACGCCGACGTGGTGCGCGCCTTCAACCGCGCCTCGGGCACGCAGATGCATGAAGGCCCGCATCTGATGGTCGAGTTCCACGGCTCCTCCGCCTCGGTCAAGGGCGATGCCGAGGCCTTCGGCGCGCTGGCGGCCGAGTTCGGCGGCACCGGCTTCAACTGGGCGACCACGCCCGAGGCGCGGGCGGCCTTGTGGAAGATGCGCCATAACGCCTATCGTTCCTGCCTGGCGCTGCGGCCGGGGGCGACGGCGGTGGTGACGGATGTCTGCGTGCCGATGTCGCATCTGCCCGCCGCGGTGGCGGCGGCAGCCGAGGACATCCGCGCCGAGGGCCTGCTAGGCCCCATCGTCGGCCATGTCGGCGACGGCAATTTCCATGCCCAGATCCTGGTGACGCCCGGCGACGAGGCCGAGCTTGCCGCCGCCAAGCGCGTCGCGCTGCGCATGGCCGAGCGTGCGATCGCGGTGGGCGGCACCATCACCGGCGAGCATGGCGTGGGCATCGGCAAGCGCCCCCTGATGCCCGCCCAGCACGGCGCGGCCATCGGCGTCATGGCGGCGATCAAGCAGGCGCTGGATCCCGAGGGGGTGCTGAACCCCGGCAAGCTGGTGCCCGAGGCCGATTGAGGCCCCTGGGGCCTGCCGTCAGCTGAAGATGAAATCGCCCGCGTCGAGCGCGGCGGAACCGACGCCCACGATCAGGATCGAGGTTCCGCCGGCCAGATCGATACGGCAATCCGCGCCGACATTGGTAAGCACAAGGTCGTCGAACGTCACGCCGCCGCCGGTATTGGTAAGCTGGATCCTGTCGGTGCCGCCCTCGAAATCCATGATGCGGTCGTTTCCTTCGTCGGAATCGTATTTGAAAAGAAAGGTATCGCTGCCGGTATAGCCCGCCAGTGCGTCATTGCCTGCGCCGCCGGACAGGGTGTCGTTTCCTGCCATTCCCAAAAGAAAGTCATCGCCGGCCATGCCATGGATAAGGTCGTTCCCGGCCGCGCCAGAAATCGTGTCGGAGTGCCAGGAAAAATTGAATCCGTAGATGGTGTCGTTGGTCGAACTGCCCCAGATCTGCCCCAGAGCGCCACCTGCTGACTCATAATCTCCTATGCTGGAAACATCGATAATTCCGGCGCCTTCTACCATGAGTTCCTTGTTCGTCCTGTTTTCCAGAACCTCTACCCAAGACACCTTCCCTAGTTTTATGGCAAGCAAGCTGCTGCTGGTGGTCGCTTCTGCCGCTATGGTATCCTCGCCAGAGCCGCCAGAAATATCATCGCCTGCAAGGGAATAATAATCCCTCACGTCGTTTACGATTATGACGTCATCTCCGCCGTCTCCATAGATGGTGTCCTTTCCATTTCCCCCCCATGATCCAAATCGTTGCCGGCCCCGCCCATGATGATGTCAGCACCGTCCATGCCGTAAATCGTGTCATTGCCGGCGCTGCCCAGGATAAAATCGTTTCCGGTGCCGCCGGTGATGCGGTCATTGCCGCTGGTGCCCGTGTAAGTCGCCATTAACCATCTCCACATGAAACAAAAAATTATAAATATCTTTCAGTTGCTTGCAGGAAGAGGATAGCCTATCAACCAACGATGTGCAATGTTTTTAATTGAACGGAATCGTTTCCATGCAGCTTTCATCTGCCGGTATTGCTCTGACCATCCTCAGCCAGCGTGATCCCTCTGCTGCCATCGCTGGACAGGGTGCGACGGCGACTGATGGCGTTGCCGGGCCACAGGCTGCGCCGATCCTGGACAGTCCGGGCGCCTCTGACAGATATGTTCCGGCCAGTGGCGCGTATGACCCGGCCAGCGGCCTTTACGACAGCGAATATATCGAGCGAATGGTTGCCGAAGGCAAGCGGAAAGCGGAACTCCGATATGCGCTCGGGGACGGTTCCAGAAGCCCGTTCGACCCGGAAATTGCCGATGCATTTGGATTTAAGAATGTGTGGGAGAAAACGCTCTCTGATCCCCGCAAGGTTTTCCCCGGCCATTTCGTAACTGCGCAGGAAATTCCCATGGGAACAAGGGCGCCGCAGCGCGATGCGGATTTTCTGTCGCGGCGTGACGCGATGGCCAATGCGTATCATTTCGCGACCGCATTGGTGAAAGCTGCGCGGGACGTCATCGGTTCCAGGATCGGGATAGAAACCCACAAGGATCAGATGCTGGATGCCTCTGGCAGGCTTTATGGTATCGGCTCGGACGGCCGCGCCGGCAGCGGCGACTGGAAGGCCGCAATAGAACGCGGAACCTATATCATACTGCATGAAATGGGGGAAATGGAAAAGATGGCGGCCTCTCTGGCCAATCTGTTCAGCTTCGATTCGACCAGCGTGACGCAGCCGGCCTATGACGGCAGCTTCCAGGGTTTCAGCATTACCCATGGCACGCTGGGCAAGATCATGGACGTGTCCGCCGACGGAACGCTTACGCTTTACGATGCCGAAGGCACCGCCTATTCGGCCGAGGAATATAACGCGGCCAATATCGACGGCGGCATCCCGCAGCTGCATAACGACCTGATCCGCCAAGCCGACGACCGCGCCGCACTTGCCAGCCGCGGGGTCCGCAGGGAGGCGTCGGGCAGGATCGTGCCCCTTTGACCACGGTCTCCGCCGCCGCTGACAAACTCGTGACTGTCACGCCATCGTGACAGAGCGTCGCACCTTTGCGATAAGGACGGA
>JAANMW010001757.1_pt1 | contig 21579 bp, 20 predicted proteins | sample 7279671 | NCBI WGS metagenome assembly JAANMW01 (sample SAMN14094541, study PRJNA606508) | bioreactor metagenome | isolation source: A lab-scale SPAN reactor treating ammonium-rich wastewater day 247 | place: Ireland: Galway | collected 2017-09-19 | reverse complement strand
CCTTCTGGTGGCGGCGCTGCACCGAGCAGTCGCGCTCGAACAGGTACACATAGTTGCCCAGCGTGTCGCCAAACACCTGGATCTCGATGTGGCGCGGACGCTGCACATACTTTTCGATCAGCACGGCGTCGTCGCCGAAGCTGTTGATGGCCTCGCGCTTGCACGATGCGAGCGCGGCGGCGAAGTCCTCGGACTTGTCCACGGCGCGCATGCCCTTGCCACCGCCACCCGCACTGGCTTTGATGAGCACGGGGTAGCCGATGCGATCGGCCTCCGCCTGCAATAGCGCGGCGTCCTGGTTGGCGCCGTGGTAGCCGGGCACCAGGGGCACGCCAGCCTTTTCCATGAGCTGCTTGGACTCGGCCTTCAAGCCCATGTCCTTGATGGCCGAGGGCGGCGGGCCGATGAAGACGAGGCCCGCGTTCTGGCAGGCCTGGGCAAACTCTTCGTTCTCGCTCAGGAAGCCATAGCCGGGGTGGATGGCCTGGGCACCAGTCTGCTTGGCAGCCTCGATGATGCGCTCCCAGCGCAGGTAGCTGTCCTTGGGAGCGCTGCCGCCGATGTGCACGGCCTCGTCGCACACGGCGACATGCTTGGCATTGGCGTCGGCGTCGGAATAGACGGCAACGGTCTTGACGCCCATGCGGCGTGCTGTGGCAGCCACTCGGCATGCGATCTCGCCACGATTGGCGATCAGAATCTTTTTAAACATTTAGGCCACTCCAGGAGAACCAGAAAAGAAACGGGACACGCGGCCGATCACCGCACGCAGGAACGAAAACAGCAGCACCAGCAACAGTGCCGACACGATGAGCATGAGCACCAGCGCCACGCCGAACCACAGCGGGTGTTGCGTGGCGAGCCAGACCACGGCCACCACCAGGCCGTCTTCCAGGAAGGACAGCCCCCAGTTGGAAAACGGCTCGGGCGAGGTGTTGACCGCCGCGCGCGTGGTCATCTTGGTCGCCAGCGCCGTGGCCGAGAGCGAGCCGCCGAGCAGGCCGGCGGCCACGGCCATGGTGGCGTTGTCGGCACCGAACACGCCAGCGGCCAGCAGGGCCCCAGCGGGCACGCGGATGACGGCGTGCAGGACATCCCAGGCGCTGTCGAGCCAGGGCACCTTGTCGGCAAAAAATTCGACCAGCAGCATGAACCCGCTGACGATCAGCACCGCCGGGTGCTGCAATACATGCAGCCCGGACGGCAAGACCAGCCAGCCCGCCGCACCCATGCCGCCCACCAAAAACACCACGGCATAAAGCCGGAAACCACTGGCCCAGCCCAGCGCGGCTGCCAGCGCCAGCAGGCCCGGCATGTCCAGCGCCGCCGTGGCACGCGCTGCACCCTCGGCCACGCTGCGCGCTGCGCCCGCGTCCACATGCAGCCCCACGGTGTGGAGCCACTGGACGATGGCGAGCCAGAGTTGGTCCATGGTCGTCATCCACTGGGCTGCGCATCGTTCGTGGCCATGCCACCACGCACTGCCGAGGCCAGCGGCCGCCGCGCAAGGGCCGCCCCGCCGCGCTGGCGGCGTCCCCCCTCCCGCGTCGCGCAGCGAGGCGAGAGAGGGGGGAAGGCGCGCAGCGCCACAGGGGGGTGTCTCATGCCACCCACGCGGGTTTGCGCTTTTGCAGGAAGGACTGCACGCCCTCCTTGCCTTCGTTGCTGGCGCGAATATCGGCAATGCCCTGCACCGTGGCAGCAATCAGGCTGGCGTTGATCTCACGCTCGGCCACCTCCATCACCAGCTTCTTGCACGCGCGCACGGCGTTGGGGCTGGCGCTGGTCAGCTGCTTGAGCAACTCATCGACCTTGGCGTCGAGCTGTTCGGCAGTCACCACCTCATGCACAAAGCCGATGCGCAAGGCTTCGGCCGCACCAAAGCGCTCGGCAGTGAGGAAATAGCGGTGCGCGGCACGTGCGCCCATGGCACGGATCACATACGGACTGATGGTGGCGGGGATGAGGCCCAGCTTCACTTCGCTGAGGCAGAAACCTGCCGTGTCCACGCTGACGGCCATATCGCAGGCCGCCACCAGGCCCATGCCGCCCGCGTACACGTCGCCCTGCACGCGGGCTATTGTTGGCTTGGGGCATTCGTAGATCACGCGCAGCATCTCGGCCAGCTTGCCCGCATCCTGGATGTTTTCATCGCGCGTGTAATCGGCCATGCGGCGCATCCAGTTCAGGTTGGCACCGGCGCAGAAGGCCGGGCCTTCCGCCGCCAGAACCACGGCGCGCACATCAGCGCGGCTGCCTACCTCGGTGAAGGCGGCGGTGATTTCGGCAATCACTTCATCGCTGAAGGCGTTGCGGATCTCGGGCTGCGTGAGCGTGATGCGCGCCACGGCGCCGGTCTGGGTGATGGACAGGTTCTGGCTCATGGCTTGGACGGGTTTTGCAGGAAGTAGACAAGGTCCAGCTCGGGGCAAGGCTGGCCCAGCGCAGTCAATGCGGCGGTGATCTGGCCCCGGTGGTGCGTGCCGTGGTTGAACACATGCGCCAGCGTGGCCGCAAACGGTAGCGATGCCGCTGTGCCGCGCATGGTGGTGTAGTCGAGCGTGCCGCTCCAGCGGTCCGGCTTGAACGAGGCTATCAGCGGCGTCCAGCGGGCCGCGCCCTCGCGCAGCCGGGCATCCAACTGCGCACGGTCGCTCTCCAGCTCGGCGTCCAGCGCCACCTTGGGCGAGATGCCGTCGGCAAAGCGCACGAACCACAGGTGGTGCTCGCCCACCAGCAGGTGGTTGAGCGTTCCGTGGATGCTTTTGAAGAACAGGCCCACATCGCGCCGGTAGTCCTCTTCCGGCAGCGCCCGCACGGCATCGAGCACGCGCGCCGTGGCCCACACGTTGTAGCGCGCAAGCTGGGTGAAGTGGGCAACAGCGTCCATGGCAGCTCCCTCTGGGGTTACATGCGGAACAGGCCGAACCTGGTGTCTTCGATCGGCGCGTTGCGCGTGGCCGCCAGGCCCAGCGCCAGCACGCGGCGCGTATCGGCGGGGTCGATCACGCCGTCGTCCCACAGGCGGGCGGTGGCGTAGTAGGGGTGGCCCTGGTCTTCGTACTGGCGGCGGATGGGGGCCTTGAAGGCTTCTTCTTCCTCCATGCTCCACTGGCCGCCTTTCAGCTCGATGCCGTCGCGCTTGACGGTGGCGAGCACGCCAGCGGCCTGGTCACCCCCCATCACGCTGATGCGTGCGTTCGGCCACATCCAGAGAAAGCGGGGCGAGTAGGCGCGGCCGCACATGCCGTAATTGCCCGCGCCAAAGCTGCCGCCGATGATGATGGTGAACTTCGGAACACTCGCCGTGGCCACGGCCGTGACCATCTTGGCGCCGTTGCGCGCGATGCCCTCGTTCTCGTACTTGCGGCCCACCATGAAGCCGGTGATGTTCTGCAGGAACACCAGCGGAATCTTGCGCTGGCAGCACAACTCGATGAAGTGCGTGGCCTTGAGCGCGCTTTCAGAAAACAGGATGCCGTTGTTGGCGATGATGCCCACCTGCATGCCTTCGATGCGTGCAAAGCCGGTCACCAGCGTGGTGCCGTAGCGCGCCTTGAACTCGTCGAACTCGCTGCCATCGACGATGCGGGCGATGATTTCGCGCACGTCAAAAGGCTTGCGCGTATCCACCGGGATCACGCCATACAGCTCTTCTGCTGCAAATTGAGGAGCTATTGGCGCACTATCTGCGGGCGCTGGAGCCTTGTTTTTATTCAAATTCTTGACAGCCATGCGCGCCAGCTTGAGGGCATGCATATCGTTTTGCGCCAGATGGTCGGCCACACCGGACAGGCGCGTATGCACGTCGCCACCGCCCAGGTCTTCGGCTGTCACAACCTCGCCCGTGGCGGCTTTGACCAGCGGCGGGCCGCCCAGGAAGATGGTGCCCTGGTTCTTCACGATGATGGATTCGTCGCTCATCGCGGGCACGTAGGCGCCGCCCGCCGTGCAACTGCCCATGACCACCGCGATCTGCGAGATGCCCATGGCACTCATGTTGGCCTGGTTGAAGAAGATGCGGCCGAAGTGGTCGCGGTCGGGAAACACCTCGTCCTGGTTGGGCAGGTTCGCGCCGCCCGAGTCCACCAGGTAGATACAGGGCAGATGGTTCTGCTGCGCCACTTCCTGGGCACGCAGGTGCTTCTTGACGGTGAGGGGGTAGTAGGTGCCGCCCTTCACGGTGGCGTCGTTGCAGACGATCATGCAATCGACACCGCTCACACGCCCGATGCCTGCGATGATGCCCGCGCCGGGGGCGTCGTTGTTGTACATGTTCAGCGCGGCCAGCGGCGCCAGCTCCAGGAAGGGCGTGCCCGGGTCGAGCAGCATCTGCACGCGCTCGCGCGGCAGCAGCTTGCCGCGCGCCACATGCTTGGCGCGTGCGGCCTCGCCGCCGCCCTCGAAGGTGCGGGCAATGTGGGCGTTCAGGTCTTCGACCAGCGTGCGCATGGCGGCGGCGTTGGTCAGAAAATCGGACGAACGGGCGTTCAGTTGGGTCTGCAAAACGGGCATGGAGGGTCTTTCCGGAGTGCGGGGAAGGTGGGGCCGGACGCTACAGCGTCATGCGTGCCACGAAGGTCTGCCCCGAGAATACGCTGCCCACTGGCAGAGGGGTTGCCAGCGTGGTTGCAAATCACGCCACATTTGCGGCAAACTCTCTGGCGTGAACCTGCCCCCCCCCTCCCGCCCTCTTGCCCTGGCCCAACCCGCACTGCCCTCGGGACCTGCCGCTACGCCAATGGCCTTTGTGCAAGCCATTGTGCTGGCCTGCCAGCGCGCCGGCGTGGAGGCCGAAGCTTTGCTCCAGCAGGCACAAATTACGCCACAGGAAGTGGAAAACCCCGAGGCCCGCGTCACCGCCTGGCAGTTCGAGCGCCTCTCGGGCCTGGCCATGCAGGCGCTGGACGACGAAGCCCTGGGGTGGTTCAGCCGCCGCCTGCCCTGGGGCAGTTACGGCATGCTGGCGCGCGCCTCCATCAGCTCGCCCACATTGGGCGTGGCGCTGCAGCGCTGGTGCAGGCACCATGGGCTGCTGCAGGATGACATCACCCTGCGCCTGGACAGCATGGGGGACACGGCCACGCTATCGCTCGTCACGCACCGCGACCTTCAGCCACTGCACGAGTTTTGCCTGGTATCGGTGCTGCGCAACGCCCATGGGCTGGCCTGCTGGCTGATCGATTCGCGCATTCCGCTGCAAGGCTCGCAGTTTCCGCTGGCACGGCCTGCGCACCATGGCGCCTATGGCGTACTTTTCCCGGGCCCGGTGCGCTTTGACACGGGGCCCGCCGCCTTCATGTTCGATGCGCGCTACCTGGCGCTGCCCTTGCAGCGCGACGAGGCCGCCTTGCGCGTGATGCTGCAGCGCGCACTGCCGCTGACCGTGCTGCAGTACCGGCGCGACCGCCTGCTGGTGCAGCGCGTACGCCAGGCCTTGGCCAACCAGCCACTGGAGGCACACAACGCCGAAAGCCTGTCAGCACTGCTCCACCTGTCGGCGCGCACCCTGCACCGACAGTTGAAGGAGGAAGGCGCCTCGCTCCAGGCACTGAAAAACGAAGTACGGCGCCAGCGCGCCACCGAGTTGCTGCTGCGCACACAGCGCCCGATCAAACAGGTAGCGCAGGCTGCAGGCTTCCAGAACGAGAAGAGCTTTATCCGGGCCTTCAGGCTCTGGACCGGGCACACCCCGGCCGAATGGCGCCAGCACAACAGCATGCCGGCGTGATGCCGGTGGGGCCCGGCCCGGCGGCCTGGCTCCCCACCACGGCGTGCAGATTTGCAACGGCCTTTTTTGCCGCCCCACGCGCCAAGACGTTCCCCTTTACACTTTGAAACGAATACGCATAACCCCCTTGGAATCTACGGCATGGCCCGTACCCACTTGCGCAGCCGCGTCCTACGCTGAATGCTGTAACGGCCCGCCAGAAGTTTGCCAGGGGAGCGGTGCGCAACCTATGACCCCGAGCCAAAGGAATCGCGTTACGACCTCTCCCGTGTTGAACCAGGCTCCTGCGCTGCGCAACACCCGCGACCTTTTCCGCGCATACCCCCATGCAAGCCCCGCTCCGCACCCATTTGCTGCTGCCGCTTCTGGCACTGACGGTGCCCCTGGCCGCGCTGCTGGGCTATGGCGCCTACCGTGACATGACCGAGGCCCGTAGCCAGGCGCTGAATGCACAGCGATCCTTGTCCGCCATCGTTGCCGCCGATGTGGGCCGCAAGATCGAACATGCCCGCACAACCCTGTTGAGCATGGCCTCCAGCCCCCGGATTCGCGGCCTGGACGCTGCGCAGTGCAACTCCGTCCTGGCCGAACTGCATGCGCTGACACCGGACTTTCCCAACCTGCTGCTCACCGACCGGCAGGGCCGGTTGGTCTGCTCGGCCGTACCGACACCGCACAGCCCGGTGCCGCTTGCGGACGATCCTGGCTGGCTCCAGACCCTGACGAGCACACAGAACTTTCACATCGGCCCACCCCACCCCAGCCCGGTGAGCGGCCACTGGGTTTCGATTTTGAGCATGCCCGTGCGCAATGCCCAGGGCGTGGTGGACGGTGCGGTGCACTTGCCCATGGAACTGCGGGCGCTGGACATGGCCCTTTGGACCCCGAACCTGCCCGCAGACAGCCGCTATGGCATCTTTGATGCCCAAGGTGTTTTGCTCTGGCGCAACCAGGACCCTGAGGGCGCCATTGGCACGCAGCCCGACTGGGAAATGGCGCGCCGCATCTCGGCCTCCAAGAACGGCGTTTTCGAAGGCCCGGGCCTGGAAGGCACCGTGCGCTTTTATGCCACCACGAAAATCCCGCAAACGGGCTGGGTGGCGTACTTCGGACTGCCCAGCGCCACCATCACGGCCGAGGTTCGCCAGCGGGCCTTCACCACCGCAGCGGCGGGCGCGCTCATCGTCCTGGCACTGAGCCTGCTGGCCATCGCACTGGCACGCCGCATCGAGCAACCGGTGCGCAGCCTGGCCGAGGCGGCGCGCGCCTTCAGCCGGGGCGACCGGCAAGCCTATGCACAGCCCCAGGGTCCGACCGAGCTGGCGGACCTGGCCCGCGACTTCAACACCATGGTGGCCGACCGGCTGCAAGCGGAAACCCAGCTGCAAGCCCAGCGCCAGCAACTCCAGGCAGCCAAGGACCGGCTCGACCTGGCCATGCACATCGCACGCATGGGCCTGTGGACCTGGGATTTGCGCACCGGCATGGTCCAGGGCGACGACACACTGGTCCAGATTTTTGGTGACCAAGACTCCGAGCAACGGCCGATGTCCATCGAAGAATGGCGCGGCCGCACGCACCCTGAAGACCTGGCAGCCCTCGGCCCACCCCTGGCCGCCTGCCTCAAAGGTGAGACGGAGCAGTTTGAAGTGGCACAGCGCGTTCGGCACCACGATGGCCACTGGCTTTGGGGCCTGTGGCGTGGCCGCGTCACAGAGCGCGACGCCCAGGGACGGGGCATCGCGATGATGGGCTCGTTCCACGACATCACCGAGCAGCGACAGGCGCATGAACGCCTGCAACTGGCCGCCAGCGTGTTCACCCACGCCCGCGAGGGCATCACCATCACCGACACGCGCGGCACCATCATTGATGTGAACGACACGTTCACACGCATCACCGGCTACTCCCGAGAAGAAGCCATTGGCAACAACCCGCGCATGCTGCAGTCGGGCCGCCAGGGGCCCGACTTTTATGCCTCCATGTGGCAAAGCCTGACGGAACACGGGCACTGGACGGGCGAAGTGTGGAACCGCCGGAAAAACGGCGAACTGTTTGCCGAAATCATCACCATCAGCGCCGTGCGCAACCCGCTGGGTGCAACAACGCACTATGTGGCGCTCTTCACCGACATCACCTCCATCAAGGAAAACGAGCGCAAGCTCGAACGCATTGCGCACTACGACGCGCTGACCGGCCTGCCCAACCGGGTGCTGCTGGCCGACCGCCTGCAGCAAACCATGGCACGTTGCCAGCGCAAGGGGCATTCGCTGGCCGTGGCCTTCATCGACCTGGACGGTTTCAAGGCCGTCAACGACCTGCATGGCCACGAGCGCGGCGATGATCTGCTCGTCGCGCTGGCGCAGCGCCTGCAATCGTCCTTGCGCGAAGGCGACACCCTTTCGCGCATGGGTGGCGACGAATTTGTGGCTGTGCTCTCCGACCTGGAACACGTGCGCGACTGCGAACCCGTGCTGGAGCGCATGCTGCGCGCCGCCGCCGACCCGGTGCGCCTGGGCGACCAGCTCTTCCAGGTTTCGGCCAGCATTGGCATCACCCTGTTTCCCGCCGACGGCGTGGCGCCAGACCTTCTCATCCGCCATGCCGACCAGGCCATGTACCAGGCCAAGCAGGCTGGCAAGAACCGCTACCACCTGTTCGATGTGGAGCAGGACACGGCCGTGAAGACGCAGCGCGAGGAAATCGCGCGCCTGCGCCGGGCGTTGGACGAGCAAGAATTCGTGCTGCACTACCAGCCCAAGGTCAACATGCGCACCGGCCAGGTGATCGGGGCCGAGGCCCTGATCCGCTGGAGCCACCCGGAACGCGGTCTGCTGCTACCGGCCGCTTTTCTGCCGGCGATGCAAGACCACGCCATCACCCTGGATGTGGGCGACTGGGTGATTGCCACAGCCCTGCGCCAGATGGCCGACTGGCAGGCGCAGGGGCTGAGCCTGCCGGTCAGCGTGAACATTGACGCCCAGCATCTGCAAAAAGAAGGCTTCAGCCATCGCCTGGCAGCCTTGCTGGCCGAGCAGCCCCAGGTACCACCCAGCCTCCTGGAACTGGAAATCCTGGAGACCAGCGCACTGGAAGACATCGCAGAAGTGTCTGCCATCATGCACCGCTGCCAAGCGATGGGCGTGCGCTTTGCGCTGGACGACTTTGGCACAGGCTACTCGTCACTCACCTACCTCAAACGCCTGGGCGCCGAGGTCATCAAGATCGACCAGAGTTTTGTGCGCGACATGCAGACCGACCCCGACGACCTGGCCATCGTCCAGGGCGTGATCGGCCTGGCCCACGCCTTTCACCGCGAAGTGATAGCCGAAGGCGTGGAGACCATTGCCCACGGCACGCTGCTGCTGCCCCTGGGCTGTGAACGCGCACAAGGCTACGGCATTGCGCGCCCCATGCCCGCCAGCGAACTGCCGCACTGGGTGCAGCACTGGAAACCCGACCACGCCTGGACGGCGGCATTCAGCCTGTGACCAGCAGCCCCGGCAACTCATTCATGTGCGCCATGACCTGCACCGCCCCAGCGGCGCGTAAGGCCTCGGGCGTGCCATGCCCCACGGGCGACGGGCTGTAGCCCACCACGGTAGCGCCCGCGGCCACTCCGGCGGTCACGCCGGTCACTGTGTCTTCCACCACCAGGCAGCGCGCAGGCGGCACCCCCAGGGCGGCGGCGGCCGCCAGGTAGACGTCGGGTGCGGGCTTGGTGGCCGGCATTTCGTGGCCGCTGAAAATACGCCCGGCAAAGTACGGCGCCAGGCCCACCTTCTGCAGCTGCATTTCCACCTTGAACCGGTCGGCCCCCGAGGCACAGGCAATGCGCCCACCCAATGCGGCGTGCACCGCCTGCACGGCGGCCACGGCGCCATCAATGGCCAACAATTCGGCATCGAGCCGCGCATTGCGGCGTGCGTAAAAATCAGCCATCCAGGCATCGGTGAGCGGCTGGCCGGTGTGGGCCTCGATGCGGGCCGCCTCGCTGCGCACGGTTTTGCCAATGAAGAGGCGCATGCACTCTTCACTGGAGAGCGCCCAGCCCGCCTCGCCCAGCATGGCGCACAGCACGCCGTTGGTGATGGGTTCGCTGTCGACCAGAACGCCGTCGCAGTCGAACAAGATTGCTTCAAATTTCATAGCTGTTAGCGCTTATCCATAAAGCGCTGGAGGGTGTTTTTCTTCAAAATTGATAGCCATCCACGTAGTACCAGCGCCCGGCCTCGCGCACAAAGCGGCTGCGTTCATGCAGGCGCACGGCGCTACCCGCCACACGGTAGCGGGCGACGAATTCGACCTCGGCCTGGTCTGGCCCGGTGCTACGGTGGGCGCGCACTTCCAGTCCCAGCCAGCGTGCGCCGGGTTCAAAGTCCAGCACCGCCGGGCGCTCGGGCGCATGCCAGGAGGCCTGCAAGTAGTCGGCCCGCTCCCGCACAAAGGCGCTGTAGCGCGAACGCATGAGCAACTCGGCATCGGGCGCAGGGCAGGTCTCAAAGTGGTCGATATAGCGCCCGCAGCAGTCGTCAAAGGCCAGCGGCACATGCCGTGACGACAGACGGCCACAGGGGCAGACCCCTGGTTTTTTGGGCAATGCGGGTGGCATCGCGATCAGCGCAGCGCGCCAAACACCTTCTGCACGATGGCGCTGCCGCTGCCCAGGGGGTTCTGGCGAATCTTTTTTTCTTCTTCGCCAATCATCCGGTACAGGCCATCGAGCGTCTTGCCTGTGACGTACTGGGACAGATTGGCGTCTTCCTTGCTCATCAAGCCAAAGCTGGAAGCCTTGCTGGCAAAGGCGTTGTACTTCTGGGTCAGGCCCACCTGCTCGGTGGCCTGCGTGACCACAGGCAGAAAGCGCTCGCCAAGGGGCAGGCGCGTTTTTTCCGCAAAAAACTCGGTGACCGAGGTGTCTCCGCCGGTGAGAATTTTGCGCGCATCGGTCACCGACATGTCCTGCACGGCGCTCACCAGCAAATCCTTGCCCATGGGCACGGCCGCCTCGGCAGCCCGGTTGATGGTGGTCACCAACTCATCAATACGCTTGCCCTGGCCCAATTTGCGCAACAGCTTGGCGGCATCTTCCAGGGCGCCCGGCAGCGGGATGCGCACCAGAGGGTTGCCCAAGAAGCCATCGCTGCGCCCCAGCAGGGCCACGGCAGCACTGGCGCCCTGGCCCAGCGCGGCCTTCAACCCGCTGCTGGCTTCGGCACTGGAGAGGTCGCCCAACGACAGGGCATGCGCCTGGCGCAGGGCGGCCAGGCACAGAATGCTGGCAGTGGCCTGGTGGAAAGTACGGCGCAACATGGAGAAATCCTTTCGATGGGGCTGCAGGAGGGCTTGCCCGATTCTTGCAGATGTCGCTTTGGCGCGTGTTGACGCTCTAAACTGCCCCTGCGGCACCGGTCCGCAAGGAGATGCTTCATGTGGAATCTGAGCGTGCCATGGTGGGAGTTTGTACTGCGCGGTGTGGTGGTGTACCTGTTTCTACTGGTTTTCCTGCGCCTGACGGGCAAACGGCAGACCGGGCAGTACGCACCGTTCGATCTGGTGCTGCTGCTGATTTTGTCCAACGCCGTGCAGAACTCGATGAATGCCGGAGACAACTCACTGATCGGCGGGCTGATCTCGGCCAGCACGCTGATCAGTTGCCATGTCGCGCTGTCGCACCTCACTTACCGTTTTCGCCGGCTCGAACGCCTGATTGACGGACGCCCGCGGGTGCTGGTGCAAGACGGCAAGGTGGACGAAGTACTGATGCAGAGCGAACGGATTTCCCCCAGCGACCTGGCGGCCGCCTTGCGCGCGGGCGGCTGCTTGCACGCGCACGAGGTGGCCCGCGCCACGATCGAGGTCAACGGGCAAATCACGGTGGTGCTGCGGCCCACACCCCTTTCGCCCGGCCTGTCATAAACCGGGCGCAGGCCGACCGGCGCGGACACCCCCTGCCGACGGCCAGCGCTGCGACTTACAAAGTGTCCAAAAACGCCGTCAAGGCAGCATTCACGGGCTCGGGGTGTGTGAGGTTGCTGGCGTGCCCGCCATCCGGCACCACCACCATCTGCGCGTGGGGCAAGGCGTCGGCCATGGCCTGGGCTCTTTGCAGGTCAATCGCATGGTCGAGCGCGCCATGCACCACCAGCGCGGGTACGGTAATGGCGCCGATGCGATCGCTGATGTCGTCGCGGCTGCCCAGGGTGGTAAAGCACTGCAGCAGGTTGGGCACGGTCACCTGCTTCCACTTGGCTTGCCACAGCGGCGCGTCGGCCCAGCCGTCGCCCAGGATGGTGTGCGCCACCACCGCCGCAATCTCGTCAGACAGCCCACCCTCCAGCCAGGCCTTTACCAGCACCTCATGGCCCGCCATTTTTTGCGGATCTTCCTGCAGGGCCTGTGTATCGATCAGCACCAGCGCACGCACCAGTTCGGGGTGCGTGAGTGCGCAGCGCAGCGACAGGTAGCCGCCCTGCGACATGCCGGCCAGCACGGCTTTGTGCACGCCCAGGTGCGCCAGCAGCGCCGCCAGGTCGTTGGCCGAGTCGTAGTAGGTGAAGGGGTCGCAGTGTGCCGGATCGGCCGTCTGGCCATGGCCACGCTCGTCCCAAGTGATGCAGCGCCACTGGCCGCGCAAGGCCTGCACTTGCGGTGCAAACATGCTGCTGTCCATGAGCAGCCCGTGGGAGAAAACGATGACCGGGCCGTCTCCGCCCGTGTCTTCGTAATACAACTTCTGGCCATTGACGTGCGCGAAAGGCATGCGGTGCTCCTGTACAGCGATAAACAAGCGCCGATCGTAAGAACACCCCGCCCCCGTGCGCAACGGGCGCGACCCGCACAAGAGGCCCGACAGAGTCACCTGGGCGTCAGGCAGCCTCGTAGAATACCGGAAAAATTCGGATATTTTTTGCCTCTAGCGCTTACCCATCAAGCGCAAGCAGCTACAAATACAGGAGCAAACTTTAGGCCAGCGCGCGCTGGATGATGATTTTCTGCACGTCGCTCGTGCCTTCGTAGATCTGGCACACACGCACATCGCGGTAGATGCGCTCGACCGGAAAGTCGTTGACCACGCCGTAGCCGCCCAGCGTCTGGATGGCGGCGCTGCACACGCGCTCGGCCATCTCGCTGGCAAAGAGCTTGGCCATGGCGGCTTCCTTCAGGCAGGGCTTGCCTGCATCGCGCAGCGCGGCGGCGTGCCAGATGAGCTGGCGCGCGGCCTCGATCTGCGTGGCGCAGTCGGCCAGGCGAAAACCCACGGCCTGGTGATTGAAAATGGCCGTGCCAAAACTCTCCCGCTCTTTCGAATACGCCAGCGCCGCGTCGAACGCGCTGCGCGCCATGCCCACGCTCTGCGCGGCGATGCCGATGCGCCCGCCCTCCAGGGCGCCCAGCGCGATCTTGTAGCCCTCGCCCTCGGCGCCGATCAGGTTCTCAGCCGGGACGCGGCAGTGGTCGAAGTTGATCTGCGCGGTATCGCTGCTGTGCTGGCCCAGCTTTTCTTCGAGCCGCGCCACCACGTAGCCGGGGTTGCTGGTGGGCACGAGGAAGGCACTCATGCCCTTCTTGCCCGCGCCTTTGTCGGTGACGGCAATCACGATGGCCACATGGCCGTTCTTGCCGCTGGTGATGAATTGCTTGACGCCGTTGATGACGTATTCGTCGCCATCCTTCACCGCCGTGGTGCGCAGGGCCGAGGCGTCGGAGCCCACATGCGGCTCGGTCAGGCAGAACGCCCCCAGCATCTGGCCCTGCGCCAGCGGCGTGAGCCAATCGCGCTTTTGCTGGGCGTTGCCGTAGCGCATGAGGATGGCGTTGACGGGGCAGTTGGTGACACTGATGGCGGTGCTGGTGCCGCCGTCGCCCGCCGCGATTTCTTCGAGCACCAGAGCGAGTGTGAGGTAATCGAGTTGCGCGCCGCCAAACTCTTCGGGCACGCAGATGCCGTAGGCACCGAGCGCCGCCAGTCCCTGGTGCACATCTTTGGGGAAATGGTGTTCCTTGTCCCAACGCGCGGCGTGGGGTGCGATCTGCTCTTGTGCAAAATCGCGCACCGCGTCACGGATCATTTCCTGGTCTTGGGTCAGCAACATCGGGCGGGTCTCCAGTTTGGGGATTTAGAAATATTTACCAATGCGCAGCGCGGCGCCCGTCGTGGTGCAACAGCTGGCCCTTGTCGGCCGCCGTGAGGTGGGACAGCGTCTGGCGCATGCCGCGCACACTGGTCTCGACCGTGAGGGGCGCTGTCTCGCCGCCCATGTCGGTTTGTACCCAACCAGGGTCGATGGTGACCAGCGCGGCGCCGGGGTAGTCATGCTGCGCTGCGGCTACGGCCATGTTGAGCGCAGCCTTGCTGGTGCGGTACAGCCAGGCGCTGCTCTCGCCCACGCTGCCAATCTGCGACATCGACGACGACAGGAAAGCGAACACGCCGCCCGCAGCCTCCACCAGCGGAGCCACCTGCGGGATGGCCTGCATGGCGCCGAGCACATTGGTGTGCATGACCGCATCAAAGTCCTGCTGCGTGGGTGGTGTGTGGGCGCCGGGGCGGCGCATCACGCCGGCCACGTAGAACGCCAGGTCAAGCTTCTCGCCGTCGAGCTGCCAGGCCAGGCCGCTGACGCTGGCAGGGTTGGCAACATCGACGGTCAACGCCTCGGCGCCCAGCGCCTGCACGCGCGCGCGCCCGGCGTCGTCACGCACGGTGGCAATCACGCGGCAGCCTTCGGCGGCGTACTGGCGCACCAGTTCGAGGCCGATGCCCCGCGATGCGCCCATGACAAGGAGTGTCGTCATTGATATTGAGTGTTTTTGGCCTCTAGCGCCCATCCATCAAGCGCGAGCAGCTATCAATTTATTCAAGACCCATCACTTACAGCAGTTCCAGCGCAACGGCTGTCGCTTCGCCACCGCCGATGCACAACGTGGCCAGGCCTTTCTTCAGGCCGCGCGCCTGCAGTGCGTACATGAGCGTCACCATGATGCGCGCACCACTGGCACCAATGGGGTGGCCCAATGCGCAGGCACCGCCGTTGACGTTGACCTTGTCGTGCGACAGATCCAACTCTGTCATCAGCGCCATGGGCACCACGGCAAAGGCTTCGTTGATTTCCCACAGATCGACATCGCCCGCATTCCAGCCCGCTTTGGCCAAGGCCTTTTGCGTGGCGCCCAAGGGGGCGGTGGCAAACCATTCGGGTTCTTGCGCGTGCGTGGCGTGGCTGACGATGCGCGCCAGCGGCTTGCAGCCGAGTTTTGCGGCGGTGGACTGGCGCATCATGACCAGCGCAGCGGCACCGTCGTTGATGGACGAGCTGGACGCGGCGGTAATCGTCCCGTCCTTCTTGAAGGCAGGCTTGAGGCTGGGGATTTTGTCGAGCTTGACCTTGCCCGGGCCTTCGTCCACCGACACCACCACTTCGCCCGCACGGGTCTTGACGGTGACGGGGGTGATTTCAGCAGCAAAGGCACCCGATGCCGTGGCGGCCTTGGCACGCTCGACGCTGGCTGTGGCGAAGGCGTCCTGCTGGGCACGGGTGAAACCGTATTTTGCGGCGCAGTCTTCGCCAAAGGTGCCCATGGAGCGGCCGGGTTCGTAAGCGTCTTCCAGGCCGTCGAGCATCATGTGGTCGAAGATGCGGTCGTGGCCCAGGCGGTAGCCGCCACGGCCTTTTTGCAGCAGGTAGGGGGCATTGGTCATGCTTTCCATCCCCCCGGCGACCATGACCTCATGCGAACCGGCCAGCAACATGTCGTGCGCAAACATCGCAGCCTTCATGCCAGAGCCACACATTTTGCTCAGCGTCACGGCACCGGCTTCTTTGGGCAGACCGCCCTTGAAGGCGGCCTGGCGTGCAGGTGCCTGGCCCTGGCCAGCCATCAGGCAGTTGCCAAACAGTACTTCGCCCACCTGGTCGGGCGACACCCCTGCACGTGCGACAGCAGCAGCAATGGCGGCGCCGCCCAGGTCATGCGCCGCGAGGGCCGAAAAATCGCCCTGGAAAGACCCCATGGGGGTGCGCGCTGCGCCGACGATGACGATGGGGTCCTGGGATGGTGTAGTCATGTAAATCACTCCTGAATGAAAAGTGGAAAAGGCGTCAGATGCCGCGCTCCTCGTGCCCGTGCGAGAAACGGCGGTTTACGTCATAAGGGAACACGTCGTAGACATGGCCCGCAAGAATGCGCTCCTTGTGCTGCTGCCAGAACTCCACGCCCAGCAGGTCGGCATGGTGCCGCATGAAGGCTTCACGCACTGCATCGTTGCCCAGCAGGAAGGGGCCGAACGTCTCGGGAAACACATCGTGCGGGCCTACCGTGTACCAGATCTCGCCGCTCATTTCTTCTTCTTCGTTGCGCGGCTGGGGTACCTTGCGGAAGTTGCAGTCGGTGATGTATTCGATCTCGTCGTAGTCGTAGAACACGACCTTGCCATTGCGCGTGACACCAAAGTTCTTCCACAGCATGTCGCCAGGGAAGATGTTGGCCGCCACCAGGTCTTTGATGGCGTTGCCATACTCGATGACACTGTGCTCCATCTGCTGGCGTGCGCGCGGATCGTCCAGGCCGGTGTCGAAGGACTCTTGCAGATAAATATTGAGCGGAATCATGCGCCGCTCGATATACAGGTGCTTGATGATGACTTCCTGGTGACCATCGCCGTCACGGTCGCTGATTTCGAGCTGGCTGGGGGCAAACTTTTCAATCTCTGCGATCAACTCATCATCGAAGCGCACGCGCGGAAAGGCGACTTCGCTGTACTCCAGCGTATCGGCCATGCGGCCCACGCGGTCGTGCTGCTTGACCAGCAGGTACTTGCCCTTGATCTGTTCGCGCGTGGTCTCTTTTTGTGGCGGGTAGTAGTCCTTGATGAGCTTGAACACGAAGGGAAAGCTGGGCAGGTCGAACACCAGCATGACCATACCCTTGATACCGGGAGCAATGCGGAATTTGTCGCTGGAATGCTTGAGATGGTAGAGAAAGTCGCGGTAAAAAAGCGTCTTGCCCTGCTTGGCCAAACCCAGCGCGTTGTAGAGCTCGGTGCGCGGCTTGCGCGGCATCAGGCTGCGCAGAAACTGCACATAGGCGCTGGGGATTTCCATGTCCACCATGAAATACGCACGCGCAAAGCTGAACAACATCTGCAAATCGTCTTCGCCAAACAGCGCCGCGTCGATGTAGAGCTGCTCCGCATCGTTGTGCAGAATGGGGAGCGCAAACGGCACTTCATGAAAGCCGTTGATGATCTTGCCCACCACATAGGCGCCCTTGTTGCGGAAGAACAGGCCGGAGAGCACCTGGATCTGGAAGTTGGCGCGCAGGCGCACCTTGTCCAGACGCCCCTGCATGGCCGCGAGCACGTAGCGGATATCTCGGGGCAAGTCTTCAAACTCACGCTGCAGCTGGAAGTTTTCCACGATGCCCAGCATGGTGTCGAACAGATTTTCACGCGAAGGATAGTACGACCAGTAGGTCGGACGGGCCTCGGGCTCTTCGTTCTCGATGTATTCGGTGCTGACCGCCGGGCGCACAAAGATGAAATCGTTGTGAAAGTGCGTGCGGTGCAGGATGCGGCAGGTGACCGAGTTAAAGAAGGTCTCGGCCAGTTCGGGCTGGTGGTGGTTGACCAGCAAACCAATGTAGTGGAGCTTGATCTGATGCCACACGTCCATAGGAAGGCTGCCGGCCTTGAATTCCTTTTCCAGTCGCTTCGTGCATTCCTTGACGCGCAGGTCATAAAACTCGATCCGCTCACGCTGGGCACGCTGCTGACCGTGCCAGTCGGCGGTTTCGAAGCGGTGTTTGGCGCGCGCGGATTCGGTACGGAACAGGCGGTAGTGCCGGTTGAACCCGTCCATCATCGCCTTCGCGATGTCGTAGGCTTGGGGCGAATCGAGGCGCTGGGGAAACATGGGCTGGGCGTCCTGTGAATGCTATCGGCCCTGCAACTTTAGCGCCGCGCGGCGCGCACGCCGTCGATGGCGGCTTTGTACAGCGAATCAATGCCCTGGTTGCCCGCCAGCGTGATATGCATGTTGTTGATGAGCCCGTCTTTGAGCCCATAGCACCAGCCGTGCAGGTGCACTTTCTGCCCCCGCGCCCAGGCGTCCTGCAACACCGTGGTTTGTGCCACGTTGATGACCTGCTCGATCACGTTCAACTCACACAGGACGTCATGGCGCCACTCGGGCTCTGTCGCCGCGATCAGCTCGCGGTGCCGGTCGCGCACATCTTTGACGTGACGGATCCAGTTGTCGGACAAGCCGATCCGCAAATCCTGCAGCGCGGCCAGCACGCCGCCACACCCGTAGTGCCCCACGACCATGAGGTCTTGCACATGCAGCTGATCAACGGCGTACTGAATAGTCGAGAGGCAGTTGAGGTCGGTCGGCACCACCACGTTGGCGATGTTGCGATGCACGAATACCTCTCCAGGCTCCAGCCCCGTGATCTGGTTGGCGGGCACGCGGCTGTCTGAGCAGCCCACCCACATATAGCGCGGCTTTTGCTGCTCCAGGAGGAGGGTAAAAAACCCCGGCCGATCGCGCTGCATTTGAGCAGCCCATTCACGGTTGTGGACAAACAGGTCTTCAATGGAATCGGTGGTCACAGTGTTTTCCTGGAGGAGTGTTGTTGTGCCCGGCGGCAGGAGGGTCAAGGCAGAACAAGCCGCCCGCAATGATCGAGCGGGAACCTATTCTGCAGGGCCTTAACAAGTCTCTGCAAAGAGCTCGCGACCAATCAGCATGCGGCGGATTTCGCTGGTACCGGCGCCAATTTCATAGAGTTTGGCGTCGCGCCACAGACGACCCAAGGGGTATTCGTTGATGTAGCCATTGCCGCCGAAAATCTGGATGCCTTCGCCCGCCATCCAGGTGGCTTTCTCGGCGCACCACAGGATGACGCTGGCGCAGTCCTTGCGCACCTGGCGCACGTGCTCGGTACCCAGCATGTCCAGGTTCTTTGCCACCGTGTAGGCAAACGAGCGCCCTGCCTGCAAAACGGTATACATGTCGGCGACCTTGCCCTGGATGAGCTGGAACTCGCCAATGCTCTGGCCAAATTGCTTGCGGTCATGGATGTAGGGAATCACGTTGTCCATGACGGACTGCATGATGCCCAGCGGCCCACCGGTCAGCACAGCACGCTCATAGTCCAGGCCGCTCATCAGCACCTTGGCCCCCATATTCACGCCACCCAATACGTTTTGCGCAGGGACTTCAACGTCCTGAAACACCAGTTCACCGGTATGGCTGCCGCGCATGCCCAGCTTGTCGAGCTTTTGCGCAATGGAAAAGCCCTTCATGCCCTTCTCGATCAGGAAGGCAGTGACGCCGCGCGCGCCCATCTCGGGCTCGGTCTTGGCATAGACCACCAGGGTGTCGGCGTCGGGACCGTTGGTGATCCACATCTTGTTGCCGTTGAGCAGGTAGTAGCCGCCCTTGTCCTCGGCCTTGAGCTTCATGCTGATGACGTCGGAGCCCGCCCCTGGCTCGCTCATCGCCAGCGCGCCCACATGTTCGCCGCTGATCAGCTTGGGCAGGTATTTTTTGCGCTGCTCCTCATTGCCGTTGCGGTTGATCTGGTTGACGCACAGATTGCTGTGCGCGCCATAGCTCAAACCCACCGAGGCCGATGCACGCGAGATCTCTTCCATGGCGACCATGTGGGCCAGATAACCCATATTGGCACCGCCGTGCTCTTCAGACACCGTAATGCCCAGCACGCCCAAATCGCCCATCTTGCGCCAGAGGTCCATGGGAAACTGGTCGGAGTGATCGATTTCTGTGGCGCGCGGTGCGATTTCAGACTGCGCGAAGTCCCGCACGGCGTCGCGCAAAGCATCGATATCGTCGCCCAGTTGAAAATTAAGGCCAGGAAGGTTGCCGGGAATGCTCATGGTGTTCTCCTGTGTTGAAGTAAATGGGTTGATCAGCCCTGAACATCCGGGCGTCCGGTCACCGCCATCAGGGTGCAACCCATGGTGGCCACCAGTGTTTCATGTCCGTCTTGCAGTGCGTACGCGCGACCTTCGCACACCGAAATGGTGCGACCAGGCTTGAGTACCCGGCCTTCCATCCGAAAGCGCTGGCCCTTTGCAGGGGCTAGCAGGTTGATCTTGAATTCGATGGTCAGCACCGCAGCCTCTGCGGGCATCAAGGTAAATGCGGCGTAGCCGCAGGCAGAGTCCAGCCCTGTGGAAACGACCCCTGCATGCAAGAATCCATGCTGCTGGGTGAGGCCTTGCGCCCAGTCGAGATGAATATCGACGGCTCCTGGCTCCAGGAGTCCGAGGGTGGCGCCCAGGGTTTTCATAATCCCTTGGCGCGCAAAACTCTGTTGCACGCGCTCGGCATACTGCGGGTCTCGGGGCTCGAACCGGGGTATCGTCATGCAGGCTCCTGATTGACGTTTACGTAAACGTCAATTATCCGATATTTTTGGCCACTTTGGCGAGCAAGGCACGCGCTTCCTTTTCGTGTTCCCGTACTTCGTCCAGATTGGCCTGGAGATCGGCCATCTGCTCCTCGAGCTGCTTGCGGTGCTGGGCCAGTACCGCGAGAAACTTCTGCAGCTGCACACCAGTGTCCCTGGGGCTGTCGTACAGATCGATGATGTCTTTCGCTTCCGTGAGAGAAAGGCCCAGCCGCTTGGCGCGCAACGTCAGTTTGAGCCTGGTGCGATCCCGTGCGCTATAGGTCCGTGTCCGTCCACCGGGCCCTGTTCGCTCGGGTTGCAGCAAGCCCATATCTTCATAAAAACGCATGGCCCGCGTCGTAAGATCGAATTCTTTGGCAAGATCACGAATGGTAAAGGTGGAGGCCATGCTTGGATTCTGGCGGTGCGATGGCGGCGTGAATCGCCGCCGCTCTGGCATCGCCTTGTAATGTTGACGTTACGTCAATGCTACAGCAAACCACCAGTGCACCAGCGAGCGGATACCAACGGCTTGGCGCTGCCCATTATTTCGTCAAGGTGCTGGTTTCAATAACGCCAAATCGGTATCGTCCAGCCAACGCCACTGGCCTGGTGCCAAGTCAGCAGGCAGTTGCAAGCCCCCGATTCTTGAGCGATGCAAGCCCTCCACCCGATTGCCCACCGCCGCAATCATGCGCTTGACCTGGTGGTACTTCCCCTCGGTCAACGTCAGGTGCACAAGCGTGGAATCTACTTGGACGCAAGCCGCGGCCTTCACGGGAGCGGGATCATCGTCCAGAACAACACCTGCCAGCAAGCGATCGACCTGTTCAGCCGTTGCTTCGTGCTTCAAGCGCACTTCATACAGCTTCGGTACATGCTTCTTCGGTGAACTCATGCGGTGAATGAACTGCCCATCGTCGCTGAGCAAAATCAGGCCGGTTGTGTCCTGATCCAGACGGCCGATGGCTTGAACACCCTGTACGGCTGACTTCGTAGGCCGCTGACGCAAAGGCACAGGGAGCAAGGTATAGATGCTGGGATAGGTCGATGGTTTTTGCGAACACTCTGTGCCTGCTGGCTTGTGCAGCATCAAATACGCTTTTTCTTTGTAAGGCCACCATATGCCTTGTACGCAGAGTTGCAAACCGTCGGTGTTGAAGCGCATCGTAGAGTCACGACACGGTACGAGAGTGCTGTCCACACCCTTTTGCTGCACCTCCACCCAACCCTGCTGCACCAGCCCGGCACAAACACGGCGTGTCCCAAAACCCTGCGAATAAAGAATGTCCTGCAATTGCATCATCTATGGGCACCTGAGAGATGATTATCCAGTCCCAGAAACAGGAACGCCCCGCTCATTGCTGAGAGGGGCGTTGCTGCGCTGTAAGAGCCTGACGATGACCTACTTTCACACGGGAACCCGC
>JAANMW010001751.1_pt1 | contig 21654 bp, 20 predicted proteins | sample 7279671 | NCBI WGS metagenome assembly JAANMW01 (sample SAMN14094541, study PRJNA606508) | bioreactor metagenome | isolation source: A lab-scale SPAN reactor treating ammonium-rich wastewater day 247 | place: Ireland: Galway | collected 2017-09-19 | reverse complement strand
TGGGTCGTCCACGCATCGCAGCCTCCTCGTGTGCACACGGTACACGATTGACTCGACATGCGATTACTAGTTCAATGAACTTCTAACTCACGACACTAGATGCTCGGCATGGCCGTGCTGTCATAAATCAGCTCCGTTGCCTCTCCATCGTTGACGTTTTGCCAGAAAATTTTCAAAGATAGTCGGTCGCGATTGTTGCTGGACCGATAATTTATGGGCATGCGGCACATCTGTCCGAACAAATCGATCAGGTATTGCACATGGGATGCTTCTAGAAAATCCCGCTGCGGTGTGATCAAAATGAGTTCGAGCACCCCATTGAAGTCCTTTTCACCGATGCGGGCGCCATTGATAGTGCCAGGCGCTACACGATCCACCAGAGCCAACAAATGGTGTCCCGCATGCCGGTCCAAGTGTTCGCCACTGGGATCGCTTGCCCTGACGCGATAGCCATACTTGTTCTTTTTTCCGGTTATAGGTTCAAAACTCCAGCCTTGGATGTGTTCGATCTCCATTACACCGGGGTCGGCGAACTGCCCCGCCTTCCACGTCAGGATGCCGCCCGGGCCGGTTGCGAAGGTGCCCTCTTCATGCAAGCAGACAATATTGAAGTTCGCCATGAAGCTCACCCCCGAATCGCCGTACAAAAACACTTGCCAGCCTTTGGGTATGCTGGGCGAGGGCAGTGGATTTCCGTCCAAGTCATAGGCCTGAATGAAGTTACCCCGGAAGGATGCCACGTAGAGACAGTGACCATCCCACCACAGCTGCTCATAACCCCGCCATGCAGATACACCGGACGGGGCCGGGAGTGTGGCGAGCGCCTTGCTGTTTTCGGGCGCTGCCGGGTTCAGGCGATAAAGGTGCTGGTGATCGATAAAATAATAATCTTCGCCAGCTTTAGTCAAGCTGTTGATGTGGTTGGACCAGGTCACGGATTTCAACAACCGCCCCTCCTCGGGGGAAAATACATGGAGGATTTTATTATCGCCCAAGCCTCCGCCGCCCATAAAAACCAGGTTATCAATCACATGATAATAGGGCCGCTCCAGGAAACACGAGGCATCGGATGCGTCAAGTGAAGCCACGATTGATCCAGATTCATCATGAACATTCCAGCTATCGCAGCCCTCAACAAAGAAAAATCCATCTCTAACACAAACCCGTCGAGCATTCTCCAGAAATTGAATTATATTTTCATTCAAATAGTTATATGCAAAAAAGCTGTGCGCATGTTCACCCGAGGTATATCGGGCGACGAGCCAGCCATTGCCGAAATGCTCGGGCAAGCAGCGGTCAAAGGTCTTTACCCGCTCGCCGAAGCTGACCTTACAGCGACCGCCGTCTTGGTTCTCATCGTGCCAATCCACCTGCACACTGGCGCCATCTTTTAATATCTCGTATTCTTTAATGAACCCCGGTTCGGGTATGGAAAGGGCACCACTACGGACGATGCCAGGAACATCAACATAGGTAAAAACCAAACTGTCGTTTGCCTCAAAAGAACCCAAATACCTCAACCCTGGAAATATCATCGAATTTCTCCTGGCGGTCTCAGATCTGAAGTGCAACACCGCTGGTTGATATTCAATGAATGGTAGCGGAGTTCTTCTCGGCGATAGCCGCCATGAATCGCTGGAAAGCCTGATAGGGAGAATCCCAGCCGAGCGTCTGCCGAGGACGGTTGTTCATCAGATTCGGCCATGGAATCCAGCGCATCCTGGTCATGCACGCTCAGGTCTGTGCCCTTGGGCATGAACTGGCGCAGCAGCCCATTGGTATTCTCGCAACTGCCCTTTTGCCAAGGGCTGTGCGGATCACAAAAGTACACGCGCATGCCAAGGGCTTCGGCGAGTTCCTTGTGCCGGGCCATCTCCTTGCCCTGGTCGTAGGTGAGCGTCTGGCGCATCGGGTCTGCAATCTGGCGCAGCTTGTTGGTGAACGCAGCCAGTGCACTCTCAGCCGATGCGTCAGGCATCTTGCACAGCAGCACCAGGCGCGTTGAGCGCTCGACCAGCACACCCACCGCCGACTTGTTGCCAGCGCCCTTGATCAAATCCCCCTCCCAATGCCCCGGCATCACGCGATCATTGACCTCGGGTGGGCGAACATGGATAGAGACCATGTCTGGAATCTGGCCGCGCCGATCAGAGCCTGCTGAACGCGGGCGGCGTGTACTCTTGCCCTGGCGCAGCAGTGCGATGAGCTGGCGGCGCAACTCACCGCGTGGGTATGCATAGATGGCAGTGTAGATGCTCTCGTGCGAGGCATGCATGCTCGGCTCTTGGGGATACATGCGCTGGAGTGTGCGTGCAATCTGCTGGGGCGACCACAGCCAGCACAGCATGGTGGTGACAAGCATCCACAACGCCCCGGAGCTGTGCAGCTTGGGGCATGGCCTGGCCTGAATGCGACGCTGCTGGCACAGGCGCTGCGCAGGCGCGCTGGCGTAACTGCCATTGCAGGCGTTGCGCCGCAACTCACGGCTGATGGTGCTTGGGCTGCGGCCTTGAAGGCGGGCTATGGCCCTGATGCTCCAGCCCTGCTGGTGCAGCGATGCCAACGTCACTCTGTCTTCTGGCTGCAAGTGTTCGTATCTCGTTCTCATTTGCGTACATTACCCTCAGTGAGGGTGTTGCACTTCAGATTTGAGACCGCCCAGACAGATCGCACTAAGCCTTGCATCATCACGATGCAGGGCTTTTTTGCTTGTGGGCCTCCGCTTTACGCTTCCTTTTTCAATCTGGCAAGACCAGTGCTGCCGCTTCCGATGCGGCTACGTGGCCTTCGTCGGTCGGTACCACCCAGATTTCCACCGTGCTGTCTTTGGTGTGGATGGGCCGGGCACTCTGGCGGCCCGCTTGCTGATTGCTTGCCTCGTCCATGCGCACGCCCAGATAGGCCAGTTTGTGGCAAACCTGCGCGCGCAGAACCGCATCGTTTTCTCCGATTCCACCGCTAAAGGCCAGTACGTCCATGCCCGACATACTGGCGGTGAGTTCGCCGGCGCCGCGCACGATGCGGTGCGTGAACAGGTCAATGGCAAACTGGGCCGATGGGCTGTTGTTGGCGCGCAGTGCGCGCATATCGGCGGCGATGCCGGAGACACCCAGCAGGCCGCTTTGCTTGTACAGCAAACCTTGGATGCGGTCGTGGCTCCAGCCTAGTTCCAGCAAATACAAGAGTACGCCAGGGTCGATGGAGCCGCAGCGCGTACCCATCATCAAACCATCGAGTGCCGAAAAACCCATGGTGGTCGATAGGCTGCGCCCTTCCAGGGCAGCGCACAGGCTGGCACCATTGCCCAGGTGGGCCATCAGCGTGCGCCCGTAGGCACGCGGGCTGTGTTGTTGCAGCGTGCCCATGATGAACTGGTAGGACAGGCCATGGAAACCATAGCGCCGAACGCCTTGTGCGCTCAGGGCTTGCGGCAGGGCATAGCAATACTCCAGCGCAGGCAAGGTGGCGTGGTAGGCGGTGTCGAAGCAGGCCACCTGGGGCAGATGGGCAAATGTCTGGCTGAAGGAGCGGATGCCTGCCAGGTTGTGCGGCTGGTGCAGCGGCGCCAGTGAATTGAGGCGCTCCAGCGCGGCCAGGGTGGCGGGCGTAACGATGATGCTGGAGCGGAAATCCTGGCCGCCATGCACCACCCGGTGCGCCACGGCCTGAAGCACCGGCAACGACAACTCGCGCGTGAGCAGCTCGCGCAACGCTTCAAGGGCCTGGCCAAAGGGGTTGTGTTGGGAGGGGGGCAGAGCGCGGTGCGCGCGCTCGCCGTTCAACGTCCAGCGCATTTCAGGGGTGCCGCCCGGCTCCAGCCCCTGGATGCTGCCTGTCAGGACAGCGGGCTGAACCTGCTTTCCCTGCAGGGGGTGGACCGAAAACTTGAGCGTGGACGAGCCCGCATTGACCGCAAGAATAGCCATGGTGCGCGAACCCCCTTCAGGCGGCGTTGCTTGGGTTGGCGCGCATGGCTTCGCGGCCATGGTGGGCGATGAGCTTGGCCAGCAAGGCTGAGGAGACGCGCGCCAGCGGGCCGTCGGCCCGGCTGGTCAGCGCAATGGGGACGCGCGCGCCCAGCACCACGCCCGAGCCTGTGGCGCCGGCCAGGTATTCCAGCTGTTTGGCCAGCATGTTGCCGCTTTCCAGATCGGGCACGGCCAGAATGTCGGCCTGGCCTGCCACCGGAGATGTAATCTGCTTGATCAGCGCGGCCTGGGCCGAAATGGCGTTGTCGAAGGCCAGCGGGCCGTCTAGCAGGCCACCCGTGATCTGGTGGCGGTCTGCCATCTTGCACAGCGCCGCAGCATCCAGGGTGGAGGGAATGTTGGGGCTGACCGTTTCCACCGCAGAGAGAATGGCCACCTTGGGCTGTTCCACCCCCAGAATGCGTGCGAAGTCGATCGCGTTCTGGATGATGTCCGCCTTTTCGGCCAGGCTGGGGCGGATGTTCAGGGCCGCGTCGGTGATGAGCAGCGGCTTGGGGTACAGCGGAATGTCAAACCGGAACACATGGGACATGCGCCGTCCGGTGCGCAGCGCCGGGCTGGAGAGCACGGCATGCATCAGTTCGTCTGTGTGCAGGCTGCCCTTCATCAGCATGCCCACATCACCCAGCGCGGCCAGGTCCACCGCTTTTTGGGCAGCGGCGTGGCTGTGCGGGACATTGATGATTTCGATGCCGTTCAGGTCGATGTCCGCCGCTTCGGCCACGCTGCGCAGGCGCGCCTGCGGGCCGATGAGCACCGGGATGATGAGGCCGTACTGCGCTGCGTCGATGGCGCCGCGCAGCGAATCGGTGTCGCAGGGGTGCACCACCGCGCAGCGCTCGGCCGACAAGCCCTGGCCCAGGGCCAGCAGGTCCTGAAAGCGCGCCTGGGGATCGAACAACTGGATCTGGGGGGCTTGGGGCTTGGGCAGGCGCACCTTTTGCGTGGGCGCAATCACCTGGGCCATGCCGTGCAGCACGCTTTCACCCTTCTGGTTGATGGCCTGGCAGGCTAGTTCCACCCGCTTGCGGCTGTCGTCTTTGCTGACCACGGTGGCGGTGACGGTCAGGGTGTCGCCGATGCGCACGGGCCGGGTGAAGTGCAGGTCTTGCGACACGTAGATGGTGCCAGGGCCGGGGAAGCTGGTGCCCAGCAAAGCCGAAATCAGGGCGCCGCCCCACATGCCGTGGGCAATCACACCGTGAAACAGGGTGTCGTTGGCGTATGCCGAATCCAGGTGGGCCGGGTTGGTGTCGCCCGAGACGGCGGCAAAAGCCTGGATGTCACTCGTGCTCAAGGTGCGCAGCAGGCGCGCGCTTTGGCCGACGACCATTTCGTCGTAGGTGACGTTTTCCAGCCATTCGCTGGGAGAGAACTGGTTCATTGCTATCGGGGCGAAATGGGAAGGTGGCGCCACGGTATCACGGACGCGCGAAGGGCCCGACGTTGTCGGGTAGAGCGCATGCCCTAACCGGGCGCACCTGTCGGGAGGCGCCGCACCGCAGCGCTGGGGCAGTCAGGGTATTCCTGCGCGGGGCGATAGAGTCGCCCGCCTAAAATCTGCTGCAGTGCAATACATGGGCGCGATGGCCCGAGGAGACTCCACAGTGCAAGAACAAAATGCCGCGCCAGCCCCCAAGCAAGCCCAGCGGGTCATCAAAAAATACCCCAATCGGCGCCTCTATGACACCACGACCTCTTCGTACATCACCCTGGCGGAAGTCAAAAATCTGGTGATGGCCAGCGAGCCCGTGGTGGTGCGCGATGCCAAGACGAGCGAAGACATCACGCGCAGCATCCTGCTGCAGATCATTCTGGAAGAAGAGGCGGGCGGTGCGCCCATGTTCACCGAGGCCGTGCTGGCCAACATCATCCGCTTCTATGGCCATGCCATGCAGGGCTTCATGGGCAGCTATCTGGAAAAGAACGTGCAAATGTTCACCGACATGCAGACCCGCCTGAAGGAACAATCGCAAAGCGTGACTCCTGAGATGTGGTCCCAGTTCATGGGCGCGCAGTCGCCCATGGTGCAGGGGCTGATGGGCAGTTATGCCGATCAGTCGCGCAACATGTTCACGCAGATGCAGGAACAGATGCAGAAACAGACCGAGCAGATGATGGGCATACTGGGGCTCAAGCGCTGATCACTGGTTTCGCAATACTGGGACAATACGGGGATGACTGAAGTCTCCTCCCCCACGAAAATTCCCAAGGTCGGTTTTGTCAGCCTGGGCTGCCCCAAGAACCTGACCGACTCCGAACTCATCCTCACCCAGCTCAGCGCCGAGGGCTACGAGACCGCCAAGACGTTTGAAGGCGCGGATCTGGTTATTGTCAACACCTGCGGTTTCATCGACGACGCCGTCAAGGAAAGCCTGGACACCATTGGCGAGGCCCTGGCCGAGAATGGCAAGGTCATCGTCACCGGCTGCCTGGGGGCGCGTGCGGGCAAGGACGGCGGCAACATGGTGCAGCAGATGCACCCGAGCGTGCTGGCCGTGACCGGCCCGCAGGCCACGCAGGAGGTGATGGATGCCGTGCACCACAACCTGCCCAAGCCGCACGATCCCTTTATCGACCTGGTACCCGGCGCCATGGGCGTGGCCGGTATCAAGCTCACGCCGCGCCACTACGCCTACCTCAAGATCAGCGAAGGCTGCAACCACCGCTGCACCTTCTGCATCATCCCCTCGATGCGCGGCGACCTCGTCTCGCGCCCCATTGGCGACGTGCTGAAGGAGGCCAAGGCGCTGTTCGAGGGCGGCGTGAAAGAGCTGCTGATCATCAGCCAGGACACCTCGGCCTATGGCGTGGACGTGAAGTACCGCACCGGCTTCTGGGACGGCAAACCGGTCAAGACCCGTCTGCTGGAACTGGTGCAGTCGCTGGGCGAAATGGCCGAGCCTTATGGCGCCTGGGTGCGTTTGCATTACGTGTATCCCTACCCGAGCGTGGACGAGATCATCCCGCTCATGGCGCAGGGCCGGGTGCTGCCGTACCTGGACGTACCTTTCCAGCACAGCCATCCCGATGTGCTGCGCCGCATGAAGCGTCCGGCCAGCGGCGAGAAGAACCTGGAGCGCATCCAGCGTTGGCGCGAAGCCTGTCCCGACATCGTGATCCGCAGCACCTTCATCGCCGGATTCCCCGGCGAGACCGAGGAAGAATTTCAGCACCTGCTGGACTTCATGCGCGAGGCGCAAATTGACCGCGCTGGTTGCTTTGCCTACAGCGACGTCACGGGCGCCGAGGCCAACAAGCTGCCCGGCATGCTGCCACTGGAGGAGCGTGAGGCACGCCGGGCACGCTTCATGGCGGTGGCCGAGGAGGTCTCGATTGCCAAGCTGCAGCGCCGCGTGGGCGCGACCATGCAGGTGCTGGTGGATTCGGCTCCGGGCCTGGGGCGCAAGGGGGGCGTGGGCCGCAGCTACGCCGATGCGCCCGAGATCGACGGCACCGTGCGCCTGCTGCCGCCCGAGAAGATCAGCAAGACCATGAAAGTAGGCGAATTCACCAAGGCCCGCATCGTCGGCGTGCAAGGCCACGACTTGGTGGCGCAACCCATCTAATTCCATTTCTAAATCACCCGTGTCGTTGTTGCTTCGCCTTGTCGTGCTACAGCACTGCCTGCGGCTTCGCGCCTAGACACGAATGATTTGGAAACGGAATAAAAAGTGAGCTAGTCGCGCTTGATGGCAGTGGATTTCGACCTGTTTTAACAGTGAATCCTTTGCATGAAAAGCGCTACTAGCTCATTTTTCCATAGCGCTGATCAGCGCAGTGCCCATAAAAAAGGCTTCCCGAGGGAAGCCTTTTTTGTTCTTGCCGCCCGTGGCGGGCGCAGGGCGTAATTCCATTTCTAAACCATCCGTGTTGTTGTTGCTTCGCCTTGCCGTGCAATAGCACTGTCTGCGGCTTCGCGCCTAGGCACGAATGATTTGGAAACAGAATAATTACACGCGCTTGCGGTATTCGCCCGTGCGGGTGTCGATTTCGATCTTGTCGCCTTGCGAGACAAACAGGGGCACGGGCACTTCAAAGCCGGTGGCGATCTTGGCGGGCTTGAGCACCTTGCCGGACGTGTCGCCCTTGACAGCGGGCTCGGTCCAGGTGATTTCGCGCTCGACGCTGGTGGGCAGTTCGACCGAGATGGCCTTGCCGTCATAGAACACCACTTCCACGGCCATGCCGTCTTCGAGGTAATTGAGCGAGTCGCCCATGTTTTCGGCTTCCACTTCGTACTGGTTGAACTCTTCGTCCATGCACACGTACATCGGGTCGGCGAAGTAGGAGTAGGTGCAGTCCTTCTTGTCCAGAATGACCTGGTCCATCTTGTCGTCGGCCTTGAACACGACTTCGGTGCCGAAGTTGGCGATCAGGCTCTTGAGCTTCATGCGCACGGTGGCTGAGTTGCGGCCGCCGCGCGAGTACTCTGTCTTGAGCACAACCATGGGGTCTTTGCCGTGCATGATGACGTTGCCGGCGCGGATTTCTTGAGCGATTTTCATAGCATATTGCCTGGGTTGGGGCCGCTCAATGCGCAGGCCTGCAGCCCGATGGACTGCTGTGCCGACGCATGTTCCGCGGCGGGAATGCGCGAGGGTCGCTGTGCCAGTGGATCACAGCATTTTGCGCAAAGCCTTGGATTTTACCGTTTTTCGTAAACGAACCCCAAAATTTGCGTCACCAGGTCGTCTTGCTCCAGTAAGCGGGCCCGCGCGGATTGCACGCACAGGGCCCATTCCGTCAGCGTGGATGCGTCTGGCAAAACCAGCGGCGCATCGCCGATTGCGTTCCAAGCGGCATGGAACTGCCGCAGCGAGGCGGGAGCCTGCAGCCAGTCCAGAAAGGCGTGCAGTTTGTCGTGGTGCGCGTTGTCGTGCTGGGGGTAGATCTGCCAGACCAGCGGGCGCCCTGCCCACAGCGCACGCACCAACGAGTCTTCGCCGCGTACGCAATTGAGGTCGCTGGCCCAGAGCATTTCGTCAAAGGCTGCTTGGGTGCAGTACGGAAGGTATGAAATTGATAGCTTATTGCGCTTGATGGGTAAGCCCTGGTGGCTTGTTTCATTCAAAGCCTCCGGCAAGGCCATGCGCGTAGCCTGGGCCGCGCGACCAGGGGTGACCAGCAGGTGTGTCGGTTGTTTCGTGCTCTGTGCCAGCAGGGCGGGCAGGGCTGCCGGCTCGTAGCAGAACAGCGAAATCCAGTGTTCCTTCGCATCGATCGGGGCGCCAGAGTGCTGGCTGCGCCATGCCTGCACGTCAAAACCTGCCTGGCGTTCCAGCAGACCGGGCTCGCGCAGCAGCCCCCCAGTGTCAGGGGTGAAGCCCGGGTAAAAAAACCACTTGGTCCAGCCGACTGCGGGGCCCTGCATCACCGGGCTGGGCAGGGTGTGGTGGCGTGGCACCCAGTTTTCGGCCGAGAGGTATTCCAGGTTGATCCATACGGGTTTGCGGGCGCCAGCGTTGACCCGGTCTGCGCAGGCTGCGATGAAATCCGGTCGAATGTTGCAGCCAAAGGCCTCCACCAGCACGTCGGGCGCGGCGTCGCCGGTTCCAAGCGGGCTGGCCCAGTCGCGCAGTTCCACGCCTGGTGCGCCAGCGGGTGCCATCCACTCCAAGGCAGATGCATCGTCCACCCACAGGCGCACGGCGTGGCCGTGGCCGGCGAGCTGGCTGGCCAGTCGCCAGCACACGCCAATATCGCCGTGGTTGTCGATGACTTGGCAAAAAATGTCCCAGTACAGAGGTGGCATAGGGGCGCATTGTCGGGGCATTGCCGGACCGCAGGCGCGGCGCAGGTGGGTGGGGTTGGTGAAGTACCCCCGTGGCCAGGGTGGCGCCGTGTGTGGCGCCACAATAGGCGCGATGTCCGATCTGCATTCCGACGAACTGCTGGCCCAGGTGGCCGCGCTGCCTCCGCTGCCCGGCGTCTATCGCTATTTCGACGCCGAGGACGCGCTTCTTTACGTGGGCAAGGCGCGCAATCTGAAAAAACGGGTGTCCAGCTATTTCCAGAAAACCCATGGCGGCACGCGCATCGGCCACATGGTGGGCAAGATCGTGCGCATGGAGACCACCGTGGTGCGCTCCGAGGCCGAGGCGCTGCTGCTGGAGAACAACCTCATCAAGTCGTTGAACCCCCGGTACAACATCCTGTTCCGCGACGACAAGAGTTATCCCTACCTGAAGATCACGGGCGTGGCTTCCAAGGATGGCCAGGGCGATGCGCCGGGCCAGCAGTTTCCCCGCATGGCCTATTACCGGGGTGCCATCGACCGGCGGCACCGCTATTTCGGGCCGTACCCCAGTGCCTGGGCTGTCAAGGAGACCATCCAGCTGCTGCAAAAGGTGTTTCGCCTGCGTACCTGTGAAGACACGGTGTTTGCCAATCGGACCCGGCCCTGCCTGCTGTACCAAATCAAGCGCTGCACGGCCCCGTGTGTGGGTCTGGTGTCGCCCGAAGCCTATGCGCAGGACGTGGCGCACGCCGAGGCGCTTTTGCGCGGCGAAACACAGGCGCTGTTGCAGACGCTGGAGTCGCGCATGATGGCGCACGCCGAACGTCTCGAGTTTGAGCAGGCGGCCGAACTGCGCAACCAGATCACGGCACTGGCGCGTGTACTGCACCAGCAGTCCATCGAAACCGTTTCCGACAAGGACGTGGACATCCTGGCCGTGAAGGTGCAAGGGGGCCGCGCGTGCGTGAACCTGGCGATGGTGCGCGGCGGGAGGCACCTGGGCGACCGGGCCTATTTTCCCGTGCATGTGGAAGATGCCGCCGCTGTTTTCGAGGCCGAAGACGCCGCCATGCCAGACCGTCCGGTGGAAGCCCTGGTACTGCATGCATTTATTGCGCAGCACTACATTGGGGTGCCTGTGCCGCCGGTGTTGGTGACCACCGAGGCGGTGGACAAAGGGCTGCTGCAGGCCTTGTCGGAGCAATGCGGCGTGCAGGTGGGAGCGGTGCACCAGCCCAGGGCGCAGCGCCGTGCGTGGCTGGACATGGCGGAAAAGAATGCCGAGCTGCAGTTGGCCCGGCTGCTGGCCGAGGAAGGCTCGCAACAGGCCCGCACGCGGGCGCTGGCCGAGGCGCTGGACCTGCCGGGGGAAGATCTGGACCAGCTCACCATCGAATGTTTCGACATCTCGCACACGGCGGGCGAGTCAACCCAAGCCTCGTGCGTGGTGTTCCATCACCACAAGATGCAGGGCAGCGAATACCGCCGGTACAAGATCGAGGGCATTACCGGCGGGGATGACTACGCTGCGATGCGCCAGGTGCTCGAACGCCGCTACAGCAAGGTGGCCGAGGCGCAGCGCGAAGCGGGCGGCGCCGAGCCCACGGGGGCGCAGGCACGCTTGCCCGACCTGGTGCTGGTCGATGGCGGCAAGGGCCAGGTGTCCATGGCGCGCGAGGTGTTCACCGCCCTGGGGCTGGATGTCACGCGCATCGTTGGCGTAGAAAAAGGCGAAGGCCGCAAGATCGGCCTGGAAGAACTGGTGTTTGCCGACGGGCGCGAGAAGGTGTACCTGGGCAAGGATTCCGCTGCGCTGATGCTCGTCGCGCAGATCCGCGACGAAGCGCACCGCTTTGCCATCACTGGCATGCGCGCAGCGCGCGCCAAGGTGCGGGTGGGCGGCAGTCGGCTGGAAGATATTCCCGGCATCGGGCCGAAAAAACGTGCGCGCCTGCTGCAGCGCTTTGGTGGCGTGCGCGGCGTGGCCGAGGCCAGCGTAGCCGACCTGGCCACGGTAGACGGAATCTCGCACGAGCTGGCCGAAGAGATTTACCGCGCGCTGCGCTGACAAGGCCGCAATGCCTGACGCCAAGGGCGCTGGGGCATGACACAATCGCAGCCATGTTCTGGACCATTCCCACCATCATGACCTGGACGCGCATCGTCGCGATACCTTTGATCGTGGGGGTGTTCTACCTGCCACTGGACCCGGCGATGCGCAACCTCATCGCCACGGTGATGTTCGTGGTGTTCGCAGCCACCGACTGGCTCGATGGTTTTTTGGCCCGCAAACTCAACCAGACTTCGGCCTTCGGCGCCTTTCTCGATCCCGTGGCCGACAAGTTCCTTGTCTGCGCCTCGCTGCTGGTGCTGGTGCACCTGCAGCGGACTGATGTGTTCGTGGCGCTCATCATCATCGGGCGCGAAATTGCCATCTCGGCCCTGCGCGAATGGATGGCACAAATCGGTGCCAGCAGGAGCGTGGCCGTGCACATGCTGGGCAAACTCAAGACCACGGTGCAGATGGTGGCCATCCCCTTCTTGCTCTACGACGGGCGCGTGTTCGAGCGCATCGACACCGGCGTTTGGGGCACCTGGCTGATCTGGATTGCGGCAGTGCTCACGGTGTGGTCCATGGTGTATTACCTGCAAAAGGCCTTGCCGGAAATCCGCGCCCGCGTGAAGTAGTCAACGCGGCTGAAAGCGCCCTTGGCTGGGTTGCTCCGCTCAGTTCTCAACAGTTTTAAAGCGAAATCAGCCTTGAGCGCTTGATGGATAAGCGCAAGCAGCTATCAATAGAGGAGTATTCCATGCCCACGCACCGCATTGCCGTTGTGGCCGGAGATGGTATTGGCAAAGAGGTCGTTCCCGAGGGCCTGCGGGTGCTCGACGCCGTGGCCCGCAAACAGGGCATCGACCTGCGATTCGACCATTTCGACTTCGCCAGTTGGGATTATTTTGAACGCCACGGCAAGATGCTGCCCGACGATTGGAAGGCGCAGATCGGCGGCCACGATGCCATCTACTTTGGCGCCGTAGGCTGGCCCGAGAAAATCCCGGATCACATCTCGCTGTGGGGCTCTCTGTTGCTGTTCAGGCGCGAGTTCGACCAGTACGTGAACCTGCGCCCGGCCCGCCTCATGCCGGGCATCACGGCACCTGTGGTGCGGCGAGACGGCAGTGCGCGCCTGCCAGGTGAGATCGATATGCTCATCGTGCGTGAAAACACCGAAGGCGAATATTCCAGCATTGGCGGGCGCATGTTCGAGGGCACCCCGCGAGAGATCGTTCTGCAGGAAACCGTGATGACCCGCCATGGCGTGGACCGCGTGCTCCGCTATGCGTTTGATCTGGCGCAAGCGCGCCCGAAAAAACACCTGACCAGTGCCACCAAGTCCAACGGTATCGCCATCACCATGCCCTACTGGGACGAGCGTGTGGCCGAGATGGCGCGGCACTACCCTGAAGTACGGGTGGACAAGTTCCACATCGACATTCTGACGGCGCACTTCGTGCAGCGGCCCGATCAGTTTGATGTGGTGGTGGCCAGCAACCTGTTTGGCGACATCCTGTCGGACCTGGGGCCCGCCTGCACCGGCACGATTGGCATTGCGCCCAGCGCCAACCTCAATCCAGACCGTTTGTTCCCTTCGCTTTTTGAGCCTGTGCATGGCTCAGCGCCGGACATTGCGGGCCAGGGTATTGCCAATCCCATTGGCCAGATCTGGTGTGGAGCGCTCATGCTCGACTTTCTGGGTTACCGGGCCGCGCACGATGCGATCCTGGCCGCCATCGAAACCGTACTGGATCCCCGTGCGGACGGCCCCCGAACACCGGACCTGGGTGGTCGGGCGTCCACGCAGGATCTGGGGCGCGCCATTGCCAATGCACTGTGAAAGCGCGTTGTCAATCCGTAAAGATGCCAAGCGTGGCAGAGGTGTCAAAAAACGCACGCAAGGGCAATGGGTGCCATAAATGCGTCTAGAATTGCCCGCAACGCCGTTGCATTCCGGCCCCTTGTATTGACACCCGGAGAGTCGATGGCTTTAATCTGACACGGCGGCGCCTGCTGTGCCCACCAGTCAATCATTCGCCACCACAATGCCGCTTAAGAGCCCATTGGCGTATGGTGACCAGACCATCCAGAGACAATCCAACCATTTTTCCCGAGAGGCTTCTTGTGAACAAAACCGAACTGATTGAGCATATTGCGAACAATGCCGATATCTCCAAGGCTGCGGCTGCGCGGGCACTGGAGGCCACGATCGAAGCCGTGAAGAAGACGCTGAAAAAGGGCGGTACTGTTTCACTCGTCGGTTTTGGCACCTTTGCCGTGGGCAAGCGTGCCGCGCGCACGGGTCGCAATCCCCGTACGGGCGATGCGATTAAAATCAAGGCTGCTAAAGTTCCGAAGTTCCGTCCAGGTAAGGCATTGAAGGATGCCTTGAACTGATGGCAAGTTAACGGTGGGGTGCTTAGCTCAGTTGGTAGAGCGGCGCCCTTACAAGGCGTAGGTCGGCGGTTCGAACCCGTCAGCACCCACCACCGATGCAAAGGCGAACGAAAGTTCGCCTTTTGTTTTATGTCACAGAAAGATTGACCATGTTTGAATCCATCCGCAAGCACACCAAGATCGCTATGTTCTTGCTGTTCTTGCTGATCATTCCCTCGTTCGTGCTTGTCGGTATCGACAGTAGCTACTTCTCCGGCAGCAGCCCGGTAGTTGCCCGTGTTGATGGCCATGACATCACGCAAGCGGAATGGGATTCCGCCCACAAAATGGAGTCGGATCGCATGCGGTCGCAGCAGCCCACGATGGATGCCAAGCTGCTCGATTCACCTGAGGCGCGCTATGCCACGTTGGAGCGCATGGTGCGGGATCGCGTCCTGCAAATCGCTGCGCAGAAGATGCACCTGGCGACCAGTGACGCCCGTCTGGCTCGCAGCCTGCAGGAAATTCCGCAAATCGCGGCGCTGCGCAAGCCCGATGGCTCCTTGGACAGCGAAGGTTATCGTGCCCTGGTCGCCACCCAGGGCATGACACCGGAAGGCTTTGAAGCCACCATGCGGCGTGACCTGGCCGTGAGCCAGGTGCTCGGTGGGGTCATGAGCACCAGTTTTGCCACGGATGCGCAAACCAATGCAGCCATCGGCCCGCTGTTCCAGCAGCGCGAGATCCAGGTGGCATGGTTCAAGCCAGCCGATTTCGCCGGCCAGGTCAAACCCTCCGACGAGCAATTGCAGGCCTACTACAAGGAGCACTCCGACCAGTTCCAGCAGGCCGAGCAGGCCACGGTGGAGTATGTAGTGCTAGACCTCGAGAGTCTGCGCGCCGGCATGGTGCTCAACGAAGACGACCTGCGCACCTACTACAAGGAAAACGCGGCGCGCATGGCCGGCAAAGAAGAGCGCCGTGCCAGCCACATCTTGATTACTGCGGGCAAGGATGCCCCAGCGGCTGAGCGCGAAAAGGCCCGCGCACGCGCCACCGAATTGCTCGAGCAGGCGCGCAAGACCCCTGGCGCCTTCGCTGATTTGGCCAAAAAGAATTCCCAGGATTCGGGGTCGGCCACACAAGGTGGTGACCTGGGCTTCTTTGCACGGGGCGCTATGGTCAAGCCCTTTGAAGACGCCGCTTTTGCCTTGAATAAAGGTGACATCAGCGATGTGGTGGAGAGCGATTTCGGGTACCACGTCATCCAACTGACGGACATCAAAGCACCGCGCACCCCCACTTTCGACGAATTGCGTCCGAGCATGGAAGCCGAGTTGAAGCAGCAGCAGGCGCAACGCAAGTTTGCTGAGGTGGCCGAGTCTTTCACCAATACGGTCTATGAGCAGTCCGATAGCCTGCAGCCTGTGGCGGACAAACTGAAGCTGAAGATCCAGACCGCTAAGGGCGTGGTACGCACGCCAGCGCCCGGAGTCGCGGGTGCCTTGGCCAACCCCAAATTCCTGGAGGCCCTGTTCTCGTCGGATTCTCTGGAGAACAAGCGCAACACCGAAGCCGTGGAGTTTGGCCCTAGCCAGATGGTTGCAGGCCGGGTTACGGAGTACACCCCAGCGCGCACACTGGCGTTCGATGAAGTGCAAACCCAGGTACGCCAGCGTTATGTCGCCGAAAAATCTGCAGAACTGGCGCGCAAGGAAGGTGAATCCAAGCGCGCAGCGTGGGCAGAGAAGGCCGGCAGCGCAACGGGCCTTTCCGCACCGACTGTGGTCGCGCGTGACCAGCCCCAAAACCAGCCACGTGCGGTGGTGGATGCCGTTTTGAGCGTTCGTGCGGACGAACTGCCTGCATGGACCGGTGTGGACATGGGCGACATGGGCTACGTGGTAGCCAAGGTCAACCGCGTACTGCCCCAGGTCACGCCCGAGCCGCAAGTCAATGCGCAGCGCCACCAGCAATACGTACAGTGGTGGTCGGAGGCCGAAGGCCTTGCCTACTATGAAACGCTCAAGCAGCGCTACAAAGCGCAGGTCAAGGTGCCACGCCCGGCACCGGCTGGCGCCGAAAAATGATGTACTAGTGCGGAAGGCATCTATTTACAGGTTATAATTTAAAGCTACGGTGGCTGTAGCTCAGTTGGTAGAGTCCAGGATTGTGATTCCTGTTGTCGTGGGTTCGAGCCCCATCAGCCACCCCAAGTAAAAGAAAAACCCGAATTTCGAAAGAAATTCGGGTTTTTTGTTGGTGGTATTTGCTCAGGATTCTGCACCCCCAAAACAGGGTTGCACTCCAAGAGGGAATTGTCTTTGGATCGTGGGGATGATGCGCTTGGCCGCTGGAGCTGAGCTGCAGGCACCGCAGCCACGAGAGGGCTGCTGATGGATGGCTGGTGAAAGCCAGAAGAAGTTGACGAGCCTTACCCCCGGCACTGGCTCCACAGTTAGGGCTGCTTGGTTCCCCACCTGACCCGGTTGGCCGCTTCACCATGCGGGGAGGCCCGTCAGGGTCGATTGTACGCTGACTTGGCGTACCGTTCGAGCCCGCGGGGCTTGCGCAGCCCGTAGAATCGCCCCGATGTCTTACCTCGTGCTCGCCCGCAAGTACCGTCCGCGCAACTTCACCGAGATGGTGGGGCAGCAGCACGTGGTGCAGGCCCTGACCAACGCACTTACCCAGCAGCGGCTGCACCATGCCTACCTGTTCACGGGAACGCGGGGCGTGGGCAAGACCACGGTGTCGCGCATCCTGGCCAAGTCGCTCAATTGCCAGGGGCTGGATGGGCAAGGTGGCATCACAGCCACACCGTGCGGACAATGCCAGGCGTGCCGGGACATCGACAGCGGCCGCTTTGTGGATTACACCGAGCTGGATGCGGCTTCCAATCGAGGCGTGGACGAGGTGCAGAGCTTGCTGGAGCAAGCGGTGTACAAGCCGGTGCAAGGGCGCTTCAAGGTCTTCATGATCGATGAGGTGCACATGCTGACCAACACCGCTTTCAATGCCATGCTGAAAACGCTGGAGGAGCCGCCCGAGTACCTGAAATTTGTTTTGGCTACGACCGACCCGCAGAAGGTGCCGGTCACGGTGCTCAGCCGCTGCCTGCAGTTCAACCTGCGTCCTATGGCGCCTGAAACCGTGCGGGAGCATCTTGTGCAGGTGTTGCAGGCCGAGAACGTGGCGGCTGAACCCCAGGCATTGCGCCTGCTGGCACAGGCGGCGCGTGGCTCGATGCGCGATGCGCTGTCCCTGACCGATCAGGCCATTGCTTTTGGTTGTGGACAGATCGAAGAAGCAGCTGTGCGCCAGATGCTGGGCAGCGTGGACCGCAGCTATGTGTTCCGGCTGATGGATGCGTTGGCGCAAGGCGATGGCCGGACGGTGGTCGAAACTGTGGATGTGCTGCGCCTCAATGGCTTGTCGGCGGCCTCGACGCTGGAGGACATGGCGACCGTGCTGCAGCGCATGGCCGTGCTGCAGGCGGTTCCGGGCATGGAAGGAAGGCCGACCGACGCCGAAGACCCCGATGCTGCTGAAACGGCACGCCTGGCGGCATTGTTGCCGGCTGACGAGACCCAGTTGCTTTACAGCATCTGCCTGCATGGGCGTGGTGACCTGGGTCTGGCCCCCGACGAATATGCGGCGCTCACCATGGTGTTGCTGCGCCTGCTGGCTTTCAAGCCTGTAGGCGGCGCCCTGGAAAAAAAAACACTGTCGCAGCCTGACCGTCCCGCGTTAACGCCATCACCGGCGATTTCTACAGCACCGGTGGCCGCGCCCGCCGCTGCGCAGGGATCTGCGCCAGTCTCTGAGTACATGGTTTCAGAGGCACCAGAATATGGAGAAAAACAGGCTTTCGCGACCGCTGATAAAGCGTCGTTAGCTACTGTTTTGATAGTAAATGCTTCTTCGGTGGAGTCAACGGTAGCTGCGGCGCCCATGGCCGTGTCGGCGCTGCCTTCACCCCCAGCGCAGGTGCTGCCCGCGCGTATTGTGGAGGGCGTGGCTGCGGACGCAGGGGCGGTATCTGGGCCTGTACCTGCCGAACCAGTCCCGACCGTCGTTGCGATTCCTGTACGCCAGACGCCCGAACCGGGTGCACGCCTGCAAGCCCAGGCCAGTGGAGAAGGGCGCGGCGCTGCGGCGCGTTTCACACCGACTGAAGAGGGCGAAATATGGCACGCCACGGTGCAGCAGTTGGTCGCCAGCGAGGTGATCACCGCGCTGGTGCGCGAACTTGCTCTGCAGGCGCAATTGGTGGCCCGCGATGGTGACCACTGGCTGTTGCGCGTGGAGCGCGAATCTCTGAATCAACCGACCACGCGCGAGCGCTTGCGCGGTGCTTTGGCTGCGGCGGGCCACGCGCAGCGCATCAGCGTGGAGTTGGGTGTGGTCATCGACAGCCCCGCCCGTCGCAATGCCGCCCTTGAGAACGAACGCCAGCAGCGTGCGCTCGACATCGTCATGAACGATCCCTTCGTACAGACCATGGTGCGCGAGTTTGACGCTCGCATTGTGCCCGGCAGCATTCAGCCCCTCTGATCCCTTATTTCCCATCACGAAAGGACTCTTTCCATGTTCAACAAAGGACAACTCGCCGGTCTCATGAAGCAGGCGCAGGCCATGCAGGACAACCTCAAGAAAGCGCAGGACGAGCTGGCCCACATCGAGGTCGAAGCCGAGGCGGGCGCCGGATTGGTGAAAGTGCTGATGACCTGCAAGCACGACGTCAAGCGCGTCACCATTGATCCGAGCCTGTTGGCCGAAGACAAAGACATGCTCGAAGATTTGGTGGCTGCCGCGTTCAATGCCGCAGTGCGCAAGGCCGAGGACACCTCGGCCGAGAAGATGGGTAAGCTGACCCAGGGCATGCCCGGTTTGCCTGGCGGAATGAAATTCCCTTTTTGACGGATTCTGGTTTTCATGTCGACCACCAACGCGCTTGAGGTGCTGGTCCAGGCCCTGCGACGGCTGCCGGGGGTGGGGGTGAAGTCGGCTGCGCGCATGGCTTTCCATTTGCTGCAGCACGACCGTGCAGGGGCCCAGGTGCTGGCGCAGGCCTTGGCGCATGCGGCAGACCATGTGAAGCATTGCACGCGCTGTCATACTTTCACGGAGGCCGAGGTGTGTGATGCCTGCCTTGACCCGGGGCGTGATGCGACGCGGCTGTGCGTGGTGGAAACTCCAGCCGACCAATCGGCACTGGAGCGCACTGGGGCCTTTCAAGGGCTTTATTTTGTGCTCATGGGGCGGTTGTCGCCGCTCGATGGCGTGGGTCCGAAGGACATTGGTGTGCAAAAGCTCCTGCAGCGCGCCACCGACGGTGTGGTGCAAGAGGTCATTTTGGCCACCAATTTCACTGCCGAGGGTGAAACCACAGCCTATGTGATTGGCGAGGCGCTCAAGGCCCGTGGCCTGACCGTCACGCGCCTGGCGCGGGGGGTTCCCGTGGGCAGTGAGTTGGAATACGTGGACTTGGGGACCATCGCCCATGCCTTGGCCGATCGTCGCTGATGTGCTATTGATACAATAGCTATTGCCGCTTGACAGTTAAGCGTTTGAAGCCTTTTTGAATGCCAGGAGTACAGCCATGCAGCCCCATTTCACCGTTGCCTATTGGTGCGTTTTCGTGGCGGCGATGCTGCCCTTGCTGTGTTCTGTCCTTGCCAAGCGGGGGAGCTTTGGCAAGAAGCGCTCCCAAGGCGGGTATGACAACCACGATCCGCGGGCCTGGCTGGCGCAGCAATCAGGCGCCTCGGCCCGGGCCAATGCCGCGCAGGCCAACAGTTTTGAGGCGCTGCCGTTCTTCATTGGCGCCGTACTGGTGGCGCACCAGCTTGGTGCGGGGCAAACGGTGCTTGACCTGTTGGCCGTGTTCTATGTGCTGCTGCGCTTGTTCTACATCATGATGTATGTGTCCGACATGCCCAGGGCGCGCAGTGCGGTCTGGGGCGTTGCTTTGTTGGTGAACATTGCCATTTTCTTTGTTGGTTATCGCTAATAAACAGTGGTGACTGGCTTGAGCCAAATCGGCGATACGTAGTAATCCTGACGGGCTCACCCTGATGTGCTGCGCGTGGGGTTTGGGCAAAATTGCTGCATTGCACCAATTTTGAATTGCCCGCTGTGTCTTTCTCCTTTTCCCGTCGTCGCACTCTAGGGGCTGTCTCTGCCTTGGCGGTGGCCGGCCTGTTGCCGACGTTGTGGGCGCGTGCCGCCGCACCACCGGCGCGGGTGCGGGTAGCGGTCGGAGGTGGTGAGGGACAGGCGCTGCGGCATTTGCCGCTGACCGTTGCGACCCAGTTGGATTATTTTCGACCCAAGGGTGTGGATGTCACCTGGCTCTCCTACCCCAATGACGCTTTGGCTTTGCAGGCCGTGCAGGAAGGTGTGGCAGACGTGGGTGCCATGGGTTTCGAGCAGGCCCTGCGTTCCCAGGGGCGCTCACAGGCTGTGCGTTCGCTGGTGTTGCAGGCGCGGACGCCGCAATTGGTCCTGGCCGTATCGACCCGCGCATTACCCCATTACCGCACCCCCCAGGATCTGCGCCGTTGCAAGATTGGCGTGGACGAATGGGGCGGGCTTGCGCATGCAATGGCCTGCCGGGTGCTGGAGCAGGCCGGGGTAGGCATGCAGGAGGTGGGTTTCGTGGTCGTGGGCGATGGGGTTCAGGCTGTGGCGGCCCTGCGGGCCGGCAAGGTGCAGGCGCTGTGCCACGGTGCCCCGGTCCTGGCCCGGCTGGAGCGCAGCCGCGAGTTGCGTATGGTGTACGACACCCGCAGCCTGGCGGGTGCGCAGGCCGTGTTCGGCGGGAGCCTGCCCGGCAGCTGCCTGGCCGCGCTGCCGCAGTTTCTACAAACGTATCCTGCGCGGGCACAGTCGCTGGCAGATGGCGTAGTGCACGCGCTCAAGTGGCTGCAGACAGCCGCCCCAGCGGATATTGTCAAAGTGATTCCTGCGGAGTCTTTGATGGGCGACCGCCGCCTGTTTCTGGCTGCGCTGGACCGTGTGCGCGAATCCATCTCGCCCGATGGCCTAGTGCCCGAGGGAGGGGCGCTGACCGCTGCGAAAACCCTGGCCATGCTGGACCCGACCCTCGACGCCCGTCGCTCCCTGCTGGCGCGGGCTTACACGCAAGAGTTTGCGCGCAAGGCCAAGCAACAATTCAGCGCCTGATGCGCCGATACTCCTGGGTTCGGATTGTGTGAACCCTTTTGCTCTTTTGCCCCTATGACGCTTCATCTCAGCATTGCTCCCCTGATCTCCCTGATTGCAGGCATCCTGGTTCTGGTGTTTCCGCGCCTGCTCAGCACCATCGTGGCGCTGTACCTGATCGCCATTGGCATCATTGGCTTGCTCGGATTGCACCAGTGGCGTCTTTAGGGCAATGCTGAACAAGTCCCTCACGCGCTGCGCATCCGTACCTCGGGCGGTCTGCGGCGTTGCAAATCCTCGCCATAGCTGCGGCTATGGCTGCG
>JAANMW010001748.1_pt1 | contig 21699 bp, 21 predicted proteins | sample 7279671 | NCBI WGS metagenome assembly JAANMW01 (sample SAMN14094541, study PRJNA606508) | bioreactor metagenome | isolation source: A lab-scale SPAN reactor treating ammonium-rich wastewater day 247 | place: Ireland: Galway | collected 2017-09-19 | reverse complement strand
AGATGGACGAATGATTCGCAGCGGCTTGAAGAGTTTCCACTTTGATGACATTCGTTCGCCGCAAGAGGTAGGTTTCAAGATGGTGTCGTGAACCCGGATGGGAATCCTCAGTCCAGACCTTGCGCAGTGTTTCCATCCGAATCGCATCAACCTCGAGCCCGAGCGGAAAGGCCGGGAAGGGAAGCCTGTTGGTTGCCCAGTCCGCTTCTGGAGAAGTCAGGAGCTTATCAACAACCCGATCAATCAGCTCACCTTCCATGAGCGGACAGCTCGCGCGCAAGGGCACCACCACGTCGGCGCAGTAGGCAATCGCCGTTCGATAGACACGGTCGACCAAATCAAGTTCTGACCCTCGGAAGCAATAGTGCCCATTCGACACGCATAGCGTCTCGATTGCGTCATCCTCGCGATTATCGGGCAAAGCAACAACAAGGTCATGCAGGTAGCGTGACCGGGCGGCGCGGGTAAGAACTTGCAGGAGCATTGGTTTGCCGGAAAGCTCTCGCAAGACCTTGCCCGGTAGTCGCTCAGACCCCCTGCGGGCGACCACAATTCCTAAAATTTTCATGGTTTATCGCCTAATATTCATCACTGCAGTCAACCGAATCTGAGTGAACGTGTCAAAACAGGGTTCAATTCCTGATAATAAAGAGCAAGAATCACTCCACCATTCCTCGAAGTTTGATCACGAGGGTGGCGGCCACTTGACCGGGAGACTGGCGGGCGACGTTACAGCTCTTGCCAGCGATGGACGTGGGGTTGTCAAGACCAAGGAGCAAGTATTCTTCGCGAAAGGCGTGGTTCCCGGCGAGAGAGTGGCCTTCAAGCCCGACCTTGCCTCCAAGCCAGCTTCAGCACTGGACGTAAAGGTTCTTCGACGGTCCGAGTACCGTGCCGTTCATCCCTGCCGTCACGCGAAAGAGTGCCAAGCATCGGTTTGGGGAATCGTGAGCTATGATCGACAATTAATTGAAAAACAAGATCTTGTTATTAGGGTCATGAGAGGCGTTGTGGACCCGGCGGCTGTAAAGGAGATCGTGCCGAGTCCACTCCCGTGGGGCTATCGAAATCGAGTCAGCCTGCAGATTTCCGCAAAGCCTCGCGGCGGATACGATCTGGGCTACGCTTCCGGTGCAAGAGACTCGGCAATAGTCGGAATTTCATCCTGTCACCTCGCAAGCGACACTATTTCGGAAGCGACGAAAAGAGTTGCAGAATGTATTGCCGGTGACAGGACCCTACCTCGCGAGGCGGTGCCCTATCGGTTATCTCTTTTCGAAACTACCGCTGGTGCTGGCGGATTGGCAGTCTATAAGGGAAGACCCAAGGAGACAGATGTTCAACTTTTTCTTGAGTTTGCACTGAGCTTTGAGTTAGCAGGGGGAATCTGGGCTGCAAATGGCAATCAGGCGGGTTTGGTGGGAGAGCGAGGCATGTTTTGGAGAACAAAGGAGAGCCGATCCATGCAAGTAGAGTGGCTCGGCCACAAATTGGACGTTCATCCAGCAAGCTTCGCACAGATTAATAACGGCTCAGCACAGTTCATCTTACAGCATTTGTTTGGCCGTCGGCACGAGTTCCATTCCGCAAAGGTGTGGGACCTATACGGCGGCTACGGCGCTCTTGGGTTTGCTTTGGCATTGGAAGGGGCGAAGTTGTGCGTCGTCGAGCAGAATTCGTGGTCAGAGAACACCTTCAAGAAACTTCAGGAACTGAATCCTCTCGTCGAGGCTCAGTTTATCAAGGGCGATGTCGCGCGGCTACTCTCGAAGTCCCAATTCCAATTGGGGAAAGATGACCTCGTGATTTTAGACCCGTCTCGTTCCGGTTGCCATCCGGAAGTCCTCGAAGCGATTGTAAAGGCAAAAACCCGACGTGTCCTTTACCTCTCGTGCAATCCAGCGCGGCTGGCTCGAGACCTGAAGATTCTTGCCGCTTCAGCGTATCAAGCGAAAGAGGTTTTACCAGTGGACTTCTTTCCGCAAACCCCTGAAATTGAGGTGCTTGCTTTAGTTGAAAAGTGCTAAGGTATTGAATTATTGCCCAAAACCAACTATAATGGACATGATGCAGTCAGGATTCAACAAGAGGGAGAAGAACATGAACAAGCGATTAGTTGCACTCGTGGTGATGGCAGTGGTGATGACAAATGTTGCTTGGGCGGGTACGAACATCGGATTGAAGGGCATTGGCGGTAGAGCAGGATTCGTCTTCCCGGATGGCGGTGATGGCACAATAACTTTGGGTGCCGTAGCGGACATGGGAACGTGGACTGATAACCTGCCTTGGGAGTTTGCTCTAACGTGGTGGAACAGCGGCGAAGAGCGTCGGTACTTTGGTGACAAATACGACTTTAGTATCACTGACATCGCGCTGCGCAGCACAATTGCGTATCAGTTTGAACTTGATAAAGGCCTCTACCTTTACCCGGGGGCCGGGCTTGGCGTGCATTTCATTAGCTGGGATCATGACTATCCCGGCGGCTATGACGACTCAGACACGGAGCTAAGCCTCATCATTCTCGGTGGCCTGCAGTTTCCCATCTCAGGGAAATGGCACGGGCAAACCGAACTTCAGTTTGATTTGGGTGATGCAGAGCAGACCAATCTGCAGATCGATTTCATCTACTCACTGGGCAAATAGGACTCAAATGACGTGCAGGAGGAGCCTTGCGCTCACTATCGGATAAAATTGCGCACGCACGGACTTTGGGGGAGAGAGCTCAGACTCTCTCCCCCATTCCGTTTCAAAACGTGGGACAACTGCTTGCCTCGCAGGCAGCTGTCCGTCCAGATCAGCCTTACTTAATCTTCTATTCTGAGACCGGCGAGCGGAACGAATGGAGCTATCGGGAATTCGCTGGGCGAGTATGTCAAACAGTTCGACTACTGCAAAGTTTCGGAATAACACGCGGCGACCGGATTGCAACGGTTTCGCACAACCATGCGGACACGGTCGTCCAGTATTTCGCAGCGTGGGCGATGGGCGTTGTGGCCGTCCCAATCAACCTTGGGGAAACGGATGATCGCATCGAGTTCATTCTTGGCAATTCCGAAACGAAACTTGCCTTTGTGCGCGAAGCCTATCTTGAGCGAATTGCACACCTCAAGGAGAAGTTGCCATCATTCCAAACGATTGTGCAGACTGGCGGCGACGCTCAACCAGCTTATCCGCATTACTCAACAGAGAGTAAGAAATACTCCACCGATTCGCTGGAGTTCCCCGATGTTGGACTCGAAGACGAGGTATTGATTGTCTACACATCAGGAACGACGGGAAACCCTAAGGGTGTGGTCCTGGTTCAGCAGAATTTGTTGACGGACGCCCAAGGGATCAGCGAGTGGCACGGCCTGACTGCGCCCCAGAAGATGATGTGTATACTTCCCATCCATCACGTCAACGGCACGGTTGTCACGTTGATGACTCCAATGTATTTCGGTGGCACGACTGTACTTAACCAGAAGTTCTCTACCCATCACTTTTTCGAGAGGCTTGCCCGAGAGGAAGTTCAAGTCGTCAGCGTTGTCCCGACAATCCTGCAGTTTCTCTTGCACGAACCTGCATTTGAAGGAAAGCAACCTTCTCTGCCTGATTTCCGTCACATTATATGTGGGGCAGGGCCGCTTACGGTCGAACTTGCGAGTGCCTTTGAAGACCGCTTTGGCCTTAGAATTGTGCATGGTTACGGACTGTCTGAAACGACCTGTTACTCTTGTTTTCTTCCCATTGATCTGACAAGCGATGAGCACAAGAAGTGGATGCGAGGTTTCGGCTTTCCGTCAATCGGTGTGCCGATTCCGCAAAACGAAATGGAGATCCATGACGAACAGGGCCGTCCGTTACCTCAAGACCAGAAAGGGGAAATCGTGATTCGCGGAGTAAACGTGATGAAACACTACTTCGCGAACCCGGAAGCAAATGAGAAGACTTTTGAGTTTGGCTGGTTTCGTTCCGGGGACGAGGGGTTTTATAAACTCGACGAGAGAGATCGAAAGTTCTTCTTTATCACCGGCAGGCTAAAGGAACTCATTATCCGAGGGGGTGTGAAATACTCGACGCCGACCAAGCCGCCGACCTCGACGACTTGATTGAGGGGGCGGCGCTGGACACGGCCGCCTTCCGCACCGCCTGGGCGCTCTGGGAGCAGCATCGCCGCGAGAGGAAACCCAAGCTGACCCCGACCGCCCGCAAGCTGGCAATCAAGAAGCTGCTCGCCATTGGCCCCCAGCGGGCCGTCGCCGCCATCGAGCATTCGATAGCCAACGGCTGGCAGGGAATTTTCGAGGCGAACGGCAACGGCGGGGGAGGGCGGCCGGGCCGGCTGCCCGCCCAGTCGGGCGAATATGCCGACATCGGCGAGGAGGTGCGCGTGTGATTGCGATCGGAAGCTTTTTCGATTTGGAGCGCGCCGAGCTGTGCCGCGCCGACGATCCACGGCGGAACTGCCGGCCGCTGCCCCCGCGGCGCTGGCCGGCTCGCGTCAGCGTGGAGCCACACGTGCATCGCGAGAAGCGGCTGATCGCGCCGGAGCTGCTGGCGGGTATCCGGCGGGTTGTCGCCGGAGAAGCCCCCTGGCCGCTGGTGCTGATCGGGCAGCCCGGGACTGGGAAGACCTGTGCCGCGTTGATCGTGCTGGACTTCGCGAGCGGGATCTACGTCCGCGGTGAAGAACTCTGTAGCCGGCTGCGGACGCTCCAGTTCGGCCCGAACCCGGTCGAGGCAGCGGACCTCTGGCGGGAATGGTCAACGCACAGCGTGGCGGTCCTTGACGAGCTCGGGCTGCACCCCGGGGAAGGGCAAGCCACCCAGGCCCGGTGCGACGTAATCAAGCGGGCCGTGGACGAGCGGCTTGGCCGGCCGCTGATCGCGATTTCCAATCTGGACCTCGACGCCCTGGCGGCCTACTACGATCCGCGGATCGCCGACCGGCTTTCGGCGGGGACCGTGCTGCGCGTCGCGGGGCGAAGCCGGCGCCGGCCGGTGCGGGCCGCGGCCGGCCTGGCGGCCGGCGACTCTGACCGCGATTGACAACGGGGACAAACCCCGAAGACCCCGGCCGCCGAGGCGGCCTCGACCCGAAGGAGCAAGAAATGCTTGACGAGATGATCGAAGCCATAAGGGACTCACAGAGGCGCATGCTTGAGCCAAGCGAACTGTCGGCCCGGCTGGGCCAGAAGGCGGCGCTGGTCTTCGCCCAGCTCAACGGCGTCACCGGCCCGCTGACCATGCCGCCCCCCGCCGACTGCCCGGCGGACCTGGCGGGGAGGATTGGCCGTCACAACAAGGCGGTCGACGTCCTGACCCAGGACCGGCAAGCCTGGGTAGAGCGGATCGGAGAACTGCCACTGGTCATGCTCGGGCCGATCCCCGAGCCGGAGTTGAAGGCGGTTTTGGAACAGGCCGGCCGGCTGGGGCCGGACGCCTACCTGCTGTTGAGCCGAACCCAGGAACTCCTGCAAGGCAAGGCGGAGCTTCTGGACGACGCCGCCGCCTTGCTCGACCAGCGCGTGGTCGACGCCCAGGCGGCCCTTCAATCTGAACGGGACAAGGCAGAGCGGTCGCTTCGCAGGGCGGGCCACGCCGCCGAGCGCAGCGACCACTGGGCGGTCGCCCCCGGGGCCGCCGAGGCCCAGTTTGCCCAGCTCGTCAACAGGTCGGAAAACGTCCGGGCCGCTCAGGCCCGGCTGACGGACGCCCAGGCCCTGGCGGCGCAGGCGCGGGAGCAGATACGCACGGCGCACGGCGGAATCGTGGCCGCCGGCCGGGCGAAGGCGGTGTGCTTTCGGTCGTTCAGCGCGATCGCGTCCCTTTAGCCCGCCCGGCGCGGCGAGTGGTGCGAACCCCAGCGCCCCGATAAGGAGTTTGCGATGGTCCTGGAATCAACGCCCCCGACGCCGCCGGCCCCGCCGACTGGCGGCCAGTCGGCCGGCCCGGCGGACCCGCCGGTGCTGCTGTTCGAGCCGGTGGAGGTCCACGCCTGGGCGGCGGCGGCCGGCTTTTGCCTGGCGCCGGTGAGCGTCATTGCCGGCGCGGCGGGCATGAGACTGGCGGATATGATCGTCCTGCTGGCCAGAGAGGGGGCGGTTTTCGCGGTATTCGGGGGCCGCTGGCACGTCGCCTGGGCTTCCGGTGGCCAAGCGTGGTTTCCATCGCCGAGGCTGAGGGTTTGGCCGGGCGGACCGGGCGAGCCGGACCGGATCGAAGCCGTCCAGGGCGGAGGGTCGCCCGCGGCCGACGCGCCGACGCTGAAGATCGCCGAGGCCGGGCCGCTCCCGGACGGCCCGCAGCGGGTTGAGCCATGACCAGGACGGGCAAGGCCGAGACGCTGCCGTTTGTCTTGAGCTTCACGCCGAAACCGCTGGCCTTGACCGCCCTGTCGCGGCTGAGGCGGCCCGGCGAGAGGCTGGCCGGGACTCTGGCGCGGTGTCGCCGGACGCCGGGCACGCTGCTGCTGAGCCGCGGGGGCCGATGGTTTGTCGCGATCGAGAAGGCGACGGGCCGCCCGGCAAGGGTGACGGTCAACGTTCGGCTGGCCAGTCTATGTGCAAAGGCGGATCGCCCATGATCGCCAACAGCCCGCACGTCGCCTGGGGGCCGGCCGACTGGCGGGGCACGAGCCCCGCGGAGCTTCTCGCCAGTCACCTGGCGCGGCCGTTCAACACGGCCCGCGGCTACCGGGCGGACCTTCACCTGTTCGCGCGGTGGTGCGGGGCCGCAAGCGTCGAGGCGGCCGTGGCCGGGCTGCTGGACGGCGGCCGGGGCCCGGCGAAGCGGAAGCTGCTGGCCTGGCTCAATGCGATGCGCGAAGCCCGCCTGTCCGGGAACACGATTCGCCGGCGGATCGCGGCGGTGACAAGCCTGTTCAGCCTGGCGGCGGACCTCGACGTCATCGGCTGGCAGATCGGCCGGTTGCCCCTGCCGCCGGCGGTCAGGGTCCGCGACTGCACCGGCCCGAGCCGGGCGACCGTAGAGCGGCTGTTCGACCTGTGCCGACGCCGGGGGGACGCCAAAGGGAAGCGGGATGAAGCCCTTCTGGCCCTGCTCTATTTCGAGGGGCTTCGGGCTGCAGAAGCGCTGAGCCTCCGCGTGGTCGACCTGCGGCTGGAATCGTCCTGCAAGTCCGTCGCCATAATCGGCAAGCGGGGGCAGGGCCGGCAGGAAATCGGCATCTGCCAGGCGACGGCCAGGGCCTTGATCGCGTGGCTGGCGGAACGGGGCGAGAAACCCGGCCGGTTGTTTGTGAGCTGCCCGCGAAGCAGGAAGGTCCAGCGGAGGACGCTGGGCTACGAGGGACTGCGTGGGATCGTCCGCACGCTCGGGCAGGCGGTCGAGGTGCGGCTTCGCTGCCACGGGCTGAGGCACGCGGCTGTCAGTCACCTGGCGATGCTCACCGCCGATTCGCCGACTTGGGGGATGGGGCTGTCCCGCCATCGGGACGTGCGAACTTGGCTGCTCTACCACGACGCCGGCATCGACCACCGGGCCGCGTCGGAGGTGCTGAGCCGGGGCCAGATCGTGCGGGTCGAGCCGGACGAGGCGACCTTTTACGGGTAGAACGGATAATGAGTATTGCTCGGACCGATTTGAAGCGTAACTCCTTGTGCTGCAAAGGTTGGAGGTTGGCTGGCATTTCGTGTCGGTTGGATCGTATTGAGAAGTTTTTTAGGTACTGTCGGCGGCCTCAAACTTAGTGACTACATGGGCAATCATCACCAGTTCCCGGACACTTTCTTTCGAGATCGGTGTGCGGTTGTGAGCAAGCGGCGGGCAGGCAGTGGCGAAGCGGGCAGCGGAAAAGGCCGCCGCCCCCGTCCGCCGAGGCGGACGGGGCGTCCGGCGGGCAGTCGGACAATCGCCCGCCCGCACGTTCCCGTGGAGCTCTCCCACTGCCCACGGTGCGACTCTACCAGCCGGACCGCCTATTCCCACAAGCGAGTAATCGCGTTTGGAACCGCCCAGACGGGGGCCGCCGACGGCCGGGCGTTCACCCGGCGCACACTGGCCGATTGCCGCTGCGCCGAATGCGGCCTTCCGCGTCGGGACGTGATCCGGGAGTTCATCGCCGCCGACCTGCTTTCGCCCGCCCGGCCGCGTCAGTTGGCCGCCCCGGCTAAACCTAAAGCTGAGAATCAGCTTTCTGCGTGAAATGGTGCTGGCCGTCGCCGCGGGCCTGGATATCGTGAAGAGTAAAGGCCGCCGCTTTCTCCGGCCTGCTGAGCTGACGCGACCGCCGTCAAGGGACAGGAGAATTACCAGTGGCTACTTACCGCTCGTTGACGATGGCCGTCCGCGTAGACACGTCGGCCATGCGCGCCGATGCGGCCCGGGCCGTGGCCGTGGCCGGCGAGATGGATCAGCAACTCCGCAAGATCAACGAAAACCGGCGACGCTACGCCAAGGTGCTCCGCGATCGCGGCGACCTGATGCCCCCAGAGGCCAAGGAACAAGTCAAGGCGCACCTCGCCGCCATGCAGGAACGCCGGGCGACTCTGGAGCAAGCCAAGGAGGGTCGTGCCGCCCTCGCCGACCGCCTGGCGAGAGTCAAGGAGGTCAAGGAGGCTGAAAAAGCCGCCGCCGCCCAGTCCCATGCCGTCGCCCGCACGCTGGCCGACCGCCGTTTCGCGGCCACCCACTCCCAGCAGCAGGTCGAGCTGCGGACCGTGCGTCGCCATTACGCAAAATTGCGGGTGGAGCACAAGGACAACGCGGCGATGCTGGCCCGGATCGATCAGACCTACGCCGCCGAGCGGGCGGCGATCGAGCGGGGGGCGGCCGGCGGACGCGGCGGGATCGCGGGCCTGAACCGGCTGGCCCACATGGCGAAAGGGGCCGGGGCCCTCTACGCCGTGTATCAGAGCGTCAGGGCGATCAACACCGCCACCGAAGAGTATATCGGCCTGCTGGAGCAGGTCACGTCTGGCGAGATGCGCCGGGCGGAGGCGATCGGCCTGAGTGTATCGGCCGCCCTGGCGTCGCTGCCGCTGATCGGCGAGATGGCTCAGGCTATGGCCAACGTCAGGGAGATTGCCAGCGGCCGCGCAGAAGACCTGGCCAGGTTCAACCAACAGCAAAAGTCGATGGCCGAGGATGTCGCCCGCGGACGGGAGCGGCAACGCCTCAGTTCCGGCCTCGGCCAGGCGATGTCAGCCAGCCTCGACACGCCGCTCTTGCGCGAGGCGTATTCGGTCACCCAGCGGCAACGGTTAGAGTCGTCCAGGACTCTCATGGATCCGCTCTCTCGGGATTTCATGCGGCAAAAACACGCCGCGGAGCGGGCGGCCTTTACGAAGCGGCTGGCCGATGAATATCGATCCCCAGCCGCCCTCGTGCTGCAATACAAGACGCAGCTCAGCAAGGCCGTCGCCGAGGACAAGGTGCTCAAGCCCCTGGAGGGGGACATGTTGCTGGCCCGGCGAGTCCAGGAACTCATTCCCCGCCCCAACACCGGCCAGTTCTCCGACCCGGAGAGCCGCTGGCGGACCATCCAGTCGGCCCTGATCGGCGAGGCCGACACCCCCAAGGCGACGCTCAAGGAGATGCGCGAGCTGCGGGCGATCATGCAGGACCTCCGCGACAAGGGCCTGCTGCTGCGGGCCGGGTGAAAGTCATGCCGAGCGCACAAGCCGCCGCCGCCCTGCTGGCCGCCCGCGACGAATGCCGCCGCTTCATCAAGGCGTTCGGCCCCGAGGCCGGCGCCCAGCTCTTCGTTGAGGGCCACGGCTTCGACCAGGCCGCCCAGGTCTACGGGGCCGAGGTGCTGGCTGAACTGACCCGCTCGCCCGCCCCGGCGAGCCGATGCAACGTCCGGCCGCCGGGCCTGCCCCCGCCGCCCGCCGTCGGCCGGGCACTGGGCGATGGACGCTGGGGCGGCCGTCCGGGCAGGCGTCGGCGCTGAACCTGAGTGAACCGCCCGCCGCGGGCCGACCCCGCGGCGCGGCATAGCAAAGTGAAAGGAAAGCGATGTCCCCTCAGAAGGTTGTTTCGGCGACGGGCTGGTTGACGATCCCCCAGGTCGCCGCGGAACTCGACTTCCGCCGCGACGGGGCGATGACCCAGGAACTGAAGGTGCTGCGGCTGATCGCCCGCGGCCGGCTGCCGGCCAGTCGGCTTGGCCCGACCGGCCCGTGGCGAATCAGCATCGACGCCCTGTCCCAGTTCATCCGAGGCGGGGCCCGGGACCTGAACGGCCCCCGCGCCGTGGGCGGGTGGTTCGACCCGCTGGCCTTCATTCGCCAGCGGTTCATAGACTCCTTCACGCGGGAAGCTGAGTCCCAGCTCCCCGACCAGATCGGCCCCGATGAGCCGACGCGGGACAGAAAGCTCGCGGTGACGCCCTCCATGCGGGCCATTGCCGATTCCCCCGTGCCCGCCAACCCGATCCGCGGCCGGACCTGGGGCGAGTTCCTCGATTTCGCGACTGCGTTCTTCATCAGCGAACTTCGGCTGCGCGCGGAACTGGCCGCCCGCGGGCCGCGGTCGAAGCTGGCCGCCCTCTACGACCCGGACCGCTACGGCGTCCTGGTGGAAGACGCCTTGGCCGCGATTCTGCGGTCCGGCCTGGGTTTCACCCACCAGGTCAAGCAGTTGAACCGCCGAACCGGTCAGGTCGACGTCGTCCCCGCGGGATTCATCGTCCCCTGGGCTGAGCTGTTCACCCAGGCCCGGCAGATCGCGGCGGTCGCCGCGGCGTTCTAAGCGAGTCGGCTGGCGCCGGCGGCGGGTTGTCTCTCCCCGCCCGCCGCCGGCCCGTTAAACACAACCCGCCGGCGACCCGGCAAGGAGTTTCCAAATGGCACTGATGGCAAGCACGATGCGAGACATGTTGAACAACGTCTGGCACTACATGGCCAAGCTGGGCAAGGTCGGTTCCCGACTGCAGAAGCTCGACGAATCCGGTGACCTCATCGGGGACGTGACGGGCGACGTAACCGGCGACCTGACCGGCTCGGTGGATGCGACCGGCGAGGGCGAGGGCCTGGCCGGTCCGCTGACCACCGATTCGGTGAACGGTCTTGCCCCCGCAGGCAACGTCGCCGGGGCCGCGGCCGAAGTCGCCGCCGACGAACTGGCGATCCCACTCACCGCCCCAGTCGTCCTGAAGACCACGGGAGCCGACGCAGAGGCGTTGACCCTGGCGGACGGCTCGCCCGGTCAAGACCTGACGATCATCCTGGCGACCGCCGGCGGCGGGGTCGGGACCCTGACCCCGACCACAAAGACCGGCTTCGCCAGCCTGGCTTTCGAGCAGGCCCTTGACCAGGCCACGCTTCGCTTCATGGACGAGACAATCGGCTGGGTGCTGATCGGCCACAACGGCGTGGCCGTCGCCTGACCGCCCGAGTTGGATCGTCGCGGGCGGCCGGCCCGCGGCGTCCTGGGGGCGGCGGTTCCAGGGCATGGCCGCCGCCTCTTCTTTCCCCTGTCCTGATCGTCGGCCCGACCGCCGGGAAATCAAGAACCCCGCCAGGCCGTCGCCCAGGACCAAGGGCGGACCGGCGAGCAAGGGGAGCAAGTGAATCGGGCCGACGGGGTGTAAGGAGCATCGGCCTTCATTGAAAGGGCGACGGATGGCGACACGGAAGACGCTGGCGCAACGGCTGATCGCGGAAATCCGGCGAGCTGAGCGGGGCGGGCTGACCCAGGCGGAACTGGCCCGGCTGTCGGATATGCCCGAATCGCAGATTCATCGAATCAGAACCGGCAAGATCATGCCCCGACTGGACACGGCAGAGGCAATCGCCAAGGCCCTGAAACTGCGGATCACGTTGACCGGGCCGGAGTAGTCTTGCATTTGTGCAAGACGTGTGCTATAATGCGGGCAGGTGGAAAGGCGGGTGGATCATGCGGGTGTTCCAATCGAGCTACAAGGATCGGCACGGCCAGACCCGCAAGACGGCCCGCTTCTACGTCGAATTCTCCGATCATCGGGCGGTGAGGCGGCGAGTGCCGGGGCTGACGGATCGGCGGGCGACCGAGGCCCTTGGCCGCAACATCGAAGCCCTTGTGCGGTTCAAGGCGAGCGGCGAAGCCCTGCCCGTCACCCTGACCAAATGGATTGAATCCCTGCCGGCGAAGCAACGCGAGCCGCTGGCCCGCTGCGGGCTGCTGGACGCCGGCAAGGTGGCCGCCCTGCGCCCGCTGGCCGATCATCTTGACGGCCCGGCGGACGCCCCCGGCTGGCGGCAACACCTGGCCGCCAAGGGCAACACGCCGGGCCACGTGGATCTGTCGGTTGCCCGCGTCAGGAGCATCATCGACGGTTGCCGGTTCGCCTACTGGTCGGACATTGCGGCAAGCCGCGTCCTTGCGTTCCTGAACGAGCGGCGACAGGACCGGGCCAAGCTGGACGCCCAGGGCAAGCCGGTGCTGGACGCGGACGGCAAGCCGGCCGTTGAGCCGGGCCTGTCGGCGGCGAGCTTCAACTACTACCTGGCCGCCTTCAAGGGCTTCTGCCGGTGGATGGTCAAGGACGGCCGGGCCAGTGAAAGCCCCGTCGCCCACTTGGACGGGCTGAACGTGCGGACGGATCGGCGGCATGATCGGCGGGCCTTGACGGTCGATGAGCTCCGCTGGCTTCTGGACGTGACGGCCGCCGGCCCGGTCCGCGTGGGCATGGCCGGCGAAGCCCGGTCGATGCTCTACCGCCTGGCCGTCGAGACCGGCTTGCGGGCGGGCGAACTGCGAAGCCTGACGCGGGCGAGCTTCGACGTGGCCGGCGAGCGGGCGACGGTGACGGTTGCGGCGGGCTACTCCAAGCGGCGGCGAACCGACGTGCTGCCCTTGCGGGCAGAGACGGCCGCGAAGCTGGCCGATTACCTGTCGGCCAAGTTGCCCGACGCCCCCGCGTTCACCATGCCCAGCGCCGGGCACGTCGCCCGGATGTTGCGGGCGGACCTGGCGGCGGCCCGGTCCGCCTGGCTTGCCGACGCCCCGACGCCCCAGAACCGGGGCGAGCGGGAAGTGTCGGGCTTCCTGACCTACCGCGACGCGGCCGGGCGGGTGGCCGACTTTCACGCCTTGCGGCACACGGCGGGCAGTCTGCTGGCCGCCGCTGGCGTTCATCCCAAGGTCGCCCAATCCATCATGCGGCATTCGACCATCGACCTGACCATGAGCCGCTACACGCACGTTTTCGCCGGGCAGGAAGCCGGCGCCGTGGCGGACCTGCCCGACCTGTCGGCCCCGACACGACAGGCTGCCCAGGCGACGGGCACGGACGGCCGACCCGTAGACCCCTCGCCAGACGCGACAGGAAGCCCGCTGAGCGGCCCGGACGGCGCGGGCCGACTGTTGGACCGTCCGGCCGCTGACGGGGCCTCTGGCGGCCACGTGGAGCGTCCGGGCGAGCCCGGCGACGGCGACGGCGGGCCGGACGACCCCCCGCCGGGCGGCCGACGCTTGCAGAAATGCAAGAGTTCTGTCTTGGCCGTTTGCTTGGCGCTTTCAGGTGGACAGAACCATGATTTACTAGACTCTGCTGGACGGAACCCCGCCGCGAGTGAAAAGCAGAAAGCCCTTGAAAACAGCGGAGAAACCGCGTATTCTCCCAAATGCGATAGCACCCGGCCGCGTAGCCAAGTGGACCAAGGCGACGGATTGCAAATCCGTTATTCGGGGGTTCGAATCCCCCCGCGGCCTGTCCCCTTTCATGCCCTGAGTTCCCCCGCAATTCCGCGTTTTCCCCGGAAATACAGGGCTTTTCGGCCATTTTGCCCTTCCGGTTCTTCTGTCCGGCTGCGGTCGGGTTTGTCCGGGTTTGTCCACGTTCCAGCGCAAGCACAGCGCAAGCACCCGCGGCTGGTTTGCCGTCGCTGCCTGTGGCGCGAACCGCCTGCCCGGCCGGCGGGGCGGCCAGGTCGGGCAGTTTCGCGATGGCGGCCGTCTCCTGTTCCAGCAGCCGGTGGCCGTAAACGTCCATCGTCAGCGTGATCGTCGAGTGCCGCATGATGGCCTGAATTACCTTCGGGTGAACGCCCGCGGCCATCAGCCACGACCCGCAGGTGTGCCTCAGCGAATGGAAATCCAGAACCCTGTCGGCGCTGTCCCGGTCCCGAAGGAAGTCCGACTTGTCCCACTCGCCCCGCGTCTTCGCGTCCGGGGCCGTCTTCAGCCAGGCGGTTCGCGCCGCCTTCAAGTCCGCCCGGAACATCCGGGCGACATGTTCTCGTGGGGGCATGACAAAGGCCGGGGCGTCCGGCAGCTTGTTGGCCAGATAGCGCCGAAACGCGGCGACCGTATCCGGCCGAAGCTCCTGCCGGGCCTCGCGCCTGTTCTTCGCGTAGGCCGCCTGGACGACGACGGCCGGCGGGTCTGCGTCCAAGCTGAACGACGAGCGGGTCAGGCTGCGAAGCTCGCTGGAACGCAGGGCCGTCTCCACGCCCATCCGGTAGAGCATCGCCCTGTCTTCGCCCTTCATGCCCTCAACGTCCGGGCCCGTCGCGGTCGTGTCCAGCACCCAGCGCATTTCTTCGGCAGTCAGCGGGCGGCGCTGGTGCCGCCGATCGGTCTTGGTGTTCAGGCCCTTCAGCGTCTTCAGCGGCGAGTCGCTGGCCCGGCCCGTGTCCACCATCCATCGGCAGAAGCCCTTGACCGCCTGGAGGTAGGCGTTGAAGCTGCGGGCGCTACCACCTACCTTATCCCCGCGACGCTGGCCGAGGAACCGCAGCACCCGCTCCGGGGCGAGGTCGGACCAGTAGATGCACCCGCACCCGTCGAGGAGCGACTTGATGCGGTTGCGGGTCAGGTCGGCGTGGCCGGCGGTCCGGCCCCGGTCCAGAAGCGTCTGGCGGAAGTCCGCCAGGTGGTCGGCCAGCGGCTTGCTGCCCGCCAGCCGGCGGCGGTCCAGGATGTCGAACTCGGCCAGCTTGTTTCGCAGGTCCGGGTCCATGTTCTCGACCCATTCCTGGAGGTCCACCGGCAACGGGTCCTTGCCGGCGCGGGCCGCGACCAGCCGCTCCAGCTTCACCAGCAGGGAGGCGCTTCGGGCCTTGCCGACTGAGACCGGAAAGCCGATCACCCGCCGCTGAATCCCCATATGGTCGGGAAACTCGACGTGGTAATGGCGGCTCTTTCGCTTCTGTCCGGTCGCCCTGTCGGTGTACGTCGGAATGAACACCCGCGCCATGATTCACTTCCCCTTTCTGCCGGATCGTCCCGGCTTGGGTCCGGTCTTCTGTCTGGCCGGCGGGGCTAGCGGCGTCCCCGCCTCGATGTTCAGGTCCAGCACGTCGGCGATGCGGTCCAGCATCTCGCAACTCAGTCCGCCCTGCCCGTGCATGAATCTGCTCATGGTCGATTGACTCAGCCCGATGGACTTGCAGATGGCATAACGCGACCACGTCCCGGCGTCGATGGCCTTGCGGATCTGATCGGTCAGCCTGTCCCGGCTCTCGCCCATCACAGATAGAATGGCCTCTACTTCTCTAATGGTCAACTATAATCCATCACGTTTTCCGACTGGACCTTTCTGGCCGTCGCCAATGGCCGTCTGCGACATAAGCGACCGAAGCGACCAAAGCCCTACCCTATACCCCCTTCCGTCGCTTTTGTCGCTTCGGTCGCAGAGGCGTAGGTCACGAACCATCGTTCGGCCGGCCGACCGTCTGTCTGCTCCCGCTCGCACCGGACGTACCCTCCTTCCAGCAGCCGACCCAGTACGGCGTTGATCTGCTCCGCGCCTTTATGCCGTCTGAAAAGGTCGCGAATGCCGGTTCGGGTCATCCCCGCGTTGCCGGCAAACCTCAGCGCTCGCAGCAACTCGTCCGCCATCGGATCGCCCAGGGCGCTCCCGAAAACGTGCGCCGCTGACAGCTCGCAGTACTGCCAGATCGCCAGCCCCGCCAACAGGTGCTCCGCCCGGATCACAGGCGACCTGTCCATGATGGCATAGATCATGGCCAGCCGCATGACTTGGGCCTCCGCCCGCGACGTGACCGATCCGAACAGGCCCGGCTTGCCCTCGGACAGGTCCGGGTAGACCTCGCGCCAGATGCCCCGCGCCAGATCATCGCGACGAATCTCCTCGACCTCGCGGGCGAATTGCACGGCGGCGGCTAGGCGGTCCCGCATGCTGCTGAAATCGACTTCTTCGATCCGCCCGCCTTCGGGCAGGCTCTTGGATCGCCGGACGCAGACCCACAGGAACCGATTCCCAAAGCCGTTGGCGGCCTCGGTCGAGTCCAGGTAGCGGCGCAGCTCGTCGCGCGTGATGTGGCCAATGATGCTGATGTGCGCCCCAGTTGCCACGGCCGGGCTGTTCTTGGTCATGGACTGCAACTTGCCGCCGTCCCATGCTTGACGGATCAGCGGCGATAGCGTACTCCCATCCCGACCAGCAACCCGCAGCACTGAGGAGAATTCACCCTCGACTACGAGGAGGCGTTTGTCGCTGACACCTGCATCGACCTCGACCTCCTCGACCTCTCCCGTTCGCCGGCCCTTTTCCTTGACGGCCTCCAGCCGCGTACTCGGATCGCGGACGGCCCAGATCAGCCCTTCGCCGCTGCTCAGCCCGGTCTGGATGCAGTTCTCCGACCAGTCGGGCTCTATCGGGGCAATGACCCGTTGGACCTGCGCCCGAGTGGTCCCCTTGCGGCCCTTGGCCGACACGCCGACCAGCACGCCGAACAGGTTGGCATAGTGTTCCGCGCCGTCGGCGACGAAATGGGCCGTCCTTCCGATCATACTGCCGAGGCTGATCAGCAGGTCGGTCAGCAAGGCCGTGGGGTCCGCCTCGGTGTGCGGCTCGATGGCCCGGACGATCTCCCCGGCCAGCCCATGAAAAGCTGAATCTCCTAAGGCCCTCGGCCAAGGCGGAGAGTCGGTCAGGATGGGCAGGTCCGCATCCTCGTCGGCAGGCTGACCCGACCGCCCCGGCTGTGAGGATGGTCGCGTCGATGCACTCACCCGGTTTCGCCAGCCGGGTTCCACCACATCTCGCAGCGCGTGCCAGTCCCTTCCGACGCATCCGTTATGGTGACAGCCCGCCGCGACCGCTCCATTGGGCAGTTTCAGTATATAGGCGCTGGCGTTGGTGTGCTCCACGTTCCACGGGCAGACGCCGAAGATCCACTTCTGCCCGCCCTGCCAGGGAGTCGGTCCCCTCACGTCCAGACTGTGCCGGGTGATCCACGCCTGCACGTCGAACGATCCGTTCGTGCCAAGACCTGTCACAAGCCTGACGGGCTTCTCTTCTCGCGGAAGCAATGCCGCCAGCTTCTCCAAGGACTGGACCGGCACGACCTCCAGAGTCTGCGGGGCCTCAATGATCCGGGCCAGTCGGTGCGGCCGATCCGGCGTGTCATCACCCTTACAAGCCAGCGTGCCGTACAGTTTCCAGATTCTGGCCGGGTTGTGGACGGTCTGGTCGATGGTCACCGCGCCATCATCGAATCGCAGGGCCAGGGCCGCCAGACACCGCTGGACCAAACCGCAATCCTCGGCGGGCACGTCAATCCGATACATCGCGTGCCCGCCGTTGCCGCTGTCGGCCAGGATGGGCCAGGGCCAGCCCGCAGCGTGCAGGGCCGTGGCTATCGTCCGAATCCGCTCGATGGCCGCGACGTGTTCCGCGTCTGTCGCCGAGATGCCCGCAGGTCGAATCGCGTCCGCGTCGATGGGCAGCCAGCGCCGGCACAGGATGTTCCCGTCGCTCGTAAGCGGTTCGCGCCCGGCGGGGCGAATCCGATTCGCGGCCCGCGCCAGCAGGGCCGGATCGACCGGGTTGGGCACGAAGTAGATGCCCTTGGCGGACCGGATGCTCAGCGCCGCGGCGGCCAGCTTCTCCGGGTCATCGAAATACCCGCTGACGGTCTGCTGTCGCCGGTCTCCCGGAAGCACCGCCTCCAGCGCCCGCAGTTCGGTCACCTGCCCCGGCTCCAGTATCAGCCCCAGGGCCTCGACGATCAGCCTGGAGTCGCCGGCTTTGCCTTTCGCCTGAGATTCTGCTACACTGTTGGTGGACACGTTTCAATCCTCCATGAAGTGGGCCGCCGGGTACCAGCCGAGCGGCCCCCGCTCATTTTTGCGGTCTCCAGTTCCAGCGATGGCGCGGCGGCGTCGCCGCGTTGACCCAGGCGATCAGCTCAGCCCGTCGCCATCGACTCAGCCGGCCCAGCTTCACCGGAGCCGGGCACAGCCCCAGTCGGTTCATGTTCCGAAAATGGGACCGCGAGCAGCCGAGCAGTCCAGCGGCTTGGGCGTCGGAGAGGACCATTACCTCGACGGGCGCCGTTGTTGTGGCGGGGTCAGCGGTCATCGACAGCCCCCCTCCCGGCGCGCTCGACAAGGGTTCGCTCGACGGCGATTGGATCGAACAGGAACCCCCGACCGACCTTGACGTGGGGCAGTCGCCCGGCCCGCGCCTCGCGCAGCAGCCAGGCTCGCGTCACACCGAGGCAACGCAATCGCAAGACGGTCAACTCAGGCGGCAGCAGCGTATCCATGCGGGCTATTCTGGCCGATGGAAACGCCGATGTATGCCGCGCCGTTCTAACGCCGTTACCGCGCGGCGTTGCGGGCGGATTCGGGCAGGTGGTAGCCGACGTTCGGGCGGGTCTTGACCCCGTAGTGCTTCTTCAGAAAGGGAATGACGTGGGACGTGAGAACGTTCTGGTCGATTCCGGTTTCCTTGGCCAGTTCTTTCAAGCCGATAGCCGTGTCGGGGGGCAGTGCTTCGATCACCCGGAATGCCTTCCGTTCGTTCCCTGATAGCGGGGGGCGGTCGGCCTTGCCCGCGTCGGCCCGCTCGCCCAGGGCGTCGGCATGGAGCTTGGCCCCGCCCGCCTCGGCCTTGCCCGCCGCCCGCACCGCTTCCCATGACTTGCGGGCCAGGGCGAGCCACTGCTCGACATCGCCGTCCCGATACCCCACCCACAGGGGCAGGACGGCCTTGCGGTAGTGTATCCAGATCGCCGTCTCGCCCCCCTGGTCTCCGGCCTCCTCCAGGGCCTTGTCCCGCTCGTGCAGCCCGCTCCACGGCCACTGCTCAAAGAACGTCAGGTCCAATCCCGCCTGGTCGGCCGCCGTGTCTGTCACCAGCCAGGTCAACAGCAGGCACTTGAGGGCATCGTCGCCGGTTGGCGCCGCGCAGAGCGGACCCTCCCCGATCCGCATCTCGTTGAGAAAGCCCCTAAAGGCCAGCGCCAGGCAATAGGCCATTGTGGGCGGCTTGTCGCCGCGGGCGGCATCCTCCTGTTTCCAGCGGGCCGCGCGCTTCGCCCGGTACGCCTTAGACTCCCTGCGGCGAGCGTCCTCACGCCGCTCTTCCTTGCGGCGGGCCTCGCGCTCCTCCCGCTCACGCAGGCTGACCGCCTCCGGGCCGTAATTGCGGTCCAGCCACTCGCCCGCCGCCCGATACTGTTCGGGGCGCTCCCGGATGTCCTGGGAAATCTCCGAAAACAGCCCCTCATCGTCCGCCGGGAAGTCCGCCATGCTCCACCTGCCTATCGGGTCGGCCCGGCCGGCGTCGTGGGGCAGGTGGGTCCACGTCCGCCGACGGGCCGCTTGGCCCCGATCCCGGCCGGAATCGGGGCCGTCCCGGTTGTGACACCTGGAGATTCTACCGCCCGCCGTGCCCGGCCATCAACGCCCGCCCCGCCGTCGCCGGGCCGGCGGGAAGAAGGCGCAAACATCGTGCCCGCCGCCGCCCGGCCGGACGCTGATACCCCACATGTCACGGTTTTCGCCGCCCCGGGCACCTACGAGGCACGCTCCCCACCGGTCAAATCCCGCCTGGCGCGTCGCAAATGCGGTTTTTCCGGTTGCCAAAGTTCGCATCGTGAACACACCTTGCAGCAGGAACGCCATGCGCCAGCCGCCCGTGGTGCCGGGTTGGCCCGGCGGGCGTCGTGGGGCAGGCGGGTCCGCGTCCGCCGGCCTTCATTCGTCCCTGGCCCCATGCCGCCGCAACAGGTCGGCCACAGCCCTCTGGCGCTCGAAGACAGCCACGTGCAGCGGCGTCGCGCCGCCGTTGCTCCGCGCGTTCACGTCCGCGCCCCCCCTGCCGATCAAGATTTGCGCTACATCTATATGGCCCTTTCGTGCCGCGTGGTGCAACGGTGTCCAGTCGAGGGCGTCTCTGGCGTCCACGTCCGTCCCGCCGGCGATGAGCGATTCGGTCACGTCCCGATGCCCCAGCCGCGCCGCCCAGTGCAGGGGCGTCTCCCTGTCCTTGTCCCTGGCGTCCACGTCTGCACCGCGAGCCATCAGCAAGTCGCCCACGTCACGCCGGCCCTCCAACGCCGCCCAGTGCAGGGGCGTCTCCCCGTCCTTGTCTCTGGCGTTCACGTCCGTGCCGCGGCCGATCAGCAGCTCGGCCACGGCCCGGTCGCCCCAAAAAGCGACTTGGTGCAGTGGAGTCATGCCGCGCCTATCCCTGGCGTTCACGTTCGCGCCGCTGCGGGCGATCAGCAACACGGCCACGTCCTTGTGGCCCTTCCGCGCGGCCATGTGCAGCGGCCTGATGCCGAACCCGTCCCTGGCGTTCACCTCTGCGCCGTGGGCGATCAGCAACTCCGCCATGTTTCGGTGACCGCTGCCAGCGGCCACGTGCAGTGCTGTCCGGCCGGCCAAGGTCTTCACGTTCACGTCCGCGCCTCGGTGTAGGTGTCGTCTCACGTCCGCCAAGTCGCCGGCGTGCGCCGCGTCGTAGAGGGTTTCGTGGGCCAGCGGCCGGACGGCCAGGCCGCAGCGGGCGCAGAATTTGCCGTCGGGTCGAAGCTCCGCGGTGCATCGCTCACAGGTCGGGCTTGCGGCCTGCCCCAGGCCCAGAAACCCCGCAACGGCGGCAACGATCTTCCGACGTCTAATCATTCTCCACCGTGCCTCTCCGCAGTTGCGGCCCGGCCCCCCGCAACAGGTCCGCCACTTCCGCGTGACCCTTTCCGACAGCCAGGGTCAGCGGCGTCAGTCCGTGGACGTCCTTCGCGTTCACGTCCGCACCGCGGGCGATCAGTAACTCGGCCACGTCCTTCTGCCCGACCCACGCGGCCATGTGAAGCGGGCTAAAGTCGAACTTGCTCTTGGCGTTGACGTTGGCGCCGTTGCCGATCAGGACTTGGGCCATGTCCATGTGGCCCCCGAAAGCAGCGCCGTGCAGGGGCATCCAGCCGAACTTGCCCCTGGCGTTCACGTCCGCGCCGCGGGCGATCAGCAGGTCGCCCACGGCCCGCCGGTCCTCTAAAGCCGCCCGGTGCAGCGGCGTCTCACCGTCCTTGTCCCTCGCGTTTACGTCTGCGCCGTGGGCGACCAGTAATTCCGCCACGTCGCGCTGACCCTCCAAAAGAAGAGCATCCACAGGGCCGGACCGTTCATGCAGGCGCGGGTAGCGAGTTCCCACCACAGCCGCGTGCAGCGGCGTGTAGCCGAAGTTGCTCTTGGCGTTCACGTCCGCGCCGCGGGCGATCAGTAACGCGGCCGCATCCTTGTGGCCCCCAAGAGCGGCCGAGTGCAGGGGCGTCTCGCCGTGCCTGTCCCTGGCGTCCACGTCCGCGCCGCGGCTCAAGTGTCGTCTCACCTCCGCTAAGTCGCCCGCCTCTACCGCGTCGTAAAGGGTCTTGTGGGCCGGCGGCCGGACGGCCAGCCCGCAACGGGCACAAAATTCCGTCCCCGTCCGAAGCTTGGTCGCACAGCGTTCACAGGTCGGGCCTCCGCCCGGTTGGGTCTGCTCGGCCGCACCGACCGCCCGCCCGCAGCCAACGC
>JAANMW010001745.1_pt1 | contig 21706 bp, 12 predicted proteins | sample 7279671 | NCBI WGS metagenome assembly JAANMW01 (sample SAMN14094541, study PRJNA606508) | bioreactor metagenome | isolation source: A lab-scale SPAN reactor treating ammonium-rich wastewater day 247 | place: Ireland: Galway | collected 2017-09-19 | reverse complement strand
ACCTCCTTTTTAGGGGTATATTCTATCACATCCCGCATTCTTTATCTCTCCGAGAGTCCGCTTTTTTATAAAAAATTTTGATAATTACGACACAGTCTCTTGATGGGAGGGTGGTTGTCCTTTTCCTTTCTCTATCCATATTATCAATACTGTAAAGCTATATCATACTTCTCTTTATTTTTCTTAATCAATTTGATGACCATACTTTTTTCTTCTTTTCTGAGAAGTTTTATCTCCCGTGTGTATTTTTTATAACTGTTTTCTTCCGCTGTAATGCGATAAATACCTTTCCGTAAATTTTTAAACTCAAAGAACCCATTCATATTTGATTTTGTAGTATCGATATGTCCTCTTATTCCAAGATTCAGTTTTACACCTTCTATTGGAAATCCGTTTTCATCCAGGATATATCCGGAAATTGAATACGTGGTGGTGGAGTTAGATTTATCGCCAACATTCCCATGATAGCCGACTTGCATAATACCTGATGTCGTATCGGAGATAGTATCCTCATCGGGAACCTCCGCACCTGCACTATCTTCGGTCTCTTTTACATACAAGTCTGATGGAGATAAGGAAGAGGCATCGGTAACATACCTGAGATCGCCATTACTCAAATCGTAGTAGCTGATGTATACCTTATTTGACGCATTCAGCGCTATGGAGGTATATAATCCTAAAGACCCATGTGAGTCCACGATTGCTTTAGACCAATTGCCATATTTATTCGTAGCGTATTTAAGATTATCAGTACTCTCATCATAATAACTAATGTGTGCCTTGCCGGATGTATCTACTGCTATTGAGTTATAATCACCTACTGAATCTGCAGCACTGTCAACGGTTGTTTTTACCCATGCACCGGATTTATTGGTAGCATACTTGAGATCGCCATTGGTATAACTGATATGCGTCTTACCATAGGTATCAATTGCCATAGAGGTAGAGAAACCCATAAGCGTAATACCCTCCACAAGGGTGCTTGCCCATGTGCCAGATCTGTTGGTCGTATATGTAAGACCGGAATAATAATGGCTGATGTGTATTTTATCTGAAGTATCAACGGCTATAGATGACCATATTCCTCCATGCTCCAGAGTTTTCTTTACCCATGCACCGGATTTATTGGTAGCATATTTAAGACTGTCGTTATTAAAATCATAGTAGCTAATATGAACCTTACTGAATGAGTCAACTGCTAGAGAGGTATATGGACCTACATCCGTATTATCCACAACGGTTTTTACCCATGAGCCAGATGTATTCGTAGCATATTTAATGTCGTTTTTAGAATTATCACAATAGCTGATGTGTACTTTACCTGCAGTATCAAGCGCTATGGAGTTGTACCGGCCTACATCTCCGTAACTGTCGACGATAGTTTTCACCCATGAGCCGGATTTATTGGTGGCATAGGTAAGGTCACGTTTAAAACAATCATAATAACTGATATGCATCTTGCCTGCTGTGTCAATCGCTAAGGAGGTATATTCACCTACAATCCCATTCTTATCCATAATAGTTTTTACCCATGAGCCTGACTTATTGGTAGCATATTTAAAGTAACCTTTGGAATCATCGTAATAGCTAATATAAGCCTTACCTGATGTATCAAGCGTTAACGAGGTAAACCAACCAACATCCCCGTAGCTATCCATAGTAGTTTTTATCCATGAGCCTGACTTATTGGTAGCATACTTAAGGTTAGAATTAGGATAACCATCGTAATAGCTGATATGCGCCTTGCCGGACGTATCGAGTGCTAAGGAGGTAAACATACCTACACTTATCCCGCTATTATCTATGATCTCTGTTGCCCATACACCGGATTTATTGGTAGCATATCTAAGATCGCCATGAGATTCATTATAATAACTGATATGTATCTTACCCGCCGTATCAATTGCTATTGAAGAGAACATACCAAAGTTGCCTATAGCTACGATTTCCCATGAACCTGATGTATTGGTAACATAATTGAGAAGATTGGTCTCCAGGATATCACTAGCCTCTTGATAGCATATATGTACCTTGCCTGATTTATCAACTGCTATGGAATTATCCCAACCCCCGCTACCAAGGATGGTCTTTATCCAGGAGCCAGATTTATTGGTGGCATATTTAAGCTTAGTTTCTTCCGCAGTAGAATCAAAATAAAGATAACTGATATGCACCTTATTTAATGAATCAACCGTTATTGAGGTATGGCTCCCCACGTCGCCGGTACTGTCTACAGTAGTTTTTATCCAGGGGCCGGATTTATTGGTAGCATATTTAAGGTTACCATACGTTGCATCGTAATAGCTTATATGTACTTTGCCTGACGCGTCAATTGCTATGGAGGCATACTGCCCTACCCCCGGTGATACATCTACTGTCTGATAAATCCAGGTATTACCGTTATGGTATGCATAGTAAAGGTGATCCCCTCCATAAACAACATGAGGTCGTTTATAGGAGTCAATTGCAATTGCCCGAGAAGAATGTCTTTGAAACTCAGAAAACCATTTCGGAGCATCCACAGCGCCTTTAACCCATGCTGCCTGAGAGGTATTGATATTACTACAGAAAAGGCTTATAAGAATTACGATGAAATATGCGCTTGCTAACCTTGCTAATAATTTTTTATGATTCATATCTTTTTACTTCCTCCCGACCTTGCTTATTGTAAAATTAATTTATAAAAGAATACCTCCGGACAGACCATAGTATCCCTTTTATGAACGTTTTATGAAAACACATGAGAAAAAAATGTACCAAAGTAAAGAAGGAGTAGAAAAATAACAAAATTTAATTGCGCTAATAGGAGATTCCTGAATTCTTGATACTACAGAAGAATAGAAAAATTCGGTATCGTTTATTGCGGTCTTAAAGGGGTAAGATGTTACATCATAAATACTTTTAATAATGCATTGAAAGGACGGCTATACCTGAATATAGCATGAATAGCAAATTTTCCATATTATTTCTTTATAAGGTAAAAACGCTATACAGCAATAGGTTTATAAGAATGCGGTGTGGTGAACGTGTGACATGTCACAAAGGTGAGACATATGAGAATATGATATGGCACATGTACTGTTAAGATGTTTCTGCATGGTGAATCCATTCAATAACCTCAGTTGTTATCATCTTTCTTTTTCCTGATAGATAACCATACCACTTATGAATCGAATCAAAGAGGGTAATTATGGCAAGGGTTACCATGACGGCAATGAGGATGGCATCAAACCGAAAGGTAAGTGCTTCAGATCGTATTGCCGATGAGGCTGATTTTTCAATAAAATCAAAAAAGAGTTTGTAAGATGCCGTAAAGGTGGTAACAAACATAAATACCATAGGCAGAAATGTTGTCCAGGCATATTTGAGTTTATTCATCTTTATTATGATCGTTGTACCCACACAGAAGGCAATCGCCGCAAGGAGTTGATTTGCAACGCCAAACATCGGCCAAATGGTTGATATATTCCCTGAATAGATGAGATAACCCCATGATCCTACTACAAGAAAGCTTGAGAGTATTGTTCCGGGAATCCAGTTTGTTCTTCCCAGAGGACGGTACGCATGACTACCCAGTTCCTGGACAATAAACCTGGCTACCCTGGTTCCTGTATCAACGGTTGTAAGAATAAAAAGGGCCTCGAACATGAGCGCAAAGTTATACCAATACGGCATAAGGGTTTTCATACCTGGAAGGCTTGAAAATATTGAAGCCATACCGACTGCAAGAGAAACTGCGCCTCCCGGTCTTCCGGCAATATTGGTACCTACGTCTTCGGAAAGTTCAATAATATGATTTATGGGAAAACCCAGCCGTGCCAATTCATCAAATGATAGATGAGTATTAATCGCAAAATAATCTCCCGGCATCAATATCGTTGCGGCAATAATAGCAATCACCGAGATAAATCCTTCCACAAGCATAGCGCCAAAACCTATCATCTTTATCTCAGACTCATTTTCAATCATTTTTGGAGTAGTACCTGACGCAACAAGAGAATGGAAACCAGAGAGTGCCCCACATGCAATAGTTATGAACATAAATGGGAATAGCGTTCCCGGTATTACTGGACCACCACCATGAACAAATTTTGTAACGGCGGGCATATGGATATTAGGCGCCAGGAATAGTACACCAAGCGCAAGGAGTATAACCGTCCCTATTTTCATATAGGTAGAAAGATAATCTCTGGGGCAGAGAAGCATCCAGACGGGAAGAACCGATGCAATAAAACCATAAAGAGCCATCAGAAAGACAAGGAGTTTTTTGTCCAGATTAAAATATGGCTCAAGACCAGATCCAGGGATATAACTGCCAAAAAAGACAGCCAACACCAAAAGAATAACACCAATAATACTGACTTCTGCTATCCTTCCATACCTGATTTTGTAGAGATACAGTCCCATAAACAGCGCTATAGGTATTGTTGCAGCTATGGTAAATGCGCCCCAGGCGCTGTGGGAGAGGGCATTGATAACAGCAAGACCCAGCCCTGCCAGTGCAACGATGATAATAAATAAGATTGCTATTGCTGCTGTAATCCCGGTAAGCGGGCCAACCTCATCGCCGGCTATCTGTGCCAGTGACTTGCCGTTTCTCCTTACCGATGCTGCAAGAATAACCGTGTCATGAACAGCGCCGCCAAGTGACGCTCCTATCAATATCCACAAAAAACCCGGAAGATATCCGAATTGCGCTGCAAGTACCGGACCTATCAATGGACCAGCCCCTGCAATTGCTGCGAAATGATGACCAAACAGTACCCATTTGTGAGTAGGGTGATAGTCCCTGCCGTCTCTTAATCTTTTTGAAGGGGGTATTCTTCTATCATCGAGACTCAGCACCTTTGCTGCAAGAAATGCGCCATACAGACGATACGATATTATGAAGAAACATGCGGCGGCAATAATAAGCCAGAGTGCGTTAACCTTTTCTGATGGCCAGAGTACCTGAGTAACTACTCCAAGTGCAAATGCGCCTATAATCGCAGTTACCGTAAGAATTATCGTTGATATCTTCACACTTTGATAATTTTTATAATGGTCAATGGTAAGTGAGCATAGTAAGTGCCAGATTGTAGCATAATGCTTAACAAGTACAAAATAAAAATCTATAAGACAGGGAGCCGAATACAGGGAATATACTCTTATTAATAATAATGCATGCTATTTGATCCACTAATTCTATTTGACATATTGTTGAATACTGTAGTAACGTGAATTTACCTTTATGGTTGGTATATAATTTGCTCTCCAATTACAATGCAAAGGTTATTTAAATCTTTAATAATTTTTAAGAGGAGGCTACACGATGAATACTATCTTACGAAGAACTTTAATACCGGTTTTTGTTATAGTTTTCGGTGGCGCTTATATGAGTACGGTTACATGGGCATACGGGATTTATGAAGCTGAGAGTAAACAGAACCGCTATGAGTCAAATGGATACATAATTCAAACAAAAGCAGGGATGGAAAGTGAAGAAAGCGGGGCTGCTAAAGATCCTGTATGTAATATGGAAGTAAGCAATATAAAAAAGGCACCGTCAGAAGAGCATGACGGAGAAACTTACTATTTCTGTTCAGAACAGTGCAAGAAAACATTCAAAAAAGATCCTGACTCCTATACACAGACAGAAACCACACCGCAACGTAAAAGTGGCGGGTATTAAAACGAACCACTAAATTCAGTTTCAGTTTGGTGGATTCATTTCGCTCGGTTCCTTTTATCTCTTATCAAAAGGTAGGGCAAGGCTTTAGCCTTGCTCTCTGCCTGAATATGCACACGGGAGAGCAATCCGGAAGGGTTACCCTGCAGGATTGAAGCTCTAATACATCAAGCATGATGAACTAAGCGAAGTGGATCCACCCCCTTCTTAATGGTAACAGTTTTTTGAACAACTCTAAAAAGACTGGGTACGAAAAAATCATCAATCCTCTTTTTTCAATTTTAATACCTAATTTGACTATGTAAATAAAAAATTCTCATAGCAGATTAGCATTTGCACAAAGCCTGTCTCATGAGCAATCCGCCAATCAGACCCTCCTTTACGAAGAGAAAAAGTATAAACTCTTTTATGAGAAGCAGATTTATAGCCTTTTGATTTTCTTTTCTTGTATTTATCATCATGGAAATAATAAAATACGGTAATAGAAAAAAGATTTTTAACCTTTAAAGAATTCACTATTTCCAGAGGATAGGAATAATGGGTAACACACACTGGTATACTATGCAGGCTGATGAGGTAATAAGGAAACTGGAGACTAACGCCGATACAGGCCTTAGCCATGCCGAGGTCAAAAATAGGCTTGAAAAATACGGGCATAACCAATTGGAGGAAAAAAAAGGTGTATCTCCTTTTATGCTTTTTTTGGGACAATTTAATAACTTTATTGTACTAATATTGATTGCGGCTGCCATAGTTTCCGGAGTTTTAAAAGAATGGGATGATGCATTAGCCATCATTGCTATCGTTATTATCAATGCCATTATTGGGTTTATCCAGGAATACCGTGCTGAAAAATCTCTTGCAGCCTTGCAAAAGCTATCGGCGCCTTTTTCACGGGTAACACGGGATGGCGAAATACATTCTATCCCTTCACGGGACGTTGTACCTGGGGATATCGTTCTTCTGGATGCCGGTGACTATGTCCCTGCCGATGGAAGATTATACTCTTCCTATAGTTTAAGTGCCCAGGAAGCATCCCTCACCGGAGAATCGACGCCGGTCACCAAGTCTGCAGAACCTCTTCCCGACCCCTCTTTGCCTATTGGAGACAGAAAAAATATGGTGTTTATGGGCACCTCGGTAACGAATGGGAAAGCCAAATGCATTGTTGTAACAACGGGGATGCATACCGAATTGGGTAAAATTGCAAGTCTCATTCAAGGGGCAGGAAAGGAGGCAACCCCCCTCCAGCATAAGCTTGAAGTATTTGGAAGAAAGTTAGTGTATGTATGTTTAGGGATTGTAGCTCTCGTTTTCTTTTTAGAGATATGGAGGAAAGGTCCATTACTGGAGGCATTCCTCATATCAGTCAGCCTTGCCGTTGCTGCTATTCCCGAAGGCCTCCCTGCCATAGTAACAATAGCTTTAGCGCTGGGGGTACAGCGTATGGTAAGGCGGCATGTATTAATCCGTAAATTACCTTCGGTGGAGACACTGGGTTGTGCTAATGTCATTTGCTCAGATAAAACAGGTACGCTCACTCAAAATGAAATGACCATCAGGAAGATATTTGCCAATGGTAAAACCTTTGATATTTCGGGAACAGGGTATGCCCCGATAGGAGACTTTTCCTATCGGGGCATACCCCTTTCAGAAACTGATCATCAAACACTCAGGAAGGTCCTTGAAATCGGTGTATTGTGTAATAATGCCCATCTTAAAAAAATAGATAGTGCGTGGAAAATCATTGGAGATCCTACGGAGGGCGCTATTATTAGCGCTGCAGCTAAGGCAGATGTTTGTAAAGAAGCATTAGAAAAAAAATTTCCCCTGATATCAGAGATTCCCTTTGATTCCGACCGGAAAAAGATGTCAACGATGAGAAGTATGCCGCCTGAGTTCCTTGTTTTTACCAAAGGAGCTCCGGACGTTATTGTAAAGGATTGCACAAAGATCTATGTCGAGGGGAACGTAAGGAATTTAACAGAAGAGGATATCCGTGTTATCCTGGATAAAAACAACAAGATGGCCGGGGCTGCTTTACGCGTTCTTGGTATAGCATTCAAGACACTTGACCACCTGCCTGAGAAACCAACCCCTGATACGATTGAAAAGGATATGATCTTTGCCGGACTTGTAGCTATGATTGACCCTCCCCGGCCGGAAGTCAAAGATGCTGTTGTCACCTGTCACAGGGCATGTATAACAACGGTTATGATTACGGGAGACCATAGGAATACTGCACGTGCAATCGGAGAAGAATTGGGATTTCTGAAAGAAAACTTAAAGGTTATCGATGGAATGGAATTAGATACCCTCTCTGATGAAACCTTAGAAAAAGAAGTGCCAAAGATAGCCGTGTATGCACGAGTTTCTGCTGAGCATAAGATCCGGATCGTAAGGGCGTGGAAGAAACAAGGCGCCGTTGTTGCTATGACCGGGGATGGGGTAAATGACGCCCCTGCTGTGAAAGAGGCAAGTATCGGTATCTCTATGGGTATTACCGGTACGGATGTTACTAAAGAGGCATCTGATATTATTATAACCGATGATAATTTTGCATCTATTGTAGCGGCTGTTGAAGAAGGAAGAGGTATCTACGATAACATTAAAAAGTCTATCCACTACTTGCTTTCCTGTAATGCCGGTGAAGTATTGACCATGCTCTTCGCCTCCTTATTCAATCTCCCCCTCCCCCTATTTCCAATCCAGATACTATGGATCAACATTGCAACCGATGGATTACCGGCATTAGCATTAGGTGTAGATACCGTAGATCCGCATATTATGAGAAGGCAGGCCAGAAGATCAACAGCACAAATCATAGACAGAAGTCTTGGTAAATTAATTGTATTACAAGGCTTCCTCATAACATTCAGTACCCTCCTGGCGTATCTCTATGTGTTGTATGGATTTGATGCGGCATTCGAAACATTCTATAATAACTGGTTTAACGGTAAAACAGCACCCTACGAATTCGACGGTGATATTGTGCGGGCCAGAACGATTGCCTTCTGTGTCATGGTTATCTCACAACTATTTCAATCATTTAACTGCCGGAACGCAAGACGTTCATTATTCGCAATCGGGCCTTTTACCAACAAAAAACTTCTTCTGGCAGTTGGGATTTCATTAGCCATGCAAGTGAGTATTATCTATATCCCTTATTTCGATACTATTTTTAAGGTAATACCTTTGGAACCCGGAGATTGGATTTTAATCTTTGGATTTTCCTCTCTTACGTTTATTATTATGGAAATAATAAAACTCTTTATGAGAAGAGTAGAAGTACCTGTGGGTGTTGCAGCTGCCGAAGTGGCAAAAATAGCTGTTGACGAAGTAAATAGTATGTATGCTACCATACGAAAGCCTATCCACTACTTGCTTTCCTGCAATGCCGGCGAGATTCTGGCTATACTCTTTGCCTTAGTTCTCAAACTCCCGGCGCCATTATTTCCCTTGCACATACTATGGATAAGCATGGTAACAAATATATTACCGGCATTGGCATTAAGCGCTGATACAGCAGGTTCCCGTGCCATAAACCTGCCAGACAGAGGCTCAGCAAAACGATTCATGGATAAAAGATTTTTTGCATTGATCCTATTACAGAGTTTTCTTATAGCATTCAGCACCCTTTTGGCTTATCTCTATGTATTGTATGGAGGCATTCCATTCCTTCTCGCATTCTATAATGATTGGTTTACCGACAAAGTAATACCTTACGGATTAGATGGTGATATTGCACACGCCAGAACGATTGCCTTCTTTGTTGTAGTTATTTCACAGTTGTTTCACTCATTTAACTGCAGAAATGCTACTCACTCGCTCTTGAGAATCGGTGTTTTTACCAATAAAAAACTGTTATTGGCAATTGCGCTTTCGTTAGCTATGCAGATGTCTGTTATCTACATCCCTTACTTTCATGATATCTTCAAGATAACCTTATTAGGATTAGAAGATTGGGTAGCCATCTTCGGATTTTCTTCTCTTACATTCATTCTTATGGAAATAATAAAATGTTTTATAAGGAAGAAATAGACGATGAGGGGTAAACTGCAAAGAGTACTATAAAGAGTACCATTTTTGTAATTATCTTATGAGAAGGAGATGTCTTATGATAAAGCAAATATTTATTCACGCATTTTGTTTAACCTTGCTGTTTGTATATACCTTTGCATACCCATCGAAAACGTTTTCCGACGAAAGAAAGGCGATCTCCCCCCCACCCGATTTAAGCGAACAGACTCAGGTATGTATAATATGTCACAAAAATTATACCCCCGGAATAGTAGAAGACTGGCTGAGAAGCAGGCATTCAAAAACAACCCCGGAAAGAGCGCTTAAAAAACCTGCACTAGAAAGAAGGATTTCAAGCGAAATAATACCAGAATCCTTACAGACAGTGGCCGTTGGCTGTTATGAGTGCCACAGTCAGAATCCTTCTGCACACAAGGACAATTTTGAGCATTTCGGATTCAAAATCAACGTAATTGTATCTCCCAATGACTGTAAGATTTGTCATTCTGCAGAAGCCGACCAGTATTCTGTTAGCAAGAAGGCCTATGCATTGGATAATCTTCAAAAGAATCCTCAGTATCATAGCCTTGTTGAAGCAATTGTAAGTACAAAAGAGATACAAGATGATAAAATAATTCACCTCAATGCATCAGATAGCGCAAAAGCAGAGAGTTGCTATGCCTGTCATGGAACCAGAGTTACCGTTCTTGGAATGAAAAAGATATCCTCCGGCATGGGTGATATATACGTCCCTGATCTTACAAATTGGCCAAATCAGGGTGTCGGAAGGATTAATCCGGATGAGAGCCGCGGATCATGCACCTCATGCCATCCAAGACACAGCTTCTCAATAGAGATAGCCAGAAAACCGTACACATGCTCCCAATGCCATATCGAACCGGATGTACCGGCCTTTAACATTTACCATGAGAGTAAACATGGGAATATTTTCTCCTCAAACCAGCATGAATGGAATTGGAATAACGTTCCCTGGAGAGTTGGTAAAGATTTTCAGGCTCCTACATGTGCTACCTGCCATAACAGCCTCATAGCTACTCCTGACAGCAAGGTAATTGTACCAAGAACCCATGATTTCGGCGCAAGGTTGTGGGTAAGGATTTTCGGACTTATCTATTCCCATCCACAACCCAAAGATGGCAGAACCTATAGTATCAAAAACAAGGAAGGTCAATCCCTTCCCACGAGTCTTACCGGTGAATTGGCCTCTGAGTACCTTATTGATGAGAACGAACAGATGCGGCGGCAAACTGAAATGAAGAAGGTTTGTCAGGGTTGTCACAGTACAGATTGGGCTAATAAACACTTTGACAGATTGAACGATACAATAGTTGAAACAGACAAGATGGTTTCATCTGCTACACAATTACTTTTGAAAGCATGGAAAGAAGGATTGGCAGATGCATCGAATCCTTTTGACGAAGAAATTGAACATCTGTGGATAAGACAATGGCTGTTCTACGCTAATTCAGTACGATACGCATCCGCTATGGAAGGACCTGACTATGCTGCATTTAAAAACGGCTGGTGGGAATTAACAACAACCCTGAATAAAATACGGGATTTGATTCAAACAAAAAGAAAATAACCCGATAAAGTACTATTTCAGCCACGAATGGGCACGAATAAAAAGCAAACAATAAGTATTTATTAATAGTTTACTTAAAATAAATTTGTTGACAATTTTTATAAAAAAGATTAGATATACTCTTACTTGCAATGTTATGATCTGATTTTAGACGATACCATATTAAACATAAGAATTTTTTATTATTCCTTTTCATGTTTCCTTTTTTCAAATACTATTTTCTCGCTTTACCATCTTGTAGAGTACCTGTATCCTATTTTAGACTTTTAAGCGTAGAAAGGGGGTTGAAAAGATGTTGAATAAAAAAGTTTTAGGAATTGCAATTGCTTCTGTAGTTGCGTTTTTTAGTTTGGTAACCTGGCTGGATAATCTTGTTTACTCAGAGGAAGAACCAGGGAGAAGAACTGTAGTTACTGAACAAGCCACAACAGATGAAGAGACTCTCATTTGCCCGTCCTGTAAAGAAAAGAGTTTAAGCCCAGGGAAAAGAGGGTTACTTTTACCCAAGACCATGGTTTGTCCCGAATGTAAAAATGAAGTATCAGGAGATGCTGTTCATCATTGTGATAAATGTGGAAAAGACGTTCTTGTATGCCCCGCGTGTCGAAAAGCTTCTGCTGAGCTAGATGCCACGACAATGGAAAGCAAGTGTCCCAAATGCAAATTAGTACGCTCAAGACCTATTAAGGGAAAGGCATATCATCCCGTAGAGTGGAAAATGAAATGTCCTGACTGTAAACAAAAACCGGAAGAGATGATCATTCAGCATTGCGATACCTGTGGTGAAGATTTCCTGGCATGCTCAATTTGTAAAGCACAACAGGAAAAGGCTAAAGGAGGTTTAGAATCCGGATCGATAGAAAGTAAGTGCCCCAAATGTGAAACAGAGCGGGTAAGACCTATCAAGGGAAAAGCATATCATCCCATAGACTGGAAAATGAAATGTCCTGATTGTAAGAAGGAACCAAAGGAATGGCTTATTCAACAGTGTGAGACCTGCGATGAAAATTACCTGGTATGCCCAATATGTAAAAATGAATCAAAGAAAACCCAAAAACAGGCTAAATAGTATTCAATCTTAGTAGTATCAGGTTTACAGAATTACGTATTCCATACTTCCAGAGCATAGAAAAGATTAACATGGGGTGAGGAAGGTCTTTTGGATCTTCCTCACCCCTATACCGCATAGTATACGAACCCCTTCATTCCTCTCCTTTGCCATGTCACACTCCTGTGATATCACACGTATGCGACATGTCGCACTTTTCATATTTTTGATAATCTCATAGTTACCCTATATGGTTTGCTTCTTCATTGCACCAGAAAAGTAATGGATATTACGGTATTTTATTTTATTTCATGATGCATGAAAATAACAGATACTATTGTGTAATAAGATTAAACAAATAAATTACTTATGAAATAAATTGTGCTACAGTATCATGCATTTTGATGCAAAATTTATAAAGATTTGCTAATAAAACTTAGGTATTTTTCCCATCTTATGCTTATCTTGGCATATTTTTTTCTTCATCAAAGGTCTGGCAGTTATCCGGCATGTAAGAGAATTTAATTGCATTTTATAACCATACTCTTTTTGCCTCTCAGAAATGTCTTAAACTCAATAATGACAAAAAAAATTATGTATGGCACTACTTCCTATACTATGGATATACCCTCGGTTCTGATAGCTATTGTCAACTGGAATGGTAAAGATGATCTTTTAGAATGCCTCGCCTCAATAATGAAGCTAAATTATCCAAAAGATAATTGTAAAATATTGGTCATCGATAACAAATCGAACGATGGTTCTCAGGCGGCAGTATCTCTTTATTATCCGGAGGTTTCTCTTATAGAGAATGAGAGGAACCTTGGCTATGTAAGAGCGGTAAATCAAGGTATTGCTTATGGCATGGAGAGAGAAATAGATTATATCTGGGTATTCAATAATGATGTTGCGGTCGAGAAAGATTCTTTAAAAAGACTCATTGAGGTGGGGCAACAGGATGAGAATATAGGTGTTATAGCCCCGGTTGTATATTCCTATAGCAATCCTGAAACGATAGACAATATTGGTTACAAGATAAATTTTTGGACCGGAAGACTAAAAAAACTGAAATGTGGACGCGATATTTTCAGGAATAAAGGCGATGAAATAGCTAAGGTCGATTCTATCTTAGGCTGTTCAAATCTTATAAAGACATCAGTTTTTAAAAAGATCGGATCGTTCCAAACGATATATGGGGTCTATTTTGAAGAAACAGATTTCAATGTCAGAGCAGCACAGAAAGGTTTTCGGGTTGTAGTAGTGAAAGAAGCACGGGTATGGCATAAGAATGCCTCCACAATGAATAAATTTATCTTCCGCAGGGCTTACCTTCTCCTCAGGAACCTTTTTCTCTTTGAGCTACTGAATGCCAAATTAATGCATTTATTGGTTTTCATTCCCTATTACTTTTTTATTCATATACCTTATTTTCTTTTACGGGGAGGTATATACGGCTTGCTCGTTAAGCTAACGGAACGAAAAAGAAAGGAAAAACAGCAAAACAATTTTTAAAATCTGAGGGTTACATCCAGTATGAATGGACATTACTTTATCCATATTGAATATGCAATTGCTATAAGACTATTGTATGCCTGAGAAATATCCATTGTCAGTAATCATAGCTTCCTATAATTCAGAGAAGACAATAAAAGATTGTCTCAAATCTTTAGAAGATCAAGTATCCGATAAAGACTTTGAGATAATTATTGTTGATAGTTCTCCTGATGATAACACGGCTAAATTTATTAAGGAAAGGTTTCCCAAGGTTAATGTATATAAATTTCAGGAAAGGAAATATTGCGGGGATGCACGCAACTTTGGTATTTCTGTGGCGAAAGGAGAGGTTATTGCTTTTATTGACGCGGATTGCAGAGCTGATAGCAACTGGGTCAATGAGATTATTAAAGCCCATCAGTCCGCTCATGTGGCCATAGGGGGCGCTATTGCAAATGGAAATCCTGCAAGCTATGTTGGCTGGGCAGCTTACTTTTGCGAATTTAGCCAGTGGATGCCTTCTCTCCATGCGAAATGGTTACGGGATATTGCCGGGGCAAATATGTCTTATAAAAGAGAAGTTTTTAAAAAATATGGCGCCTTTATAGAAGGAACGTATTGCTCTGATACTGAATATCATTGGCGATTAGAGCAAAAAGGGTATCGCTTGCGATTTGTACCCTCTATCCTTATTTTTCATCATAATATCGATAACTTGAGTAAATTTTTACTCCATGAATATCATCATGGTCAATCTTTTGCTCGGGTACGCATCACAAGTCAAAGATTTTCCCGATCGAGAAGGTTTCTGTATGTAATTTTCTCTCCCCTTATTACCCTGAAGCTTTTCTTCAAAATAGGGTTTATCAATTTCAAAAACAGGATTTACCTTTTGTCTTTTTTAAAGGTTTTACCTTTGTTTACTTTAGGCCTTATTTCCTGGTCTCTCGGGGAATGCGTTAGCTATGCGAAAGATTAAGAAACTGATAATGATTCATTCTGATATAATTTAATAATGTGTATTGTGAAATAGAATGGTCCCCGTACGTATGTTCTTTAAAATATACAGAGAAAAAAAACCCAAATTGCTTGCATGGATAATCAACATAAGGAGGGCTGGGGCCACAGCATGAAAAAGGGGTATGAGGATATAACACCCGATGATCATTACCATCAAATTCACCACATCGGCTATAGCTATTATGTAAGGCTTACTCATAGAGTATAGTGCTACATGGAGAGTAGTATTAACGGTGAGGATAGTGTAACTTAACAAAAACCAGTTAAAAACGGGAACGGCGCCGAGATATCGAGAACCAAAAAAGAATTGTATAACAGCATGGGAGAAAAATAAGAAGGGGACAATTATTATCCCCATATAAAGTGAAACCTTTAAAGCATCTCTTATATATTTTTCAAATTGTGCTATTTCCCGAAACCTGGATACTTTCGGCAACAGTACGGAGTGTAAAGAATAAATAATTATTGGAAAGATGTAGGTAAGATTAACTGCCAACCCATAGATACCCGCAGCCTCGCTACTCAACATCCTTGAGATCATAAAGATACCAACATACGGAAGTATAAGATTACACGTATTGCTTACAAACATCCATTTACTATAAGAAAAAAGTTGTTTGAAGAGATTCTGTATAGGTTTTTTTTCTGAAAAGAATACAGGACAGATATTTTTAAACCCAAGAAAGATGCCTAATACAGGAATGAAAGCAAAAATTGCAACAGCAATAAAAACGCTCATTTTTAAATACCATATTAAAACTATCACGGTAAATAGCTTACCCAAATCAATAAAAATCTGCAGGATAACGGATTTTCTGAATAATTGATATGTATGAAGTACGGATTTTAAATAATTTAACAGAGAAAAAGTTAAGCCGCCAAAAGCTGCTAATTTAAGAAGTGAAGTTAAACCTGGATGGTAAAAGACTTTTGTTGATACTATTTCAGATGCAATGAACACTACAAGAGCAAGGATAGAACTTATTATGATCCTTACAAGAAAAATTGTTCTCAGCACGTAATTAACTTCGGCCTTTTTTTTGAGGATTAAATATGAAGAGGCAAATTTTATCATGGTAGTATCCATGCCAAGAGTTGACAAGCGGGAAGAGATGAGTATGACTGATATTGCCATGTTGAAAAGCCCAAAATCACTTACACTCAATTCTCTTGAGATTATGAGCACTGCTAAGAATCCCAGGCCTGCGGCAAAGATATTTCCGGTAAACATCAAAGTGAGGCGCTTTATTATCCCGGATCTTATAAGGTCTCTAGTATTAGAAATATTCATGAGAACAAATATACCCTTTAAATCCTTCTCATATCAATCGAAGTTTGTTTAAAAAAGGCCGCAAAGGATTTGCCATTCAAGTCTTGCCCATAACTCTTTCCGTTCGTAGTATTCATTACCCTCATTCCTGTGTGCCGTGTCACATCTCTGTGGTATTCACTTATGTGACACGGCACATATTTCGTATACATTTTTGGTTAAAATTACATGGATATCCGTTATCAGAATACAATTTAACTATTTTTCTTACTTCTCTGATATTTTGGCATATAATTTTCTATAAAATCCGGCAGATTTACCGATTTGTGATTTACATCAATAATATTCATAGAGTTGTACGGGAGGGTAGATTCTCTATACTATAATGGAGTTTAGATTTAACGTTGCACAAAAACCCCCTCGTCTCCATCATAATTCCAGCGTATAATTGTAGTCAATTTCTTTCCAGGTGTTTGGATGCTATCAAATCTTCAGATTATCCTCACTACGAGATAATTGTTGTCGATGATGCCTCTACAGACGAGAGTCCGCAGATAGCCCGGCAGGCAGGAGTCCGGGTTGTCCGTATGAATAAACAATCGGGACCTGGAGCAGCGAGAAATGTTGGTACACAGAATGCCAGGGGCGATATTTATTTCTTTGTGGATTCAGATGTAGTCATACATCTGAATTCCCTTAGCTGTGTTGTATCCAAATTCTTAAACAATTCCGAAATTGGAGCATTATTTGGATCATATGATAATCAACCATCAGCTATCAACTTCTTTTCTCAATATAAGAACCTTTTCCATCATTTTATTCACCAAACTTCCTACCATAATGCTCATACCTTCTGGGCGGGATGTGGTGCAATCCGAAAAGAAGTGTTTCATAAAGCCGGAGGCTTCGATGCTGCGCAGTATCCAAAGCCATCTATTGAAGATGTAGAACTTGGCCTTAGGATAAGGAAATGCGGTTACAAAATCTTACTGGTAAAAGAACTCCAGGTAAAACATTTAAAGAAATGGAGTTTTTATTCTTTACTTTATACAGATATTTTTTGCCGCGCAGTTCCCTGGGCAAATTTAATCCTCCAATCGCAGGAGATGCCGAAAGGATTAAACTTCCAAAAAAGTCATTTAGTGAGTGCACTTTGTGTCGGACTTCTTATAGGGCTTGGAATATTCTTTTTGCTTGAATATAAACTCTTTTCCCATATCCCCATAGGGTCTTTTTATTATTATATCAAGCTATCGGGAGTAGCTCTTTTTCTTGGCGCTAATTTTGTTGTTTCTTACACTCGTATCCTTCAACTTTGGCACAAGGGAAGACATTTAAAATTTTTACTTCCTCTGGTATTTTTCATCGTTTCCGGATTTGCATTTACCTTATTGACTTTTTTCTTTTTTAATCAGAAACTCCTTGCATGTATTCCCAATACTTCATTTTATTATCATCTAAAGTTTTTCATTCTTATTTTATTTCTCCTCATCAATTTTGTTATCTTCTATGTGAAAATACCGAACATAAAAACCAGAAGTTGGCATCGGAATGTCATGATACGGATTGTCTTTATCATTACAGCAGGCATGGTTGTTACCTTATCTGGTATCGCATCCCGCAGTAATCTGGGATACAACCTACTCCCTTCTGCGGCAGCCCTGTATTTCGCCTTTGTCTTAACTACCATGAATATCTTATTACTGAACAGTCAATTATACCGATTTTTTTTCAAATTAAGGGGTTTTAAGTTTTTACTGTTGGCCATTTTTTCACATGTGCTTTATTACCTTTATAGTAGTGGAACTTTTATGGTTTGTTGGATAATTTATTCCACAAAAAAGCTTCACATGCGACAACATTAATTCATGAATTTTTTACCGGTGATTTTATATGCCAGGAATACATTCGAAAAAAGCACTTATCTTTGGCGCTGGCCCGGCAGGTTTAACCTCAGCGTATGAACTGCTTGATAAGACAGATATAGCGCCCACGGTATACGAAGCAACCAGGGAAATTGGTGGTATTTCAAAAACAGTCAACTATAAGGGGAACCGAATAGACATTGGCGGGCACCGCTTCTTCTCAAAATCGAGCAAAATTATGGATTGGTGGTGCAATATTCTCCCCATACAGGGCGCTCCGGCAAAAGATGATTTACTATTAAGACGAAAAATTCCTGTTGCAAATACATCAAAATACAGAAAGATAAAAGAAAGCGATGCACTTATGGTAAATCCTCCGAATCCTGAGAAAGAAGATAAGGTTCTTCTTCATAGAAATCGAATATCGAGAATTTTTTATTTGCGCAAGTTTTATGATTATCCCCTTTCCTTGAAATTACAAACTGTAAAAAATTTAGGGCTCAGAAAAACAATAAAAATAACCTGTAGTCTTTTCATGGTAAACTTTCTTCCAAAAAAAGAGATAAGAAATTTAGAAGATTTTTTCATTTCACGGTTTGGTAAAGAGCTGTACCATACTTTCTTTAAGGATTACACAGAGAAAGTATGGGGTGTAACCTGTCAGAAAATAAGTGCAAAATGGGGCGCACAAAGAGTAAAGGGACTTTCCGTATTTACCGCAATAACTCATGCCATAAAAAGGGTGTTTACCGGAAAAAAAAAGGATATTGCACAAAAAGACACAGAGACATCGCTCATTGAGAGCTTTCTTTACCCGAAATACGGACCTGGTCAGATGTGGGAAACCGTTGCAGACATAGTAAGTAAAAACGGGGGCGTAATTAAGACGAACCATGAGATTGTAAATATTATAATCGACGCCAACCGTGTTCAGGGTATAAGAATCAGAGATACCATAACAGGAAATATATTTGAGGAAAATGCCGATTACTTTTTTTCATCAATACCAATAAAAGATCTGATAGCACGGATACATCCTGTGCCCGACAAAAACATACGAGACATTGCCTCAAGACTTGTTTACAGGGATTTCATGACTGCAGGAATCTTAATACACAGGTTAAAAGTCAAAAATACTACGAAACACCGCACAATGGGTAATATCATTCCGGATAATTGGATATATGTCCAGGAGAAAGACGTGAAGTTAGGCAGAATTCAGATCTTTAATAACTGGAGCCCCTATATGGTTTCACATGAAAATGATATCTGGTTAGGATTAGAGTATTTTTGTAATGAAGGAGATGAATTATGGTGTATGTCAGACAAAGAATTCCTCCAATTTTGCATTGGAGAATTGGAGAAGATTAATTTTATTGACTCACATGAGGTAAAAGACGGTTGTGTTGTAAGAGTACCGAAGGCATATCCATCATATACTGGCAGTTATGATTATTTATATGAGATCATTGAATATCTGGAAACGATTGATAACCTATTCCTTATTGGCCGAAATGGTATGCATCGTTACAACAATCAGGATCATTCAATGATGTCAGCAATGGTTGCCGTAGAAAATATTATAAAAGGAATAAAAACAAAAGATAATTTATGGAGTATTAATATTGAGGAAGAATATCATGAAAAAGTTGTATAAACGGACAATGTAATTTCCCGTTCTTACATAAACATTATGCGCGAACAAACGTGGAGAGACGGCCCGGAAGGTTTTCTGTATCCTTTGTCCATACCACCTTATACTAAGGTAACGATTATACCATTATTTCTTAATCAGGAGGATTGCGAAAAATGATACCGAACTTATTTTCTAAACAGCGTAACGGGTGCATGGGTCAAACAGGAAAAGACAGGATAAGCCTTATCTTGATTCTCCTGATAATGTCAGTTCTCTTATTGCGTGGAATTTACGACCCCACGGTCAGCGGTTTCGCAGATGCAGAACGGCATTTAATGGATGGCGCATTCATTCTTGATTTCCTGCGAGAAATGCCGATAAGTAATATTTATGATTTTACAACCCATTATTATGCCAGATATCCTGCTATAAGTATCGGCTATCACCCCCCTTTTTTCCCCTGTATTGAAGCGATGTTTAACGCTGTATTCGGCATTAACATCTGGAGTAGTCGCTTAGCTATTTTGCTTTTTGCTCTCATTGGAGTAAGCGCCTGGTTTAAACTTACCCAGCGCATCTTCGACACGCATACTGCCTTTTGGGCATCACTATTACTCATAACGACACCTTATCTGGTTCAATGGGAATGGTACACAATGGCCGAAATTCCCGTGTTATCTATGGCCATGCTCACTGCATACCTCTTCTATCGTTTTCTAGAAAACGGAAAATCAGCTTATCTCTATACCACGGCAATCACTTTTAGCCTCACCGTATGGACTAAACAAACAGCCGTTTTTATCGTACTATGGTTTATCCTGTATCTCATAGTCAGAAGACAATTCACAAGCTTTATAAAACGCAAAGAGACCTGGATTGCTGGCATAATTGCGGTATTTCTGCTTACCCCTCTCGCCATAATTACCTTTTGGCTTGGAGACCAGAACATAGATCAGTCTATTGCGTATACGAAGCATTCCAGATTATCATGGGAAAATTTGAGACTCTATTTTTTTGTGCTGGTAAACAGCCATTTAACCTGGCCTTTCATGATTCTCTGTGGTACAGGTTTTGGATGGGCAATCTGGAAACGTGATAATCGTTGCATGTATTTTATTCTTTCAATTATGAGCGTATACCTTTTTTTCACATTTCTCAATGCTAAAACTGACCGATATCCAATTTTCTGGATACCGGCCTTTTGTTTGTTCGCAGCATTACCCATTGTATATCTTCAAAAATATAAAATTTGTTACCTTATTCATGTAATTGTTTTAGTGGCTATTGTGATTTATCAGATATCATATATTTACAAAAAACCCCTATTCTATATCAGGGGCTATGATGAAGCCGTTCATTATATACTACGGGAAAATAAGACATCTACAATCTTCTTTGATGGTCGCCACAAAAATTACTTTATCTATTTAATGCGGGTGCTGGATGAAAAAAAATCCATGTATGTGCTGCGGGGAGATAAACTTCTTACTTCTTCATCGATTACCCCAGGACATTGGCTCAAGATTCATGCCCATTCACATGATGATATTAAGAGGATTTTCGATAAATATGGCATATCATATATCGTAGTAGAAAAAGAGGATTGGACAGGAATTGAAATTCATAAGGAGTTACGATCCTACCTTAATTCCGGCCCCTTTAGATTGATAAAAGAGATTCCCATTGAAACAAACCGATGGCAGCCGCAAACATTAAAGATCTATCAATATTTACATGCAAAGTCTATGACTGAAGACTGTTTAAAATTGCGCCTGCCAAGCGTTGGAAAGACACTCAATGTATCCATACAACGCGATTAAATCTTTAAAGGAATTATTGGAAAACAGCCAGGAAGAAAATTTTGGCCTTTATTGAATTTGTATGCCACAAAGATATATAAAGCCACGGAGAAAAAATTTCAATATTTTTGGATAGAAGCCGTTTCCTGGTGGTGATTGGCAGACAAACATCATTGGTGAATTTTATCTTTTCGTAATAGGTTGGATTTTAAAAAGCTCGATAAGAGGAACTGCGGCAAGTGATTTATCGTTTACCATTCATTATACCCTTATACACGTT
>JAANMW010001738.1_pt1 | contig 21754 bp, 17 predicted proteins | sample 7279671 | NCBI WGS metagenome assembly JAANMW01 (sample SAMN14094541, study PRJNA606508) | bioreactor metagenome | isolation source: A lab-scale SPAN reactor treating ammonium-rich wastewater day 247 | place: Ireland: Galway | collected 2017-09-19 | reverse complement strand
GCCGCCGGTCAAATGGAATCAGCGCCGCCGCTCCAGTTAATTGATTGAGCATCGGATTTATCCCGAAACCGGTTCCCACTTTCGGGTCCGATGCTCTAGAGCATTATCGCTTCCGATTGAATCAGAAGCGAAGCTATAGATTGTTGTTTTGACGCGTTTTCTTCGCGAACCGGCCATCCATCCTTAGGGCTCAAACCCGAGGACATGCTTCGCTCGAAAACGCTATAGCTTGGCATGCCCCGGCTAATCATCTGCGGAATGCCCTATAGCGCCCACGCGATCGCCATCGCCACAACGCCGAGCGCCATGACGATGGTGGCGAGCCAACCGAGCCAATACAGCGGGCCCTCCACCCTGAACCCGCCCATGACATCATGGCGTCGCGCCATCGCCATCAGCAGCACCATCACCGGCACCGCAAGCACGCCGTTGATAACCGCGCTCCAATACAGCGCCTGGATAGGGTTTATGGGGGTGAAGTTGAGGAGAATACCGATTGCGGCCGACAGCGCCAGCACCCCATAAAACGCCGCCGCCTTCTTCGGCTTGCGCGCCAGGCCCACCGGCCATCGCAACCCCTCTCCAATGGCATAGGCCGCCGAACCCGCGAGCACGGGAACCGCCAGCAACCCGGTGCCGACAATACCGAGCGCGAACACCGTTTCCGCGAACGGGCCCGCGATCGGCCGCAAGGCTTCCGCAGCCTGTGCGGAGGTTTCGATATCGGTCTTGCCCGCCGCGTGAAAGGTCGCGGCAGCGGTAAGAATGATCGCGACCGCGATCAGGCTCGAAAACGCCATTCCGATGATGGTGTCGGCGCGAATGCGATGAAACTCCTCCTGCGCGCCATGGTGCCTTTGTATCAGGGGCCGTTTTCCAGCATCGACCCGCTGATCCTCCGCTTCCTGCGAGGCCTGCCAGAAAAACAGATACGGTGAAATCGTCGTGCCAAGGATGGCCACGATAGTGGTGAGAAAGGGTGCGCTGAAGTCGACGCGCGGAATCAGCAATCCCGCGATCGCTTCGCTCCACGACACCTGCGCGACAGCGAGCGCGGCGACATAGGCAAACAGGCTCAGCGTCAACCACTTCAACACAGCGACGTAGCGGCGGTAATCAAGAAATATCTGCGCCGCGACCGACGTGATGCCGAACATCAGCACGTAGGCAAAGGCGGGGCCCCCAATCAGCAGCCTGGACGCATCCGCCATGGCGCCAAGGTCGGCGGCGATGTTGATGGTGTTGGCGACAAACAGTAAGATCACAATGGCGATCAACAGGCTTGCGGGATAGTGACGACAGGCATTGCCGGCGATGCCGTGTCCGGTAACGCGACCGACCCGCGCCGAAATCTCCTGGATCGCCACCATCAGGGGAAACGTCAGCAGCATCGTCCAGCTCGCTCCGTAACCGAGTTGCGCACCTGTCTGGCTATAGGTGCCTATGCCGGAGGGATCGTCGTCGGCGGCTCCGGTGATAAGCCCAGGCCCGAGCGTTTTGAAGACATCCCGATGCCGTCGTGAAGGCGCACCTGTCGGAGACGGTTCGCTCCGGCGCCACCTTCCACGTCGTCCGCGTGTTGTCGATTTTGAATGCGTCATGGCTACGGCCGCCTCGACAACACGGACCGGCTCATTCCAGTTCCAAGCATCTCAGCGCCCGGTGGACGAAAGCCGCGCCGCACCTGCCAAGCAGAAGAAGGTCGTCGCTGTCAGCTACAGCGCGAGGCAGCGATCGCGTGCAAACGGCTATGGCCGAGCACATGCGCCGTGAAATCGGCCGAGAAGATTCTGGCGAACGCCCCGTTTCGAATGCTCAGGCCTCCCGCGAAAGCGCCGAACGCCGGCATCACCATGCGCGCGCCGTCGCTGGCGAAACAACGCCGCTCCATCGAACGGCCTCGCGCCGAGACCCGCGCCTTGGGATGCAGATGGCCCGCGATTTCGCCGAAAGCGCCCGTCGGCTCATGACGAAACACAATCCCACCGATCTCCCATTCGGTTGCGACAAGGCCACCGAGTCCGGACGGCGGCGCCGGATCGTGATTGCCCGAAATCCAGATCCAGCGGCGACCCGCCTGCAAACCCGACAGCGCCTCGCGATCCCCCGCACACAGACGGTTGTGAGCGTCGCGATCGTGAAAGCTGTCGCCGAGCGCGATCACCATGCGCGGATCGAAGCGCCGGATGACGGCGGCGAGCCGGTCGAGCGTCGCCACCGTATCATAGGGCGGCAGCAGCACGCCGCGCATCGCGAAGCTCGATCCCTTTTCCAGATGAAGGTCGGAGACAACGAGCAGGCGCTCCCGTTCCCAGAACAACGCGCCCGAGAGATCGGCGGCAAAGCCAACGCCCGCGACGGTAACGGCGGCGACGCGGCTCATCTGCTCTTCCTGGGGAGGAAGCGCGTCACGCGCACGGCGATCCATATCCAGCATGATCAGTTCATGTTCCCGTCGCCTCGCGGACGAGTTGCTCGGCGGCTTCGGCCAGCAATTCGTCTGACGCTTCGCCATAAACCGTCTCCCGCCCGATCTCCAGCATGACGGGCACCGCGAGCGGTGAAATGCGCTCGAGCGGCTTGTGATCGATCCGTCCCCGAATCCGCGCCAGCATATCGCTGAGGCGGCGGATATCCAGCAACCCCGTTGCTGCATCCGCCCGCGCGGCGCGCAGCAGCATGTGGTCGGGCTGATGCTTGCGCAGCACGTCATAGACGAGATCGGTCGAGAACAGAACCTGCCGCCGGCTCTTTTCCGCTCCGGTGAACCGGCGGGCGATCAGGCCCGAAATGATCGCGCAACTGCGGAAGGTGCGCTTCATCAACGCGGATTCCGCAAGCCACGCTTCCAGATCATCACCCAGCATGTCCGGATCGAACAAGGCGTCGATATCGAGCCGTCCCTGCCGGATCATCGACGAGGGATCGCCGAGCATCCAGACCGCGAGCGCATATTCGTTGGCGACGAAGCCAAGCGGCCGCGCCCGCGCGCGTTCCAATCGCCGCGTCAGCAACATGCCGAGAGTCTGGTGCGCAAGCCGTCCCTCGAACGGATAGCAGACCAGATAATGCTTGCCGGCGCGCGGAAAGGTTTCGACGATCATCTCGCGGGCATGCGGCACGCGTGAGAACCGCGACTGCAAATTCAACCATTCGCGCACCTGATGCGGCAGGCCGCGCCATGCGCGCTCGTCGTCGAGCAGGCGGCGAACGCGTTCGGCCAGATAGGTCGAGAGCGGAAACTTGCCGCCCATGTAGGACGGCACCTTCGGGCTCTCATCGCTCGCGCGTGAAACGTAGACCTGATCTTCGACCAGCGCCTCAAAGCGCACGATCTCGCCGCCGAACACGAAAGTGTCGCCGGCCACGAGCCCCTCGATGAAATATTCCTCGATCTCGCCCAGCATCCGGCCGCCGCGCGCGATCGCGCCGGTAGGGCCTTTACCGCCGCCGTGCCGCGAGCGCACCAGCCTCACCTTCAGCATCGCCTCCTCGACGATGGTGCCGACATTGAGGCGATAGCTCTGCCGCGCGCGCGGATTGGCGACACGCCAACGCCCCTCTTTGTCCTGCCTGATGCGGGCGAAGCGTTCATAGCTCTTCAGCGCATAGCCGCCGGTAGCGACGAAATCGACCACGCCGTCGAAGTCGGCGCGCGGCAGCGCCGCATAGGGGGCCGCGGTCCGCACTTCCTCGTAAAGGTCATCGGCGTGGAACGGCCCGCCGCAGGCGCAGCCCATGACATGCTGCGCAAGAACATCGAGCGCGCCCGTGCGCAGCGGCGGCGTGTCCTGCGCGTTTTCGTTGACCGCGTCGATGGCGGCGCGGCATTCCAGCACTTCGAACCGGTTAGCCGGGACCAGAACCGCGCGCGAGGCTTCATCAAGGCGATGATTGGCGCGGCCGATCCGCTGCATCAGCCGCGAGGCGCCTTTGGGCGCACCGATATTGATGACGAGATCGACATCGCCCCAATCGACCCCGAGATCGAGCGAGGAGGTGCAGACCACGCCGCGCAGCCGTCCGGCCGTCATCGCCTGCTCCACCTTGCGGCGCTGCGCGACATCGAGCGAGCCGTGATGCAGCGCGATGGCGAGGCCGTCGTCGTTGATGCGCCAGAGATCCTGGAACAACATCTCGGCCTGGCTCCGGGTGTTGACGAACACCAGCGTCGTCCTGTTGCACCTGATGAGATCGTAGATCTCGGTCAGCGCATGGCGCGCCGAATGCCCCGCCCAGGGCAGCCGTTCGCTCGTGTCCAGCATCTCGACAATCGGAGCAGCGGCGCCGTCGGCCTCGACGATGTCGGCCGAAACGGTTTTGCCTCGCGGCTGCGGCGCCAGGAACCTCGCCAGCGCGTGCGGATCGGCCACCGTCGCCGACAGGCCGATCGTGCGCATTTGCGGCGCGAGCCGCCATAACCGAGCCAATGCCAATGACAACAGATCGCCTCGCTTCGAGGTCGCCAGCGCATGCAGTTCATCGAGCACGACGCGCTGCAACGACGAGAACAGAAAGGACGCGTCATCGGAGGCCAGCAGCAACGCGATCTGTTCGGGGGTGGTCAGCAGGACATCCGGCGGGTAACGCCGCTGCCGCTGCCGCCGCGACACCGGCGTGTCGCCGGTACGGGTCTCGACCCGGATCGGCAGATTCATTTCCGCGATCGGGGTCTCCAGATTGCGCGCGATATCGACCGCCAGCGCCTTCAATGGGGAAATATAGAGGGTGTGAAGGTGTTGTCCCTTGCCTGATATTTCCACCAGCGTCGGCAGGAATCCGGCCAGCGTCTTGCCCGCGCCGGTGGGGGCGATCAGCAGCGCCGGGCGGCCGTCACGCGCCTTTCGCAGCAAGGCCAGCTGATGTGCGCGCGGCGACCATCCCCGCGCCGCGAACCAGCGCAGAAAGCCGTCCGGCAGCAATGGCTGCGCTTCGCGATCAGCGATTCCCACGCTGCAAGAGGTAGGGCGTCCCGCCTGTCGGGTCGAGTTCGAACGCGACCGTAGCGTTTGCGAGGGAAGCGGATGACCTGCTCGCGTGAAGAAAACGCGTCAAACTACAATCAGAAGCGAAAATGCTCCAGCCGCGCGAAACGATGGCGAATCAGCGAACCCGGTACACCGGCCGGAACCGGCTTCGGCATGGCCGGGAGACGGCGGCAGAACCGCGCCGGGAGCCGGAATCGCCACGCAAGACGCTGATTTTCGCGAGATTTTCATCTTCACGGCATCATTCCCGGCAGGTGTGGCTACCGAACCACAGACAAGTTTCCCATCGAAGGGTACAGTCTCCGGGTCATTTGCAGACGGGGACTATCCATAATGAAAAAGATTCTGCTCGGCGTTCTGCTGGCCAGCACCGCGATGACCGCCCAAGCGGCGGATCTCGCACCTCGGCCCTACACCAAGGCTCCGCCGATAGCCCCGATCTACGACTGGACAGGCCTTTACTTCGGCGTGAACGTCGGCCTCGGGCTGGGCCGCAATCGTGTCGTGCATGATTTTGGCCCCGCGGCGATTTCGACCCAGCTGCAGCCGCTCGGCGCGATCGGAGGCGGCCAGATCGGCTACAACTGGCAGACCAACTCGTTCTTCGGCCCGCTCGTGTTCGGCGTCGAAGCCGACATCCAGGGCGCCGACATGATCGACAACCGGACCAACCTTGCCGGTGTCCTGCAATACAATCAGCGGCTCAACTGGTTCGGCACGGCGCGCGGCCGCATCGGTCTGGTCAACGGCCCGATGCTGACTTACGTCACCGGCGGTTGGGCTTACGGTAACGTTGGCACCACTGTCATTCAAGGCGGTGTGCCGTCCGCGTTCGGCGGCGGACGCAGCGGCTGGACCTTTGGCAGCGGCGTCGAAGCCACGCTCGGCGGCAACTGGACCGGCAAGATCGAATACCTTCATCTCGATTTCGGCAACCGCACCGACTTCATCGGCGGTCAGGCGCTGCATTCCGAGCTGCGCGAAAATATCTTCCGCGCCGGCCTGAACTATCGCATCGGCGCCAGCAACCCCTACGCACCGGTCGCCACCACCAACTGGAACGGCCTGTATCTCGGCGGCAATATCGGCGGCGGCCTCGGTCGCAACCGCAACACCATTTCCAATCCGGCCGGCAACCTCGCCCAGTTCAATCTCGCGCCCAACGGCCTCATCGGCGGTGGCCAGATCGGTTACAACTGGCAGGCCGCCAATATCGTCTTCGGCCTCGAGACAGACTTCCAGGGCTCGACCCTTGAGGACAACAAGACCTGCTTCGGCTGCGTGCCCGGCGCCTCGATCGATTTCAATTCGAAGCTGCAGTGGTTCGGCACCGTGCGCGGCCGTCTCGGTTACGCCGTCGGAAACTCGATGTTCTATGCCACGGGCGGTTTCGCCTACGGCAACGTCCGGACCGCGCTCAACAATTTGAGCTTCGCCGACACCCGGACCGGCTGGACGGCGGGCGGCGGCATCGAGACGCCGCTCCCACTGGTGAACCTGTTCGGTGGCCCCCTGTTCGGCCCGAACTGGACCTCGACGACGGAGTATCTCTACGTCGACCTCGGCCGCTCGAGCTTCAACATCGGTGGCGGACCGAACGTGCTGACGACTGGCGCGCAGGAGCACATCTTCCGCACCGGCCTGAACTATCACTTCAATACCCCGTTGGCTCCGGGCTATTGACGGTAACGGTCCCAGGGACGGGGGTTTTCGAAGCCCTGGCCTGACGGGTTAAAATTCTGGGGGAGTGGGCAAGAAAGCCGCATCGCATCGCGATGCGGCTTTCTTCATGAGCGGCCGTCGCAAGGAGAGGATTTGACCAAAGCGTCGCGCTTCACAGTCGAAAAATCGATCCACGGGCGCTCGCTATCTATCGGCGCGGCGTGGGAATGGAACTACTGCGTTGCCTGATGGACGAATGCGAGGCGCGTGGCTATCGGCAAAACGATCGCCCCCACCGGAGATTCCACCAATGCGGCATCGATCGATTTATGCGCGCGGCGGGGCTTCGAGATGATCGTTATCCGCCCCTGCGTCAGCCTGAAATCCGGCCCGCTGGCTCGACCACTTGATGATGCGGCTCGCACTCGGCGAGGGCTACGCAACAATACCGAAGAAGCGCCGAGGATCCCGCGGTGACAGTACCCGTTCCCCCGGCGTCCTGTTTCCTCCTCCGGGAGGAATGATCCCGGAATTTCCTCGCCGCGACCGGCCGCCGCACTTGCGCGCCCTGATACGGAGTTCCCATGTTCTGGATGCCGGCCGCCATTCCGGCGAGCGTTCGACGAGTCTTTCGAGGAATCCGATGAATTATTTTCGTACTGCGATCCTGCTGGCGGGCCTCACGGGCCTGTTCATGGGCGTGGGCTATCTGATCGGCGGCGCCAGCGGCGCAACGATCGCGCTCGTCGTCGCGGCTGCGACCAACCTCTTCGCCTACTGGAACTCCGACCGCATGGTGCTGTCGATGTATGGCGCACATGAGGTCGATGCCGGCACCGCGCCCGACCTGCACCGGCTGGTGGCCGAGCTGGCTGCGCGCGCCAGCCTGCCGATGCCGCGCGTGTTCATCATGGATAATCCGCAGCCGAACGCGTTCGCCACCGGCCGCAATCCGGAGAATGCCGCCGTGGCGGTGACGACGGGGCTCATGCAGTCGCTGAGCCGCGAGGAACTGGCCGGCGTGATCGCGCATGAACTCGCGCACATCAAGCATCACGACACGCTACTGATGACCATTACCGCAACCTTCGCCGGCGCGATCTCGATGCTGGCGCAGTTCGGCATGTTCTTCGGCGGCAACCGCGGCAACAACGGTCCCGGCATCATCGGCTCGCTGGCGATGATGATCCTCGCGCCGTTCGGAGCCATGCTGGTGCAGATGGCGATCAGCCGCACGCGCGAATACGCCGCCGACGAAATGGGCGCGCGCATCTGCGGCCAGCCGATGTGGCTTGCCTCGGCGCTGGCCAAGATCGACAACGCCGCGCATCAGGTGCCGAACATGGAGGCCGAACGCGCGCCCGCGACCGCGCACATGTTCATCATCAACCCGCTGTCGGGGCGCGGCATGGACAACCTGTTCGCGACCCATCCCTCGACTGAAAACCGCATCGCCGCATTGCAAACGCTCGCCGGACAATCCGGCGGTGGTCCTGCCCCCCGTCCGGAGCCCAACCCGCGTAGCCCCTGGAACAGGGGCCCTCGCACCGGTCCATGGGGCTGAAGCGGCAGCAAGGGTCGTGAACCGCAGGGGCGCGCCATCGTGGCGCGTGTGGCGCCTTCTCGCTTCTGGCGGAATCAGAAGCGAGGCTCCATGCGCTTGATGTAACGCGTTTTCTTCACGCGAACCGGTTTCCATCCTCGGGTCAAGCCCGAGGACATGCTTCGCTCGAAAACGCTATAATCCGCGATGCCCGTTCGTCGACGCGCAAGATCAATCAACCGGATCTTCCCGGTCTCCGCCGTTCGCCCCCGGAGTCTGATTTAACTGCGTCGAATCAGACTCCTGGTTTAAATTTTGATTGAGCACGAATCTTGTCCGACATCCGGTTTCCACTTTCCAGGATCATGCTCCGGCGTTTTCGACGCCACTCATAATCCTCCGGACAAAACCCGAGAATAGACGCCGGTTGGCGCGTGCGGGGAAAATTCGGGGCGGACATGATCCGTTTGTTTTGGTTAAATGTGCGCCGGCAGCATGGTTGATTCCCCCGCTGACTGGATTGTGCTCGGACCTGTCCGGATGGGTCCGCTGCAAGGATGATGATGAAAGACCCTTTCGGACCAAAAACGGAGCGTCACGGCTCCACGCGGCGAACCGCGCTGGGCCTTGTCGTGGGTGCGCCTCTGCTCGGGGCCTGCTCGGGAGTCCAGCAAACGCTGACCAACGGTTTTTCCAGCCCCCCCGGTTCTTCTCCGCAGCCCGAGTCGACCGCGGGGCCCCAACAGGGAGCCACAATCGGCACCGGTCAGGTCAAGGTCGGCCTGATCCTTCCACTGTCGGCGGCAGGCAATGCGAGCATTGCGGCTCAGTCGATGCGGAATGCGGCCGAGATGGCGCTGTCGGAATTCCAGAATCCGAACGTCCAGGTGCTGGTCAAGGACGCGGCAGGCACGGCGCGGGGTGCGCAGCAGGGGGCTCAACAGGCGCTCGATGAAGGGGCCGAAATCATTCTCGGCCCGCTATTTGCGGCGTCGGTCCCGGGGGTTGCCCAGGTGGTGCGAACCCGCAATGTTTCGGTGATCGCATTTTCGACGGATTCGAGCATTGCCGGCAGAGGCGTCTATCTTCTGAGTTTTCTTCCTGAATCGGATATCACCCGGATCGTCGAATACGCCGCGAGCACCGGAAAGCGCTCGTTCGCCGCGATGGTGCCCGAGAACGCCTACGGTAATGTCGTGGAGGCGGCCTTCAAGCAGACGGTTGGCCGTCGCGGAGGGCGGATCGCCGCATTCGAGAAATACGGCTCCGATCGCGTCAGCGCCGCACGGAACGTTGCTCAGTCGCTCCGCTCGGCCGATGCGCTGCTGATCGCCGATGATGGCGATGCGGTGGTTTCGGTCGCCGACGCGCTCACGGCGGCGGGGGCGAATCTGCGCAACGTCCAGCTTCTCGGCACCGGGCTGTGGGACAATCCTCGCGTATTCGCAAGCACAGCGTTGCAGGGTGGTCTCTATGCCGCCCCAGACCCGGCGGGCTTTCGCGCCTTCGCAAACCGCTACCGCACCAAGTTCGGCGGCGAGCCGGTGCGTACGGCGACCCTTGCCTATGATGCGGTCGCGCTGGTGGCCGCCCTCGCCCGCACTCAGGGATCGCAGCGCTTCGCCGCGGAAACGCTGACCAACGCCTCCGGGTTTGCCGGCATCGACGGCTTGTTTCGATTCCGTTCCGACGGCACCAATCAGCGCGGCCTCGCCGTCATGCGCGTCGCATCCGGCGGCGGCCAGCCGGTGGCAGGCTCGCCGAAAAGTTTTGGCGCCTGATCCATAGTGTTTTCGAGCGAAGCATGTCCTCAGGCTTGACCCGAGGATGGAATCCGGTTCGCGTGAAGAAAACGCGTCAAATCGACATCATAGATGTCCTGCTTCCGATTCTGTCAGAAGCGGAAATGTCATGCGGCGAGATCGGCCACCACGGCATCGAGAACGGGGAAGCCATCCTGCGTGACGCGCAAGCGGCCGTCGGTGCTGATCATGATCGCGCCTTCGTCTCGGAGGATCGCGATGCGCCGCGGATCAAGAGAGCGGCCCGACAGCGCCGCGTAGCGCCGCGGATCGATGCCCTCGCGCAAGCGCAGCCCCATGAGCAGGAATTCGTCGGCGCGCTCTTCGCTGTTCAGCAGATCGTCGGCGACGATTCCGTTGCCGATCGCCTCGACGCGCATAAGCCACGCCTCGGGCCGCTTTTCGGTGGCGATGGCATGCCTGACGCCGTCGATGTCGAGGCGGCCGTGCGCTCCGGGGCCGATGCCCGCATACTCCTGGCCGCGCCAGTAAACCAGATTGTGCCGGCATTCCGCGCCCGGCCGCGCATGATTCGAGATCTCGTAAGCGGGCAGGCCATGACGCGCGCAGACGTCCTGCGTGACGTCGTACAGGTCGCGCGCGATCGCCTCATCGGGGGTCTTGAGCTTCCCGGCCGCATGCAGGTCGAAAAACGGTGTCCCCGCTTCGATCGTCAATTGATAAAGCGACAGATGCTCCGCCGCCTCCGATATCGCGCGCTGCAACTCCCCGGCCCACATCGCCGGTGTCTGGTCCGGACGCGCATAGATCAGATCGAAGGAATAGCGATCGAAGACCGAGCGCGCGATCGCAACCGCATCCTGCGCCTCGCGCGCTGTGTGCAGCCGGCCGAGCGCCTTCAGCGAGGAATCGTCGAGCGCCTGCACGCCGAGCGAGACGCGATTGACGCCCGCCGCGCGGTAGCCGCGGAATCGTGTGGCCTCCACGCTGGTCGGATTAGCTTCCAGCGTGACCTCGACGTCATCGGCAACGCTCCAATGTTTTCCGATTGCGTCGAGAATGGCGCCGACGGTCTGCGGCCGCATCAGGGACGGCGTGCCGCCGCCGAGAAAAATCGAGGACACCGTGCGCCCGCGCGAGCGGACCGCCGTGGTCTCGATCTCGCGCGCGAAAGCCCGTGTAAAGCGCTCTTCATCGATCGGCGCGTGGCGCACGTGACTGTTGAAATCGCAATACGGGCACTTCGACAGGCAGAACGGCCAGTGGACGTAAACGCCGAACGCGGCGGCCGGATCAGCGGGGCTCAAGGGCAATCTCCGCCAGTTTCACGAACGCGCGGGCGCGATGCGACAGGCCAAGACCGCGCGGCGGAAGCCCGTGCTTCTCGATGCCGGCCATCTCGCCGAAGGTACGGCTGTGCCCGTCCGGCAGAAACACCGGATCATAACCGAAACCGGCCGTGCCCCGCGGCGGCCAGACCAGCGCGCCATCCACGCGGCCTTCGACTTCCTGGAGATGGCCGTCCGGCCACGCGACGCAGAGCGCCGAAACGAAGTGAGCCTTGCGCTTGTCCGCGCTGGTCGCGCCACGCTCCTGCAGCAGGCGCTCGATCCGCGTCATCGCCGCGGAAAAATCCGCAGGTTTGCCGGCCCATCGCGCGGAGTGGATGCCCGGCGCGCCGTCCAGCGCCTCGACGACCAGGCCTGAATCATCGGCAAAGGCCGGAAGCCTTGCGCTCAGGGCAGCAGAGGTCGCCTTGATCCGGGCATTGGCGCGGAAATCCTCGCCCGTTTCCTCAGGCTCGTCGAGACCGAGTTCGCCGGCGGAGACCACTTCGACGCCATACGGCGCAAGCAGCTCGCGAAGCTCGGCGAGCTTGCCGGGATTGTGGGTGGCGATCACGAGCTTGCCGGCGATTCGACGATGCATGACCGATCGGGCTTCAGTTTCTTGTTCTGAAAGGTTTTCCTGACGCGACGGGAGGCCCGCTTCGCCGGAAAACGCGACAGGACGCGAGTCCTGCGGATGATCCGCGCAAGCGGCGAATCACGCCACCGCCATTTTCTGCAAATCCACCAGCCGCGCGACCCCTTTTTTCGCCAGCGCCATCAGCGCCAGAAACTCATCATCGGAGAAAGGCACCTTTTCGGCGGTTCCCTGCACCTCGATGATGCGTCCCTCGCCGGTCATCACGAAGTTTGCATCGGTATCGGCTTCCGAATCCTCGGCATAGTCCAGATCGAGGACGGGCGTGCCGTTGTAGATGCCGCATGAGATGGCGGCGACATTGCCTCGAAGCACGCTGGCCTTGAGCATGTTGCGGGCCTTCATCCAGTTGACGCAGTCGGCCAGCGCGACCCAGGCGCCGGTGATCGATGCGGTGCGCGTACCCCCGTCGGCCTGAATGACGTCGCAATCGATCGTGATCTGGCGCTCGCCGAGCGCCTCGAGGTCGACCGCCGCACGCAGGGAACGACCGATCAGGCGCTGGATTTCGACGGTCCGGCCACCCTGCTTGCCGGCGGAGGCCTCGCGCCGGGTCCGCTCCAGCGTGGCGCGCGGCAGCATTCCGTATTCGGCCGTCACCCAGCCCCGGCCCTGACCCTTGAGCCATGGCGGCAGCCGCTCCTCGAGCGTCGCGGTGACCAGCACATGGGTATCGCCGAATTTCACCATGCAGGAGCCTTCGGCGTATTTGACCACGCCACGTTCCAGCGACACGGCGCGCAGTTCATCCGGTGCACGACGGCTAGGTCGCATGGGAACCCCTCCAGCTATTCATGAGAATCCTCGTGCCGTGCTTTTAGGGGTGGGGAGCCGCACCGGCAAGGGTCAGACGTGCAATTGCCCTCAGAACGGCAATTACCCAAAGCCTGCTTGTAACTGGTGCGCGGGAGAGACAAATTAGAAGCGGTCTCAGGCACGACGAACATTATGCGCGGGAGAAAATAGCGTTGGCCCATCACGATCCGATCGGTCTGATTGCACCGAACGCCGGGCTTGCCCAGTTGAACGAGCGCTCGCGCGATATTTTTCGCCAGATTGTCGAGAGCTATCTTGCAACGGGCGAACCCGTGGGATCCCGCAACATTTCACGGCTGATCGCGGTGCCGCTCTCGTCGGCCTCGGTCCGCAACGTGATGTCGGATCTCGAACAGCTCGGGCTGATTTATGCGCCGCACACCTCGGCCGGGCGCCTGCCGACCGAGCTCGGCCTGCGTTTTTTTGTCGATGCCCTGATGCAGGTTGGAGATCTCACCGAGCCGGAACGCCAGTCGATCCAGAACCAGCTCGCGTCGGTCGGCAAGGCGCAGTCGGTCGAGGCCGCGCTGGAGGAAGCCTTGACGCGGCTGTCCGGATTGACCCGGGCGGCGGCGGTGGTTCTGACGGCCAAATCCAACGTACGCTTGAAGCATATCGAGTTTGTCAGGCTGGAGCCCGACAAGGCGCTGGTGGTGCTGGTCGCCGAAGACGGGCAGGTCGAAAATCGCGTGCTGACGCTCCCGTCCGGCGTTCCGGCTTCAGCGTTGACGGAGGCGTCAAATTTTCTGAATGCCCGGATTCGCGGCCGGACGCTCGCCGAGGCACGGCTCGAGCTGGAAACCGCGTTGACGCAAAGCAAGGCGGAGCTCGATCAGCTCACACAAAAAATCATCGCAGCCGGAATTGCGAGCTGGTCCGGCGGCGACAGCGACGACCGGCAGTTGATCGTGCGCGGCCATGCCAACCTGCTCGAGGACCTGCATGCGATGGAGGACCTCGAACGCGTGCGGCTATTGTTCGACGATCTCGAAACCAAGCGCGGGGTGATCGATCTGCTTGGCCGCGCCGAGCGCGCAGACGGCGTGCGCATTTTCATCGGCTCGGAGAACAAGCTGTTCTCGCTGTCCGGATCCTCGACGATCATCGCGCCCTACAGCGATGGCGCCGGCCACATCGTCGGCGTTCTCGGCGTGATCGGACCGACCCGGCTGAACTACGCGCGCGTGATCCCGATGGTGGACTATGCCGCGCGCATCGTCAGCCGGATGCTCGGCAGATGAGCCGGGTTCGCCGCGCTTGATTTTTACGCCTGAACCACGATATCCCGCACGACCATTCCTTTCCATTCGAGACAACTGCGAGAAGGCTGCGTAATGACCGATTCCGACGGCAAAACAGACAAGTCCGGCGAACCGGCTGCGGAGGTCGAGCCCGTCGTGTCCAAGCCGTACGTCATGCCGGACGATCCCGAGGACGATGCGCTCGACGCGCTGAACAAGCAGCTCGCGGAGGCGAAGGATCGGACGTTACGTACGCTGGCGGAGATGGAGAATCTGCGCAAGCGCACGGCGCGGGAGGTGTCGGACGCGCGAACCTACGGCATTTCGGGCTTCGCGCGCGACGTTCTGGAGATCGCCGACAATCTGCAGCGCGCGCTTGATGCGGTGCCGGCGGACGCGCGCGCGGCGCCGGATCCCGGCCTGAAAGCCCTGATCGAGGGCGTGGAGCTGACCGAACGCTCGCTGCACAACGCTCTCGAAAAGCACGGCGTGAAGAAATTCGATCCGGCCGGCGAAAAGTTCGATCCCAACGTCCATCAGGCCATGTACGAAGTTCCCGATCCGTCCGTCCCCGTCGGCACGGTCGCCCAGGTCATTCAGGCCGGCTACATGATCGGCGAGCGGGTGCTGCGTCCGGCGCTGGTGGGCGTCGCCAAGGGCGGAGCCAAGGCAGCCGCGCCGGAATAACAGCCTCCGCGTTTTGAGGCTTTGCTGCGGCACTGGAGCATGATCCCGACCCGAAGAGCCGCGCCAGCGCAAAGTGGAAACCGGTTTTCGGGTAAGATCATGCTCAATCAAAAGAGATAAGCGGCCTGCGCAAGCAAGGCCGCGAGGAATGGATGTCAGCTCGCGTGAAGATAGCGCGTCGGGTCAAAATCACGGAGCCGCGCTTCTTCTGTCAGAAGCGAAAGAGCTAACGCGGCAGGATCCCGTCGCGAACCGCGCGGAAGCGCGGAAAAACGTCCGACCATTCGTTCCGCGGCGTGCTCCCGATCAGGCGCATGGCTGTTTTTCCGCTGCCGAACACCAGCCACTGCACCACGGTCACCGGCGTATTCGTTCGCGTGTTGGTGCCGTCGATTCGCGTTTCAAAGCCGGGCGATCCGTTGATCCGAATCGGCTCCGACATGGTGATGCGTCCCTCACGCAGGTTCGGGATCGTGGCGGCGACATCGCGCGCGAACCGGCTCCGATCATCCGGCCGCTCCGGGACCGAACCGATCGGGCTGATGATGATGAAGGCGCTGCCGTCGATGTTGTTTTCCGTTTCCGCATCGGACAACAGGATGACGGCTCCCGGCGTCAGCGTGCGGATCAGCTTGAAGGAGCTCAGTTCGCTCAGCTTGAAGGGCAGCAGGCCCAGTTGCTCCTCGAGCGGGACCTCCTTGCGCAGGGCGACCGTTGCGAACATCTTCTGCACGGCCTCATCGGAATAGATCTTCCCGACGTTCTCCGGCACCTGCGCCGCGACGTATCCGGAAAAGGTGCCGCCGGAAATCACCATTGAATAGCGCCGGACATTGTCTTCGCCGTTCTTGGCGGTCTCGACGATGAAATAACCCGGTCCACTCGCGGTCTCGAGGCCTTGCGGCTTTAGACCTCGGGGGTCGGCGGCGTTCGATTTCGCGACAGTTTCCACGTCTCTGAAAGCGGCGACGGGGAGCTCGGCGACAACGACCTTGACGCGCTGATCCGCGGTCTCGAAACCCGGAAATGTCTTTGCCGGATTGAGGCCTATCAGCGGAACCAGCCCGATCCGGCTGCCCGGCGCATAGATCACGTCGCTGGCGAGGGACGGATTAGCGCCGGTCAGCAGGCAGAGAATGGCAAACACGTGCAGAAAATGTCTCATGCGCGCTTATCTGGATTTGCATTGAGGCCGTTCAATGATCGTCAGGCCGGCGGGACCGTAAGATGATTCAGGGGATGCATTCTACGAAACCTGACTGCCGCATCAAGCGCATGAGCCGTTGGCGCAGGCGGCAGCGACCGTCTTCACCATGGCCCAAGACGGCTGGTCCGGCTAGGTTAATTATCGCTTGTCCAGATCGTCCCTGGCTGGCAGGGGATGCAAAAGAATTGCGTTTTCAGACGGCGGAGAGATGTCCGGTCCTTGCGGCCCCCACCCCCCCTCCTATATGAGGCTCACCGTCGCTATATCGCGAGTAATTGATATCTGGGGGTCTGGATGAGGGTGCCGTCAGGGCCTGCCCGGACTGCCGTAACAAGAAGGATATGAGGACCATGGGAAAGGTCATTGGGATCGACCTCGGCACCACCAATTCGTGCGTGGCGGTAATGGACGGCAAGGCGCCGAAAGTCATCGAAAACGCGGAAGGGATGCGGACCACGCCGTCCATCGTCGCCTTCAGTGATGATGGCGAGCGTCTCGTCGGGCAGCCGGCCAAGCGCCAGGCCGTGACCAATCCCGAGCGGACCATTTTCGCCGTCAAGCGCCTGATCGGCCGTCGCTACGACGACCCCACGGTTGAAAAGGACAAGCAGCTTGTCCCTTACAAGATCGCGAAAGCCGGTAACGGCGACGCCTGGGTCGAGGCCGATGGCAAGACCTATTCGCCCTCGCAGATTTCGGCCTTCACGCTTCAGAAGATGAAGGAGACCGCCGAGGCTCATCTCGGTCAGAAGGTCGATCAGGCCGTCATCACCGTGCCCGCCTACTTCAACGACGCGCAACGTCAGGCGACCAAGGACGCCGGCAAGATCGCCGGCCTCGAAGTGCTGCGCATCATCAACGAGCCGACCGCGGCCGCGCTTGCCTACGGCCTCGACAAGTCGAAGGCCGGCACCATCGCGGTATATGATCTCGGCGGCGGCACGTTCGACGTGTCGGTTCTCGAGATCGGCGACGGCGTATTCGAGGTGAAGTCGACCAACGGGGATACGTTCCTCGGCGGCGAAGACTTCGACATGCGTCTGGTCAACTATCTCGCGGACGAATTCCAGAAGGAGCAGGGCATCAACCTGCGTAACGACAAGCTGGCGTTGCAGCGGTTGAAGGAAGCCGCGGAGAAAGCGAAGATCGAACTGTCGTCGACCACGCAGACCGAAATCAATCTGCCGTTCATCACGGCCGACCAGTCCGGCCCGAAGCATCTGACGATGAAGCTCACGCGCGCCAAGTTCGAGGCGCTGGTCGATGATCTCGTGCAGAAGACGATCGAGCCGTGCCGCAAGGCGCTGAAGGATGCCGGCCTGACGGCGGGCGAGATCGGCGAAGTGGTGCTGGTCGGCGGCATGACGCGCATGCCGAAGGTCCAGGAAGTCGTCAAGCAGTTATTCGGCAAGGAGCCGCACAAGGGCGTCAACCCGGACGAGGTTGTCGCGATCGGCGCGGCGATCCAGGCCGGCGTGCTGCAGGGCGACGTCAAGGACGTGCTGCTGCTCGACGTCACGCCGCTGTCGCTGGGCATCGAGACGCTGGGCGGGGTATTCACCCGCATCATCGACCGCAATACCACGATCCCGACCAAGAAGAGTCAGGTGTTCTCGACAGCCGAGGACAACCAGAACGCCGTCACCATTCGCGTTTTCCAGGGCGAGCGTGAAATGGCGGCGGACAACAAGATCCTCGGCCAGTTCGATCTGATGGGCATTCCGCCCGCTCCGCGCGGCATGCCGCAGATCGAGGTGACGTTCGACATCGACGCCAACGGCATCGTCAACGTTTCCGCCAAGGACAAGGCGACCGGCAAGGAACAGCAGATCCGCATCCAGGCCTCGGGCGGCCTGTCGGAGGCCGACATCGAGAAGATGGTCAAGGACGCGGAAGCCAACGCCGCCGAGGACAAGAAGCGCCGCGAGGCCGTGGACGCCAAGAATCAGGCCGACAGCCTGGTGCATTCGACCGAAAAGGCTCTCACCGAACACGGCTCGAAGATCGAGGAAAGCGAACGCCGCGCGATCGAGGATGCGGTCAGCGATCTGAAGGAAGCCCTGAAAGGCGACGATGCCGAGGCGATCAAGGCCAAGACCAACACGCTGGCGCAGGCCTCCATGAAGCTCGGCGAGGCCATGTATAAACAACAGGCCGAGGCCGATGCCGCCAAGGACGCCGCGAAGGACGATGTCGTCGATGCGGAGTTTACCGAGGTCGACGACGACAAGAAGTCTGCTTAAACGGCAGAACTGACATGACCCCGCCCCCGAACGAGTGCTCATCGCGTCTCGAAGGGCGGGGTCACGCTTGTCTTAGCGAGACCCATCATCCAGCGATGAGCCAATTTTATCATGCGTCTTCCGTAATGAAGCGACGTTCGAGCGGAATGGACTGATGTCGAACAAGCGCTGTTACTACGAAACCCTTGAAGTCGATCGGAACGCGGACGAGACCAAGCTCAAGGCGGCCTTTCGCAAGCTGGCCATGAAATGGCACCCGGACAGGAATCCGGGCGACGCGTCCAGTGAGGTGCGCTTCAAGGAAATCAATGAGGCCTATGAGGTCCTGAAAGACGGCAACAAGCGCGCGGCTTACGACCGCTTTGGCCATGCCGCGTTCGAGCAGGGTGGCATGGGCGGCGGCGGTGCCGGGTTCGGCGCAGGATTCGCTTCCTCATTCTCCGACATCTTCGAGGATCTGTTCGGCATGGCCGGACAGCGCGGCCGGTCGGGTGGCCGCGAACGGGGCGGAGATCTTCGATATAATATGGAGATCACGCTTGAGGAGGCCTATCACGGCAAGACCGCCCAGATCGAGATTCCGGTCTCGGTGACGTGCGAATCCTGCTCAGGCACCGGCGCCAAGGCCGGGACCAAGCCGAAGAACTGCGCGATGTGCGGCGGCGCCGGCCGGATTCGTCAGGCTCAGGGCTTCTTCACGCTGGAGCGCACCTGTCCTGGCTGTCAGGGGCGGGGCCAGATGATCGAGGATCCCTGCCCGCCCTGCGGCGGGTCGGGCCGCGTCAACCGGGAGCGCTCGCTGTCGGTCAATATTCCCGCCGGCGTCGAGGATGGCACCCGCATCCGCCTCGCTGGCGAGGGTGAGGCAGGAGTCCGTGGCGGTCCGCCTGGCGACCTCTACATTTTCCTCTCGCTGGTTCCGCATCAGTTCTTCCAGCGGGACGGCGCAGATCTGCATTGCCGTGTTCCGATCTCAATGGTCGCCGCCGCTCTTGGCGGGGAGATCGAGGTGCCGACCATCGACAAGGGCAATACCAAGGTGCGGGTGCCGTCGGGAACCCAATCCGGCCGCCGTTTTCGCATTGCAGCAAAGGGAATGCCCGTGCTGCGCTCTCGTCAGACCGGCGACATGTATGTTCAGGTGATGGTGGAAACCCCGCAGAACCTGACCAAGCGACAACAGGATCTTTTGGCCGAGTTTGAAAAGCTGTCGTCGGGAGAGACCCAACCCGAGGCGGCGGGTTTCTTCACTAAGGTCAAGGACTTCTTCGGCACTCGGGCGACCCCGTAATCACCGTTTTGCTTGACCGGGCCGATCGTCGGATGTACCTGTGAATAACTTAAGCCTGCCTCCCTGCCAGTATTGACCCACCTGGGTGCGAAATGCCTTTGCAATTGTCCGCGCGTGCGTCGAAGAAGCCCCTTCGTCTTGATGATGAGGTCCGCTTTCTCCGCTCGTGGATTGAGAAGCCGCTCCATATGGGCGCGGTCATGCCGTCCGGACGCATTCTGGCGCGCACGATGGCGCAGTATGTCGATGTCGCATCCACCGACCCGGTCATTGAGCTGGGACCGGGGACCGGAGCGATCACAAACGCGCTGATCGAGCACGGTGTCGATCCGAAACGTCTGGTGCTGGTCGAATACGATCCCGGCTTTTGTGCGCTGCTTCGCGACCGCTACCCGCAGGCGACAGTCGTGCAGGGCGACGCCTATACGTTGCGGGACTCGCTGTGGAACGTGCTGAGCGCGCGCGCTTCGGCGATCGTCTCCGGCCTGCCGCTCGTCACCAAGCCGATGTTGACCCGGCTCAGGCTGATACGGGACGCCTTCGCGACGCTCGCCCCCGGCGCCCCCTTCGTGCAGTTCACCTATTCGGTGGTGCCGCCCATCCCCAAATCTCTCCCGGGCATTTCGACCGAGGCGTCCGAGCGGATCTGGATGAACCTGCCTCCCGCGCGCGTCTGGGTGTATCGCAAGCGCTGATGGACTATAGCGTTTCAAACGAAGTGGTTGACCGGTTCGCGTGAAGAAAACGCTATAGCGCGGGCCGCAGGTGTCCCTGCAATGCGATCGACAGGCCTGTTCGCACCGAAAATCCTCATCATCCCCGGCTCGCTTCGCACCGGCTCGCAGAATGCAAGGCTTGCCGCGGTTATAGCCAAGGAGTTTATCCGAGCCGACGTTGAAGTCACCCGGATTTCGCTCGGAGACTTCCCGCTGCCGATCTACGACGCCGACTTGCAGGAAAATGCAGGCGTGCCCGCAAGCGCCATCAACCTCAAGCAGATGATCGCCGCGCACCACGGGGTCCTCCTCGTGACGCCCGAATACAACGCTTCCCTGCCGCCATTGCTCAAGAACGCGATCGACTGGATATCACGCGTCCAAAGTCCGCATGAAGCGCGCGGTCAGGTTTTCCATGAGCGCGCATTTGCGATCGCGTCGGCCTCCACGGGCCGATTCGGCGGCGCACGATGTCTGGCTCAGCTACGCTTGATCCTCACGGCGTGCGGAGCGATGGTGATCCCCAATCAGCTCGCTCTGTCATTCGCCGGGGACGCCTATGACGATATGGAGCGGTTGAAGCGTTCGACGGATGCCGATGCGCTGAAGAAGATGATACGCCAGTTGATCACGGTCGCCGGGAATATGCCGTGAGACCATACTGAATGGGAACGGCACCGCGCGGCAGATGCCGGACCTGATTGGTTGCCGCGAAACGCAGCCCCCGCTATACCGCAGAAGCATTCGAGGACTCGGCCGTGGCTGACATGCGTTTGATTGTTGCAGGAGCAGGCGGCCGGATGGGCCGCGCTTTGGTGCGCGCGATCGCGGAAACCGATGGCGCCGTGCTGGCTGGCGCGCTCGAGGCGCCGGAATCCGAGCTGATCGGGAAAGACGTTGGCGTTCTGGCCGGCCTTCCCGGCAGCGGAATCAACGTGTCGGCGGATCTCTGGTCATTGTCGGCGAATGCCGACGGTATCCTGGATTTTACCGTTCCGGCCGCGACCATCGCGAATGTGGCCATCGCCGCCGAGCGGGGGCTGGTCCATGTCATCGGCACCACCGGCCTTTCGGCGTCGGATATGGCTGTGATCCGGAGCGTCACCTCACGCACGGCGGTCGTGCAGTCGGGTAATATGAGTTTGGGCGTCAACCTGCTCGCCGCGCTGGTGAAGCGCATGGCGCAGGCACTCGACGAAAGTTTCGATATCGAAGTTCTCGAGATGCATCATAGGGCCAAGGTCGATGCGCCTTCGGGCACCGCGTTGATGTTGGGACAGGCGGCGGCTGACGGCCGCAAGGTCGATTTGAATCAGCGCGCGGCGCGCGGGCGCGACGGCCTTACCGGCGCCCGCGAGGCGGGCGACATCGGTTTTGCCTCGCTTCGGGGCGGTACCGTTTCAGGAGATCACAGCGTCATCTTCGCGGGTCCATATGAGCGCATCACCCTGTCGCACCATGCCGAGGACCGGATGATTTTCGCGCATGGGGCATTGAAGGCCGCAAAGTGGGCATTCGGTAAAGCGCCCGGCCTTTATTCGATGTCCGACGTGCTCGGGCTGGATGTTTAGTATTGCGATTATTACAGCGTTTTCGAGCGAAGCATGTCTT
>JAANMW010001736.1_pt1 | contig 21762 bp, 24 predicted proteins | sample 7279671 | NCBI WGS metagenome assembly JAANMW01 (sample SAMN14094541, study PRJNA606508) | bioreactor metagenome | isolation source: A lab-scale SPAN reactor treating ammonium-rich wastewater day 247 | place: Ireland: Galway | collected 2017-09-19 | reverse complement strand
GAAAGTATTCCGACGCCCGCCGGTCCTGAACGCAATCGAGCTTTTGCCAGGCGCGATGAAGGATGCGTGGACCGCAGAAACCGAACCGAAGACGACCGTGGAGAAGCTTTACGCCGAATTGAAGAAGGTTAAAGGCAATCCGTGGCCGCCGAAAGCCTTCATCAACACGCTGAATGAAGCTGTTGGCCGAGGACTGGTGGCGCGTGCCAGCGGCATCGGATCGCTCGTGTCCTTGGCAGCGGATGGGAAAGTGGAACTGGCGGTCAAAGCCTCCGCACCGCCACCGCCGCCAACGGAAACCACGCCGGGACGGAAATTGTCCGCGCGCGTTTCGTTGTCGCCGGGCGAGTTCCAGAACCTCGCCGACGATGTGTCAACGCTGACGAAGTCGCTGGCGGGTTGCGACGTGCAATTTGAAGTGGCGGTGTCGGTGAAGACCAAGTCCGGGATGGATTTGAAAGCCGCAAATGATGTGCTGGGGAAGATTAAGGATGGTTGGAAGCTCTGACCTCGTTTGCGGGCGATGGATTCACACTGGCAAAACGTCGTTTTGCATGGCAGTCCCGCGCTGCTGCCGTGTATGGCTACTTCATCTTGTTAAGCCGACACTCGCGCTGGTGAAACCAATCACTGACAGAACGCGACTTCGGTGGTGATTCGCAACGCGGCTGTGAACCGGGATCGCTGTTCCAGTCGTGCCAGGCTGTATCGTCTTAGCCATACTCGTGGTAATCGTTTTCATGGGCATTTCAATTACAGCACGAACGAATGACCGCCTGGAATATAGCTTCACCCCAGTGAGTGGCGGTCCGGATACCGCTGCATGAACCAGGAGTGTCGTGGCCACAACAGACAACCAGTTCAACGATCTGTTCTCGGCGACTGCCTCGGCAGTCGAGGCCGACAAACCGTTGCCGGCTGCGAACGGCCCGCAGGCGCTTGAGTTTCGTGAATTGGGTGAAGCGGTCGCACGGCGCACGCGCAGTCTTATAGCGCCTTCGCCTCTGCTGGAACTGGAGGGGAACAAAACCCAGCGTGATCTCGACCTGTCGCGACACGACTTACGGATGCTCTGCCTCGTCGCGCTGGACGTGGTGATAGACAAAATGGGATTCGGCACTGGCGCAACGCGACGGGACGTTGAGTTCGTGTTATCGCCGATTCTTCGCGCGGCAGAACCGACCATCGAAGAGGAAAACGAACGTCGCGTGGTCGGCATCATTCTCGATGCACTGCTCAACGAACGCGGTCGTCGGCAGCAGTTTGTCGAGCGTTACGCAGCCCTGGAAAACGGCACAGTCTGTTGGCGCGAGTTTGCATATCGTTTGCTGGAGGAAACCCAGACCGAAGAGGGCGAGCGCGTGTTCCGCGCCAGCAGCGAGGCTATCAACCTCTATACCGAGATGCTTGGCTACAATCTGGAGGACGCCGCAGAAGCCGACCTCGCGGTGCTGAAGTATCAGTCCCAGCGCGGCCGGTTGGACGATGCCATCCAAACGGCGCGGCAGGCGCAGATTCGCGCGAAGGCTTATGCGGAGATGATACGGCTGCGGCTCGAAGTCGCCCGACGCGACGCGGATCAGGCGAAGTGGTCCAGTGAAGTCCTCGACCAGATGTCTCATGCGCTCGAACACATACGGGAGCGTCAGCGCAAAGAAGGCGAGCTTCGTGGCGGCCTTGAACAACGCCGCGACCAGGCCGGCGGCGATGACCTCGGGAAACTCACCCGTCTGCTTGATGAACTTGAAAAGTCCGAAACCACAAATCTGGAACTTCACCGCGTGCTCATCACCGCCAACGACCAGTTTCGTGAAGAACACGCGCGTCAGCGGTTGCGCCGCGTGGCGACAGGTTTGCGTGTGAATCTCGAACCGGAAGTGTTGCTGCCCTGGCTGCACGCGGAGGTCGGATTTGTCCACGAAACATGGATACCGGCCATGAATCTGTTGGTTGGCCACGCCACGCCCGTGCCGCCAAGTTTGGAACAAGTTTGGTCGAAACTCCTCGCGATGCCGACGGAATCGGAAGTCGCTCAGGCGGACGTGACACCGCCGCAGACGACCGCGCTCGCGACAGCGCCGCCGATTTTCCTGCCCGCCGACCGGCTGGCCGTTCGGGATTTTCTGCGCCAAGAGTTGAAGGAAACGCGGAAGCTCTCCGACCTGCTCGTGATTGCCGGCAAGCGAGGACTGTCTTCTCCAGCCAGACGACTCTTTGTCCTGCTGACGATGGAACAATTCGGCGCAGCGAGCGAACGCCGGCAGTTCAGCGCTGTGCCGGACGGCGCATCTTTCGCCGTTGAAGAATTCTCCGGTGATGAATTGGCTCTGAGCCGCTTGAGCTAATGAACTCGATTGCCAACGACGCTCATGACGCAGGCCGACTCATCGGCTTCGCATTGGCATCGCGTTCGCCCGCGACGTCGAAAGATTATGCCGAACTGCTCCGCCGTTACGACGATGAGGTTTCGCTCCGCGCGATTGTTGACGGCGTATGCGATGGCCTTGGTCTGCGCATTGTGTATGTGGGCAAGCACGGGCTAATCGTCACCGCGAGCGAGACCAGCCCGTTTCGGTTGAATTCGGACGACTACCGCAGCGGCATGACGCCGGAGGAACGCATCTGTCACGGCGTGATTCAGGTCGCGATTGCCGCGTGGTCATTTCCGCGCGCCGAAACACTGGCGCAGGATGATGATGTGCAGGCTGCATTCATCACCGCGCCGGAGTTGGCGAAGTGGCTCAAGGATTTCAGTGAAGCTGAGAATGCGCGGCATGCCGAGAATCCCGATCCGGCTGAAACGGAGGAGAAGCGAACATGGCGTGTCGTGCTCGCGCAGGCCCTGACGAAGGAGACGAAGAACAAACGCGAATCGCGCCACTCGCTGACCGGCATGTGCGGCTACGCCCTTGATTATCTCTCTCGCGAGGGATTGTTGCGTGTTGTGGATGAGAAGAAATGCATCTATCAAGGCACATCCGCTTATCGCATCCGACTCAAGTATCATGGAGCACACGCGCTACTGGAGCAATTGCGAGCGTTCGCCGCGACGCGAAATGGCCAGCGCGATCAGGCTCTGTCGTCGCCCGATCATGCCGCACGAAACCCAGTCTCCTGATTTGAATCCACCCCATGCCACGCATCACGCGCATCCACTTCGCCGGCCTTGGCCACAAGGATGCGCGATTCCCCGCGTTAACCTTGGATTTGCGCGACGCGGCGGGCCACGCGGTGGACTCGGTGATTTGGGCGGAAAACAGCACCGGCAAATCGTCACTGCTCAGTCTGTTCTTCTCCACGTATCGCCCGAGCCAGCGGCTCTTTCTTGGCAAGCAGGCCGAAAGCAAAGCGCGCGAACTTGGTGATTACCTGCGAGACCGCGACCTGGGTTTCGTCGTCACCGAATGGGACATTACCGATGACCGGGCAGAAGCTTCGCTGCTGGCCGACGGGCCGCGTGAAGTCCTGCTAGTCGGGCAGGCGTTGTCGTGGAAGGGACTCGATAAGAGCACCGGCGATTTACGCCGCCGGTTTTTCACACTGCGCCCGGGCCGCGACGTGACCTTTGACACACTGCCAATCCTTGGCCTTAGCGAGCCCGTCTCATCGTTCGAAGCATTCGGCGACTGGCTCGACGCGCAGCACAAGGCGCAGCCACGCCTCGCCATCGCCCACACAACCAATCAGACTGAGTGGCGGGAACATTTGGAAAGCAACCACCTCGACCCGGAGTTGTTCACTTTCCAGCTCCGCATGAACGAGCGTGAGGGTGGCATCAACAACCTCTTCAACGAGCTCAAGCGCGACGCTGACTTCATTCACGAGTTTCTGAAGCTTGGCTTTGATCCAGCGACGGCGACAGAAGTGCGCAAGAATCTTGACGCATTCCTACCGAAGCTCCGGCGGCGTGAGGCGCTGGACTTGCAGTTGGAGTTTAACCAGAAGCTGCTCGTGGATCTCGGCTTGTTTGTGCAACAGTTGGGCGTTTGGGAAGCGGCAAAGTACAGCGGCGAGACGGCTGAACGGGACGCCGGGGCGTTATTGTCGGCGTTGGCGGCGACCAAAGAGAAATTTGATGCCGAAGTGATCCGGTTGGAAAATCAACTCGGCGAACTTGAAACCAAGAAGACGCAGTTGGAGTCGGCACGAACGACCAATGGCCGGCGGCAGAACTTTTTCAAGCGACTCAAGGCCCAACTCGAAGTCAGCGAAGCCGAGACGCAGTCGAAGCTCGCGGAGCAGAATCGAATCAACGCGCAACTCGACAGGCGACTCGTCGAGATGGCTGTTGTGCTTGGAGAAATTCGCAGTCTGGCCGCCGAAGTTTCGGAATTGGAGCGCGCGCTGGAGTGCGAGCGGGCGCAGGCCAAACCGGTGTTGGAATCTCTCCGCGTGCTGGGCGCAGCTTATAAGTTTCAGGTCGAGGTGGCTGCCACCGCGGTGAAGAAAAGCCAAAGCACAGTCGAGGGACAACGCACGGCGCTCCGTCAAAAACTCAAAACTCTGGGCGACCAACGCACGGAACTGCTGACGGAACAAGCTACCAAACGGCAAGAGCTTTCCGCACTGGAAACACATTTCAGCGAGCGAGACTCGCATCGCGAACGCCTACGTAAAGAAGGCTGGCTCGAAGCGAAGGAAGCAGCGGTAGATGCGCTGGCGAGGTGGAACAATATGGCGAAGACGGCCAAAGAGTCCACGCAACGAGCCGGTCAAGAACTCGCGAGCCTCCGAACCGAGCAGAACCGGCTCACAACCGATGCGACCGCGTTGGCCGCGGAACTCGCAGCCGCCCAGAGTCGCGTGAACCAAACCACGGCACAAGTCAGCGCGGCGGAAGCCGAGGAAGAACGTCTGGCGACGCACGAACAGATGCGCGCGGCGGTTGAAGCGGCCCGCGCGGATTTGAATCTTCCGCAGACGACGGAGCGCTTGTCAGATCGGGCGGCGATGTTGTTTCGACAAATCTTGCGGTTGAACGTCGAAGGGGCGGAAGACGAACGCGCGCAGGCGTCTGTGGACAAGCAGCGTCTTTTTCCTCCGCACCGCGATGTCGAATCGCTCGTGGAAAAACTTCAGGCGGCGGGTTTCCGCAGCGCCACGACGGCGGCGCAATGGCTTGCGTACAACTTCGCCGATCCACAGGCGGCGGCGGACTGGCTGGCCGCTAACCCCGCTCGCTTCAGCGGCGTGATGTTCGATGAGACGACCGACGGCATACGCGTGCGCGAGGCCCTGTCGGCCCTGCGAACCGAGCAGTTGCCCGTGGTCATTGCTCCTATCCCGAATACCGTTGAACAATCCCCGCCGATAGAAAAGTCCAGAAGTGACTCATCCGCCGTTGTCCTGCCGCGACACGCGGGTGGTTTCAATTTCGCTGCTGCACAAACTGAAGCGCAAAAGCTGACGAGCATGATTGCTGCTCGCGCCAAAGAATTGGAAAACCTGAACACGCAGCTCAACTCAACGAAGACATTGTTGGACGAACTCGGCAAGTGGTTGGCTGATTTCGGTGGGAAGAAACTCGGTGCGTTGCGCGAGAAGCTGCGCGGCGAGCAACAAAGCTTTGCCTCGCTGCAAGAGCGCCAACGAAAGAACGGAGCACGCCAGCAGGAAGTCTCGAGTGCCATCGCCACTGCGGAGGCGGCCGAACAACAGGCGCGAGAGCAGGTCCAGCGCGCCGAAAAGGGTGCGGGACAAGTCGAAACTTTCATCGAACGCTTCGACGCCGAGTACGAATCCAAACGTGCTCGGCAGACTGATCTGGCGTCGCGGCTTCAAACGATCGAAGTGGAAATCCCCGCGCTCGTCGAACAGTACCGCAAGTTGGAAAGTGACGAAAAGCTGCTCGAAGCGCGTTTGCTGGAACTGAGCGTCGAGTTGGCGGTATTGCAAAAGGAAGCGGGCGCGATCAGCTACGTCGGCGTTTCGCCGGCGGCGGTGACAGTGTCTCTCGAACAACTCCGCGTTCGCTACTTGACCGAAGCGCAGCAATACGAGGGGCATTTTCTGAACACGAAAGCGCAGGGGGAGCTTGCGGCCAAGCAAGCCACCCAACGTGATAAGGAACATAAGCTCGCAAACGAATTCAGCGGCCTCGAACGCGGCAGAGCTGAATCCAAACTTGAGGCAGGCGACCTCGCCGGCCAAATGCAGGCGGCAGAGGTGGCATTGGCGAATGGGCAAATCGAGGAAGGCGAGGCCAGAAATCAACTAAAGGCTGCACGACAGCGGTTTAAGGAACTGGGCGCTGCGGGAGAACAAGAGCGGCCCGGCCAGGTGGAATTGATTCCTTCGACTTCTGCCGAAGCCGCCAATGAAGTTGCCAAACTTGAAACTGAATACAACCAGCTTCAGCAGCAGTCGGAAGCCAATCGCAATGCGATCCAATCTGCGACGGAGTCGAAGAACCGCTTCGCCCAGCGCGCCACCGAATACGGCAATCACTCGGACCGTCTGCGCGACAAGAAAGCGCCCGCGGGGATGTCACCGGTGGAACTGCCCGATGACGACGCCCATGTGAGAGCCTTGACAGTAGATGCGTTGCAGCGCTTGGAGCGAACTCGTGGCGAAACCCAATCCGAATATGACAAGCTGCGCACCATTCACAGCCGCATTTCCGACCTGACCCAGGAAGATCGTTTCGCTCGCGCGATGGATTTGCCAGCGCGTTCGCTATTCATCCACATGCCGATTGAGGAACTGATTCTGAGCGCTGCCGACAAACAGCGAGCGGTGCAGGAGGAGACCTTGGTGCTGGAAGCCGACTTGGCCCAAATGAACCAGCACCGCGAAACTCTGGTGGAATCTCTATTGAATGTCTGCGAGCAGGCTGCGCGGCTGCTCACTCGCGCAGAGAAGTGGAGTGTCTTGCCCGAAAACATGGGTGAGTGGGCAGGCGAACCGTTCCTCCGAATTCGTCTGCGCCTGTCACCCAACCGCAACGACAACTCGGCGCGGCTCAAGTTGCTCGTGGATTTGATGTTTGCAGAAGGAAAAATTCCACCCGCCATTGAACTGGTATTTCGCGGGTTGATGGCGCTGGTCGGCGAGACCGGCGTGGACGCGACGATTCTCAAGCCGGAAACGCAGCGTCGCCGGAATCGTTATCCCGTGCGCGAGATGGGCGGCTGGAGCGAGGGCGAGCGCACGACCGTCGCCATACTGCTCTATTGCACTTTGGTCAAAATCCGCACGCAGAGCCGAGGGCACGCCGGACGCCGCGCCGAAGTCAGCGCGCTGCTTCTCGACAACCCTGTCGGCCCATGCTCGAAACCGGAATTCCTGCAAATGCACCGATGGATTGCCGCGCAGCTTGGCGTGCAATTGATTTACGCGACGGGCATCAACGATCCCGCAGCGTTGAGCGTTTTTCCAAATCGAGTGCGCCTGGCGAAGAATCGTTTCATCCCGGCCACAGGCGAGCTGGCGGTTGGTCTGCAATCCGACACTGAGGAGTCGGTCATCCAGGATATCCGCATTTTCGATGGAAACGGCGAAGGCGATGGCGCGTCGCAGCAGATTACGGAGACATGACGCCGACCGAACAGTTTCATCGCTACCTCCACGAACATTGCGAAGGCAGGGTGCGCCTCGAATTGGACGTGCTGCTTCATGCGTTTCAGGAGGTTCATCCTGAACTTGCGGCCACGCCGTCCGCGCGCGGCCGGATGCGGGAACTACTCGACCGTCTTCAACTCGACGAACGGATAGAATTGCCGAAAGGCCGCGAGCAATGGGATGCTTCAGCACTCCCGGCGTTGCCGCGATGGATCAAGCTGCCGCGAGAAACAGTGACCGAGGAGAAGGCCGACATTCGATCCATCCCATGGTCGCCGGAACTGCGTTTCCTCGCCTCTGCGCGCGTGTTCGTTTCTTTGGCCGATTTGCTCAAACTTCAGGAATTTTTTGCACGTGGCGGTCGCGCAAAGCAGATCGTGCCAATAAAAGAACGTTCTTTGGAAATCTTTGGAGACGAAAAGCGCCTCGATCAGCTTATGCGCGGCTCGGCCCTGTTTGGAAACGGACGGCTCACGCCTGAAACGTTGCGCTGTAATATCGTGTCTGAACCCCTGGCGTGGACGAGAGGTCCGAACCCTGACGGCCCGGTGCTGGTGATTGAGAACGCGGCGACGTGGCATTCCTATTGCCGATGGAACGCAGAGCGCAAGCATTTCAGCGTGGTCGTATATGGATGTGGCAACCGCTTTGTGGATGGCATCGCATCGCTGGACGACATCTTTGCCGCGCTCGGCGGTCCTCGCCGGGTATTGTACTTCGGCGATCTTGACCCACAGGGCTTGTTGATTCCACAAGAAGCGTCTGGTCGCGCTCAAGCCGCCGGGCTGTCCGCCATCGAACCACACCTGTGGAGCTACCGCCAATTACTAACTCTCGGTGCTGGGCACAGTCAGCCGTGGGAAGGCGAGCCGCCGTCTTCGTCACTCTGCGACTGGCTGCAATCGTTGGCCGAACCAACGCGCCAGCTTTTCGCCACAAACCGCCGCCTCGCACAGGAACGCGTTGGCTGGGAATTCCTTCGGCAAACAACTGCAATGGATTGAGCACCGATTCGGAGGTGAATCAAACTTGTGGCATCACGGCGAGAATGGCGTTGGAGATTTGTCTGCGATGACAAATAGCGTTAATTCGTGCCGCGACCGACGGACTCGGCAGGCTCTAAATGCTGCGGACCTTCGTCCGACAGCAGCGAAGGTGGCGAAGTACCCTTCTCGCTGAACAGATTGAGCCTCGCAGCGACGGACTGCGACTCGCTAATGTCGATGCCCTTCTCGACGGAGGCTTGTTCTTTGACGGCATAAACTTCGGTCATATCCACTTTTTGATGGCCGAGCGTGTCCCTGGCGGAGAGGAGGTCCACCTCCCCAACTTTGCGGGCGAGGCGCCGACGAAATGAACGCGTGGTCAACTCTCGACCCGGCTTCCTAACCCCGGCGGCATTCAGCAGCGCTCTGATGCGATCGGCAACCTTCCTCGCGCCCTTTCCCCATTCGCAGTAGAAATCCGGAAACACTGGCGCGTTCGGGTCGTCGCTGGACGGCAGAGACTTTAGGTACGCCTTAAGCACTTCGACCAACCTGTAATCATGCTGTTTGCGGGTCTTATGGTCCACAAAACGAACACGGTCGTTGACCAAATCTATATTGGACAGACGCCACGAGCAGATGTCGTTCAGGCGGGCACCGTACAGTTCGTAACACGCGATCAGGGCGATGAACTGGCGCCAGTAGAAGTCTCTTCGGGTATCGCCTGCCGCCTCTCGCTGTTTTTGAATGAGGTACGAATACGTGGCCTCGAGTTCTTCATCGGTGAACATGGGTTTGCTCTTCGCGGCCTTGGTTCGCAGCCGTGACCTATTCAGGCGGATATCAACCATGTGATCTTCCCGAATAAGGCCCTTTGCGAATGCGCGTTTGTAGATGCGTTTCGCGAAATGATAGAGTTGCACGATGCTGGCTCCCTCGCGCTGTTTCTCGATGCGTGCGATCAAATTCTCCGCGATCTCGGGTTCCAAGTGCGCCATTTTGGTGTGGGCCGAGTCACCCATCAGTTTGATGATCGTTTCGTAGTGTTCAGCATAGGTCTTGGCCGTTTTCGCGGATTTGTTTCTCGACCAGCATTCGACACATTCCTTGGCGAACTCGCAAAAGGTGGGCCTTGGCAGCTTGTGCCGATTCAACTGAGAAAATAGATCGCTTGTGATTCGCTCCAACTGGCGCACGTCATAATCGGACATACCCACCTCCTTTGCCGCATCGAGATCCAGCTCCACGATTAGGGCAATGAGCATCGCCTCGCGTGGGTCCTTCCTGCCGGTGCTCCGCCACCGCCGTTTGCCTGCGGCGTCCGTGATTACGGCCCGAAAATAGGGGGAATTCTGCTGAGGATAGATTCCCGGCCAGTTCATAAAACGTCATGTATTCTCCTTTTGCACTCAACCCTGTTGCCTCCGGCGCTAACGGATTTTGAGACCCTGTATTCAGCGTGCGGGTCTTGTTCAGCTTCGAAAGGCACGAAGGCAGGCGGCGTGTAAAGTGGCCGATCAGTTTCAGGCCAACTTATTGCTGATTCCATTTCCAGATTGGCATCCGCACCGACAACTGCGACCGTCTCGAAGCACTTGATTCGAGCAAAAGGCCGTTTTAACACCTCGGACGCACTAACAATGTTTGGCCGTGTTTTTGGTGTTTTGGGGTGTCGAGAGTTTTGAAATTCCGGTGAAAAATGAAGTTCCGAACTAATTCCATTATAGTGACCTCTGCGACTTCTGTTGCAGCAGGCGATGGATTTCCCCGGCCAGAACATTCATCAGACGGGTCACGTCTTCCGGTGTGAGTAGCGGCTCGTTTGCCTTCTGCGGGGCGTTACCTGGGGCGAGGGGCGCGGTCGCCTTCGGGAGATCAGCGCTTTTGGTTCCAGGCGGCATCACGATTGGCGTTGCGTCAGCGTGCCCGCGCAATGTTGGGATCGAAGTCGATGATAGAGGAATGGCGGCCTTGGCAGGCGATGGTTTTAGCACGTAGCCGGCCGACACAGTGTCTTTCTGCTCAGCCGGCTTCACCCTGTTCAGCAACTCCCTCAGACACGCCGGGCTGGCCAGCACGAACTTGACCTGGGAACATGGCTGGAAGTAACCGAGCAAAACCTCGGCGGTAATGGGGTCCCAAGGACAACTGCTGATGACGACGAGCGTTTCCCCGCGCCGGGCCAGGGGAACAATTTGATAATCCCGAAGGGCATCGGTTTCGAGTTCTGCCGCAAGAGGGCGGCAGTCGGAAAGCAATGCATCGGTCAGATCTTCGACTTCAATGAGCGGGGTGCCCAGCACATAGGCCAACGCGGCCATAAACTCGGCCTCGATGACACTCTGTTTGTCCAGTGCGGCAGGGCTCGTCCCGCGCCGCTCGGCGATGGCCTGATAGACCTCGGCAAGGGTCTGGCTGGGAATGTCGGCGCCTTTCATGACGGGGCGAATTGTGTGAGGGCTTTTCGGATGCGCTCCGGCTCACTCAGGGCGACGATCGGAAAGGGAGGCTTGCGACTGGCGAGCTTCTGCCAGATGGCGGTTGGGCCTTCTCCGTCATACTGGTTGCAACCGCAAAGCACGAGCAAGGTTTCGCTGGCTTTGATCGGCACGAGGAAATGCTTGAAGCAGATCGCCTTGATTTCCTGATTGGCGCGCAGGTGACGCGCGAGTTCCGGCGTTGGCCAATAGGAGATTCGGCTGGTTTTGAGAACGTGATTGAAGATGGCTTGGGCGCGTGCCGGCGTTCCGGCTCGTTCCATGCAAAACAACAGCATCGGTGTGATGGGGCGTTGCGCCGCCGCGTCCTGTTGTGTCCTCTGGTCATACTCGGACGCCAATGTTTCTTTGGTGGTTTCGGTCGCCAGGTTGAAGGAGACAACCAATTCCATAAATTGTTTGCGTGAGGGTGTGTTCATCTTGCGTACTCCTTCAACGCGACGGTCCTCGCCGGACGGGCCACCAAGGACCAACGGCCATTTTCAGAGTTGGCCTCGCTTGGTCCGACATCGTTGTGGGGGACTCCTTTCATTCCAGAGCCTTCAAGGCGGCAGCGACTTCCTCGTGGATTTCTCCTTTGCGTGCCAGCTCATCCAGGCAACTGTTCCAATCGATGCCTCCTCCGGCGCTGATCAGCTCCCGAACTCTCGCGGGCGGCACACTTTGGTTGTTGAGATGATAGAGCAGTTGCGCGAGTTCCTTGGTGCGGAACAGGACTTCGTAACCCAGGACCCGCCGCGGTTCCTGCTCGCTCGCGTTCCTGGCTGGTATCAGGTTTTGCGCGACGACACACAAAAGGTTGTTGGCAAGCATCTGTGCCACCAAACGGGAATCGGTTCCGGCCTGGGCGAGGATGCGATCAATGGCCTGGTACGCGGAGGACGCGTGCATGGTGCCGATGATCAAATGGCCGGTTTCGGCGGCGGTGATGACCGTGCGCATGGTTTCCGCATCGCGAATTTCGCCGATGGCAATGACCTCCGGCTTCATGCGTAGCGCATCCATCAGCCCTTTGGAATAACTGGCGCAGTCAACCCCAACGCTGCGCTGAGTCACCATCGAGTAGGCGGACTGCTGCTTGTGCAAACGGGGAGCAAACAGGAATTCGACCGGATCCTCGAGTGTCACCACATGGTAGGGGTTCGCGTCGATCAGATGCTGGATGACGGCAGCCAAGGTCGTGGACTTGCCGGCGCCGGTGGGGCCGGTGATCAGGATCAGTCCCTTGGTTTGCTGCAACGTCTGGACGAGTTTGTCGTAGTGTTTTTGCTGGAGACCAAGCTTGTCCAGGTCAAGCAGGTTTCGATCAAGCACCCGGACGGTCAACTCCGGCCCGCTCAAGGTGCTGACCAGGATGGCGCGGTAGCGGCATTCTCTTTGGATCTGGTCGAGCGCCGAGGAGAGGGTGCCGGAGAAATGATATGACTCCTTGTTGGCAATACAGTTCCTGGCTTCTTCAAAGCGTGAATTGAGCAGGAACTGGAGGACCACGTCCATTTTGTCCTGGTCGATCACGGGCGCTCCGGTCACTTCGGTGAAAAAGCCCTGGCGTCGGATAAACGGTTTGCGGCCCAGGGCGATGTAATAGTCGTTGACGTCCGACGTGATAACGAGATTGAGGATGCCGCGGGCCTGGTCTGCGGCCTGATCCACCTCAAGGTTTCTGGGGAGCATGGTGATCATGGTTGTGGTTTGCAGGTGCGGGCTTGCCAACGGGTGTCGCTGTCTTGGGTTTCTCCACCAGGATCGGGATGCCTACAACCGTGGTGCGTCCGTCCGCCAGGTACACCGTTACTCGCTTGTGGCCGATCGCGACCAGGTCCATTCCGCGTTTCTTCCCGTCCCACAGTTTGACGGGCTCGGCCCGCACGATGGGCGCAGCCAAAAGCACAGCGAGGCAGATCAGAGTTTTCATAATTCGTTCAGCACCGCTCGCAACTTCTCCCGATAATCCTCCTGCACCTTTGGGTCGGGGCGAAATGCGTTGGTGACAGCCAAACCGAAAACGGCAATCACGCGCCCGCTGCCGTCAATCACCTCTTCGCCGATGAGTTGGTTTGTCAGCGGCCGGACGAGGAAGGTCTTGCCGAGCGAGCCACGTTTCCACGCTTCTGTCACCAGCCCGACGGCGTCGCGCGCGGCGACATTGTAGAGGCGGAAGCGGCCGACGCGAATCTGGTGGAACACCTGCATCGGCGTTCCTTCATAATTGATTTCAATGTTTGCAGCTTCCATTGGACATCCGGGAACTGAGATAAGCGAAGAAGGCATTCAGGAGTTGCTTGAGATCGGCAGGCAAAGCTCCGTACTGCATGCGCGCGTAACCACTCGGCTCGTTCTGAACCTGCTCGTCAGTGTATAATCCCTGTTCAGTGATTCGGATGCGCAACGGCAGATACGTGATCTCACGGGTCTTGCCGGAGATGTGGAGATTTTTTCGCGAACGGCGGATCGGCACGACCACCTCGCCGCATTGGACCTGTTGGAGATGGCGAATAAGGTTCGCCTCGGCTTTGTTACGGTGGATGGACCGGGCGACCTCGATGGGCCGGGCTTGTCCGTAAAGGGCGGTTTCCAATCCCTGGATGGTTCGGTGCAGGAGATACATTCGAACCTGTGGCGTCCTATGCACCTGCATGTAGGGCTGGCCTTGAGACTGTGACGGGCTAATGAAAAGTCGCTGGTCGGTGACCCGGATTTCTACCGCTCCCTTCGCCGTTTGCAGGTCGAGCGTGTCCAGCTCGGGATATTGTGCCAACAGTTGCTGATATTTTTGCTGAAGCGTTTCGAGATGGCGGAACATTCCGTAACCACCCGGCTCGGTGCGCAAGCCGGCTGCGTCATCCAACGTCGAGTTCAGGATCTCCGGTGACGACGGTAATTGCGGACTCTCTAATCGCGCTCCGTGCGATTCCTCGACTGGTATTAGGGTTAGTATGTGGGCTGCTCCTTGCTGAAGACGCTCTTCGTCGAGGCACTGCAAAGTTTGCATGAGGTTGTAAATGTGGTAAGCGGGTGCCCCGTGCAGTTCGGTAACATGCGGACATCCATAGAGGGCTGCGCCACGGAGATTGCTTTTGGCGAGCTGGGGAATCCCGTCGGACACCGCCACGGTGACGATCTGATTGCCAAAAATAAATTGGGTCGGCTCGAGGTCAGGATTTTCGTCGAGCAGTCTTTGCAGTTCCGTTCGGAGGCGCTGTTCGATATCAGCACTCATAATTTCAGTTTAGTGCGCGTGCGGTTCGGCGCGTACTCCCTTGCAAAGATTCCTCAACCAGCTTCTCCACGTCCCTGACGCCATAAGGCGGGAGGGCCACCGCATTGGTGTGCAGCCGATTGTCATGATAGTTGAACACGACGTAAGTACCCGGTTCGGTGGGAGTGCAGTAAATCGCCTGGGTGGGTCGTTGGAGGTAGAGATCAAACGGGACGCGGGCATCGGACAATTGCATCCGTGGAGGCCATCCAAAGCGGTTGGTCAAATTTCGCAACTCAAGGATGATCCGGTCTGTTTCTTCAAAGGGCTTGGGGCTGGAAAAGGAAGCCATCTGCGCAACCTGATAGCGCCGGTAGACTTCCTGCCAGAAATTCTCCCTCACCGTGAGTTGAGCACCCTGGTCGGAGCCCCGGGACGACGCCAGCACGACGCTGTTGATTTGGCCCTCGGAATCCTCAACCAGGATGAACAGGTCGAACCAGGGATTATAGAGCACGTCTGGCTGAACCGGCACGGATCCCATGACGAGGTACGGCACGAAGACAGGTGAATAGAGACTTTGAATCTCATGTAGCAGTTGCAGTCCATGCGGGGTAAACGCCTCTTCAGGCGGGTGGTAAAGACTCAGGATTTCGTGACGATACAGTCTTTGCGCGGCCTTGTTGTATGCCGCCTTGAGCTGTTGGCTGGTTAGCGTTGTCGGCGCGGGCCGCAGCCAAATGAACAGGATCAATGCAGCAATGACGGCGCTTATCGCTATCAGGATTCGCCACGCCCATTTTTTTATTCTTCCAGGTGATTTGTAGCGCATTGGATTGTTGGTTGTTCCTCCAGGAGCTGCGGAGCGGCCAGATCGAGACGAAAGCTCAGGTCATAACCCATGCGAATCATCAGTTCGCGGATTTCCGCGGGGTTGATATGAGGTGGCATCTGATGTTGAAGGATCAATTTCATCAGCCTCCCGCTGATCCGCGCATTCTCCTCGCCGCGCGCGAGCCGGTCCGGATTGGCCGGGACCAAAGGCCAATTCTCCACGCTGCCAAACTGGTCGCGAATCCAAAGCAGCTCCTGCAGATAGCCCTGCGAGACAGACGCGTTTGGTTTCCGCTCCGACAGATGGTTCAAGTAACAGAGATGTTGCAGCGCCTGGCTGACGAGCGAGGTCAACTTCAAAGGGTTCTTTTCCCATCTCCTCAAGATCACTTGCCGGGCTTCCTTGAAGCTCTTCTCGATTTTGTCGTGAAAGATGCCGCGCAGACAGAGATTGATGCGCCAGTCCTCACAAATGTTGTAGAGGATGAACCGATAATCGTCGGCTTCGAGAAAGTGAGTGGCGATCGAATGCAACCCCTCGTGTGCCGCCATAAACGGCCAGCAGGGCGGGCCGAAATCCCGGCTGCCCTCGCCGACATACAGAATTGACGGAAGCCGGCCGGGCTGTGAGTCCACGCCCCAGGTGTTGAAATCGGGCAAGTTCTGGACCTCCTTCAAATTGTGCTCCGGGATGAGGCACGCCAGCCGCAGGATTGTGTCGCTCGTGATCATGCGTTTGACGCTGCGGCTTACCTGGAACTCAGCCGCTTCCAGGCGACAAAACCGACGATAGCGATGCACACAAAGATCCAGGTTATCAAGGAGCGCCGTCCCGGCTTTTTGTCCTGCGCGGGCGGTTGAATGACGCTGGCAGGTGCCGCAGCCTTCGGAATCTCCCTTGCCTGGCTTCGGATGGGAACTGGCGCTTCGATCAGCTTGTAACGCGAGTCCGCCGGAACAACTTTGACTTTGGCTCCACCTTTCTCAGGAAGGATCATCCGCTTTTGTGGCGGCTCGATGCTCCTGGCGGAAGTTGCGAACGTGTTCTCCGGCGGACGATTCGAGAAGGAACGAATGTGGTTTGCGTGACCGACATCGTAGCCGCCGGGAAATGCGCTGCCATAATAGCCCGCTGGCCAGGGATTGGTTCTGGCCGACGGGTTCGCAACGCCGATATTACCAGCGCCGCTTTGTTCGTAAGCAATTGAAATGTTCTGGGGCGAGGCGATTACCAGACTGGCCGCTGGAGCGTATTGTCCGTTGAACCCTCGAAACTCGGCTTCCGGCACGGTCACGTTTCCGGGAAAGCCAACCAGCAGTGTCTCCAATGCGGGGCTGCCCTGTCCGACCAGAGGCACTTCGAACTGGCCGATCATGCGTTTGGGAACCAGGACCGACGTGCTGGGATCGCCAATGCGGCTCAAGTAAACCGTGTCGTACGTCTGGTTATCGACGCGGATACGAACCGAGGCGGCCCCGCCGCACGGAAGGGCAGCGAGGATCGCCGTTGCCCAAAGGTAAAGTGCTCTCATGTACCATTCTAGTTCACCGGCTTCCATCACCATCCGGTGACATTGATGATGCGAAGATGTTTTTCTCCGGGTATTCGGCGCGCGTTGGAGCCTCTGCGAACTAAAATGGGTTGTATGGGCTTTTTGCGTAGGCGAGTGACGCCATGGAACGGTTTCACCCTGATCGAAGTTGTTTCCGTCGTGGCGGTGATCTTCATCCTCGCCGGCGTGATAACGATTCGTTTGGGCGACCTCCGCTCCTCAGCCCTGGCCGCGTCAGCCCGCGCTTTGGAGAAAGAGTTCGCCAACGGGGTTGAGCAGTTAACCTCCGGCGGGACTGGTTTGGAGCCATTCCAGACGGTGGCAGCCAGCGGTGTGTTGGTGTCGCAGAGTGCGTCGGACCCTGAATTCATGTCCCTGCGAACCGCCAGCTACCGGCTCTCCGCTCCTGCGGACGTGAACCTGTCGCGTGTCGTTGGCGCAGTGAGCCAATTGAACACGATGCTTTCCGCTCGCGGGTTCGGTGTGGTCAAGGGAAACGTCAGTCAGGAAATGCTGAGCACCTTCAACGCGGATCTGGTTGTGGTCCGGGACTCGGGTAACTCAATTCGCGGAGTGTATCTGAAATTCTCGAAATCATGAAATCCCGCGCAGGTTTTACCCTGGTTGAGTTGGTGGGAGCGCTGGCCATCATCAGCATTCTTGTGGGGATGGTTCTGGTAACGACCGGCAATTCTCGGGACCGGGCTTTGCAGACGCGCATTTCGGTTGACCTGGAAGCCATCAACGCCGCCAAAGGTTTTTGGGTTCTGGATCACAACAGCGCGGCATTTCCGACTGATGAATCCGGGCGGTTCAACGCGATTCGCAAATATCTGGAAGTGAACCGCAGCTTTTCCTCCCTGGCGGATTATCAACCGCCGGGGGTCAGCTATTCGATCAACGGCATTGGAGTACCGCCTTCACACGCACCGTAGCATGAAACCGACGTCACGCATGCGGGGTTTTTCGCTGATTGAGGTAGTGGCGGTGATGGCGCTGTTGCTGCTGATCATGGGGCTTGGATTGTGGGGACTGGGCGGTTCTCGTGGACGGCAGTTGCGCGAGAAAGTGGCCCTAGACCTGACTCGGATTGACTCGGCGAAAGCAACCTGGCGCGCCGATCACCCACAGGCAGCATTCCCGGACGATGAGGCCGCGCGCTTTGACGCCCTCCGGTCCTATCTGCGGGTCGGCCTGCAGGAAGTGCCAACCCTTGCCTCTTTGCAGCCGAACACCAATCTGGCCGGAATGGTTGTGTACGCGATCAGTGCGGAGACGAACGCGGCCAGCGCGCGAAATCTCTCCACCTCACAACAGTTTGATCGTTCCTCAGGCGAGTGGGTTCCTTGAGCGACCGGCGGAACCTTGACTTCCTTCCGCCTCCCACCCTAACTGTCCGCGATGAATACCTCGCTCGCCAACCTATCCGCTCAACAACTCAGGCGTGCGGCGGCGATCAAAGATCAGATCGAGTCGCTGGAGAAAGAGCTCCAGCGAATCGTTGGCGCTCCCGTAGCGGTTGAAAAACCTCATGCCCCTCGGAAGAAAAGGCGCCGGATGAGCGCAGCCGGCCGCGCCAGAATCTCCGCGGCCGCCAAGGCCCGTTGGGCGAAAATCAAAGCTGCGAAGAAAAAGTAGCCGGCTGGGAGTGCCACCGCTCTTTGGGCGAATCTCAACACCGTGGAGGTCTTGAACTGGATGGCCAAAGGGTTCACTCTGCAGTGGAGTGGACGAACGACCTGCGCAGACCGATCGCCTGACGAACCGGGAACGGCAGTTGGTTGATTACTACGACCGGCTTGCGGACAATTATGATTCCAACCGGTTCGGCAATTCCTACGGACGCTATGTTGACGCTCAAGAGCGCCGGCTTCTCAAACGTTGGCTTAATCAAGTACGAGGCGGGAATATCTTAGATCTTGCTTGCGGCAGTGGCCGGCTGCTGGACCTGGCGAGCTGTGGCCTTGACGCCAGCCCGGCCATGGTGCGCATCGCCAGACGGAAACATCCAGAAAAGGAGGTTCGTTGCGGGTTGGCGAAGGATGTGGCCGAATTTGGAACGCCATTCGATGCGATCTTCTGCGCGCATCTCTTCATGCATCTGCAACGGACAGAAATTGAGGCTGTTCTCCGCTCTTGCCACGAACAATTGCGGCCTGACGGCTTGCTGATCTTTGATGCACCGTCTGCTCATCGCCGAAAGCTGACCGGCTTCCGAAGTTCTGGTTGGCATGCCGGAACGGCGCTGACGTTCGACGACGTTGCTGCGATCACCGGAAGCAAGTGGCAGCTTAAAGCCAGTGGAGGCATTTTGTTTTTCCCAGTTCATCGCCTGCCATCAGGAACCCGCCCGCTGGTTCGCCGACTGGATGACCTCATCGGGATGACTCCGGCCAAATCCTGGTCCTCATATCTGTTCTACTGTTTGGAACGCAAACAATGAAGCACGTTCCGCGCGAGATTCGCAGATGTGCCTGCCAGCTTCGGCGTCTCACCTCCGACTGGCTGACAGGGGATCGTCGGAGGCTGGCCGGGCCTGACAGGATGGACGCATGCATCTGCCCTTCGTTCCCGACCCAATTGAAATTGGAGCAGCCGGTTTTGCCCACCGAGTATGTGGAAGCAAAAATCCGGAACATCGAAATTGCGGTAACGCGGCTGCAGAATGTGCCTGTGCCGCCTGGAGGAATCTTTTCTTTCTGGCACATCGTCGGACGACCCGCCAAAGCACGCGGATTTCTCCCAGGTCGCTCATTGCTGGGCGGGAGATTGGAAGCGGATTACGGTGGCGGGCTGTGCCAGCTTTCGGGAATCCTCTGGTTTGAAAATTCTCGAGCGGCATCCGCATTCGCGCGACATTTACGACGACCGCACGCGATTCACACCTCTCGGTGCCGATGCGACCGTGTCATTCGGCTTCAAAGACCTCCGCGTGCTGAACAATCTGCCGACTCCATTCTGTTTCAATGCTTCTGTTGCACCGGACCGGATCTCCGTTGCCTTGTGCTCCCCGGAGCACATTGAAAAGCACATCGTGGAATTTGTCACAACCAGCCAGGCCGACGGATTCTGCACGGTGGAAACACGCCGACGCAACTCTGGCGACCTCGGCGACACGCGGTCTTGTGTTCTGAATGTCTCCACGTATCGGCGTCTCAACTGAGTGCGCACGCCGTGAATCGATGCCTTCATGAAGTCAGGTGAGATTGCGAAGGAAGTTTTTGCGATGCACGCCGGCGATGGGGCCGAATTTGCGAATGGCCTCCACGTGGGCCTTGGTGCCGTAGCCGACGTGCTGATCGAATCCATACTGCGGATACTGCGTGTGCAGCTCCCGCATTTGCCGGTCGCGCCGCACCTTGGCGAAAATCGAAGCGGTGGCGACCGTGATGCTGGTCTCATCGGCGCGTGGCGCGCACAGTCCGGGAAAGGTGTTGTCGGCAATTGTCCCGTCAATGATGACCCGGTCAAAGCGGGGAAGCTTTTGGAGCGCTTCTTTGAACAACCGCAAGTTCAATGCGTTCAAATTGCTGGTCTCCACCTCGAACGCCGATGCTTCCGCGTACGCGACGTGCAGCAAACCTTTGGCGACAAACTCCCGGGTTAACAAGTCCGCCAACTGCTCGCGTTCCGCCGCTGTCAGCGCCTTGCTGTCGCGAATGTCGCAGGATGGTTCTGCTGCGGAATCGTAGGCGCACGCCGCGACGACAAGGTTAAAGGCGAAGGCGCCGCGGCCAACCTCGTCGCATCCGGCCACGATGAGTCCCTGCTTGCGACCAAGGTAATCTTCCATGCTCCAATCGGCCTTCCGCCCTCTCATGCAAAATGGGTTTGGCGGAGATTCTTGCTTCTCCATACCCCATTCTAGGGCGGGGATTGGTGCGGGCGATCTGCCATCGCGCTCGGGGAGCGTTCGGACCTGACAGATTCAACGCGAGGTTCCGAAGTCGAAATCTTCGCTGCATCCCTTGCAGACGCCTTTGGGCGAGCCAGTGAAAAGAAAAACCATGTCCCGTTTGGGCTTGGCTTGGGCGCAGCCGGCGCAGTAAGCCATCTCAGGACTCCACACCGGCATGATCCAAACCCTCACTTGCTCCAGCGGATGAGTTCCATGGCGACCTGGTAATCGAACACCATTCTCGACGACCTGGAGAACATCGGGGTGCCCGTTGACCGCGGCGATCCAGAAGGATTGCGGAGGCGGTGGCTCCGTGAGGCTTCGAAATGTCTCGCGAACACTGCAACAATGATCTGGTTGCAGCCTCTCGGCAACCCGCTTCAAGCATCGAGAACACTTGAGCATGGTCGGCGTCCACACGGGAGCGAGCCATTCCTGAACGCAATCGAGAGGTTGTTCATCAACTTCGCCCGGAAACAAGCACGCGTCGGTGTTCGGGGCGACGCGCAGCACGGTGCATTGATCATTCACCACCACCAGCCAGCACGAACCAGATTGAAGAACCGCCCTCATATTCAAATCCCAGTGTCACTCATTCACGCTTAAATTATCGGCCATTTTTCCGCTGTTTTTAAGCAACATTTATTCCAATCGCCAGCTCCGTTTTGTGCGTGCTGACCTGGATTTCGCTTGTCCATTGCGAATATTGCTCGCGAGTCGGCAACGGATGGTCGGGATCGTCGAGATGAGTCGCCTTGATGCCGCCGGGCAGACTGCGATTGAAATAGCTGGCGTAGCTGGCGGTGAGAAGTTTCGGGTCCAGCAGGACGAGAATACCTTTCTGGTTCTCTTCCCGGATGAGCCGCCCCCACCATTGTTTCCAGCGGCGGATCGTTTCCGGGAGCGTGTCGTCCCGGAACGGGTTGAGCTTTTTGCTTTTCAGATATTCCTGGCGCGCCTCGCGGTAGGGCGTTTGCTGGTCGAAGGGAATCTTGGTGATGATCAGCGCGCGGATGCGAATATCCACTCCGGTGCCCATCGCGTGATTGCCCAATATGATGGACCGCGGATCACGATTGAATTTCTCCACGAGTGCCTCGGGACTGGTGTTTCGCTCCTGCGCGAGAAGCTGGTAGCCTGCTCAGCGACAATTATTCTTTTCCGGCAGCGACAATTAAAACTTTCCAGCAGCTCCGGTCAAATCTTTCATATTCTCATGTTCTTTCGGGGTCGC
>JAANMW010001724.1_pt1 | contig 21925 bp, 16 predicted proteins | sample 7279671 | NCBI WGS metagenome assembly JAANMW01 (sample SAMN14094541, study PRJNA606508) | bioreactor metagenome | isolation source: A lab-scale SPAN reactor treating ammonium-rich wastewater day 247 | place: Ireland: Galway | collected 2017-09-19 | reverse complement strand
CCCGACCGGTACCCTCAAACGAAAATCGCCCCTGCAACGAGAGGCGAAAAACGGCGATAAATCTGGAGCCGGGGAGGCGATTCGAACGCCCGACCTGCTCATTACGAGTGAGCTGCTCTACCCCTGAGCTACCCCGGCGGAACCCGGCAATTATAGTGCCTCCTCGCCACCCCGGTCAATACGGCTCAGCGACCCGACCCGACGGGGCCCTGGACCCGGCCTTGAAAGGTCACCGACTTGCCGTTCAGCAGCCCCTGGCCGCTCAGGTTGGCTTGCAGGATGCCTGAGCCGGCTTTCTCCACCGTCAGAGTCGCCTGGCTGACCTTCAGACGGGTCCGCCCGTCGTCGGGGATCAGTACGTTGTGATACGGCCCCGGCTCTCTTTTCAGCAAGGAGAGCTTCTGGCCGGTCAGTGCCTGCAGGCTCGTGGCGGTGGTCGCGAAGGTCAGGTAGGCGGCTGGCCCGACCGAGTCCCCGCTGCAACCTTCGTAGTGGAGGTTGAGTTGGCCGGGCTCGAGGGTGAGGCGAACCCTTTCGGCCCGCATCTTGAATCCGGCAAAGGCGAACTCGGCCTGACCGGTTCCCTGGGCGTGGGCAGCGACCATCGTCACGAGGAGCAGCAGCAACAGGCCTGGTCGCCTCACTGGCTGAGCACCGGTCCCTCGAACGAGCCACCGGAGCCGGTGCGGCTGAGTTTGCCGACGCGCTCGGACTCGAGCAGATAGCCATTCGAGTCAGTGCGGGCGGGACAGGGGGGCAGGCTGATTCTCAGCTCCTCGAGGCTGGCCGGACAGGTTCCGGTGCGGGCGAAGTGGGCTTCCAGGACGTCGCCCAGAGCATTCAGGTTGACCAGGCAGCCCTTCAGATCGGTCACCGGGTCGGCCTGGGCTAAACCGCAGGGCAGCAGGATGAGCAGCACACGTCGGCTTTCGGAGCGCCGAAAGCAAGCTCCTGGCGGGAGTCGGCCACCCGCGACAGAACTGGTGAGCATGGAGTACACCGTCCGCCCCGACCTCTACGACCTGCGTCACTTCGACGAGCTGATGCCCGGCGAGCTCAATTTCTACGAACGTCTGGCGACGCAGGGGGTCGGTCCGGTGGTGGAGCTGGGCTTTGGCAGCGGCCGCGTGGGTCTGGAGCTGGCCCGCTGCGGTCACGAGGTGATCGGGGTCGATCGCTCCGGGGCGATGCTCGAGCAAGCCCGCCAGCGACTCGAGCGAGAGAAGCCTGAGACCCGTAACCGGGTACGCCTCATGCAGGCCTCCATGACCGATTTCAAGCTGGAAGAGAAGACCCACCTGATCTACGTCCCCTTCAGCGCTTTTTTGCACCTGAGAACCCAGCAAGAGCAGCGCGCCTGTCTGCGCCAGGTGCGCAAGCACCTCAAGGGTTTCTTTGCCGGCAGCTTCTTCCGCCCCGATCCCCAGCGTCTGCTGAAGAGCCCTTACGAGCACGTCGATTTCGTGCGCACCGCCCGCTCCGGCGAGCGGGTGGTCCAGTCGAGCTATACCCTCGAGTGCGATCTGCACGAGCAGACGCGCTCGGTCTTGATGCGCACCGAGGTTTTCTCGCCCGAAGGTGAGCAACTCGAGAACGTGCTCCACGACTGCGAGATCGCCTGGATCTACGGGCGCGAGTGGCGCCTTCTGCTCGAGTTGGAGGGCTTCAAGCTCGAGCTCTTGGAGGGGGGCTTTCAGGGTGAGCCGGTCAGTGATACCTGGCTCTACACCTGGGTTGCCTCGTAAGTTCACACCCTCGAAACAAGCTCGAACCCGGACCGGGCTAGATTAGGGGTTATGAGCGAGCAGGAATCCTCCAACAACCAGCTGGACGTCAAGCAACTCGGCCTGGTGGCCGCCATCATCAGCCTGGGCTACGTGTTCTGGGTGGTGGGAGCGATGGAGATGGTGGAGCGGCTCGCCTTCTACGGCGTGCGCTCGGTGGCCACGCTCTACGGCAAGGACCCGGTCTCCAGAGGTGGACTTGGGATCACGCCCTCGGAGATGGGCACCATCTTCTTCTGGTGGATGCTCTTCCAGAGCTGGGTGCCCATCTTCACGGGCGGCCTGGCCGACCGCTACGGCTACAAGCAGGCCATCGCGCTCTCCACCGTGCTCAAGATCATGGGCTACCTGATCATGGCCGCTTTTTCGTCTTACTGGGGATTCTTTGCAGGAGCCATCTTCCTGGCTATGGGCACGGCCATCTTCAAGCCTGGCATCCAGGGCACGCTGGTCAAGTGCACAAATCGACAAAACAGCTCCATGGCCTGGGGCATCTTCTACCAGACGGTGAACATCGGAGCCTTCATCGGGCCCCTGCTGGCCGGCTATATGCGCAAGATGGAGTGGCGCTACGTCTTTCTGGCTTGCGCCGGCATCATCTGCCTGAACTTCCTGCTGCTCCTGACTTACCGCGAGCCGGGCATCGAAGAGCGCAAGAGGCGCCAGGCCGATCGGAAGGCCAGCGGCATCAAGCAGCGTCCGATGCTGCAAGAGACTCTGATCGAGTTGACCAAGCCCCATCTGGCCCTGTTCGTGGGCATCTTCGCCGGATTTTACTTCATGTTTTACAGCCTCTTCGACGTGCTGCCCAACTACATCGATGACTGGGTCAACACCTCCGACATCGTGCAGAGCGCAGGCAGCCTGGTGCACCAGCCTGGCTCCAGCGAGGCTCCCACGCTGTTGCAGAAGATCGTGGGCTTCGTGATGGTGCTCGACAAGACCGGTACCAGAGTTCAGGCTGAGGGCTTGATGAACGTGAACGCCGGGATGATCATGCTGACCTGCTTCCTGTTCGGCTACTTCTCCTCGCGGGTGCGCATCACCACCAGTATCTGGATCGGCACCGCCATGGCCACCATGGGCCTGTTCATCTGCGGCTACTCGACCATGGGCTGGATGTGCTTCTTCGGCATCATCTGCTTCTCGATGGGAGAGATGCTCTCGTCGCCCAAGTTCGGGGAGTTCGTGGGCAACCTGGCCCCCGAGGACAAGAAAGGCACCTATCTCGGACTGTGCCAGCTTGCTCCAGGCATCGGCGCCACGATCGAGGGCAAGCTGGGTCTCTTCCTCTATGGCATCTACGCCTCCAAGGAGCGTTTCTCGCGCGAGCTGCTGGCCGACAGGGGAATGTCCGCCGAGGCCATCACATCCATCCCTGAGGGGGAGGCGTTCGAAAAGCTGGTGCAATTTCTGGGCCAGACCCCCGAGCAGGTGACCGCGCTGCTCTGGGACATCCACAGCCCGGAGAAGCTGTGGTGGATCATGGGCGCGGTGGGCATTCTTACCACGGTCGGACTGGTCTGGTACGGCAGCTGGGTCTACGGCTATCTGGCCCGCCGCCGCGCTCGCGGAATCGAGGATTAGAAGAAAGCTCGGCCGCAAATCCGCCCCTGCCTCCCCCGCAGGGTGTTGCAGGCGGCCGGGCTTGCATTCCAATTCCAAATACCGGGCATCGCGCTGCCGGAAAAACCCTGTCAGGGGCAGACCGCCGGGGCGCTTGCCCGGAAAACCGGCGCTCACCCGCCCCGACCGCCTGAGCCCGGCCGGGGGGTGCTACTGTTTCACCTCGAAGGGGATCGAGTCCAGTGGGCGCCCGTTCAGTGTGACCTCGGCCCGGTAGGTGCCCACCGGCCAGTCGTTCGGCAGCTCGACCTGGGCCGTCAGGGTATCGCCAGGGGTGTTGCTCACGTCGGACTTCATCTCGGTGATCTTCTGGTTCTTGCCCACGGCCGTATCCAGGGCAACGAAGGTCCAGTGGGCCTCGGCCTTGCCCATGAAAAAACCGTTCACCTGGACTCCGAAGTGCAGCCTGTGATTGGCGGGCTTGAAGCTGTCGACCCGGGCTCCGCGGCCACCCTTGCCGTCGTCGGCAAACAGTGCATGGGCGGTGGCTTTCAGGTCCTTGACCTCGGGCGAGACGATATAGGGCTGGGTGGCCACCAGCTTGTCGTCGACGTAGAGCTCGGCCTTGTAGTTCCCGTAGGGCCAGTCGCGGGGCAGACTGAGGCTTCCGGTGGCCTGGTTGGCCATCAGACTGGACGCCTCGACCTCTTTGATGAGGCCATTCTCGCCACCGGCAACCTCGACGGCGATGAATTTCCACTTGATCCTGGTCTGGCCCAGCTTCATGGTGCCCAGGTCGGCCTTGAAGAACAGGCTGTGGTCCTGCGGGTGAAAGAACTTGACTTCTGTTTCGTTGCGCAAGAGTTTGATGGTCGGGGCCGCAAACGCAGCGGCCAGCAAGAGGGCAGTGAGAAGGAGAGTTTTGCTTCGCATGATGGTCGGGCAGTTCGTATCCTTCAAGGCAATTCCTGGCGGTCGAGGCGGCTGGCGGGTGGGTCCATGCGGGGCCCGAAACGGGGCGCGTCGGCGCCCGCCGCCAAAAGCATGCGCAGCACCCGAAAGCGCTGACCCCGGTAAGGCTCGAGCAGCTCGAGCATGCGCTGATCGTCAGCCCGGGCCTCCCTGGCCAGGTTCCAGGCCACCAGGTTGGGCAGTCCGAAGTCGCCGGTGGGCACCGCGTCAGGGTCTGCCAGGGCCAGTCCGGCCGTCCACTCGGCGGTCCAGGCGCCGCAGCCCGGGAGAGAAGTGACGGCGCGGCGGAGGGCAACCGGATCGCGCATGCGGTCAAGCCGAGCCCAGACCAACCCCACCTCACACAGGGCCCGGCCCCGCCGCGGGTCGACCTCGGCCCAGCCCAGCTCGCCCGCCGTCAGGCGCCTCAGGCGCCGGGGCGACATCACCTTCAGGCCCAGCGGAGCCTCCTGACCGAAGCGCTCGACCAGCTTGCGATGCGAGCGGGCCGCGTCGGTGTAAGCCACCCGCTGCTCGAGGATGCGGCGCAAGACGATTTCGTGCACAAAGGGCCAGCGGCCCAGCCGTACGGGGGGCCAGGGAAGGTCCAGCGGGGGTGGCGCGTCGGTCAGGCCCAGGATGTCGGCCAGCAGCTCGCCCGGGAAAGGCCCGTGGGTCGAACAGCCGATCCGGTCGGGTCCGATCTCGACCGAGACTGCGGCCGGTCCTTCCTCAGTCCAGACCGCTTTCTGCCACAGGCCCGGGCCGCGACGCACGGCCGGGTCGTGCCCGCCCAGGTGGTGGAGCGACATCGTCGAGCTCAAATGATAACCCGGCGGGAGGGGAAGCTCGATCATCCTTCCACCTCGATGAGGAAGTAGTCCTGGGCGCTCAGGTCGGCCTGGTCCATCAGGCTGAGGGCGTGGCGCAGCCGGAAGCGCGCCAGGGCGGCCAGGAAGGCCCAGGCCGGGCTATCGGTCTGCTCGGCCAGTTGCTCGAGCTCGTCCAGGGCTTCGCTTGAGAGGCCCTGCACCGAGGTGCAGGGCGGCACGGCGAAGACATGGGTCTGGCGGCCGGCCACCCCCACCGCCAGCAGCATGCCGTCGGGGGAGAAGTCCAGCTCGGTGATCGGTCCGGGTAAACCCAGCACACCGGCGCGGACCCCGCGGTGGGTGTCGATCAGCTCCAGGACGCGGCTGCGAGCTCGGGCCAGCCGAAAGCCGTCCGGGGCAAAGCGGACCGGGCGGGAGTGGGCCGCATCAAAGCGCGAGACCACCTGGCCGCTGGCGATCTCGCGCACCTCCAGGTGAGTCAGACCGGCCGAAAGCACCGTTCCGCCGGGTCCGAGCACGGCATCGTGAACGGGCTCGCCGGACTGCACCTGCCCCTGCAGGGCCCCGGTCTCACGGTCGACAACGCGCAGCAGCCGGCTGTCGTCGAACAAGAGCAGCGCCTCGCCCCGCCCGGGACGCACCCGCAGCCGCCCCGAGCAGGTTGCCTGGATGGTCCACAGCACCTCGGGTGGATCGACCCGCACCAGCTGCTGGTGCTCGAGCCCGGCGCACAAGAGCTGGTCGGACCCCAGCCAGAAGAGCCGCCACTTGCGGCTGGGGCGCAGCGTGAGCTCGTTGTCGCGGACGGCCGGGCCGCGCATCGTGTTCAGCAGCCGCAGGTGGCAGTCGCCTTCCAGAACGGCCAGACAGCGCCCGTCGGGCGAGAAGGCCAGGGTGGCGGGCTGGTCCAGCACCGGGCGCGAGAGCAGCACCGGGTTGCCGGGCCGGCGGGCCAGCAGGCGCGTGGCATACTGGGTCCGGCCGAAGCCGTAGGGCAGTTCCAGGCCTTCCACTACGGCCAGTCGGTCGCCGGCCGGGGAGAGGCGCCAGTTGCGGCCCTGAAAGCCGACCGGCATCTCCAGGAGGTGCACCTCCTTGAGGTCCACCCGGCAGAGCTTCGGCCCACCCAGCAAGAGCTCGCGGGGGGTCAGCCAGGTGAGGGGCGCGCCCTCGCTTCGAACCAGCTCTTCAGGAGTCAGGACCAGGTTGGGCGGGAGCCGCTCGAGCAAGAGTTGGAAGCTGGATCGGTCCTCCTCCTGCGCGGGCAGAAAGTTCTGTTGGCGCAGAAGATCGAGCACCTGGGCAGCCCACAGCGGAGGGAGCCGGCCCACCAGGCCCCAGAGCTCGGCCAGTTTGCCCGAGGAGCGCAGTAGCTCGAAGTGGGTCTCCCACTCCGAGAGGGAGAGGTCCTGGCCTTCCAGCCGGCTGCCGGAGGTGAGACGGACGGCCAGCTCGGCCTTGCCCAGGCGTCGCAGCGAGGCCAGCATGCGCGCTCGCAGGCCGGCTCCGGCGCTTTCGTAGGCCTGCTTGAGGAAAGACCCGTCGAAGTCGAGTGCCTCCAGCTCTTCGGCCTGCTCGGTCAGGAGCAAGAAGGTCGATCGCAGGGTGGGCTCCTCGGGTAGGAGCCCGGCGGCGAGGAGGGCCTGCTCGAGCGGGGCGGGCAGCTTTTGCACCAGCATCTGGTGAAAGAGGGCATCGCGCCAGGGCGCAGGGAGCTGCTCGCTCACCCAGCCGCTCAGCTTATCGGCCAGGGCGGGTAGAGACGGCAGGTAGGGGTCGGGAGACTCTCGCAGCACGCTCTGCTCGCCCAGCAGCAGCGCTGTGCGCAGACGCAGCTCGGGAGGCGAGGGAGCCAGGTAGTGCCAGCGCTGAATCAGCTCGGTCAGGGTCGGATGGCGGCCGGTGGCCCAGAGCCGAGCCACTTCCAGGCGGGCCCGGGGGTCGGCCAGCATGCTCAAAGCTTTGAGGAGCTCGGGGTCGGGGCTCTCGTCGTAGAGCCGAACCAGGCGGGCTACCGAGCGCTGGCTGCCCTGGGCGGCCAGCTCGCACACGGGGCGCAGCTCCTCACGGCGCTCCTCTTGCTCGCGCCTTTGCTGCCAGAGACCCATGAGCCATTTGAGCATCGAGCAAGCATTCTCGGGCTGTCGGACAGGCCCTGTAGAGGAGTGCAGCGGCCTGAGTGGAACTTGCCGCGAACTTCACTCCGATGGGGGTGCCACTGTGGCCGATGAACGCTGGGAACACCGCTGGGGATTCAAAGACTCTGCCTTCGTCCTGAACGCTGACAAGAAGACGGTCAGCATGACCGGAGGGCGTTACCCGCTGTGCGGGTTCAAGATGCCCTACTTCCTGCCGTTCGTGGAAGAGATGCTGCAGATCAAGCTCGATTTCAGTCAACCGCGGGTGGAGTCGCCCAAGAAGGTGCCGGCTCCCCAGGTCAACAGCGACTTTTTGAGCGAGATCGACCGGCGTTTCCCAGACCAGTATTGCCTGGAAGACCGCGATCGCCTGGTGCACAGCCACGGACAGACCACGGCCGACGAGGTGGGACGGGTCATCTACGGCCAGCTCGACCGCATTGCCGACATGGTCTTTCGGCCCCGCTCCACCGAGGATTGCCTCCGGCTGGTGGAGCTGGCCGCCAAGCACGACGTCTGCCTGGTCCCCTACGGGGGCGGAACCAGCGTCAGCTGTGCCCTGCGCCTGCCCGAGAACGAAAAGCGGATGATCGTTTCGGTGGATACCCGCTTGATGAACCGGGTGGAGTGGATCGAAAAAAGTAATCGGCGCGCTTCGGTGCAGGCCGGCATCACCGGGCTGCAACTGGAGGAGGCGCTCAGGGCCGAGGGCTTCACCTCGGGCCACGAGCCCGATTCGGTCGAGCTCTCCACGCTGGGCGGCTGGATCGCCACCAATGCCAGCGGGATGAAGAAGAACCGCTATGGCAACATCGAGGACCTGGTCGAGAACTTCACCATGGTCACCCCCAGCGGGGTCGTGGAGCAGGAGTGCCCGGTGCCCCGCATGGCGCCGGGAATGCAGCTGCAGAAGGCGCTCTTCGGGTGCGAGGGCAACCTGGGCCTGATCACCTCGGCAGTGATTCGCATCCACCCCCTCCCTGAAGCCAAGAAGTACGGCTCCATCGTGTTTCCCGACTTCGACCGGGGCATCGATTTTCTCTATGAGCTGTCTCAAAGCCGCGATCTGCCTGCCAGTGTTCGACTGGTCGACAACGTGCAGTTCCGCTTCGGGCAGGCCCTCAAACCCCGTCCCTCGGGCCTCAAGGCCATCTTCGAGGCCATTCAGAGGTTTGTGGTGCTCAAGATCAAGAAGTTCGATCCCCACCAGATGTGCGCCGCCACCTTCGTCTACGAGGGCAGCGCCGACGAGGTGAAGGCGCAAGAGCAGCGGGTGGCTCGCCTTACTCCCAGGTACGGGGGGTTGCTGGCCGGGGCCACCAATGGCCAGCGTGGCTACATGCTGACCTTCGCCATCGCCTACATCCGAGATTTCCTGGCCGATTACCACGTGATTGGCGAGACCTACGAAACCACCGTGCCCTGGACACGCATCCGTGAGGTGTGCCAGGCGGTGGAGCGCACGGGCCTGGAGCTGCATAAAGAGTTCAATCTGCCCGGACGGCCTTACATTTCGCCCCGCATCACTCAGATCTATCACACCGGGGTGTGCATCTACTTCACCCACGGAGCCTCGTTCAAAGACGTGAAAGACCCGGAGCATACCTTCGCCTTGATGGAGAAGCGCTTGCGCCAGGCCATCCTGGATGCGGGTGGCTCGATCTCGCATCACCACGGGGTAGGAAAGCTGCGCAAGGACTTCCTGCCGCGCGTCTTTTCTCCGGTGTGCGTGGGCACCATGCGCGAGATCAAGCAGCAGCTCGACCCCAACAACGTCTTCGGTATCCGTAATAACGTTCTGGCCGAGTAGACTCAATCCCAGCGGTCGGGCAGAAACGCGGGCCGAGGGATGGCAGACCAGCGACCGTCCAGGGCACTTGGGGCCGAGGTTCAAATCCTTTTGAGGTCGAGGGAGTAGCCTTCGAGGGATGGAGAGGATCTCGTGGACAGAACCCGAGCCCGGGTCGATGCGTGCCCGAAGGCTGGAGCTGGCCGACCGGCAGACCGAGGTGGAATTGCTCGATGCCCTTGCTCAGAACGCCAGTGAGGATGCCGATGCCGTGGAGCTGGGCAGACGCGACCTGCGAATGGAGCATCGATGCAGGCAGTCGGATCTCGCCAGTGACGCCACCTTGCTTGGCATGCTGTCTGCCGGCGCAGGTCTGGCGAGCTCTGGTCTTGCCCGGGCGGGAGAGCTCACTGCGGCCTGCTTGAGCGGCCTGGTCTGCCTTGGGGCCGCCCTGGCCGCTACGCTTGTCGCCCGACGAGCCTGCCGGCTGGACAAGACCGAGGGATATCCGGTCACTGTCGAGGATCTCCGAGGACGCGCCGGGCTTTACCGCGCCGAGTCGGAGCAGCTGCGCGCCGCCAATCAGCCCAAAGAAATCGCTCTGCAAGGCCCCCAGGCTCAGCGAGTCGGAGTGCAAGACCGGGTGCTCTTGATCGGCGGCAATCGGCTCGGAGTGCGCCAGGGGGCCTTCAAGCCTGGCGGCTGAGGCTGGTCCAGACCCGATCAACGGGCCACAACGACCGGACAAGACCCCTCAGGCTCAGCCCAGCAATCGGTCCGTAAAGCTCTTGAGCAGGGCCTGCTCGGCTTCCAGGCCGAGGGCCGACCGCAAGCAGCGCAAACCCACCGCCAGCCTGCCCCTGACCCGACACAGACTGAACGAAGCGACTGTGCCGCGCCGGACGACCGGGCCCCCGGCGGCGTGATGAAGGGTCACGTCCCCCACCCTCACTCCCTCCTCGGTGAGCGGAAAGCCCCTCAGGGGCGTGGCGTCGCCCAGGTTGGTCAGAACCGAGCTGCTCAAGGACACCGGCAAACGAAGGATTCCGGGCAGAATCCGCCATTTTCGGACGAGCTCGAGAGACCGAAGAAAGTCGAGATCGGTTCGGTGCTCTCGGATGTAGTCGCGTTCGACCAGAAGGCTCGCCCGCAGGTCTCCTCCGCATTCGCCAAGGCGACGCGTGAGAAACGCGAAGGTAACCCGGTTGCCGGCTGGCATTCGGCGATCCTCCAGGGTGCGCAGATCCATCGGAATCAAGACGCGCAATCGGGAGTTGCCGGGGCGTCCCCGGGCTAGCTGCCACTCAGCCAGGGTGGCGAAAAGGTCCGAGATCGCTTGCTCGTTGAGCCGTCCCTCGCCTCGACGAGCCCGGTCGAGCACCCGGTCGGTCTCTTCGCGGTTGAAGACGCGCTTGGAGAAAGGAAGCTCGCCGGGAGAGCCTTTCTGGCCGACCAGGACCTCGGGCCAGGGAAAAAGGAAACGAACCACTTCCAGCAGCCCGCGAAGGGTTGGGGGGGGGCTCTGAGAGCGGGGAGGCTCGGGTATCTGCCCTCGACTCTTCAGGCGGCTCGGCTCGAGCCTGGTAAGCTCAGGCCAGCCCCCATGGGGCTCGCAGGCCCGGGCGTAGGCGCCAAAGAGATCATACAAAATGAGGCGGGCGGCAGCTCCATCGCAGTTGGCGTGGTGAACCTGGAGGAAGAGTGAGCTTCCGGTGGGTTTCTCGACCAGATACAGGCGAGCCCCTACCCCCTCGCGGGGACGGAGAGGCTGCTCGCGCCAGGGCTCTCCCGGACCCAGTCTGACCAGTGGGATCGGGTTCTCACCGGGAACCCAGCAGGGACGACCTCGGAACGACTCGATTCGGGAGACCAGCAGAAGGTGGCGCTCGGAAACCACACGCACTGCCTCCTGCAGCGCTGGAAAGGATAGATGGCCGAGAAAGCACGCTTCAACCCAGCCCTCGGCTGGTGAGGGCCCGTCGAGCAGCATCATCTGGTCGAAGGCTGTCAGAGGGAGGGGAAAAAGGTCGCTCACCTAGACTCGCTCAAAGGCTAACAGCATGTAGGTTAAGAGCCGCCAGCGACTCATCCAACCCAGGATTCTGGTCTCAAGTTTGGCTGCTTCGCGGTAGGCCCCGGCGGCTGGCTCGAGGGTCTCCAGGAAGTCATAGGTGGGGAGGGTGTTGACGGTGACGTCGCGCTCAACCACGGGACGAAAGCCGGAATCTCGCGCCAGGCGACGATACTTCCCGAGGCTGTAGCGCATGTCGCAGTTTCCGTAGTAGCTGGTGGCGACGTTCAGCCATATGGGAAAGATCCAGCTGCTGGGAACGAAGTCCGAGATGGCCAGCGTGCCCCCCGGTCTCAGCACGCGGTGCGCCTCGGCAAAAAACCTCACCCGGTCTGGAAAGTTGAAGATGGCCTCCACTACCACGACCACGTCAAAGGATTGGTTGGGAAAGGGCAGGCTGGAAGCGCTACCCTCGACGAATTCGATCTGGTTGCCGGGGCGGGGGTGCACCGTGGCCCTTGCCCGGGCGATCTGGCGAGGGTCGATGTTGAGCCCGGTCAGTCGCATCTGGCAGAAACGCTCGTTCAGGCTCGCGAGGGTGCCACCAAACCCGCAGCCCACGTCGAGAACTGCCTGCTGGTCGCCAATTCGGGCGGTCCGACAGACCTCCACGGTCATCCTCTCGGCGGCTGCCGCGAAGTCCTCAGCCTTCCTCGAGGCCTGTCTCGGGTGCTCCCAGAACCCCCAGTGTACATTTCGAGAAAAGGCCAGGGCCACGGCCGTCTCGCCGTCAAGATGGGAAAAGAGCGTTTCAAAATAGGCCAGTTGCCTGGACTGCGTCGTTTCGCGGTCCAAAAACCTTAGATTCATGCTGGACCAGCCGTTCGCGCCTGCTGGTTTCGCTCCTCCCGGCCGCGGGCCGTGGCCACACGGGGCTTTCCCTGGCCAGCCTGGACTGGATGGTCTCGCTCGAGGAGTGAGTCCAGCCTCAGGGCTTGGAGATGCTCGAGCCAGGGGAAGGCGTGCGCATCAGGGTGCGGCGCGTGGAATCTTCTCCCTGACCACTTCCCAGACCGGGGTGGTGCCGCTCTTGCCCTTGAAGGTCTCGTCGCCAAAGAAGTCCATCTCGAAGTGGTCCCCCAGCCTCTCGAGGGTCGCCCCGCTGACCAGGATGAAGGTATGCTTGCCATCGCGTGAGCGATCCTGAATGCGAGCGGCCAGGTTGACGGTATCGCCCACCACGCCGTATTTGACCCGGTCCTCGGCCCCGATCCAGCCCTCCACCAGGTCGCCCGTGTGCAGCCCCACCCCCATCTTGATCTTCTTGAGCGTTTCGTTCTCGGTTTTCTGGCGCAGCCGGTCCAGGCTGGCCTGCATGTCCAGGGCGGCCCGCACCGCCAGCACGCTCGAGCTGACTCCGTCGCGGTCGTGAAAGACGGCCAGGATGGCGTCGCCGATGTACTCGTTGATGTCGCCGTGATGGGCCTTGAGGGCCAGGGACATGTCCTGCAGATACTCGTTGAGCAGCTCCACCACCGCGGTAGGGGAGAGCTTCTCGCTCATGGACGTGAAGCCGCGCAGGTCGCTGAACATGATGGTGGCCTCGATCCACTCGCCGCCCAGCTTGATCTGGCTGTCTTTCTCGATCTCACGCCGGGCCCCCTCGGGAGCCAGCTTGCGGAAGGCCTCGCGCTGGCGCAGGCCGCCGGTCATGTGGTTGAAGGCCGCCGCCAACTGGGCCACTTCATCTTGCCCCTCGACGACGGCTTGCTGCTCCAGGTCGCCTTTGCCCACCTTCTCCATCTGGTCGGCCAGCCGCTCGATGGGGCCGGTCACGGCGGCCGCCAGGCGGCGCGAGAGGAAAAGCCCGGCGGCCAGAGCCAGCAGGCCCAGCGCTCCCACCGAGACCATCAGGCTGGCGACCTGGGCTCGCACCCAGCCCAGGTCACGCAGGAAAAAGACCTGGCCGGCCTGGCCCAGAGGCAGCGAGCTGACCAGGTAGTGCTTCTGCCCGGAGTAGAGCTCGGTGGTGCTCTCGCTGAGGCGGGTCGAGAGCGACCTGAGCAGTTCTGGGCGGAGGGGGCGTCGCTCGCTGGCTGAGGAGGACTCGACTCCAGACAGGATCTTCAGTCCGCCCGGGGCGCGGGCCGCCAGGACCATCGTGCAGCCGTTCGGGGCCTCCAGGTTGCTCAGCTTGTAGCCCTGCACGACCAGTCCGTTGGCCACCTGGTGGGTCTCGCTGACGCTGGTCGTGAGCGGGACCAGGGCCAGCATGTAGAGCTCTCCCTCGACCAGGAGGTAGTCCATGCGAGGCTTCAGCTCGACCAGGGCCGGCTCGAGCACGACGCGGGGTAGCTCGAGCTGCTTTCTGCCCAACTCGGGGTCCACCCAGGGCCGCCGCAGCTCGATGACGGTGCGTGCCTTCTCGGGGCTGGGAACATCGACCAGCATCAGCAACTCGGCCCCTTGCTCGCTGGTGACGAACGAGCTCGCTTCGTCGGCCAGGGTGTAGAAAGAGGCCTCGTAATCGGCCTCGGAACCGGCCTTCCCCCGGTAAAGCTTCTCGTTGGCGCGCCAGAGACGGATTTCGCCGTCCTGGCCGAGCTGCTCGCCGCTGAAGCTATAGGCCAGAAAGTGTGGTTGGAGCATCTTCAGGAACTCGGCCGGGGCCTGAGCCAGGCTCTCGCGCAGCTGGTAAGAGTACCCCTGGTAGCTCTTGACTCCGACCAGCGCCGTGGTGGAGGCGATGAGAGCCACCAGGAGCAGTCCGATTGCGCCGCCCAGCCGGTCGCGCAGGCGGCGGGGCTTCACTTCAGGACAATATCCTTGATCAGTTTCCCTTCCCCTACGGTAACCTCACCCAGAGTGAAGAGCCTCGGCGTGGTGCGGGGATGCCAGGCTCTGAGCGTGTAAGTGCCCGCAGGCACCCCCGCGATCGAGTAGCTACCCGCTTCGTCGGCCGTGTCGAAGCATCGGTTGGGCAGCACAACGATGAACGCGTTCATCTGGGAATGAATGCCGCAGAAAAGCTCGATCACGGTGGGCACTTTGCCCCCCTGGACGCTGAAGGTCTTGGACTGGGGATTCCCCTTGCGATATCGGGGAAACTCGAAGCTCGGCGCGGTTGAGTAGACGTGGTGAAAGATCGGGTCTGAATTGGGGAACTCGACCTTGCTGCCGCTCACGATGGGCAGCACGTGGGGCCGAAAGATCTTCGACTGCTGGTTCATGGTGGCCCCCCGGGTGGTGGTCGGCAACCCTTTGCCTTCAAGGAAGATGACCACGTTGGCCACCTCCTGGGTGACTCCGGTGCCGCCATTGCCTCCTTTGCGGGCCACCTCCAGCTCGGCCGAGGTGTAGACTTCGTCCACATTGCGGCGGCCAGGCGGGGTCTTGGCTGTCTGGGCCTGCAGGGTCACCTTTCCGGTCACCTCGCCGGCCTGCGCCTGAGGAATCATAAGGGCCAAGAAAATCAACATCGATAGGATTCGCATCAGCATCCCTTCCCAGCTTTGCTCTTGTTCCCTGCCTGGGGAGGACATCGAGACCGCGCTCAAGAAAAAAACGGTAACCTGAATTTCATTCAACTGATTGAAGGCGGGCATTCAAGTCGTTGCGGAGGATCCCCAGGTGAACAAGACGATTCTTGGGCTGGCACTGGCAGCCACGCTGTCCACCTCTGTGCTGGCGGCCCCTCTCTTCCCCGACGTGCCCGACAATCACTGGGCCAAAGACGCGGTGGCGGCCCTGGCCGCCAAGGGCCTGGTGGAAGGCTATCCCGACGGCACGTTCAAGGGCGACCGCGCGGCCTCGCGCTGGGAAGTCGCCATGGTCGTGGCCCGCCTGCTGGCCAGGATGGAGCAAGAGCACGCCACCTTCGCCACCAGGGCGGAGTTGGACGAGCTTCGCAAGCTGGTCGAGGCCCTCCGCGAAGAGCTCAACGCGCTGGGTGTGAGGGTCACCAACCTCGAGGAGAATACCGCTCGTCTCGACAAAAGGGTTACCGAGCTCGAGAGGGTGACTTTTTACGGCAACATCACCGTGCGAGCGGGCACCCAGAGCTTCAAGAACGTGGGCAGCGCCCAGAGCGATCCTATCGCGCCCCTGGTCAACTACCAGGCAGCCGTGGGCACGGTGGTCGGGGCCGGCGACGTGGTGCCCGGGACGGGAGCTAATTTCGATCCCTTTGCCTTCGGCGTTTTCCCGGTGGTGAACTGGGGCAAGGGCACGCCGCTGACCAGCGGTCAGACGTTTACCAGCGACATGCGCCTGGGCCTGAAGGTGAAGGTTTCCGACGACATCCGGGGCGAGATCGAGTTTGCCGCCTACACGGCCCAGGGCGATGCGCTGGTGGATGTGTACTATGGCACCCCGGCCTCCTATCTGCTCAATCCCTTCACCGCCCTGTCCACGGTTACCGGCGGACTGGCCGGTACGCAACCGGTCAACCACCGGCCCTTCACTCGCATGGTGCTCGATCACGTCTGGTTGCGTCACGAGCCGAGCCGCACCGAGCTGACGCTGGGAACCTTTCTGAATACCGATTACGATCCGCTGGTCTACGTTCCAATGCTCAATCCTGGGGCCTTCGGGCCCAAATACCTGGGCAGCTACGGGGGCCAGGTGCGCGGTCAGGTGACCCTGGACGGAGAGGTGGACTCGGACGGCAACGAGACCCGCTATACCTGGATGGACTACGAGGTGATGGGCACCTTGCTGCCCGATCGCAACGCTGGAGTGGGTGGCGCCGGTTATTTCAACCACGCCGAGGGCGCCAATATCGGCTTCAATTTCCACGATCGGCGCGGCCGGGCCCGGCTCAACTTTTTGCACGCCGGCAACGATGCCTCGGGCGGGGCGGCTCTTCAGACCGGCCTGGTCGCCAACGTCAACCCCGGCTCGCTGACCCCCTGGGTCAACCCCAACGGTTTCTATGTCGCCCAGTTGGGCGGGGTGGGCTCCCCCAACACGGCCGGCATCGCCTCGACCACCGACATCCGACCTGTGCCGATGCCGGCCGGTTTCGACGGCATCAGCTTTGTGCCCGGCCTGGCCAACGTCGGCAACGTGGGCCCGCAAGATCAGACCATGCTGGGGGCCAGTCTCAAGTACGTCTTCGACCACGAGGCCAGGCCGTTCCTCGGCGCCGAAGTCGGTTTCAGCGACTACCAGCCCCAGAAGAACGCGGGCTTTACCACTTCAGGCGAGGCCTGGCGAGTGCGGGCCGGGGCGGAGCTGCTCGACGGCGACCTGAGCCTCGAGGCCGAGTATCTTTCGGTCGACCCGCGCTATGACCCGTTCGTGCTGCAGATCCCCCGGGTGGGTGGCATCGGCCTCAACCACTGGCGCGCCTTTGATCTCAACCAGTATGGCCATCTCTACAGCCTCCACGATACCGAGCTGTTTCCTCACAACCGCCAGGGATTCCGCTTCTCGGGCGACTGGGTCTTCTCGCGCTCTGACGAAGCTCGCGGCCAGATGGCGCTCGGCCGGTTCTTCCTCAAGTATTCCAATCTCACCCAGCACACCACCTCGTTGCAGGACGTGCGCTTCTCACCCGGGTCGGTGGGCGCCGGGATACCCAATTCGTTCGTGCTCGGCTTTACCCCGGGCTTCGTTGAGCCAGTGTTCGGAGCATTCTCTAGCCTGACGTTCGCTCCATCGGGTCCGAACCTGATCGGCAGCGTGCTCGAGAACCCGCGGGGGCGCATGGAGGGACTGCAGGCGGGAATCTCCTACAAGTTCTTGTTCGACTCGTCTGAAGTCAACGAGCCCTCGGCCCTGGGCATTACGCCCTCGTTCCAGTTCCGACGCAACAACTTCTTCCGCAACAGCAACCTGGCCTCGCTGCGACCGGGGTTTGCTGGCATCATGGGGGAGAACCAGAACTTCCAGGACTACACCTATCAGCTGATTCACGGCCAGATCGACTACGATGCCAGCGAGGCGGTGGCGCTTCGGGTAGGCTACGACCAGTATGACCTTTTCGGCCACTGGGATCCGACCGGCACTTACGGAACGTATGCCGCCACCACCGGCCTGACGCGCTTTATCAATCTTGATACCACCATGGCCAATCCTTTTGTGGGACTCGACTGGCAGGTCGAGGAGAACACCAGCGTCAGTTTCGAGGGCCGCTACTACTCCACGCGCGACCGCGTGCCGGCCAGCGTCTTTCCGACGCCGAGCTTCCCGGTCACCAACCAGCTTCTACCCGCCCAGCGCTCGGCCCATCCCTTCAACTGGGAAGGCTTCCAGCTCACGACCGCGTTCAACTTCCGCTTCTGAAACATCGTCAGGTGGGGGGCAGCAAGTTTGATCTCCGAGACGCGCACGAGCTTGGCGGTGACGATCAAAGTCTCAACACGGCACCGGAATCGTTGCGTAGGTCGCGCTGAGCGATCGTCCTGCTCATCGGCCGATGATGAAGTTGGCGGCCTGGGGATCCCCGAACCCGAGCCACAACAGCAGGTTCCCCTGGAACGGGTCTACGGCGCTACCGGCACTCTAAGATACCACGGTCGGGTGTCTAGCCGAGTTGAAAATCAGCCCTGCCCGGCGGCCCCCTCCAGGACAGTCTGGGAATTCTTGGGCGTGAAGGTGTAGCTGGCCGGGTCGGCCAGACATGCCAGCGGCGAGCGGTCCTGGAAGAGGGCCCGCAGCTCCGCTTCCATGATCTTCCCCTGGTAGCCGGGATACTGGCTGCGGTCGCTGCTGCGAGCCCCGGTCAGGGGCAGGCCAGTGGTCTTCTTCAGCTGGTCGTAAGCCGCGATGGAGCTGATGCTTGAGTCCCGGGAGCTCGTTAGCTCATTGAAGAGCCGGCTCCTTTCGGGCGCAGCGCCGCCCTGCTGGACTTCGGCCAGCAGCTCCTGCACCAGCTGCTGGTGTTCGGGGGAACCGCGCTCCGGCTTTCCCTCGCGCTGATCCTGGCGCCGGTAAACCTCCTGCATGCCGGACTTGATAGCCTGGGCACGCGGATCGCGAGCTTCCTGCTTGGCCTGCATTCCGGCGATGGCGTAAGCCTGCCCGTCATTGAAGTCGGCCATGGCGCGCCAGTCGGTCTGGCCCGGCCCTCCGTCCATGCCGGCCGGGATGTGGAAGCTGGGGCTATGTCCGTGGCGCTGCAGCTGGGCGGCCTGGGTCCGGGCCTCGCGATCCAGGTGGTAGGCCGCCATCGCGTAAAGCATCTTGGCATCGTCGTCCCGGCCTGCCAGCAGGCTGACCTGCCCCAGGTTGGCCAGCACGGTGGCCATCGCGGAGGGGTTCTGGGTTTTCCAGCGGGAATCCAGGCACCTGGTGTAACAGCGCTCAGCCTCGTCCAGGTTGCCGGCAGCCAGGGCTTTGTTGCCAGCCTCCTCCATTTCGGCGCCCACGAACTCCGGATTCTCCAGCGGCTTGTGTACCAGACCTCCGGGGGCGCCGGTAGCCGCCGGCTTGGGGTGGATGCGCGCGGCGCTGGAGTTGGCCCAGGCGCTGACCGAGACGATGTGGCTTCCCCCGGCCGCCTGGTTCCCCGCCTCAAAAGCCTGGCCGAAGATCACCACTTCGGGTCTGCCCGTGGGCCCCCCGGGGGTTGCCTCCAGACCCGTCATGACGCCGCTCTGGGGGGCCGACCAGCCCACTTCGACCACCTCCACGGGGAGGTTCTCCCCCTGGGCGGCACCGGAAGCGCGGCTGGCTCGGGCGGCGATTTGAGGGCCCAGGTTCGAAATGTGGATGTCGTTCATGGCACACCTCCGGAACGTCATGGTTGGATGAACATCGCCCAGGCACCTGCCTGCGCGAATTCCCGCGGGACCGGCTGATCCAGTGTTTCGATCAACAGGCCGACCCAACGAAGAGGCTGTCGACGGGCTTTACTCGAGAAGGAGCTCCGAGAGCAGGGCGTGGACCAGGACCAGCTGGTCCCGGAATCCTGAAGCGGGCTGGGTCAGCGGCCCTCCCCGCATCAGGCCGGGCTCACATAGCGAACACACTTACGATTTATGCACCGCCGGTTCAAAAATCGAACACGCGAATGCTGTGACGACTCGTTCTCCAGGGCATCCTACGAAAACGAGGTCCTGATCGACGATCAGGGCCGGTGCGGCCTCCCGCGCCTTCACGGCGCGCTGCTATGGCGGGGGTGTAGGCGATGCGTCAACAGGCGAAGGAAGCTGCGCCGGAGGTGTGACGGTGTCCTGGCAGGCTTTGATGACGAAATTGACCTCGACGCTCTGGCCGTCCACGGTGAAGCGGTAAGTGTCCGTCGTACCAGGCGTGGACCCCAGCGGGGCCGAGAACGTGAGATCGCGGTCTGCAAGGTAGCTCGGGTACCGTGTGCCCGAGCCGGGCACGAAGGTGATCGGGTCGTAGTGGCGCAGTTCCGGGCCGCTTGGTCCGGAAAAGAGACCTTTGCTGGTCAACAAGCCGTCGATCTCTTCGCCCGTCCTTTCGACGAAAGTCATCCCAAAATTTCCGTTGTTGTGCACCACGAAAGCGATTGTTTCGCCCGGACAAAGCTCCAGGGTCGTCTCTCCGGTGGCTGTGGTGATGGCTCCCTGGATGTCCACCGAGAGGTCGCCAATCTGGACTTGCTGGCAAGAGCGGCCCTTGTGGTTGTCCGGGCAGGAGAGATGGCTCGAAGGATTGAGCGGAGCCGAGAGATACGTTGAATTCTGGTCCCCGAGCCCCAATGCCACCCCGGCCGCCCCGGGACTCGCCGCGAGCAGCGCATTGTACTCAATGTCGCTGAAGGCATTCTCGTTGGGACAGGCACCTCTTTTGACATACTCGTCACAGGTGCTGCCCAGGTAGGCAAAATACTTGTTGCTGGTCACAGCGCTGAGCGGGCCGTTCTTGTCCTCACAGATCAAGCCGCTTTTGCCCTTGCCCGGATAGCTACCCCGGGGTCCGGTGGTGATGTCGGTCGGCACGGCCCGTCGCCGAGTGGGAGATGCGCAGAGCTCGTCTTGGCGGGGTTGCTCCACGAATCCGTCGGGGAGCAGCTCGGGAGGAGGCTCGAGGCCGCTGCAATTTCCGTCCTCGCGGGCGCTCATTCCGCACGGACCCGGGAAAGCGAGCGGAATGACCAGATGTTTGGCCGAAGCCGCCTCGGGGGACAGCTGGTGGACAAAAAACCTGGTGAAGAGCCGAGTATCGCTGGGATGTCGGAGGAAGCCTTCCGAGGGGCTGTCGGGCCCCACTGTCAACTCGAAGAAACCCGTGGCGTCAGTCCGGGTGACCTTGTCTGCGAACTCGACGCTCCAGAAGTCGGCCGGGGACCGCTCTTGCACGATAATCGAGCCGTCGGTAGCAACCTTGTCGCCCTGGGCCTCGAGTTGGGCCCGGTTGGCGGCCACCTCTTGCCGATCAGCCTGGTCCACCACGATGATCGGCTGGAGGCTCACGCGGCCAAAAACCTGCCGAGGCCCATCAGGAAGCAGATTCGGGGTGGTTACAGGCCCCCCGCCGGGGCCGTCCCCCGAACAGCTCAAAAAGACCGCAGCGGCGATCAAGAGCAAGAACAGAAAGCGAAGATAGCGCATGTTCCCTCCCCCGCTCGGCCGATCTCAGGAAGTTCTTCGTCCTTCGACAGAATGAAAGCCTGGCCTGTCTTTCCTGGGCAAGTCCGGAACCAGCGCGCAGGCCTGACTCCGAAGGTGGTCGAACGGGCGGGGTGCGCTAAGTCGGCATTCAGCCCGGGACGACGATGCCGCTCGTGAGCCCGACAATGCCCGCGTTCCCAGGGGCCATCTGCGAGCTTGAGCGTGGGGCAGGTCACGCTTGCGGGGGCTTCTCATACTTGCGGCGCAGCACCACGCCGCCGACCACCACTCGTTCCTCCTCCACGGCGACGGCCTGGTTCTTCTCCTGGAAGCCTTCCACCAGCTTGCGCGCCTCGATCTCGGCCTGGATGTCCCGCACCATGCCGTCGAGGATCTGGCGGTCCTCCCAGCTCATGGAGAGGCTCTGCAGCTTGCTGGAGAGGTCGGACAGGTCGCCCAGGCTGCCCTGGGCCGCCAGCCTCCAGACCGCCGTCCGGGCTTCGTCGGACTCGAACCGGTTGTGAACCTCCAGCAGGCGCGACAGCCAGCCGGGCGCGCCGGGTCGGGCCACCAGGGCTTCCAGGTGGTTTTTCTGGGCCTCGGTATCCCATGACGAGATGGCTGCCAGCGCCAGAGCGTCAAGCTGCTGCGGGGTGGAAAGCTCGGGGTGCTCGCTCAAGGCTCGGGCTGCCTCGTAGGGATCGTTGAGCTTCCACTGCCGCACGGTCCGGGCCGCCGCGGCCGTGTCGGGTCGGGCGGCCAGCTCGTCGAGCACGAAGTTGCCCAGCCGGGGTCGATCCTCCCAGTTGGCCGGCTTGCCGTCCAGGGCCTGGAACAGGCTCAGGAAGGCCGGCGCCAGCTCTTTTCCGGTCGTCCCCTGCGGCTTCTTGCAGGCCAGCTGGAAGACCTCGTGCCGGCTGTTGTCGTGGGAAAGGCTCTGGTGGAGCCCGTAGAGGGATGCGGCCAGCGGGCCCTGCAGCCCCTGCATGTAGCGCTGCTGGCCCTCGCTGTCCCAGGCGGTGATGGCGCGGCGGGCGATCTCGTCTTCCGAGCGAGTTGGATCTTCCAGCACGATCTTGGCGGCCTGGAAGGGGTCCTGGGGCTGCCATGAGCTGGCTGCACCGGCGGCCCGCGAGGTCTGGGGAAGCTGGCTGAGGCGCTGGAGGGCGAAGGCGCCCACCTTCTGGCGGTCATCCCACTGCATGGACTGGCCTTCGACGGCGGCGAGCAGCTTCTGCACGGTTTCGGGGTTGTCGGGGGGGCTCTGGCAGGCCAGCTGGAAGATGGGGTGCTGGGCATTGGGGCTGGCAAGGCTCTCGTGAAGTG
>JAANMW010001720.1_pt1 | contig 21958 bp, 22 predicted proteins | sample 7279671 | NCBI WGS metagenome assembly JAANMW01 (sample SAMN14094541, study PRJNA606508) | bioreactor metagenome | isolation source: A lab-scale SPAN reactor treating ammonium-rich wastewater day 247 | place: Ireland: Galway | collected 2017-09-19 | reverse complement strand
GCCCTCGTCGGCGGCATCGTCGTGTTCGTCGTCGATGTCGCCGACGATCTCTTCCAGCACGTCCTCGATGGTGACCAACCCGGCCACGCCACCGTATTCGTCGATCACGATGGCCATGTGGTTGCGCGACTGCCGGAACTCGCGCAGCAGCACGTTGAGGTTCTTGGATTCCGGGATCAGCACCGCGGGACGCAGCAGCTCGTGGATGCTGGCCGGGCCGTTGTCGGCGACCACCCCGCGCAGCAGGTCCTTGGCCAGCAGGATGCCCAGGATCTCGTCCTTGTCCTCGCCATGCACCGGGAAGCGCGAGTGGCCGGATTCCACCACCTGCTTCATCAGGTCGAGGAACTTGCCGTCCGCTGGCAGCGCCACCATCTGCGAGCGCGACACCATCACGTCGCCCACGGTCATGTCGGCGATGTTCACCGCGCCTTCCATCATCCGCAGGGTGTCGGGGCCGATCAGGCCGTCGGCCTGCACGTCCCGCAGCAGCTCGACCAGGTCCTCGCGGCTGGTCGGCTCGCCGGAAAGGGCGGCGCTGATGCGCTCCAGCCAGGACCGGTGCGGCTTCTCGGCGGGTTTTTCTCCAGGGTCGGCGGGGAGCCGACTGTCGTCCTCGGACATGGGGCGTGGGGGCCTCGTGGTTGCAACGGTGGGGAGTCTAGCGAATCCGCGTGGAGACGGTAGGAAGGACGGGTTCAGGCGTCGAGGTAGGGGTCGGGCAGGCCCAGCCCGGCCAGGATTTCGCGTTCCAGCCGTTCCATTGCCTCGGCCTCCTGCGCGTCCTCGTGGTCCCAGCCCAGCAGGTGCAGGCAGCCGTGCACGGTCAGGTGGGCGTAATGCGCGCCCAGCGGTTTGCGCTGTTCCCGCGCCTCGCGGGCGACCACAGGCGCGCACAGCACCAGGTCGCCCAGCAGCGGCAGCTTCACGCCTTTCGGCAGGCCCTCCGGCAGTTCCGCCGGGAAGCTGAGCACGTTGGTGGCGTAATCCTTGCCGCGATAGTGGTGGTTGAGCGCACGGCCTTCCTTTTCGTCGACGATGCGGATGGCCAGGTCGGCCTCGCGGATGCGCCCCTCCAGCGCGGCCGCCACCCATTTGCGGAAGCTCACCGCGGCGGGCACGCCGGCGCGCGGCGCGGCGTAGCCGACGGCGACATCAAGACGGATCGGACCCTTGGTCATGGGCGCATCCTACGCCTGTCCGTCGCGGGCATCGCGCGCCTCGTAGGCGTTGACGATGCGCGCCACCAACGGGTGCCGCACCACGTCGCGCGCCTCGAAGAAGGTGAAGCTCACGCCCTCCACGCCACGCAGCACTTCCACCGCGTCCTTCAGCCCGGATTTCTGGTGCTTGGGCAGGTCGACCTGGGTGAGGTCGCCAGTGATGACCGCGGTGCTGCCGAAGCCCAGCCGGGTCAGGAACATCTTCATCTGTTCGATGCTGGTGTTCTGCGCCTCGTCCAGGATCACGAAGGCGTCGTTCAAGGTGCGCCCGCGCATGTAGGCCAGCGGCGCGATCTCGATGACGTTGCGCTCCAGCAGCCGCGCCACCTTTTCCACCCCCAGCATTTCGTAGAGGGCGTCGTACAGCGGGCGCAGGTACGGGTCCACCTTCTGGCTCAGGTCGCCGGGCAGGAAGCCCAGCTTCTCGCCGGCCTCCACCGCCGGCCGCACCAGGATCAGCCGTTGCACGCGCGACTGGTCCAGCGCATCCACCGCCATCGCCACGGCAAGGAAGGTCTTGCCGGTGCCGGCCGGGCCGACGCCGAAGTTGATGTCGTGATTGGAGATTTCCTGCAGGTACTTGCGCTGGTTGGCCCCGCGCCCGCGCAGGGTGCCGCGCTTGACCCGCACCGCGATGTCTTCCGACCCCTTGCTGGTGGATGTGGCGGGCACGGGATCGTCACCCGCGAACGCGCCTAGGCGCAGGTGCACGGCGTGCTCGTCCAGCGGCTCGTTGGCGGCGTCCTCGTAGAGCTGGCGCAGGAAGGATTCGGCGCGCGCGGCAGCGTCCGCATCCTCCGCCTCGATGCGGAACACGCCGCCGCGGTTGGCGATGGCAACGCCCAGGCGCAGCTCGATCAGGCGCAGGTGGGCGTCGAACGGCCCGCTCAGGTTGGCGAGGCGCTCGATGTCGTCGGGCTCGAGGCTGAATTCGCGGTGTGGCATAGACCGGGCAGGGTACCGCGGCGGCGGTCCGGCCGCCACGTTGCGCCACCGCCGCTTGCCTCACGCAGGCGGGTTGCCGCATTGTGCCCGGATCGTTTTCCCGGGGATCAACATGCGTAAACTCACCTGTGCCCTGCTGCTGGCGCTTGCCGCGGCGCCACTGTCGGCCGCCGACGTCACCGTGCTGACCGCCCACCGCATCCACACCATGGACGCCGCGCAGCCGCAGGTGCAGGCGATGGCCTTCGATGGGTCGGGCAAGGTGCTGGAGGTTGGCGGCGCGAAGGCGCTGCTGGCCCGCCACCCGGGCGCAAGGCGGCTCGACGTGGGCAGCGCCACCGTGGTGCCCGGCCTGATCGACGCACATGGCCACATGGCCGGGCTGGGCTGGGCGATGCTGACCGCCGACCTGGTGGACACCGCCAGCAAGGCCGGGATCGTGGAGCGGCTGCGGGCCAAGGAAAAGGAACTGAAGCCCGGCGAGTGGCTGATCGGCCGCGGCTGGGACCAGAACGACTGGCCGGAGAAGGCGTTCCCGACCGCCGCCGACCTGGATGCCGCCTTCCCCGACCGCCCGGTCTGGCTGTCGCGCATCGATGGCCACGCCGGCTGGGCCAACAGCGCCGCGATGCGCGCGGTGAAGCGCGACCTGTCCGGTGACTGGCAGCCTGACGGTGGCAGCATCCGCCGCGACGGCAAGGGGCAGCCGACCGGCGTGTTCATCGACAACGCGATGGCGCTGGTCGATGCCGCGCAGCCCGCCGCCAGCGAAGCCACCGCGGAAAAGGCGCTGGTGCTGGGCATGCGGGCGGCGGTCGAGCACGGCCTGACCGGTGTGCACGACGCCGGCATCCCGCTCTCGGAACTGCAGCGCTACCAGCGCCTCGCGGACCGCGGCCAGCTGCCGCTGCGCATCTACGCGATGGCCGACGGCAATGCCGCTGCGCTGGAATCCCTGTGCGCCAACGGGCTTTACCGGCACCCCTCCGGCCGCCTGCAGATGCGCGCGGTCAAGCTGTACGCCGACGGCGCACTGGGCAGCCGCGGTGCGGCGATGCTTTCCGACTACAGCGACGACCACGGCAACCGCGGCCTGCTGGTGATGTCGCCCGAGGAGGTGGCCGCCGCGGTCGCCAAGGCGCACCGCTGCGGCGTGCAGGTGGCCACCCATGCCATCGGCGACCGCGGCAACCGGATCGCGCTGGACGCCTACGCCCACGAGCTGGGCAAGGATGCTGCGGGCAACCACCGCTGGCGCATCGAGCACGCGCAGATCCTCTCGCACGAGGACCTGCCGCGGCTGGCGCAGCTGCACGTCATCGCCTCGATGCAGCCCACCCATGCCACCAGCGACATGCCGTGGGCGGAAGACCGGGTGGGGCCGCAGCGCATCGTCGGCGCCTACGCGTGGCGCCAGCTGCGCGATGCCGGCACCCATCTGGCGCTGGGCTCGGACTTCCCGGTGGAATCGGTGGATCCGCGACTGGGCCTGTACGCCGCGGTCAGCCGCGCCGATGCGAACGGACTGCCGGCGGGTGGCTGGTATCCGGACGAGAAGCTGACCGCGTTCGAGGCGCTGCGCGGCTTCACCCTCGAGGCCGCCTATGCCGGTTTCGCCGAGGCGGAAGTCGGCAGCCTTGCCGCCGGCAAGCGCGCCGATTTCGTGGTGCTGGCCGAAGACCCGCTGGCAGTGCTGGATGCGGCCCTGCGCACGCTGACGGTCAAGGCGACCTACGTGGACGGCAAGCCGGTTTACGAGGCAGGGCGGAAGTGAGCGACAGCGGCAACCGTGTCGATGGCATCGCCGTGGGCGAAGCAGCCGCACCGCGTTCGAAGGCGTGGGGCACCACCTTCGTGGTGTTCGGCCTGTTCTACGTTGCCGATTGGCTGTATGGCGGGCTCGACGAACCGTCCCGGCTCATGACCGGGCTGGGGTTCCTGTTGCTGGCGCCGGAGGCGTTCCGCAATCCGATCAGCCTGCGCACGCCATTGCGGCAGGCGTTTGCGCCGCGGCCGCGGACGAGTGGGGCCCATGACTGGCTGGCGGCGCTGGGCGTGCTGCTGTTGCTCGCGGCGGTGGCAGTGCGCTGGCTTTGATGCCGTGCAGGTCGCCGGGCCGGAGGCTTTCGCCCCGGCCCCATGGCGGCCTTTCGCCGCCGCGGATCAGGCGGTCGCTTCGCCCGCCGTCACTACCCGGCCGCGCAGCGAATTGGTCAGCGCTTCGGTGATGAGCACGTCCACGAACTGCCCGACCAGCCGCTTCGGCGCGGCGAAGTTCACCGAGCGCATGTTCTCGGTCTTGCCGGTCAGTTCGTTCGGGTCCTTGCGCGACGGGCCCTCCACCAGCACGGTCTGCACCGTCCCCACCATCGCCTGCGAAATGGTCGCCGCGTGCGCGCTGATGTGCTTCTGCAGGCGGTCCAGACGGGCGTGCTTCTCCTCGCTGCTGGTGCTGTCTTCCAGGTCCGCCGCCGGGGTGCCGGGGCGGCGCGAATAGATGAAGGAGAAGCTCTGGTCGAAGCCCACGTCTTCGATCAGCTTCATGGTCTTCTCGAAATCCGCCTCGGTTTCGCCGGGGAAGCCGACGATGAAGTCCGACGAGACCGAGATGTCCGGCCGCACCGCGCGCAGCTTGCGGATCTTCTGCTTGAACTCCAGCGCGGTGTAGCCACGCTTCATCGCCGACAGGATGCGGTCGCTGCCGGCCTGCACCGGCAGGTGCAGGTAGTTGGCGAGCTTGGGCACGTCGCGGTAGGCCTCGATCAGCGAGTCGGAGAACTCCAGCGGGTGCGAGGTGGTGAAGCGGATGCGGCCGATGCCGTCGATTTCGGCAATGGCGCGGATCAGCAGGCCGAGGTCTGCGGTTTCGCCTGAATCGCCCAGCGGGCCGCGGTAGGCATTCACGTTCTGGCCCAGCAGGTTGACCTCGCGCACGCCCTGCGCGGCCAGTTCGGCCACTTCGGTCAGCACCGACTCGAACGGGCGGCTGATCTCCTCGCCGCGGGTATAGGGCACCACGCAGTACGAGCAGTACTTCGAGCAGCCTTCCATGATCGAGACGAAGGCGGTGGGGCCTTCCGCCCGCGGCTCGGGCAGGCGGTCGAACTTCTCGATCTCGGGGAAGCTGATGTCCACCTGCGGTTTGTCCTGCTCGCGGCGAGCGCGCAGAAGCTCCGGGAGGCGATGCAGGGTCTGCGGGCCGAAGACCAGATCCACGTACGGGGCACGATCAAGGATGGCCGCGCCCTCCTGCGAGGCCACGCAACCGCCCACGCCGATGATGACCGGGCGCTCGCCCTGCTTCAGGCCCTTCCAGCGGCCCAGCTGGCTGAACACCTTTTCCTGCGCTTTTTCGCGGATCGAGCAGGTATTGATCAGGATCACGTCGGCTTCTTCAGCGTTCGTGGTCAGTTCCATGCCTTCTTCGGCATGCAGCACGTCGGCCATGCGGGCCGAGTCGTACTCGTTCATCTGGCAGCCGTGGGTCTGGATGAACAGCTTCTTCGCCCCCGGACGGGCGGGGCGGGTGGCGGGTGGCGAGGGCAGGGGGTGCAGGTCGGTCATGGCAGGTGTCCGGGGCGCGGCGGGGAATCCGGGCCGGTAGAGGGGAGGCAATTCTAGCGGCTGGCCCCGCTATCCGATCAGGAGCCATTGAAAATCAGGGACTTGCCAATGCCAATTGATGCGCGGAGACTTGCCGCCCATGAGGGGAAGGCTTGTTTCTCTACTGCTGTGCGCGCTGCTGGCGCTGCCTCTGCCCGTGCTTGCGGGCGGCATCTACAAGTGCGCCGGCAAGGATGGCGTCGACAGCTACGTCAGCAAGCGTGTGCCGGGCGCGCAATGCAAGCTGGTCGGCAGTTATCGCGCTAGCCGTGCGCCGAAGCCGCGGCTGGCACCACGGCCGGTCGTCGCCCAGCCTGTGGTCGCCCAGGCGGCAGTTGCCGCGGCGCCGGTTACGGGTGCGAGTGGCATGCCCGCCGCGACGGCCGCCGCGCCGCGCGTGGTGCGTGGGCAGGTGTATTCGTTCGTGGGTGCAGACGGCGTGCGCAACTACACCAGCGTGCGGCCCGCCGGCTTGCCGGCGGCCTCGGTGCGCACCATCAATTACAGCTATATCGAGAAGTGCTATGCCTGCGGCGTCATGCCGGGGCTGAACTTCCGCACCCTGCGGTTGAACACCGTCGCCTACCAGGACGAGATCCGCGCCGCCGCCCGCCAGCACGGGGTGGATGAGGCCATCGTGCGCGCGATCATCCATGCCGAATCCGCGTTCAATCCCAGGGCGCTGTCGCGGGTCGGTGCGCAGGGGCTGATGCAGCTGATGCCGGCCACCGCCAGCCGCTTCGGGGTCTCCAATGCCTTCGACGCCGCGCAAAACATCAGTGGTGGCGTGCGCTACCTGGCGTGGCTGCTGAAGCGCTTCAACGGCAACCTGGCCTTGGCCGCGGCGGGCTACAACGCCGGCGAGGGCGCGGTGGACAAGTATGGCGGCGTGCCGCCCTACGGCGAGACCCAGCGCTACGTCCAGCGGGTGGGCGTCCTGGCCGAACGCTACCGCGGCGCGATCAACCCGGTGGCCTCGCCACTGCAGGGCGGATTGTCGGCTCGTTAAGCGTTCCGTTACACTTCCCTGTCTTTTGCGTCCGGCCGGCGTTCGCGCCGACCAGCCGCAGCGTGTTTTCGTGCAATTTTCTTTCGGAGTGCGGGATGGCCAACGAAGAGGTCAACACCGGTCGACGCCGGTTCCTCACCGCGACGACCGCGGTGGTGGGAGCGGTGGGCGCCGGCTTTGCGGCGGTGCCGTTCATCAAGTCGTGGAGTCCCAGCGCGCGCGCGCGCTTCGCGGGTGCGCCGGTGTCCCAGGACATCGGTGCGCTCCAGGAGGGGCAGCAGCTGGTCATCAACTGGCGCGGCCAGCCGATCTTCATCGCGCGCCGCTCCAAGGCGATGCTGGACATCCTGCCGCAGATGGATGCGCTGGTAGCCGACCCGAAGTCGGACAACGCCGACCAACAGCCCGAGTACGCCAAGAACGAATGGCGTTCGATCAAGCCGGAAATCCTGGTGCTGGTGGGCGTCTGCACCCACCTGGGTTGCGCCCCGGAGCTGCACGCCGAGGTCAAGCCGCAGCCGTTCGACCCGGATTGGAAGGGCGGCTACTTCTGCCCCTGCCACAAGTCGCGCTACGACCTCGCCGGTCGCGTGTACAAGGCGCAGCCGGCGCCGGCCAACCTGCCGGTGCCGCCCTACCACTTCGAGAACGACAGCACCCTGGTCATCGGTGTTGATCCGAAGGGAGCCGCGTAAGCCATGACGAACAAGATCGTGCAGGCCACCTGCAACGCCGCCAACGGCGTGATGGACTGGGTCAACGAACGTGCGCCCGGCATGATGCCGGTGTACCGCAAGCACATGTCGGAGTACTACGCTCCGAAGAACTTCAACATCTGGTACATCTTCGGCGTGCTGTCGATGGTGGTGCTGGTCAACCAGATCCTGACCGGCATCTTCCTGACGATGCATTTCAAGCCGAGCGCGGCGGAAGCCTTCGGCTCGGTTGAATACATCATGCGCGACGTGGAGTGGGGCTGGCTGATCCGCTACATGCACAGCACCGGCGCATCGCTGTTCTTCATCGTCATCTACCTGCACATGTTCCGCGGGCTGATGTACGGCAGCTACCGCAAGCCGCGCGAGCTGGTCTGGCTGCTGGGCATGGTGATCTACCTGGTGCTGATGGCCGAAGCCTTCATGGGCTACGTGCTGCCGTGGGGCCAGATGTCCTACTGGGGCGCCAAGGTGATCATCTCGCTGTTCGGCGCGATTCCGGTGATCGGTGGCGGCCTGACCGAATGGATCATGGGCGACTACAACCCGGGCGACGCGACGCTGAACCGCTTCTTCGCCCTGCACGTGATCGCGATGCCGCTGGTGCTGCTGCTGCTGGTGGTGCTGCACATCTTCGCCCTGCATGAAGTCGGCTCCAACAACCCCGATGGCGTCGAGATCAAGAAGGGCCCGAAGGGCAACCGCTGGTCCGAGAAGGCGCCCACCGACGGCATTCCCTTCCACCCGTACTACACGGTGAAGGACCTGTTCTACATCGGCTGCTTCCTGATCATCGCCGCGTTCGTCATCTTCTTCGCACCGACCTTCGGTGGCTGGTTCCTCGAGCACGACAACTTCACCGAGGCCAACCCGCTGGTGACGCCGTCGCACATCAAGCCGGTGTGGTACTTCACCCCGTACTACGCGATGCTGCGCGTGGTGCCCTCGTTCTTCGGCATCAAGCTGTGGGGCGTGCTGGTGATGTTCGGCGCGATCGTGATGCTGTTCCTGCTGCCGTGGCTGGACCGTTCGCCGGTCAAGTCCTACCGCTACCGCGGGTGGATCAGCTGGAGCATGCTGCTGATGTTCGCGGTCAGCTTCCTGTGGCTGGCCAAGATCGGCGCCGGCCCGGGTACCGACCCGGTCGAAGCCATCATCGGCCGCGTATTGACCTTCCTCTATTTCGCTTTCTTCATCACCATGCCGGTCTGGTCCAAGCTGGACAAGACCAAGCCGGTGCCTGACCGGGTGACGATGCATGACTAAGAACTTCCTGACCCGCGCGGCGGTGTTCGCCGCCGGCCTCCTGCTCAGCTCCGTCGCGCTTGCCAATGTCGGCGGCAACCTGCAGCAGTCCGGCGTCGACTTGAACGACAAGGCCTCGCTGCAGCGTGGCGCCGCCCTGTACATGAACTACTGCGGCGGTTGCCATTCGCTGAAGTACGTCCGCTACGCGCGCATCGCCGAAGACCTTGGCCTGTCCGAAGAGGACGTGATGGCCAATCTCAACTTCAGCGGTGGCAAGATCGGCGACCACGTGATCTCCGCGATGACCCCGGAAATGGGCGTGGCCGCGTTCGGCAAGGCACCGCCGGACCTAAGCCTGGTTGCCCGCGTGCGGACCAGCGACTGGGTCTACACCTACCTGAAGTCGTTCTACCTGGACGAGACCCGTCCGGTGGGTTGGAACAACACCCTGTTCGTGAACGCCTCGATGCCGAACCCGCTGTGGGAACTGCAGGGCGTGCAGCAGCCGGTGTACGGCAAGAAGGACGCGACCGGTGAAATGCCGGTCGAAGGTTTCACCATCAGCCAGCCGGGCAGCGAGAACGCCCAGCAGTTCGACCGCACCGTGCGCGACATCACCGCCTTCCTCGAATACGTGGGCGAGCCGGTGGCGCTGAAGCGGCAGAACGTCGGCGTGTGGGCGATCCTGTTCTTGGTCTTCTTCGCCTTCATCGCCTGGTTGCTGAAGCACGAATACTGGCGGGACGTTCACTGACGGGGCGGCTGCTGATGGCAGGGACGCCCGCCATGGGGAACGAAGCTTGACTGCCGCCCGCATCGTGCGGGCGGCGCAGGTGCGTCCGGCAACGGCCGGGCGCGGGAGTGGTCCTGATGATGGCTGTGAGTCCACGCATGCGTAATGCCTTGACCCTGTTTTCCGCTGTCGACGATGTCCTTTGCCACCGCGTCCGGCTGGTGCTGGCGGCCAAGGGCGTCACCTACGACCTCATTCCCGTCGATCCGCAGAGTCCGCCAGAGGACTTGATCGACTTGAATCCCTACCACTCGGTGCCGACGCTGGTCGAACGCGACCTGGTGCTGTACGCGGCAAGCGTGGTGAGCGAATACCTCGACGAGCGCTATCCGCATCCGCCGCTGATGCCGGTGGAGCCGCTGGCCCGCGCGCGCCTGCGCCTGGCCATGTTGCGCATCGAGCACGACTGGGTGCCGCAGGTGCAGGCCATCCAGCTGGGCAACAAGCAGCAGGCCGAAGCCGGGCGCAAGCGCCTGAAGGAACTGCTGGCGCAATCGGTGCCGCTGTTCAAGGCCTACAAGTTCTTCCTCAACGGCGAGATGAGCCTGGCCGACTGCGCGATGGCGCCGATCATCTGGCGCTTGGAGGCGCTGGGCGTGCCGCTGCCGAAGGACGGCAAGGTGATCGAGGAATACGGCAACCGCATCTTCCGTAACCCCGGCTTCGTGCGCAGCCTCACCGACCAGGAAAAGAACCTGCGCGAGCTCAGCCTCTGATGGGCGAGCCGGTGCTGCCGCCGATGACCAGCCAGCGCCCGTACCTGCTGCGCGCGCTGTACGAGTGGATCGCCGACAACGGCATGACCCCGCACGTGCTGGTGGACGCGCGCATGCCCGGCGTGCGGGTGCCGGCGCACACGGTCAAGGATGGCCAAGTGGTGCTCAACATCGCCGCGCGGGCGGTTGCCCAGCTGGAGATGGACAACGATGCGCTGCGTTTCTCCGCGCGATTCAATGGCGCCAGCCAGTCGGTGGTGGTGCCGATGGCCGCGGTGATCGCCGTCTACGCCCGTGAAACCGGCCAGGGCATGGCGCTGCCGCCGGACCTGCATCCGGGCGAGCCCGGTGGGGCCGAAGTGGATGCGGATGTCGTGGCTTCCGTTCCTGCGGCTGCCGACGAAACCCCGCCGGAAGCCGATCCGCCCAAGCGCGGCGCGCACCTGCGGATCGTCAAGTAGCAGCGCGCCGCGGCAATCCGGCGCCTGTGCCGCGGACGCAAGCCAGCGGGAGCATCGCGTCCTTGCGGCGCACCTAGGTTGGCGGGAAGTCCCGCACTACCGCCTGCGCCGCCCGCGTCGGGCCGCTGAAGCCCACCAGCTTGCCGCCTAGCAGCACCACCCGGCCGATGTGGCGGTCGTGGCCGTCCTCCGAATATTCGAAGTGGAAGCTGCGCTCCAGGCCCAGCCAGCCATCGTCCTTGCGGCGCAGGCGCAGGCCATTGGCGTGTACCGACTGGTCCAGCCACTGCACGCCCGCGGCCGCGCAGGCATCGCGGCCAATCTCGGCGGCGCGCTCGGCGGCGGCGCGCGCGGCGGTGAACGTGAAGAACGCCGTGGCACCCACGACCATTAGAATGAGCAAAGTCGGCATGCCGCTAATGTGGTGGCACCCGATCACAAGCGCAAGCCGCTCGACATGGATGAGGCAAGGTCCCGGACGATGATGAAACTGGTATTCCCCGACGGCGACCGCCCGCAGATGCTGCTCGAGCAGCGCGTGTATCGGATCGGATCGGCGCCGGATGCGGACGTGGCGCTGGTGGCCGAGGGCCTTGAGCCGCTGCATTGCGAGCTGCAGGTAGGCGCGCAAGGCGTACAGGTGCGCGTGCCCAACGGCATCCGCGTGCTGGTCAACGGGCGCCCGGTCGAGGGCCTGATTGCGCTGCGCGCCGGGGATACGCTTGGCTTGGCCGCCGCCCGCATCCGGCTGCTGGACGCCGCGGCCGAAGGCGCCACGGCGAGCCCCGCTGCCATGCGTAGCCCGGAGGGCGGCGACCGCAACGCTACCGTGGTGCGGCCGGTGCTACCGAAGTTCGTCCTGCGCGGGCTATCCGGCGATCACTTCGGCCGCAGCTACCCGCTGCAGGCCAGCCTCACCATCGGGCGCGCCGACGATGCCGGCCTGCGCATTGCCCTCGACAGCATTTCGCGGCTGCATGCGCGGCTCACGCCGGCCGGCGACGAGGTGCTGCTGGAAGACCTGGGTTCGGCGAATGGAACTTGGCTCAACGGCAAGCGCATCACCCGCGCGCCGGCCGTGCATGGCGATGAGATCCGCGTCGATACCCAGCGCTTCCAGCTGTTGATGCCGGGCCAGCCGATGCGGGCGAAGGTCGCGGGCACGTCGGTGCCCAACCGCTGGCCGTGGCTGGCAGTGATGCTGCTGGCGGTGGCCGGCGTGGCTTATTGGTTGTCGCGCTGAATCAATCCGCGCGCGGCGGCGGGCCAAGCTTCAGCGAGAAGTCGATGGCATGGACGTGCTTGGTCAGCGCGCCCACCGAAATGCAGTCCACGCCGTCCTCGGCGATCGCGCGCAGGCCGGCCAGGTCCACCCCGCCGGAGACCTCCAGCGGGATGCGGCCGTGGTACGGCGCGCCCTTGGCGATGCGCACCGCCTCGCGCCGCGCCTCGGCATCGAAGTCATCGATGAGCACGCGGGTGCAGCCGGTCGCCAGGGCCTCGCGCAGCTCGTCCAGCGTTTCCACCTCGACGATCAGCGGCAGCGCGGGGTGCAGGGCGCGCGCGCGGGCGATGGCCGCGGCCACCGAGCCGAACGCGCGCACATGGTTCTCCTTCAGCATCACCGCGTCGAACAGCGCCAGCCGGTGATTCATGCCGCCGCCGGCGCGGACCGCGTATTTCTGCGCCACGCGCAAGCCGGGCAGGGTCTTGCGGGTGTCCAGGATCGCAGCGCCGGTGCCGCGCACGGCGTCCACGTAGCGGGCGGTGATGGTGGCGGTGCCGCTGAGGGTCTGCAGGAAGTTCAGCGAGGCGCGCTCGGCGCTGACCAGCGCGCGGTTGCGGCCGGCCAGGGTGGCGATGACGGTGCCCTTGGCGATGCGGTCGCCTTCCTCACAGCGCCAGTCGATGCGCACGTCGGGATCCAGCGCGCGGTGGCAGGCGTCGAACCACGGGCGCCCCGCGACCACGCAGTCCTCCTTGCACAGCAGATAGGCACTGTCGGGGCTGTCGTCCAGCAGTGCGGCAGTGGCATCGCCGGGGCCGATGTCCTCGGCCAGCGCTGCCGCCACGTTGGCGGCAACCACCTCCGATGGCGGCGGAACGCAGTGCGCGCGGCTCATGCGGCAGGGAAGTCCGGCACCTGCGCCGTGGCCAGCGCTTCCTCGACCAGCAGCACCGGGATGCCGTCGTCGATGCGGTAGACCGTCTTGCGGTCGCGGGTCAGCAGGGCGGCGCGCAGCGGCTGTGCTTGCGGGCTGTCGTCGCCGCGCTTCACGCCGCCGCCGGCGATGGCGCGGTTGAGGGCGTCCAGCCCGGCTGCGTCCAGCAGCGAGAGCGGCTGGCGGGTGGCGGGGCAGACCAGGATGTCGAGCAGCTTGCGATCCATCGGCAGAGGCAACAAGAAACGGGGGCCGTTAGAATACGTCTTTAGCGACCGGGGATTGTCATGTCCGCAGCCAACAACGCCGCACCGCTGGTCGGCCTCGTCATGGGATCGCGCTCCGACTGGGAGACGATGCAACACGCTGCTTCGCGGCTGGAAGCGCTGGGCGTGCCGCACGAGGTACGGGTGGTGTCCGCCCACCGCACCCCCGACGTGCTGTTCTCCTATGCCGAGACCGCGGCCACCCGTGGCCTGCGCGCGATCATCGCCGGCGCCGGCGGGGCCGCCCACCTGCCAGGCATGCTCGCCTCCAAGACCGCCGTGCCGGTGCTGGGCGTGCCCGTGCAGAGCAAGGCGCTGAACGGCATGGATTCGCTGCTGTCGATCGTGCAGATGCCGGCGGGCATCCCGGTGGCCACCTTCGCCATCGGCAATGCCGGCGCGGCCAACGCGGCGCTGTTCGCGGCGGCGGTGCTGGCCGGCGAACATCCGTCGATCGCCGAGGCGCTGGCCGCGTTCCGTGCAAAGCAGACCGAGGACGTCGTGGCCCACGACGATCCGCGCCGATGAGCGAGCCGCGCGATTTGACCACCGTCGGCATCCTTGGTGGCGGCCAGCTGGCGCGCATGATGGCGCTGTCCGGTGCGCCGCTGGGGCTGCGCTTCCTGGTGCTGGACACGGTGGGCGACGCCTGCGCCGGCCAGTTCGCGCCGATGGTGGTGGGCGACTACACCGACCAGTCCGCGCTGGCGGAATTCGCCGCCCGGGTGGACGTGGCGACCTTCGATTTCGAGAACGTGCCGGCGGAATCGGCGCGGTGGTTGACCGCGCGGGTACCGGTATTCCCGAACCCGCGCGCGCTGGCGACGGCGCAGGATCGGCTGGCCGAGAAGACCCTGTTCCGCGAGCAGGGCATCCCGGTGCCGCCGTTCGCCGCCATCGACACCCGCGAGCAGCTGCAGGCGGCGGTGGCGGAAATCGGCACCCCCTGCATCCTCAAGACCCGCCGGCTGGGCTACGACGGCAAGGGCCAGTTCCGCATCAAGTCGCCCGGCGATGTCGATGCCGCGTGGGACGCACTCGGCGCGCAGGCGGCGCGGGTGGGATTGATCCTCGAGGGTTTCGTCGCCTTCCAGCGCGAGCTGTCGGTGGTCGCGGTGCGTGGCCGCGACGGTGAATTCCGTGCCTGGCCGCTGACCGAGAACTGGCACGTCGACGGCGTGCTGTCCGCCAGTCTCGCCCCGGCACAGGTCGATGACGCATTGCGCGACACCGCGCTGGCGCACGCGCGCAAGCTGGCCGAGGCGCTGGACTACGTGGGCGTGTTCGCGTTGGAGCTGTTCTGCCGCGACGGCGAGCTGCTGGCCAATGAAATGGCGCCGCGCGTGCACAACTCCGGGCACTGGACCATCGAGGGCAGCGAGACCAGCCAGTTCCAGAACCATCTGCGCGCGGTGCTGGGAATGCCGCTCGGCGATACCCGCATGGTCGGCCACGCCTGCATGCTCAACTGGCTGGGCGAGATGCCAGGTCCGGAACCGGTGTTGCGCGAAGCGGGCGGGCACTGGCACGACTACGGCAAGGCGCCGCGGGAAGGGCGCAAGGTCGGGCACGCGACGCTGCGCGCCGACTCGCGGCAGGAGCTGGCCGAGGCGCTGCGGCGCGTCGGCGACGCGCTGGGGCGGCAGGCGCAGGTGGCGCCGGTGATCGACAGGCTCGTGTAGGAGCGCACGGAACGGGCGCGACGCTTTCGCGGGCATCGCGCCCCTGCGGTGCACTCTTACAAAGGCTGCCGCAAATGAAAACGGCCGGATCGTTCCGGCCGTTTTCGCATCGCCGAATTGCGCGGCTTACTTCATCTGCGCCGCGGCGAAGTCCCAGTTCACCAGGCTCCAGAACGCCTCCACGTACTTCGGGCGGGCGTTGCGGTAGTCGATGTAGTAGGCGTGTTCCCACACGTCGCAGGTCAGCAGCGGGGTGTCTTCGCCGGTCAGCGGGGTCGCCGCGTTCGGGGTACTCACCAGCGCGAGCGCGCCGTCCGGGCGCTGCACCAGCCAGGCCCAGCCGGAGCCGAAGGTGGTGACGGCGGTCTTGGTGAAGGCTTCCTTGAACGCCTCGAAGCTGCCGAACGCGGCATTGATGGCGTCGGCCAGCTTGCCTTCCGGCGCGCCGCCGCCGGCCGGCTTCAGGCAGTTCCAATAGAACGTGTGGTTCCACACCTGCGCGGCGTTGTTGAACATGCCGCCCTGCGACTTGCGGATGATCTCCTCCAGCGACATGTCGGCGAACTCGGTGCCGGCGATCATGTTGTTGAGGTTGGTCACGTAGGCCTGGTGGTGCTTGCCGTAGTGGAAGTCGATGGTCTCGGCCGAGATGTGCGGCTCGAGGGCGGTGCGGTCGTAGGGCAGGGCGGGCAGTTCGATGGCCACGGAAGGCTCCTGATGCATGACGGGTGGGGATGCGGCCGGGGCCGCGCGAACAATTACAATCAGCGATTGTATCCCCCTCGTCCGTTGCCGCGCGGTGAAGCGCGCGGGCCACACCGTTGCAGGAGTTTTGCCAATGTCGTCCGTGGAAGAGCGCATCCGCGCCGAGCTCGAAGCCCATCCCATCGTGTTGTTCATGAAGGGCACCGCGCTGTTCCCGATGTGCGGTTTTTCCAGCCGCGCGGTGCAGGCGCTGAAGGCCGCGGGTGCCACCGACCTGCACACCGTCAACGTGCTGGAAGAGCCCGAGATCCGCGCCAACCTGCCGCGTTTTTCCGACTGGCCGACCTTCCCGCAGCTGTTCATCAACGGTGAACTGATCGGTGGCTGCGACATTACCGTGGAGCTGGCCGAGTCTGGCGAACTGGCGCGTCTGGTCGCCGACGCGCGGAAGGCCTGAGCATGGCGGACGCATTGCAGGGGCGGGCGCTGGATGGGCGCATCGTGCTGGTGGCCGGCGCGGCCGGCGGGCTGGGATCCGCCGCGGCATTGGCCTGCGCGCAGGCCGGCGCCACGCTGGTGTTGCTGGGGCGGAAATTGGCCCCGCTCAACCGACTGTATGACGCGGTGAAAGCGGTCGGCCCGGAGCCGATCCTGTATCCGCTGGACCTGGAAGGCGCATCGCCCGACGACTTCGACCAACTGGGCCAGGCCATCGATGGTGAGTTCGGTCGCCTCGATGGCTTGCTGCATTGCGCGGCCGAGTTCAAGGGCCTGACGCCGCTGGCGCATACCGATCCGGCCAACTTCGCCCGCGCCATCCACGTCGACCTGACCGCGCGCTGGTGGCTCACCCAGGCTTGCCTGCCGCTGCTGGCGAAATCCGATGCCGGTGCGGCGGTGTTCGTGCTGGATGACCCGGCCCGCAGCGGCGGCGCGTTCTGGGGCGGCTACGGCATCGCCCAGGCTGGGCAGGCGGCATTGATCCGCATGCTGCAGGCCGAGCTGGGCGAACACGGCCCGCGCATCAGCGGCCTGCAACCCGGCCCGATGCGCACCAACCTGCGCGCCAAGGCCTACCAGGCCAATGCGGACCTGAAGGCGCGCCCGGCCGAACACTACGCTGCCGCCTGCGTGGAGCTGCTGTCGCCGGCGGGTGCGGCATGGCGGGGCGCGATCCGCGACGTACCCGCACCGTAGGAGCGGCTTCAGCCCCGATCATGGGGCCAGTACGCGTGGGCAGTCCTGCCGCAACTAGAGGCGCTTGGGCGGGGCACGTCTTGCCGCCCTCCCTGCAATATCCCCGCCATCGCCCGCGTGCGAGAATCCGCCGATGACCATCGCCGCCGCCGCCCTGCTGCTGTTCTTCATCCTCGATCCACTGGGCAACATCCCGGTGTTCCTGGGCGTGCTCAAGGACCTACCTCCGGCCCGCCAACGCAAGGTGCTGGCACGCGAGCTGCTGATCGCGCTGGTGGTGTTGATGCTGTTCCTATGGGGCGGCCAGTACGCGCTGGAGCTGATGCACCTGCGGCAGGAATCGGTATCGATCGCCGGCGGCATCGTGTTGTTCCTGATCGGCCTGCGGATGATCTTCCCGACCGCCGACGGCGTGATGGGGGACGTGCCGGGCGGGGAGCCCTTCATCGTGCCGCTGGCGATCCCGATGATCGCCGGCCCCTCCGGCATGGCGGCGGTGATGCTGCTGGGTAGCCAGGAGCCTGGCCGCATGGGCGACTGGATGCTGGCGCTGGTGCTGGCCTGGGGCGCCACCGCGGCGATCCTGTTCTCCGCCACCTGGCTGCAGAAATGGCTGGGGATCCGCGTGCTCACCGCGGTGGAGCGCCTGATGGGCATGGTGATCGTGGCCATCTCCGTGCAGATGCTGCTGGACGGCATCGCCTCCTACCTGCGCGTTGCCGCCTGAGCGGCCCAGCCATGCGATGACAGGGGTCATGCCCTTGTCATGGCGCGGTCATCCGGCCGGGGTACCGTGTTAAACTTTGGTAATCCCGTGCGCCACGGTACGGCGGCGGGAGCCCCACGAAAATGCCGACAACCGTCGCATGACGGGCGTGCCGGCCTGCCGTCCACAGCTCGTCGTCATTTCTCCATCCTCAGAGGTCATACCATGAAGCATCCGAACCGCGCCCGGCTCTCCAAGCTGTCGCTGGGCCTGATGGTCGCGCTCGCTGCGGCTCCCGTTTTCGCCCAGAGCACCTCCGCCGGCGTTGGCGGCACGGTGGTCGGTTCCGACGGTAAGCCGGTGGCTGGCGCCGAAGTCACCATCACCCACGTCGAATCCGGCACGATCAGTCGCGCTGTTACCGATGCCAGCGGCCGCTACAACGCGCGCGGCTTGCGCGTGGGTGGCCCGTACACCATCGTCATCAACAAGGCAGGCGCCGGTACCGATACCGAGGAGAACGTCTACCTGAGCTTGAATCAAGCAAACACGATCAACGGCCAGCTTAATACCAACGTGACCGAGTTGGGCGCCGTGCAGGTCATCGGCGTTGCTGGCGATGTCTCTGTGTTCTCATCCAACAAGATGGGCGCTGGCACCAATATTTCCCAGGCGCAAATCGAGGCGTTGCCGTCGATCAACCGCAACATCCAAGACTTTGTCCGCCTTGATCCTCGTGTTGCCCAGAGCGATAAGTCGCGCGGCGAATTGTCGGTGGGCGGACAGAACCCGCGCTTCAATGCGATCCGCATCGATGGCGTCAATACTTCCGATACCTTCGGCTTGGAGTCCAATAACTTCCCGACGATCCGCCAGCCGGTGTCGATGGATGCCATCGAAGCCGTCAACGTCGATATCTCTAATTACGACGTCACCATTACCGGCGCTACTGGTGCGGTGATCGATGCGGTGACCAAGTCGGGTACCAACGAATTCCACGGAAGCGTATACGGCGTATTCCGCAACAAGGACATGGTCGGTGACAACGTGGTCTCCGGTGCTCCCTATTCGGGCTTCAACGAAGAGGTGACCTACGGCGCGACGTTCGGTGGTCCGATTGTCAAGGACAAGCTGTTCTTCTTCGCCAACTACGAGAAGTTCAGCCGTGATCGCCCTGCATCCAGCTACGGCCCGGTCGGCTCCAGCGCTACCAACATCGTCAACATTACCCAGGCCCAGGTCGACGAAGCGAGCAGCATCGCACAGAGCGTTTATGGCGTGGACATCGGCAGCCTTGAAGCGCCCAGCAGCACCAAGCTGGAGATCGAGGAGTATGCGCTGAAGCTGGATTGGAACATCAGCGACAACCATCGCGCCTCGGCACGCTACTCCAAGATGGAGCAGGTTGACCCCATCATGGCGGGTGCAGGCACCAACTCGTTGAGCTTCGATAGCCGTTGGTATGCGATCACCAAGAATGTCGAAACCGGGGTTGTCCAGTTGTTCAGCGACTGGAGCACCAATTTCTCGACGGAGTTCAAGGTGGGCCAGCGCAAGTACGACTCGCTGAGTTCGGTGAATTCGCGGCTGCCGCAGATCAGCATTGGCTTCGGTACTGGCACCGATGCGCAGGATCCGACTGATCCGCACGTGGCCGCCAGTCCGTACTTGAACTTCGGCGCGGATGAGTTCCGGCATGGTAACCAGGTCAACACCAAGACCACCAATCTCTATGGCGCCGGTACGTGGTATGTCGGCGATCACACCCTGAAGTTCGGTGCCGATTGGGAATCCAACGACATCTTCAACATGTACGCCCAGAATATCTGGGGCGCGTACACGTTCGCCAGCCTCGATCATTTCCGCAAGGGCGAGTATTCCGAGTACCGCCTGAACGCGCCGGTGCCCGGCAGCAGCCTTGATTCCATCAACATGCAGTACGTGCACCGCAACCTCGGCTTGTTCGTGCAGGACAGCTGGGCGGTGAACTACAACCTGACCCTGCTGTTTGGCCTGCGCGCTGACTTGCCTGATCTGGACAAGGTGCCGTTCCATAACCAGCTTGTCCAGGCCGTGTACGGTCTGGACAACCGCAATACGTTGGACAAGGAGCTCATCCAGCCGCGCTTTGGCTTCAATTACACGTTCGATAGCGAACGACCGATGCAGCTGCGCGGCGGTCTGGGCCTGTTCCAAGGCGCGGCGGCGAACGTATGGGTGGGCAACTCGTACCAGAACTACGGCTTTGGCCTGATCGGCTACAACGCCTTCCCGAATGGCATCTCCGGGGTCAATCAGACACAGCGTGAAGCTACTTGGACTAGCCTTCCCGTCAGCCTTGACCCGGACAACCCGACCACCCCGAACCCGGCGGCCGGTTACCAAATGTTCGTCAACCTGATGGAGAAGGGCATCGAGCAGCCTTCCGTGTGGAAGGCGAATTTGGCGTTTGAAACCGAGTTGCCCTGGCATGGCGTTATCGCGTCGGCGGAATATATCCGTACCGAAGTCAACAATGGCATCCATTTCGAGCGCCTTGATCTGGGCGCTCCGACTGGCGTGGGTCAGGACGGCCGCGACTTGTTCTGGCGCACCGTCTACGGCACTTCCAGCGGCACTCGTGCCAACGGGGGTACTTTCAACGGAAAGACCATTGCCCAGGTCGCCGACACCATCCCGGGTTACGAGAACGTGTCCGGCTGGGATAGCAGCCAGGGTGTGATCTACATGAAGAACACCGACAAGGGCGGCAGCGACCAGTTGACCTTCTCGCTGAGCAAGCCGCTGACCAACACCTGGGGCTGGATGTTTGGTTACACCTACACGAATGCCACGGAGGTCGGCCCGCTGACCTCCTCGCGCGCGATTTCGCAGTGGAGCAACAAGGCGGTGTTCCAGCCCAACGAGGAAGTGGCCGCGACCTCCAACTACGAAGTCAAGGATCGCTTTACCGGTGCCCTTTACTTCAAGAAGGCATTCTTCGGCTCCTACGACACCAAGGTTTCGATCTTCTACGAGGGCCGCTCCGGCCTGCCGTACAGCTGGCGCTACCTCAACGATGCAAATGGTGACGGCTATACCAACGACCTGATCTATGTGCCGACCGCTCGAGGCGATGTGTTGTTCACTGGCGGCGCTGCGATGGAATCGGCCTTCTTCGACTGGCTGGCCGAGACTCCGGAGCTGTCTCGCTACGCTGGCAAGGTCACCGAGCGCAACGCCAACCGCAATCCGTGGGTGAACAACTTCGACCTGCGTATCAGCCAAGAACTACCCGGCTTCTTCGAGGGCCACAAGTCCGAGCTGTGGATCGACGTGATGAACGTGGGGAACCTGCTGAACAAGGATTGGGGCCGTATTACCTACCAGTCGCCGTACAGCGACATGCGTGCGATCCGCTACGTTGGCGTGGACCAGGCCACCGGCAAGTACATCTACAACTTCAGCCGTAGTGCGGTTTGGGATCCTGCGATCACCGACTTCGAGTCGCGTTGGTCGGTGCAGGTGGGCTTCAAGTACAAGTTCTGATCCGCGCGATCAGGATGGTTCCACGAAACGGCCGGGGCAACCCGGCCGTTTTCTTTGGTGCCAGCCGAAGGGCACGTCATCGATGCGAATCGCCATCGCCCCCTCACTGGATCCGCAGTCGCGCGCTAGACTGGCTGCATGAACGACACGACCAGCATCCAGCCACAGGGCGTGGCATCCGAGCCCTTCAAGTCCACCCTCCCCACCGTTTCCACCCACATCTATCCGCGCGGCGGGCTGGACGTGCTGTCGCGCGAGGAAGTGGCGCGCCTGCGCGACGCTTCCTCCGGTGGCCTGCATGACCTGCTGCGCCGCTGCGCGCTGGCGGTGTTGACCTCGGGCAGTGCTTCCGACGACCCGCGTGCGGCGCAGGAGCTGTACCCCGATTTCGACATCCAGGTGCGCCAGCAGGACCGCGGCGTGCGCATCGAGCTGACCAATGCGCCGGCGATGGCATTCGTCGATGATCGCATCATCGCCGGCGTGGCCGAACTGCTGTTCGCGGTGGTGCGCGACCTGGCCTTCACCGCCATCGACCTCAACGGCGACGAGGAACTGAACACCTCCTCCGGCATCACCGATGCGGTGTTCCGGCTGCTGCGCAACGCGCGCGTGCTGCACCCCTCAGACCCCAACCTGGTGGTCTGCTGGGGCGGCCACTCGATCGGGCAGGAGGAATACAAGTACACCAAGCAGGTGGGTTACGAGCTGGGCCTGCGCGGGCTGGACATCTGCACCGGCTGCGGCCCGGGCGCGATGAAGGGGCCGATGAAGGGGGCCACCATCGCCCACGCCAAGCAGCGCCGCCGGCGCACGCGCTACATCGGCATCACCGAGCCGGGGATCATCGCGGCCGAGTCGCCGAACCCCATCGTCAACCACCTGGTCATCATGCCGGACATCGAGAAGCGCCTCGAGGCCTTCGTCCGCATGGGCCACGGCATCGTGGTGTTCCCGGGTGGCGTGGGTACCGCCGAGGAAATCCTGTACCTGCTCGG
>JAANMW010001717.1_pt1 | contig 21990 bp, 17 predicted proteins | sample 7279671 | NCBI WGS metagenome assembly JAANMW01 (sample SAMN14094541, study PRJNA606508) | bioreactor metagenome | isolation source: A lab-scale SPAN reactor treating ammonium-rich wastewater day 247 | place: Ireland: Galway | collected 2017-09-19 | reverse complement strand
GAGGGCGTCGGCGTCCGCGCCGCATTCGGGGCAGGGGGTGCCGTCGGGCAGCCCGGAGAGGTCGTAGCCGCAGACCGGGCAGACGGGGGGCAGGCCCTGCTCGCTGCGTCGGCGGGCGGCCTGCGAGGCGATCTCGGCGAGCATGGCGCGGGCGCGGGCGTGGTCGGCGTAGCGGACCATGACGGAGAGCGGCGCGGCGATGCCGGCGATGGGGATGACCTGGCCGAAGCCGCCGGTGACGGTTGCCGCGACGCCCATGGCGCGGAGGGAGTGGACGAGGAGCTCGGCCTCGAACTCGACGGGCGTGTGCGCGACGGGGATCATGCGGTTTGGGTCGGGCGTGCGCCTGGGCATGGTCGGCTCACGGGAAGTCGGGGAGCCAGAGGTAGTACGGTCGGCCCGGTTCGACCTCGGCGGCGAGTCCCGCGCCGAGGTTGAGTTGGACGATCGAGACGCCGGAGCGGTCGTCGGTGCGAGCGGGATGAAGGGGGGGGGCGTCGGCGAGTGAGTAGGCGGTGGCGGGCGTTCCCTTGCGGGCGTAGCCGTACTTGATGAGGCGGGCGCGGTCGACACCGGCGAGGCGCTTCGCGGTGTCGAAGGCGTCGCGGACGTCGCCCTCGGCGTCGGCGAGTCCGGCGGCGACGGCGTCCGTGCCGCTGAAGATGCGGCCGTCGGTCATGGTGTCGAGGCGCGAGGCGTCGAGGCCCGGTCGTCGCTCGACGACGAGCGAACGGAAGCGGCCGTAGAACTCATTCACCATGCCTTGGAGGATGGCGTAGTGCTGCTCGCGCGGGGGTTCGAGAGGGTTGGCGAGGTCCTTGTTGGGGCCGCTGGTGACGGAGCGCGAGTGGATGCCGATCTTGGCGAGTCCCTGGCTGACGTTGACGGTGGGGATGATGACGCCGATGGAGCCGGTGATGGCGGTGGGGTGCGTGACGATCTCGTCGGCGGCGAGGGCGACGTAGTAGCCGCCGCTGGCCGCTACCTCGCCGAGTGAGGCGACGACGGGCTTGCCGGTCTCGTCGGCGAAGCGGCGGAGTTCGGCGTGGAGGACGTCGCTGGCGGTGACGGAGCCGCCGGGCGAGTTGATACGGACGACGACGGCGCGGACGGCGGGATCGACGGCAGCGCGGTCGAGGCGTAGGAGGAACTCGTCCACGGGGTTTTCGCCGCGGCCGAGGATGGAGAAGCGGGGCCGGTCGGCAATGAGGCCGGTGAGGTCGATGAGGGCAACCTTGGTGGCGGGGTTGCCGGGGTCGGCGAGGGTGGTGTGCTCGTTGAGGCGGCCGCCTGAGCCGTCGAGGGAGACGGTGAAGGAGAGCGGCGAGCAGCCGGTGAAAGCGATGAGGACGACAAGGAGGGCGAGGAGTCGGAGCATTGGGGGAGTGTAGAGCCGGTGAAGCGACCTCCGGGTTCTGTCGCCCGTAGGCTCTCGGGATGGGCGGGCACGTGCCGGTGATGGTCGCGGAGGTGATGGGGCTGCTCGGGCTTCGGCCGGGGGAGGTCTACGCGGACTGCACGGCCGGGCTTGGGGGGCACGCGGTGGAGGCAGCGCGTCGGGTGGGGCTGCGAGGGACGGTGGTGCTCAACGATCTCGACGCGGGAAACCTTGAGCGTGCGGCGGGGGCGGTGCGGAAGGTGTGCGGGGGGGACGGGGGCGGGGTACCGCGGGTGGTGCGGTTCCAGGGCAACTTCGCCGAGTTGCCCCGGCGGATGGAAGCGGAAGGGCTGGCGGCGGACGCGGTCCTCGCGGACTTGGGGTTCGCGTCGGTTCAGGTGGAGGACGCGTCGCGGGGCTTTTCGTTCATGCGAGAGGGGCCGCTGGACATGCGGTACGACGCATCGGTGGGGTCGTCGGCGGCGGAGCTGGTGAACGGGCTTCCGGAGGACGAGCTGGCGTCGATCCTGCGGGAATACGGGGAGGAGCGCGAGGCCGGGCGCATCGCTCGAAAACTTGTCGCGGAGCGCGCGGTCGAGCCGATCTCCACGACGCAGCGTCTGGCCGGGATCGTGCGGTCGGTGTGCGGCCGGAGCGGTGGCGGGATCGACCCCGCGACACGGACTTTCCAGGCGCTGCGGATCGCGGTGAATGACGAGCTGGGTTCGCTTCATGGATTGCTGCGCGCGGTCGAGCGTGCGGCACAGTCGGTCGCGGCGGGGTCGGCGTCATGGCTTGCGCCGGGAGGTCGTGTGGCGGTGATCTCGTTCCACTCGCTCGAGGATCGGCCGGTGAAGCGGGCGTTTGCGAGCCTGGTGGATCGCGGGCTGGCGTGCTCGCTGACGCGCGGGCACGTGGGGCCTGGCGATGCGGAGGTCGAGGCGAACCCGCGGGCGCGATCGGCGAAAGTCCGGGCGATTGCGATCGGGGGCGCGGCGGGGGATGACAGGCGCAGGTAGACTGTCGGCCGCGTCGGGCGCCACGGATCGGCGGCCGGCGAGGATGGGTTCGGGACCGAAGGCAAGGACGCGCACGTGACCAGAGAAAACAAGATCGCCCTGATCGTCGGGTTCGCCCTCGTACTGGTGGTGGGGGTGCTCATCAGCGATCATCTGTCGCGTGCGCGGCACTTGGAGTTGAACGACCCGGCGGGTGATGATCCGGGGCTGCTTGCGCTGGGGCCTGGCGCGACGCTGCCGGATTCGGAGTGGACGCCGCCGACGCACGTGCCCGCGCCGACTCCGACGCCGGTGGTGGAAGCGCCGGCGGTCGAGCCGTTCGTGTTCGAGCAGGGGACGGGTCGCACGGGTCTCGGCACCGCGTTGGCGCAGGGTCCGGCGACGGGCGATGAGGGGCGGTCGTTGCTGGACGTGGTGAAGGACTACGGGGGGCAGATTCGTAACGGCGTGATCCACCTGCCAGCGGCGGTGAACCACTCGTCGCAGGAGGCGAAGCCCGCGGGCACGCCGCAGTCGCCCATTGCGCCGCTGCAGGTTCACTTCGTGGCCAAGGGCGAGTCGCTGTTCGGGATTGCGAAGCGGTACTACGGCGACGGGAACCAGTGGAGGCGGATCGCGGAGCACAACCGGGGGAAGGTGTCGGCGGACGGCACGGTGCGTGAGGGCGTTCGGCTTGAGATCCCGGGGGTGGCGGCGACGGTCGCGCCGGAGACGCCGCGGGCGAGGCCGCAGACCGAGCCGCGGCCGCGTGAGGCGACGCCGCACGTGCCCGAGCCTCAGCGTCCTGGGCCGACGACGTACACGGTGCGCAAGGGCGACACGCTGGGCGAGATCGCGCAGCGGACGCTCGGCTCGTCGCGTCGGATGTCGGACCTGCTCGCGGCGAACAAGGGGCGCATCGACGACCCGGACGACATCCGCGTGGGCATGGTGCTGACGATCCCGGCGAGGTGACGCGAGCGAACGGGGCGCGGGCATGTTTGCGAAACTGGCGGCCGTGATCGTGGCGGTGGGCGTGTGCGCCTGCACGCTGCTGGCGATGCGGCAGGCGAGGCTGCAGGCGGCGCACGACCTGGCCGAGGCGCGGTTGCGCGTGCGTGCGCTCGACGAACGGGTCGCGTTGAGGCGGGCGGAGATCGGTCGGCTGGTCTCACCCGAGCAGGTCCGTCGGATGGCGGAGGAGTTGGAGTCGGACTTCGGGGGGTTCGAGCCGATCCTGCCCGAGCAGACGGCGTGGCTATGGCTGGACGGGTCCGCGCTGGCACAGGGAGAGGAGCGATGAGGCTCGGACGAGGCAGGCCAAGCCGCGAGATGACCGGTACGGAAAGGGCGGATCGCGTTGCGGTGGTGGTTATCGGCTTCGTCGTGCTTGCGCTGGCGGTGATGCTGTGTCGCGTGGCGCAGTTGCAGTTGCGGCCGGGCCAAGACCTGGCGATGTACGTCTCGGAGCGGCTGGCGACGAGGCCGGTCGTGGGATATCGGGGGGAGTTGCTGGATCGGCGCGGACGGCTGCTCTCGACGACGCGGATCGGGTACCGGGTGTTCGTGGATCCGACGCGGTTCGCGTCGCCGCCGGACGAGGCGATCGTCGCGCTGGCGGAGGCGACGGGTATGCCCGCAGAAGAAGTCGGACGGCGGATTGTGCGGGCGATGGCGATCAATCGGGAGCGGGCGGCTGCGCTGGAGGCGGCGCGCGGGCCTGAGGCGGAGCGGAAGGGAAGGGTAAGAGGCGTGCTGTCGGTGGTGTTTGGTGTGGGAGGTGCAGGAGAGGGGGAGACGATGTCTGAAAAGGCGCCGTCCCAAGCAGGAGAAGAGGAGGAGCAGGGGGAGGCACCGAAGCCGTTGGTTCGGTACGTGCCGATCGGGGGCGTGCTGAGCGATGCGCAGCTGGACGAGATTCGGCGTCTGGGGCTGGCGGGCGTGCACGTGGAGCGGCGTCCGGTGCGCGAATACGCGGGCGGCGAGATCGCAGCGTCGATCGTCGGCAAGGTTGGCTTTGAGCACACGGGGCTGCTCGGCGCGGAACTGACGATGGAGAAGGAGCTGGCGGCGCGCGATGGGCAAGCGAGATACGCGCGCGACGCGTGGGGTCGGCCGCTGTGGATCGAGCGTGGGCAGTGGTCGCCCGCGGAGCACGGGCGCGACCGGCGTCTGTCGATCGACGTCGAGTTGCAGCGGATTGCGACGGAGGAACTGGAGCGCGGCGTGCTCGACGCGGACGCGGCGGGCGGGCGGCTCGTGCTCGCTGACCCGGCGACGGGTGAAATCCTGGCGATGGTGGACCTGATCCGGGAGATGCCGGGGCTGGCGGAGTTCCCGTGGTGGCCGGCCAAGACTGAACCGGGCGTGCCGACGCCGCCGCGCTATGACCCGTCGGCGGGCGTGCGATACCGGACGATCCCAGTGGATCCGGGTCGGGAGGTGCATCCTGCATTGGGTCGGAACCGGTGCGTGGAGGACATCTACGAGCCGGGATCGACGTTCAAGGCGTTCGTATGGGCGGTGGTGAGCGAGGCGGGTGCGGCGAAGTACGACGAGGTGATCGACACCGAGGGCGGGCAGTGGCGCACGTCGTACGGGCGACCGATCGCGGACGTGACACGGCGGGCGTCGATGACGTGGGAAGACGTGCTGATGAACTCGTCGAACATCGGCATGGTGAAGGTGACGGAGCGGGTCGGGCACCGGCAGTTGCGCGACGGGCTGACGCGGTTCGGGTTCGGGAGGGCGACGGGGATCGGTCTGCCGGGCGAGGCGGCAGGGATCATCACGTCCGAGCGGCAGTGGACGAAGTACACACACACGTCGGTGGCGTTCGGGCACGAAGTCGCGGTGACGCCGGTGCAGATGGTGCGGGCGTTCAGCGTGTTCGCGCGGACTGGGGAACTGGCGGCGACGCTGCCGCAGGTGAGGCTGACCGCGCCGGAGCCCGGCGATCCGGCGGTTGCGCTTCGGCAGCGTGTGCTCTCGCCGGAGGTCGCGGCGCACACGCGGATGGTTTTGCGTCGGATGGCGGAGAAGGTCGAGCAGAACATGGCGAAGGCCGACCCGAGCGAGAGCGAGTGGCGATACCCGATGTGGGGCAAGTCGGGGACGGCCGAGATTCCGCTGGGCAAGGCGCCGGAGGGGAAGCGTCGTCCGCCTGGTTCGACGGGGTACTACGACAACCAGTACAACTCGAGTTTCGTGGCGGGCGCGCCGTACGAGCGGCCCCGGCTGGTGGCACTCGTGGTGATCGACGACCCGGGGCCGGAGACGATCCGCAAGCGGCAGCACTACGGCTCGTGGGTGGCGGGGCCCGTGGCGCGGCGGGTGCTGGAGCGGTCGCTGATCTACCTGGGTGAACCGCGTGAGAGTTCGGGGGGAGTAGGGCTGGCGACCGCGGCGGGCGCGCAGACGAAGCCAGACCTCCCAGATTGACAGCGACCTGATGGTGTGTGTCTCGAAGCCTTGTGCCGGGACGCCGCGAGGGCTTATACTCGGGTTGGAATCCGGGCCGCATCGGCGTGCGATGCGTCGGAGCAGCGGCGCGGCGCAAAAGCGCGGTGCACGTGCCGATGAGGAGATGGGACATGAAGGCTTTCGCGGTTTCGTTCGTGTGCGCCGGCATGGTGGCCGGCGCGGCGATCGCCCAGCCGTACTACGTGCGTGGGGAGTTCAACGGCTGGTCGAACAACACCGATGCGATGACGCAGATCGGATCGAACGCCTGGAAGTACACGGTGACGGGGCTGAACCCCGGACAGGGGTACGAGTTCAAGGCGACCGTGGACGACTGGTCCATGAACGCGCCCGGGAGCAACGCGCGATACGTGGCGGATGCGAACGGAGAGTTGACGGTGTTCCTGTACGACACCAACACGCACGGCGACGGGTGGTCCCCCGAGGGCAAGTGGCGTCTCGGGTGGGCGGATTCCGGGTTGTTTGGATGGGAACTGGTCGGCGAGATGAACGGATGGGGCGGCGGGGCGGGGTGGGAGCTCGTGGATCAGGGCGGGGGCCTGCACAGCGCGGACTTCTCGCTTGGCGCGGGCACGTACGAGTTCAAGTTCCGTCGCGTGGGCGACTGGGGCTATTCGATCGGGGACGACTTCGGGAACTCGGCCGCGAACAACTCGATCACGGTCGGTGGAGCGTTGCCGGTGCGTTTCGAGTTGGATCTCGAGCACGGCCGCTGGCGTGCCTACGAGGTGCCCGCGCCGGGCGCGTTCGCGCTGCTGGGCGTGGCGGGGGTCGTGGGGATGCGCCGCCGGCGTTGAGCCGCGCGGAACAGATGGAGCATACCGAACGGGCGGCTCGCGTGGGCGGGTCGCCCGTATGCTTGTTCGCTCGTCGGCTTACGGCTCGACGGGGGACCGACCCGCGATGATGCGGTCCTTCGCGCCTGTGGCGACGAGGCGGTCGATGAAGTCGGCGTAGCGTCGGGAGACGGCGTCGAGGTCGTCGTCGAAGTAGGTCAGGAAGACTTCGGGGCCGGTTCGGCGCATGACGGCTGATCGAGCGGCGCGTTGGCCGAGGTGCGCCTGCACGGCACGGCGCATGCGGCCCTCGGCGGCGTCGAGGAGGAGACGGCGCATGGCATCGCGGTATCGGCCTTCATCGCCCTCGTTGAGGAAGTGGGCGAGTGCCCAGACCTGCGAGTAGTAGGTGAGCGTGCCGTCGGATGAGGCGCGGATGAGGTCTTCAGGGCGGGATTCGAGCAGCGTCTGGAGGGGGACGGTCTGGCCGCGTGCCCAGGCGGCGCGCAGGTGGTCGAAGCGCTCGATGTTCGCCCACGGGAGGAAGAGCGGCTGGTCGGGTCGCCTGGCGTCCCAGCGGAATCCCTCCATCCAGGCGGCGAGTCCCTCGTCGAGCCAGGCGGGGAGCGGCTCGGCGAAGGCGGACTGGGTGTACTGGTGCCAGCCTTCGTGGGCGGCGATGGCGAGGGTGTCGTGCAGGCCGATGTTGAAGAGGACGGCGCGGGCGTCGTCGGAGAATCCGCCGCGTTCGATGTGGAGGTAGCGTGAGGCGCGCTCCTCGCCGAGCAGGTCGCGGGTGAGGCGCGCCCATTCGGCGCGGTTGGAGAGGACGTAGAAATCCAGCCGGCGTCGAGGGGGGGGGAGCGGCGCGATTGCCGTGGTGTAGTTGGCGAGGGAGGCTTCCATGAATCCGGGGAGGCGGTCGGCGAGGGGCGTGTCGCGCTGCGTGGTGAAGATGCGGTAGGACGGCGTGGTGATGGCCTGACCGACGCGGCCGTTGAAGGTCCACGGCTCGACGGCGAGGGCGGGCGAGGTCGTGGACGCCGCGCCGACGACGCCGGGGGACGGAGCGGCGCGGTTGGCGCGGAGCGAGGGAGAGGACGCGCAGGCGGGGAGAAGCAGCAGGAGGCCGAGCGCGATCGCCCGGTTCACGGGAGGGCCTCCAGCAAGCCGGCCGCGGCGTCGCGTTCGGCGCGGGCACGGTCGAGCTGGTCGCGGGTCTGCTGGACGAGGTGTGCCGGGGCGCGGTCGGTGTAGCCGGGGTTGGCGAGGCGTTGTTCGAGCGCGCCGATCGAGCGGTCGAGATCGGCGATGCGCTTCGAGAGGCGTTCGCGTTCCGCTCCGGCGTCCACTGCGTCGGCGAGGTCGCCGAGGCGGAGTTCGTGACCTTCGAAGCGGAACGAGACGGAGGGGCCGTCGGGCGCGTCGGCGGTGACGGTGTGGAGGCCGGCGAGCGTCTGGACGATCGGCTCCGTGCTCGCGAGGAGGCGGACGATGTCGGCGGGGGCGTGGAGGCGGATGCGGCGCTTGGGCGGGGTCTGATGCTGCGAACGCACGTCGCGGATGGCCGTGATGAGGGCGCGGATGCGTTCGAACTCGCGTTCGGCGGACTCGTCGTGCAGGTCGTCGTCGAGGATGGGCCAGCCGGCGGTGGCGAGCAGGCCGCCCTTGCGTGCGGGCGCGAGCGTGATGCCTTCGAGCGGATCGGCGCCGACTGCGCGGGCGCGCTCGAAGATGGCTTCGGTGACGAAGGGGATCATCGGGTGAAGGATTCGGAGCGTGGCCTCGAAGACGTGCGCGAGGACGGAGCGCTGGGCGCGGCTCGCGGCGACGGTGGGCTTGATGGCTTCGAGGTACCAGTCGCAGAAGTCGCGCCAGAGCAGGTCGTAGGCGGCCTGTGCATATGCGGCGAACTGGTAGCCGGCGATGGCCTGCTCGCAGGCGTGGACGGCGCTATCGAGGCGAGAGAGCATCCAGCGATCGACGAGCGAGAGCGAGGCGTGGGCGACGGATTCGCCGGTGTCGTGCTCGCCGGGTTTTTCGAGGATGCTCAGGGCGAAGCGCGAAGCGTTCCAGAGTTTGTTGCAGAAGTTCCGGCCGGCGTCGAAGCGTGTGGAGGAGTTCATGGCGAGCGGAGCGTCGGCGGTCGGTTTCGCGTGCCCGCCGGCGACGCCGTAGGAGGTGACCATTTTCTTGGAGCATGCCGGGCAGGCCTGGTGCGGCGCCGCGACGCGGTGGCCGGCGGGCGTAGTGGCCCAGGCGGGTTCGAAGGTGTGCGCACAGTGCGGGCAGACGAGGTCCACGGGCATGCGGACGTCCTGCGTGGCGGTGGCGGCCTGGCAGAGGACGAGGCGGAGGGCGTCCGCGCCGTGGGAGTGGACGATGTCGAGCGGGTTGACGCCGTTTCCGAGGCTTTTGCTCATGCGCTGGCCGTGGCCGTCCTGGATGATGGGGTGGATGTAGACGTCGCGGAAGGGGAGGCGGCCCGTGCCCGCGCCCTCGTCGAGGAAGTAGCGATTGAACATGACCATGCGCGAGACCCAGAGGGTGATGATGTCGCGCCCAGTGCAGAGGACGTCGGTGGGATTGAAGGCGGGGAGCAGCGCCGGGAAGTCGTCGATGCCGGTGTCGCGTGCGGCGGCGTCAGCGTCCGGCCAGCCCATGGTGGAGAGGGGCCAGAGCGCGGAGGAGAACCAGGTGTCGAGGACGTCGGGATCCTGTGTGAAGCCCGCTTCCACGAGGCGTTGTGCGTCGCGTGGGTCGGATCCGTCGTAGCACACAAAGAGGTCAAACGTGCGGTCCTTCTCCCGGTCGCGGCGCAGCACCTCCCGGGGATCGACTTCGTCGCCGGTTTCGTCTCGGGCACGGAGTGCGCCGTGCTCGTATTCACCACGCGCCAGGTGATCAAGCCCGCACGCGCCGAACTCGCCCGCCTCGGCGGAGTCGCCCCGCTTGATCGTCATTCGGCGGTGCCATACCGGGATGCGGTGTCCCCACCAGAGTTGTCGGCTGATGCACCAGTCGCGGAGGTTCTCGTGCCAGTGCTCGAAGGTTCTGGCGTAGCGGTCGGGGTGAAAGCGGAGTGTATCGTCCGACGATGAACAAACGTTCGTCGTGCGCTGGTCGGGCGCCATGGCGCGGAGGGCCGCGCCGCGGAGACTGTCGTCGGTGACCTTGACGTACCACTGGTCGCTCAGGTACGGCTCGACGGGGACGTGGCTGCGGTATGAGTGACCGACGGCATGGCGGTAGGGGACGGTGCGTTCGAGCAGGCCGCGGGCGTGGAACTCGCGGACGACGAGGTCGCGTGCTTCTTCGCGTGACTTGCCGAGGAAGATGGCGGCGTCGCCCACATCGCTCCAGCCGTGCCTGTCGCTGATGGAGGCGTCGGGGGCCATGACGTTGATGATGGGGAGGTCGTGGCGGCGGCCGATCTCGTAGTCGTTGGGGTCGTGGGCGGGCGTGACCTTGAGGAAGCCGGTGGCGAAGCGGGCCTTGGCGTCTTCGCTTTTCGCGTCAGCCATGACGACGTAGTCGTCTTCGACGATGGGGATGATGCGGCCGACGAGGGGGAGTTGCACGAAGAGGCCACGGAGAGAGATGGCGCGTGGGTCTTTGGGGTTCACGGCGACGGCGGTGTCGCCGAGGTAGGTTTCGGGGCGTGTGGTTGCGACGGTGAGCCAGGCGTTGTCGTCGGGTTCGTGCGCGTCCGCGCCGGGGTAGCCGCGTGCGGCGAGTTCGCCCCAGGTGACCTCCTGCGCGTCGCGCGGGTCGGCGGGGTTGGCGGGCTTGTGGACGAGGGGATAGCGAAGGTAGTAGAAGTGGCCGTCCACCTCTTCCATCTCGACCTCGTCGTCGGCGAGGGCGGTCTGCGTGACGGGATCCCAGTTGACGAGTCGCTTGCCGCGGTAGATGAGGCCGTCGCGGAAGAGGCGGAAGAAGGCCTCGCGGACGGCGCGGGCGCAGACCTCGTCCATGGTGAATCGCTGTCGCGGCCAGTCGCAGGAACAGCCGATGCGCTTCAGTTGGTCGGTGATGGTTGCCTCGTACTCGTCCTTGAAGGCCTGAATCTTCGCGACGAACTCCTCGCGAGTGAAGTCGGTGCGGCGCTTGCCTTCTTCGGCCAAGACGCGCTTCTCGACGACGGTCTGCGTGGCAATGCCGGCGTGGTCGGTGCCCGGCATCCAGAGCGTCTCGAAGCCCATCATGCGGTGGGCGCGGCAGAGGACGTCCTGCAGGGAGTTGTTCAGGGCGTGGCCGAGGTGCAGGGCGGCGGTGACGTTCGGCGGGGGGATGAGGATGCAGTACGGGGCGGCACGGCCTTCGAGGACGCGCCGGGGGTCGGCGTGGAACGCGGCGGCCTCGTCCCAGCGCGTGCGGACGCGGTCCTCGTGCTCGGCGGGGAGGTAGCGTGTCGGCAGCGGGGATGGGAGGGAGGCGTTCGGATCGGTCATGGAGCCAGCAGTCTAAGCGTGCCGATACGCTATCGGCATGAGCGAGGCATCGGACGACGGGGCGAGAGGCGGGCGTGGATCGTGGGTGCTGGCGGGGCTGTTCGTGCTCGCACTGGCGGTGTTCGTGACCGCGGTGGTCGTGCGGCGGCCCTCGTCAGCTGGGGCGGAGGGTGATCGACCCGCTGCGGCTCGCACGGTGGAGGGCGTGCTGCGGGCGGCGGCGGACTACGTACAGGCTGGAGAACGTGCGAAAGCGGAGGCGGTGCTGTCGGCAGCGGTGCGCGAGCACCCAGCGAACCCGGACCTGCGGCTGGCGTTCGGGGAGGTACTGGTTGCGTTGGGCCGGCCGGGAGCGGCGTATCGGGAGTACGAGGCCGCGCTGGCGAGCGGCGCGGACGGCGCGGCGGTGCACTTCGCGGCGGGAACGGTGGCGAGCATGGCGGGGCTGCCGGATCGTGCGGTGGAGCATTTCTCGGCGGCGCAGGCGGCCGACCCGACGAAGGCGGACTACCCGCTGTATCTGGCGCAGGTGCAGTTGCGACAGGGGGACGTGCAGCGGGCGAAGGTGAACCTGCTGCTGACGGCGCGGCTGGATGAGGGGCGTGCGGTGGTATGGGGGACGCTGGCGGAGATCGCGCTGCGCGAGAACAAGCCGGACCTGGCATTGCAGCACGTGGTTCGGGCACGGGAGATCGAGCCGCGCGTGACGGCGTGGCGCGTGGTGGAGGCGCGAGCACTGAACAGACTGGGTGAGCCGGAGCGGGCGCTGCTCACGCTGCGCGGTGTCGAGGGGGCGGACGTGCGCTCGCTGCCGGTGCTGCGACTGATGGGGGAGTGCTACGGGTTGCTCGGGAGGCCCGGCGACGCTGCGCGGGAGTTTGCGCAGGCGTCGGACGCGACGCCGGGCGACGCGGAACTCGCGTTCGAGGCTGCGACGTGGCTGGAACGAGCGGAGGAGATGGACGGCGCGCTGCGGTTCGCACGGCGTGCGGCCGAACTCGGGCACGCCGGGGCGAAGGAGATGACCGCGCGTCTTGGCGGGGGTTGATGCTTGGGTTGCGAATCGCGGTCAGCCGCGGCTGCCGATGAGTTTGAGGAACTGTGCGACCTGGTATCGGCCGTAGATGGGAACGGCGATCTGCTGAGCCTTGGCGAAGGGCTTGCCATGCTTGATGCCGGCGGCCTTGAGGAGTCTCTTGACGGTTGCCAGTTCCGCCTTTGTAGCGACGACGAGGCGTACCTCGTCGCCCTTCTTGTACCCCATGTAGCCCTCTTTGTCGAGGCGTTTGGTGTTCTGCTTGCGGACATAGCCGTTGCGCTTGTAGAAGGCGGCGAGCTGCTCGGCGACCTTGGCGGGGGGGGCCTTCTCGGCCATGGGTTCGATCCTCCTGGCCGACCGCGGGCGTCGGCGTGGCAGCCACTATAGCGGGTCGGGACCGGGCGGTGGGGGGGGCGTGCGAGGAGCCTGGATCGGGGTTACTTGTCGTCGCGGTTGACGGCCTTGAAGGCGACGGCGGCCACGGCCCCGCCGGCGAAATCGGCGGCAAAGTGGACCCAGACATCGGAGAAGGAGACGAGTTTCATCAGGCAGGCACCGAGGGCGACGGCGGGGTTGAAGGCGCCGCCCGAGATGCCGCCGACGGCGAACGCGCCGACCATCACCGTGCCGCCGATGGCCAGGCCGTAGAAGGAGTTGTTCGCGGTGCCCTTGGCGGTGGCCGTGTTCAGGACAACCCAGGCGAGTGCGAAGGTGAAGAGGAACTCGGCGAGAAGCGCGCCGGGAACGCTCTCGATGCTCATGGGCGTGCCGCTTTGCCCGGTCAGGAACACGGCGGCGATCGAGGCCGCGCCGGCGGCGAGCATCTGGGCGATGACATAGGCGATGGAATCGTTGCGCGAGCATCGGCCGCGCATGAGGACGGCGAGCGTGACCGCGGGGTTGTAGTGCCCCCCGGAGACGTGCCCGCCCGCGAAGACCATGACCATGAGCACGCCGCCGATGGCGAGAGGGGCGATGACTCCGGGGTTGCCGGGGAGAACGGTGCAACCGACGGTGAGGACGAGGAAGAACGTGCCGATGAACTCGACGAGGTACTTGTTCAGGCTCATGCGTTATCCCCCGTGGTGGTATGACGCTCCGGGCGCGACGGTCCGGGGTTCGGTGGGGGGAGTGTACCCGGGGAGGGACGTGCCTGCCTCAAGCGGGGGAGGGAGGAGACGGAGTGCGTCAGTCGCAGCCGGCGACGAAGGCGTTGAGGAAGACGAGCACGTCGAGGGTGTTGATGAGCGTGTCGCCGTTGAGGTCGGCGGCGGGGTCGCCTGCGGTCCAGGCGTTGAGGAAGTGGAGGACGTCGAGGGTGTTCACGGCGCCGTCGCCGTTCCAGTCGGCGAGGCAGGCCGCGACGACATCGGCGATGAGGGCGACGTGGAACTCGGGCACGTCGGGGTCGTTCGAGGCGATGACGAGCGTGGTCTCGAAGAAGCCGACGTTTGAGGTGTCGAGCGTGACGGTGTGCTGGTTGAGCGTGCCGCCGGGGGCGTCGGCGTGCGGGCCGAAGGGGGCGGCGTAGGGGGGGGCGACGGCGAGTGTGTAGACGGCGTTCTCGACGCCGCCCTCGCCCCAGAGTTCGGTGTCGCCGGCGTTGCCGACGGTGAGGATCACGGCGGCCTCCGAGCCTTGCACGACGGTGCCGAAGTCGAGCAGCCCGTCCGCGACGATGCGGGCGGGGACGCGGAGGTCGAGGAAGACGGGCAGGTGTCCCGCGCCGTTGGCGACGGTCTTCAGGGCGTCGGCGATGGCGGGGCCGACCATCTCGTTGTCCTCGCTCCGCAGCACGGTGTCGAAGGAGGAGCCGTCGTTGCCCCAGGCGCGGTAGGAGTGGTTGGAGTCGTTCCAGGTGAGGGAGGAGTAGGGCGTGACTGGGTCGCCGATGTAGTCGAGGCCGTTGCCGTCGATGAGCGTGGCGGAGAGGAGGAGTTGGTCGTGCCGATCGTCCATACCGCCGGGGCCGACGGGGTCCTGGGTGTGGACGAAGCGGAAGTTGGGGTTGTTGTTCCACGAGCCGGGAGTGGCGATGGGATCAAAGAAGCGGCCGGCGTTGTTGGCCTGCGAGCCGACGAGTTCCTGGTAGGCGGCCTGGTTGGAGGACTGGATGTTGAAGTCGCCGCCGAGGATGAAGTTCCTGCCCACGGGGAGGGATTCGGCATCGGCGCGTATGGCCTGGGCTTCGAGGAGGCGTCGCTGCTGATCCTGGCTGGACGTGCCGGCCTTCATGTGCGAGGAGTAGAGGGAGATGATGGTCGCGTCAGACTGGTAGCCGACGGGCTGCACGTCGTAGCGGTTCACGTCGCGCGGGTGGTTCGGGGGGGGGCCGCCCTCGGCGACGACGACCGAGTCGAGGAGGTGAAGTTTCGAGGTACGGTAGACGAAGGCGTTGTCGGTATCGTTGCCGTCGATGAAGGGGGCCATCGCCCAGTCGCCTGGTGACCCGGGCGCGGTATTGAGGGCGAGGACGATGTGCGCGACGGCGGCCTCGCTCGTCATCTCCTGGAGGAGGATGGCGTCGGGCGCGAAGGAGCGTCCCTCGAACTCGCCGTAGACGGAGGTCTGGATGTGCGAGGTTCGCCCGCCGGAATAGGAGGAGATGTTCCACGCGGCGACGCGGAGGCCGTCGGCGGCGGATGCGCTCGAGGTACCGAGGAGTGTGAGAGCGAGAGCGGGGACAACTCGGTGGAACATGGGAACGATGTTATCGCCGATCGATCGCATCGCAAAGGGTTTGGCTGTGGTTCTCCGGCGTGTGGGGGTTGCGGTGGAAGACGGTCGCATGACAACAGGCTCACGCGGAGGTTCGGATCGTGCGGGCGGGCGGCTCAGCCGGGGCGGGTCATGCTCATGGGGTCGAGGAGGCGGTCGAGGTCGGCGTCGGGGAGGAGGTGCTGCTCGCGAGCGAGCTGGCGGACGGTCTTGCCTTCCTTGTACGCCTGCTTAGCGAGGGCGGCGGCCTTGTCGTAGCCGATGACGGGCGCGAGGCTGGTGCACATGGCGAGGCTGCCCTCGATGAGTTCGCGGCAGCGGTCCTCGTCGGGTTGGAGGCCGGCGAGGAGGTTGGCCGTGAACATCGCGCAGCCGTTGGCGAGCAGGTTGATGGAGTCGAGGAGGGCATCGGCCATGACGGGCATGGCGACGTGGAGGTCGAGCAGGCCGCCGACGCCGCCGAGACCTGCGGTGGCGATGGCGGCGTCGTTGCCGATGACGCGGCAGCAGACCATGACGAGCGACTCGCAGATGACGGGGTTCACTTTGCCGGGCATGATGGATGAGCCGGGCTGGACGGCTGGGAGGCGGAGTTCGCCGATGCCGCAGCGCGGGCCGCAGCCCATGAGCCGGACGTCGCCGGCGATCTTGCTGAGGCTGACGGCGATGGTGCGGAGGTGGCCGGAGGTCTCGACGATGGAGTCGCGGGCGTGCTGTGCCTCGAAGTGGTTGTCTGCTTCGCGGAAGGGAACGCCGGTGAGTTCGGCGAGATCTGCGGCGACGAGACGTGCGAAGTCGGGGTGGGTGTTGATGCCGGTGCCGACGGCGGTGCCGCCGATGGCGAGTTCCGCGAGCGAATCGAGGGCGCGGCCGAGGCGATCGACGCCGTGGCGGACCTGGGCGGCGAAGCCGGAGAACTCCTGCCCGAGGCGGATGGGGGTCGCATCCTGAAGGTGGGTGCGGCCGATCTTGACGATGCCGTCCCACTCGCGGGCCTTCTTCTCGAGTTCGACGGCGAGAGCGTGCATGGCAGGGATGAGTCTGGCGGTGATCGCGAACGCGGCGGCGATGTTCATCGCGGTGGGGAAGGTGTCGTTGGAAGACTGCCCCATGTTGACGTGGTCGTTGGGGTGTACGCCGCCGGCTTGGAGATAGGCGGGATCCTTCGAGGAGCCGATGGGCTTGCCCCTGGCGAGACAGACGAGGTTTGCTACGACCTCGTTGACGTTCATGTTGGTGCTGGTGCCGGAGCCTGTCTGGAAGACGTCGATGGGGAAATGCCGTGCGAGTCCGCCGTGTTCCGCGAGGCCGCGTTCGATCTGTGCGCAGGCGGCGACGATGGACTCTGCTCGCGGTTCGTCGAGGAGTCCGAGGCGACGGTTGGCGCGTGCGCACGCGGCCTTGATGAGGGCGAAGGCGTGGATGATCTCGGCTGGAACGGGTCGGCCCGAGACCGGGAAGTTGAGGACGGCCCGCTGGGTGGAAGCGCCGTAGAGGGCATCGACGGGAACGGCCATCTCGCCCATGGTGTCCCGTTCGGTGCGCGTCGCGCTGGCTGGTGGCATGGAGTGCTCCTTGTGCGGGATTCTAGCGGACGGTCATAGGATGTTCGCGCGGGGAAGGGCGGCGTTGGGCGTGCCGGGCCGGTGAAGGAGGAACCTCGGGCGCGCAAGGCCGTACCAGTGGGAGGGCGAGGGCGGTCCAGCGAAAGGATGAGCGATGAACGCAGGGCGAGTGTTGGCGGGGATGATCGCCGCGCTGATCGGGTTGGGGATGGCTGGCGAAGGCGCGTGTGCGCAGGGGGGGCGCACGACGCCGCGCGACCGTCAGCAGGGCCAACCGGCGCCTGCGCCGGCCGGCTCGACACCCGTGACGACGCCTGCTGGCACACAGCCGGCGGCGCAGGCGGTGCGTTTGAAGCCCAGCCCGTACATCGTGCGTGAGGAGAACCGCTCGAAGCGTTGGACGATGACGGTGGACGTGAACATCGAGGCGTGGAAGCGGTACATCGAAGGCCGGCCGCCGGAGAACGATCGGTTCACGTTCAGCAGCGCGACGATCGTGTGGCCGCTGGTTCCCGAGACGGCGTCGAGCGTGATGGACGCGGTGGAGTCTGCGAGCGGCATCCAGCCTGCGGTCAGCGGCGTGGTGAAGTTCCAGGACCGCGAGGTGACGCGCGAGGCGGCGATCATCGCGGCGGACGCTGGAGGGAACGTGCTGCACTCGGGGACGTGGCGGGCCCAGTGGGTGATGCCGCCTCTGGAGGGGGCGTCGCTGTACGACGGCCGGGAGATGAGCCTGCAGGTGGTGATCCCTGTGACGTCGTACCGGACGACGTTCGACGAGCGTGGGGCGCGCGCGGTGGCGTGGCCGAAGGAGGCGTGGCCGCCGGAGGCGCACGCGACATTCGCGCCGCAGATGTTCATCGATTTCGGTCCGGACGGCCGTCCGTATGACACCGCGCCGGTATCGGACCTGGTGGCGATCTGGACCGAGGGGCGCGATCCGAAGTCGATCGCGCCGGTGACGCTGGCGAAGTGGTTCGCGGCCAAGGTGGTGGAGCACGTGCAGTTGAGCGGCGACGGGCTGGCGTTCGACCGCACGGGGATGATCGAGGGGCTTGACTTGAAGGGCGCGCCGCTGACCGCACTGGAGAAGCGAGGGAGCGAGTACGACATGGCGTGCCTGCTGGCGGCCGTGTACCGCAAAGCGGGTCTGCCGGCGCGGATCGTGATCGGGTACGACCAGGAGTCACGGGCCGGCAAGCAGGTCTACCTGAAGCGGCCCAAGAGCGTGCCGGACCTGCGAGCGTGGGTCGAGTTTGCGCTCTACGACGAAGCGAACGGGACGTTCGGCTGGGTTCCGGTGGACCCTGCGGCGATGCGCGGCTCGTCTTCGCGTCTGCCGCCGAACTTCATGGACCGGGACCAGCGGTATTTCGGCACGCACGACGAGCTGGACCGCGTGATTCCGTTCGCGTTCCACTTCCACCCGCCGACGACGGTGCGTGCGTACGGGTCGCCGGGATTCTGGGGGTGGTTCGTGACGCCGGTGCCGCCGGATCGTGCGTATCAGCGACTCTCGTTCCGCGCGCACACGACGCCTGTGCGGGCGACGCCGCCGGGGGCACGGCCCGGCAGCTGACCTCGCGTCAGAACCTGTCCATCCAGTTGGGCTGCGGGAGATAGGTGAAGTCGTCGGTGGTGTGGGGGCGGTCGGGCGGAACGGGCAGCGCGATGCGGACGTGGCCGTCGAGGAAGCCGAGGGTCGCCTGCACGGCCTTGGGCGAGTACCAGCGCTGGCCGCGGTCGTCGCCGTCGTCGTAGTTGTAGATGGGGTGCGAGCCGACGACCCAGGTCTTCGTCGTGTCATGGACCGGCGGCATGCGTCCGCCCTTGGGAGGCACGAGGGTGGGGTAGTCGTCGCCCCAGGGGTTGGTGTCCGGGGCGTGATCGTTGAGGGTGTAACTCGCGCCGAGCAGGTCGTACATGGATTCGCAGCGCTCGAAGCCGGGGATGGGGAGGTTCTCGGCGCCCTTGTCGGCGGGTGATCGGCAGGGCTCGACCTCGGCGACGGTGTCGGCGTCGTCGGGGGGGGGCGTCCAGTCGATGAGGTAGCGGTTGAGGGGTCGGCGTTCCGCGCCGTACTCGTCGATCTGGAGCATGGGCAGCGTGCCCTTCTTGCCGGCGAAGAGCGTGCCGATGACGGTCGGCTCGCCGTCGAAGCCGGGCACGAGCACCTGCGGCAGGTGCTCGCGGTGATCGTGGAGATACATGGCGATGGCGAGGTTGATCTGGCCGGTGCGCGAGCCGCAGAGCGTGTTGCGTGCGGTCTGCCTGGCCGCGCCGAGCGCGGGGAGCAGGATGCCGACGAGCAGGGCGATGATGGCGATGACTACGAGCAGTTCGATGAGGGTGAAGGCGCGTGGGCGTGCCATGCCGGCATCTTACCGCGGGAGGCGCGCTGCTACTGGAGGGCGTTGGAGAAGTGCTTCTCCTGCACGGGGACGACGACTTCGAGGACGCGCTGGAGGACGCGGCCGGGGGAGCCCATCGCGTCAACGTCGTGGATGACGGACCTGGGGTAGTGCGCGAGGACGGGGCGCGTCTCGGCCTCGTAGACCTCCCAGCGGCGGCGGATGACCTCCTCCTTGGCGTCGTCGGCGCGGTTCTCCTTCAGGGCGCGGCGGCGGAGGCGCTCGATCATCTTCTCCTTGTCGGAGCAGATCAGGTGCACGATGGCGAGCACGTTGATGTGCTTCTCCATCAGTTGTGCCTGGTTGACGTTGCGGGGGATGCCGTCGAGGACGAGGAGATCGACGTGCGGCTTGTAGAGGCTGAGAACGGTCTGGGCGTGGAGGTTCTCCTTCCACATGCGAACGGTGACGTCGTCGGGGACGAGTTCGCCGCGGGAGGAGTACTCGACGAAGATTCTTCCGAGTGGGGAGTGGATGTCGAGCGTGCGGAAGACCTCGCCGCAGGAGAGGTGGTAGAAGCCGGGGATCAGGCCGAGGATCTTGCCCTGGGTGCCCTTGCCCGCGCCGGGGGCGCCGAAGAGGAGGATGGTCTGGTAGCGGTCGGGCATGGGGAGTCTCCGTCGCGCTGCTCCACCCTGGCACTGTTGGAGCGCGCCAGTGTACGCAGTATCGGCCTCGTGGCGTCTCTGCTTCGGCTCGGCCCGGGTAGGCCGCGTGAGTCAGCCTGCCGCGAGGACTTCCTTGGCCATGTTGGCGGGCATGGGCCGGTAGGCGAGGAACTCCATGGTGTTGCTGGCTCGTCCCTGGGAGAGGCCGCGGAGGACGGTGGTGTAACCGAACATCTCGGAGAGGGGGACTTCGCAGGTGATGACCTTGACGCCGTCGCGGTCCTCGGTGTCGACGATCATGCCTCGGCGTGAGGAGATGTCGCCGGTGACGTTGCCGACGTAGTCCTCGGGGGTGAGGATGACGACCTTCATGATGGGTTCGAGGAGGAGGCTTCCGGCCTTGGCGACGGCCTCGCGGAGGGCGAGGCGTGCGGCCTGCTCGAAGGCGACCTGCGATGAGTCCACCTGGTGGTAGGAGCCGTCGATGAGTTCGACCTTGATGTTGATGAGGGGGTAGCCGGCGGTGACGCCGGAGATGGCGGTCTGGCGGATGCCGGCCTCGACGGAGGGGATGTATTCCTTGGGGACGGAGCCGCCGATGATCTTGTTGACGAAGGCGACGGAGTCTCGGAAGTCGAGTCCCTCGGCCTTGGCTTGCTCTGGGGTGCATGGTTCGAGGTTGATGATGACGTCGCCGTACTGGCCGCGCCCGCCGGTCTGCTTGACGAACCGGCCGCGGACGTTCCTGGCCGGTCCGGCGATGGCCTCTCGGTAGGAGACACGCGGCTTGCCGACCTCGACGTTGACCTTCATGTCGCGGACGAGCTTGTTCTTGATGATTTCGAGGTGGAGTTCGCCCATGCCGGCGATGATGGTCTGGCCGGTTTCCTCGTCGTAGTTGGATCGGAAGGAGGGGTCCTCGCGGCGGATGGTGACGAGAGCCTCGGAGAGTTTGCGCTTGTCGTCGGCGGTCTTCGGCTCGATGGACATGGAGATGACCGGCTCGGGGAACTCCATGCGTTCGAGGATGATCGGGTTCTCGGGGTCGCAGAGGGTGTCGCCGGTGATGGAGTCCTTGATGCCGACGACGGCGACGATGTTGCCCGCGCCGACCTCTTCGAGGGGGATGCGGTCCTTGGCGTGCATTTCGAAGATTCGGCTGGCGATCTCGCGCTTGCGGTTGACGGGGTTGAGGAGGCGCGTGCCTTTCTTGAGGACGCCGGAGTAGATTCGGACGTAGGTGAGGTCGCCGTGCGTATCGCTGACGACCTTGAAGACGAGTGCGGAGAAGGGGGCCGTGTCGGAGTGGGGGCGGGAGAGTTTCTTCTCGCGGTCGTCGGGGTCGACGCCCTCGACTTCCGGGACTTCGGTGGGATTGGGGAGGTAGTCGATGACACCGTCGAGAAGGCGCTGGACGCCGATGTTGCGGAGGGCCGCGCCGCAGAAGACGGGGTTGCACCTGCGGGCGAGCGTGCCGGCGCGGAGGGCCTTGCGGATGTCGGCGTCGGTGATGGATGACTCGTCCTCGAGGTATCGCTCCATGAGGGCGTCGTCGAGTTCGGCGGCCTTCTCGACGAGTTCGTGGCGCCAGAGTTCGGCGGTCTCGCGGAGGTGTTCGGGGATGTCCTTCTCGGTGACGACCGCGCCCTGCTCGTCGGCGTCGAAGTAGTACGCGCGCATGGTGAGCAGGTCGATGAGGCCTTCGAGGGTCTGGCCCTGGCCGATGGGGTACTGCACGGCGATGGGGTTCGCGCCGAGGCGCTGACGGATGGAGCGGAAGGAGAACTCGAAGTTCGCGCCGAGCTTGTCCATCTTGTTGATGAAGCAGAGGCGCGGCACGCGGTAGCGATCGGCCTGGCGCCAGACGGTCTCGGACTGGGCCTCGACGCCTTCCTTGCCGTCGAAGACGGCGACCGCGCCGTCGAGCACGCGGAGCGAGCGCTCGACCTCAATGGTGAAGTCGACGTGACCGGGCGTGTCGATGAGGTTGATCTTGTACTCGACGCCGTTGCGTGTCCACGGGCAGGTGGTGGCGGCGGACTGGATGGTGATGCCGCGTTCCTGCTCTTCCTGGAGGAAGTCCATGGTCGCGGTGCCCTCGTGGACCTCGCCCATCTTGTAGTTCTTGCCGGTGTAGAAGAGGATGCGCTCGGTGACGGTGGTCTTGCCGGCGTCGATGTGGGCGCAGATGCCGATGTTGCGGATATGGGAAAGGTCGATGGCCATGGGTCGGTCTCGGTGGTTCGTTCGTGAGATCGTGGCGGGCGCCGGGCTGCGCCGGCACGGGCCGTGGTGGTCTGGTGGATGGTCCCCGGCGCGGTCGCCCGTGTCGGGGTCGGGTGGGTGAGAGGTGTTGAGTCGCGGCAGGCGGCTCTCGGCGTCGGCCCCCCTCGGGCCGTCCGGGCCGCCCGCCGTGTCAGAGTGCGGCGGGGGTCGGCCCGGATTCGTCTTCCTCGTCCATGGCGCGGTCCCCTTTTCGGATCGGCCGTTTTCGGGCGCGGCTTGGGCGAACGCCTCCCGCCGCGACCACGGGCTACTCCCTGATCGGTCGATTGTTCGA